>Ga0302235_10001711_pt1 | contig 16243 bp, 13 predicted proteins | sample II_Palsa_N3_3_FD_193577 | JGI IMG/M metagenome (GOLD analysis project Ga0302235, IMG submission 193577) | Peat permafrost microbial communities from Stordalen Mire near Abisko, Sweden - II_Palsa_N3_3 | ecosystem: Environmental > Terrestrial > Soil > Palsa > Peat permafrost | place: Sweden... | reverse complement strand
GCTTCGTGACCGACACCGAAGCGCCGCCCGGCGCCGAACTTTTCTACAGCGTCTTCGCAAGCCGCGGTGGCGAGGCGTGGTCAGCGCCGGCCGTCACGCCCGCGGCCATGTTCACTCCCGACGTCCGAAAGGTGTCCGTCCGGACCACCGCCAGCTCGGTGACCGCGACCTGGCGGCTGCACCCGGCCGCGGAATCCGTACTGGTCGCCCGGCGCGACGACCGCCCGCCGAAGGGCCCGGGCGACGGGACTACGGTGATGGCGTCGGCCACTGATTTCACTGACACCGGGCTGCGCACCGGGGCCCGGTACTACTACTGGATCGCGGCGGTGTACCGGGCCCCGAGCGGCCGGCGCCGGCATGCAGCGGGATGGGTCGAGCCCGTGGTTTCCGAACCTGCCCCCAAAGCCGTAACCGACCTGGGCACCAGGACGTCAGCGGACGGCGCGTCGGTGCTGGCCAGCTGGACACGGCCGGGCTACGGACAGGTCAGGCTGGCGCTGGCCGACAAGCCGCCGCCGTGGCCAGCCGGTACGCTGCTCCGGCCGGAGCAGACGGCGCGGCTCCCGCTGGTCCGCGAAATCGCACAGCGGGCGGGCGACGGCCGTGACGTCGTCGCGCTGCGGCCGCCGCCCGGCCGGAGCTCCTTGTTCGCCCTGACCATGGGGCACAACGTCGCAGCCGTCGGCAACGCCGTCGAGGTCCGGCTGGCCGAGCCGGTCCGCAGCCTGTCCGCGCACCGGATGCAGGACGAGGTGCGGCTGGCCTGGGTATGGCCCGACGACGCGACCGACGCCGTGGTGCGCTGGCCGGGCCATGAGCGGCGTTGCTCCCGCCGGGCGTACGGCGACGAGGGCGGTGTCACGATCACGGCCGGCCCGGCCGAAACGGCGGTCGAGGTGCATGCCGTCTACCCGCAGCCGGGCGGGCGGCTCATCGCACCCGGCGTCCTGGTCCGGGTACCGGCGCGGGGGGTAGCGGTGCATTACCGGATCCGCCGGATCAGCCGATTGCGGCCCCGGCAGCGCCTCATCGAGCTGTCCGCCGAGCGGGAGACCCAGCTGCCCGCCCTGGTGGTCGTGGAATCGACCGGCGATTATGCGCCGGACGACGCCGCCGAGGGCGACACGCTGCAGCGCATCGGCCCGCAGCCCATTACGGCCACCGTGCCGGTGCGGATCCCTGTGGAGGTGACCCGGCGGCCGACCTGGCTGGCCTGCTTCACCGACCCCGCGTCCGGGGCCAACGCCCAGCCGATCCTGCTCTTCCCGCCGCCCGCGGAAGAGATGAGGATCCGGTGAGGCTGCGGCCCGGTACGCGCGTGCACTGCCCGTACTGCTACGAGGAGATCTCCGAAGCGGAGATCCAGTTCCGGTGCACCGGCCAGCTCAGCCGGGCGGGCAAACGGTGCCCCGTCGCGGTCGACGAGCTGCTCCGCGACCGTACGGGCTTTTCGGGGGCGCTGCCGCCGCCCTTCACCGCCGACGGCCGGCTGAGCGCAGCCAGATGCCCCACGTGCGGGGTAGAAAGCACGATCAGAATCTGCCCGGTCTGCCACAGCCGGCTTCCGGTGCACTTCGGGAGGCTGCCCAGCCGCCTGATCGTACCGGTCGGCGCCAAGGAGGCGGGCAAGTCGGTGTTCATGACCGTGCTCGTGCACGAGCTGATGCACCGGACCGGGCAGGAGCTCAACGCGGCGATCACGGGCGCCGACGACTTCACCAGGCAGCGATATGTCCGCGATTACGAAAACCCGATGTACCGCGAGTCGAAGCTACTGCGCCCGACCGCGGCACCGGAGACCCCCAACCGGGCGCCCCTGGTCTTCCGGTTCACCACCGGGGACCCGCGAGAGCAGAACGGACGGCTGGGCCGGGCAGGTCGCCGCCGCCGCGGCGAGCCCCGGCGCACGTTGCTGTCGTTCTTCGACACGGCCGGAGAGGACCTGCGATCCCAGCAGTCGGTGGAACACAACGTCCGGTACCTCGGAGCGGCCGACGGCATCCTGCTGCTGCTGGATCCACTGCAGATGGACGGGGCGAAGGAGCTGGCCGCCCCGGGCACCCGGCTGCCGACCCCGGGAACCACCGACGACGAGCCGGCCAACGTGCTGGAGAACGTCACCGAGCTTTTGCTGTCCAGGACGGGACGCGGGCCGGGCGGGCAGATCAGCAAGCCGCTGGCCATCGTATTCACCAAGATGGACGCCCTGCTGCACGACCTCAGGGAGACCAGCCCGCTGCGGCGGCCGGCACCCACGACACCGTACTTCGACGAGCAGGATGGCCGGGCGGTGCATACCGAGATGCAGCGGCTGCTCGCCCGGTGGAACGGGTCCCGCATCGACAAGATCGCGCAGCTGAATTACCGCCGCTACCGCTACTTCGGCGTCTCCGCCCTTGGCGAATCACCCACACCGGACAACCGCGTGCCCCCGCGCGGTATCCGCCCGTACCGGGTGACCAGCCCGATCCTGTGGATCCTGGCCCAGTTCGGAACCATCCCGGTTAAGTGAGGCTGGCATGGCCTTTCAGCAGCTCCTCTACACATCCTGTGAGCACGGGCTGGCCGGTTACGGCGGTTACCAGTTCAACGCGGCCACGCCGGGTGTCCCGCCCGATGTCTTGCGCGAGGTAGAAGAGCGCACTGTTTATGAGCCCCCGCGCTGGCTGCAGGCCGAACCGGCGGCGGACGAACCGGAGGCCTACCCGATCGTCCTGTCCTACGGCCTGAGCGATCCGGCCAGCGCCGCCATCACCGCGCACGTGGTGTTCACCGGCGCTGATTACTCGGGCCGCCCTGGCAACTACTTCGCCCACGCGCTGGTGACCAGCACACCGGACCTGGACTTCGGCTCGCTCCTCCCGGTGGAGCTGTGGGATGCAGACCTGTGGCGGACCAGCACGGTCGACGGTACCGAACTGCCCGAGCTGGCCGGCCCGCTGCCGCACGGCGTCATCGATCGCCCCGGAGCCCAGGCCTTCCTGGACGCCCAAGGCTCGGAAGAGCTGCTGCCGGAGCTGCTCACGGCGGTGGGCCGGGCGATGACGGGCGACCGGCCGGTGCTCATGGCCGGGCATGACGCGACCGAGAACGCCTGGTGGATCGCGGTGGTCTGCTATCTGCTCGGCGAGAACCTGGGCCGCCGTCTGACGTTCACCACCTACAGCCACCGCCCCGGGTACTCCCGCTACCACCTGGTCGGGGTGCTGCCGGATACGCTGCCGCCCGACGCCGCCGCGGCCTTCCAGCTGTTCGAGCTGGCGGCCGGCAAGACACCAGGCGGCGGCGTGCATCCGCTGGCCGCCATGCTGGCGAGCACGGGAGTGCTCGCCGCGCCCGGCCTCTGGCAGCAGGCCTCAGTCTTCGCATCCGGAGACGAGACCGACCTGGATGACTGGCTGGCTCCGGTGGCCGTGGCGGCCGGTGTGCTCGGCCGCCCGCTGGCCCCGGACGTGGCAGACGCCGTCGCCGGATGGCTGCCGACCACGGCCGCCTGGATGCCGCCTCCGCTCGTCGACGTCGGGCTGGGTGTCGCGCTCGCGCAGGTCCCCCAGGCGCTCAGCGACGAACGGTTGCTCGGGTTGCTCGCCCTGGCCCGGCGGCTACCCGGCCCGGCGCGGGCCGAGGCGCTGGAGCGACTGCTGGCTGACCGGGCGATCACGCATCTGCGCCGGGGCGAGCCGGTCAGCCCGGTTCCGTTCAGCAGCCCGGCCGCGGAGATCGCGCGTTACCAGGCGGCCGGCCTCCTGGAGGCAGCCGCACCGGCGACAGCCCTGGCCGTACTGGACTGGACCGCCGCCTCCGGCGTCATGATCCCCGAGGCGCAGCTCGAACACTACGGGCGGACCCAGCTGGACCCGGCAGCGCCACCTCCCGAAGCGGCCCGCATGCTAAGGGCTTATCCAGCCTTGCTGCGCGGGCTTATAGAACGGCTGGCCGCCGAGCCACCGCAGCTGACTGACGGCCTGCTGGCCGGCCCGATCGGAGCGTTGCTCAACCGGGACGATCTGGCCAGCCATCCAGCCCTGGCCGAACTGTGGCTGATCCGGTCCATGGCGCGCGGGGACCGTAATCCGCTCCGGGCTTTCGACGAGATCGTCGACCTCCGGGCCGGAGCGAAGCGAACGCCGCTGGTCGACGAAACCCTGCTGCGCCGGCTGTGGCCCGGAGGCTGCCCTGCCGAGCAGATCGCCGAACTGCTGGGCGCGCTCGCCAATCCTGATCCGGGCCCACCTGCGCCGGACGTGCTGGCCTGGTTCGAGACGGAAATCGGTGCCGTTCCCGCACGCGGCGCGACGACGGACAGCTGGCTCGCGCTGGCCATAGCCCTGAAGGACCACCAGATTCTGCCGCTGCTGCAGGAAAAAGCCACCGGCCCGATACGGAACACGGTACGGATGCTGCCGCTGCTGGATCTCGCCTACCGCACCGGGCCGGATGGCGGCGTTGACGTGTTCCACCGGCTGTTCGGTGAGTACGCAGCGGCCGACGGGGACACCCGGCGATTGCTGCGCCGGGAACTGCCGGTCCTGCTGGCCCGGACGGATCGGCTGGACCAGGCCCTGGCCGGCTGCCCCCCGGAAGTGGCGGCGCCGCTCGGCCGGAAGCTGCGGCAGAGGCTGGCCCCACTGGCGCCCAACATTGGCCTGGCCCGGCGGGTCTATGTGGCCTTCACACACTGGGAGGCGGCCGGCCAGCCCGCGGTGGCCGGACAGCTGGCCATCGCCTTCGAGGAAGTCAGCCGGTGGCGACGGCGCGATCTCATCGCCCTGGGCCAGGCCATAGCGGACGACGGGCTGGCGGAGTCGTTCCAGGCCTGGCGGGACGGGCACCGCAGGGTGCTCACCCGAAAGCTACTGGGCGGGAACCCCCGCCCAGCAGACGACCGGCTGTAGCGGAGGGGAGGCGGACCGGTGGAGGCGGTGGTCTTCATCTTCCTCGCCGTGCTCTACCTCGGCTACTTCGTGTGCGCGCTGCCGGTCGCCGCGGTGGCCGCCTTCGCCATCTACGGTCTCGGGATGCCGCTCGCTTACCTCTACGGCCTGGCTCAGGTCCTGGTCGTCCGGCCGCCGTGGCTGTCCATGCCTACCCGCCAGCCGAAGCTTCCGGCCGGCGCCGACCCCGCAGTGCTCCAGTACTTCTACGGCCCCGCGCTGGTCGACGCCGATCACGCGGTACGGGTCGCGCACGGCAACTGCCGTGCGTTCGTGCAGTGCGGCCTGCGGGCGGTGGGAGGATCGGTCAGCTCGGACGCCGCCCTCATGGGCTGGCCGGTGGGCATCGGCGGAGCGATCGGGATGACCGCGGGCACGCTGGCCGGGATCGTCGTCACGACCGGCTGCGCCATCGTCCACCTGCTGACGGTCGGCGTCTCGGCGGCCTGCGTCCGCGCTATTGGGATGTTCCTGCGGCTGGCCGACTCGGCCGTCCTGCGGATGAGGAACATCAACATGGTGTGCCCGGACTGCTACGAGCGGGTGCCTTACCCCGGGTACGAGTGCCCGGGCCGCGGCTGCGGTCATCGCCACCGCGACGTGCGGCCGGGCCGGTTCGGCATCAGCAGGCGCCGCTGCCGGTGCGGTACCCGGATGAACACGCTGCTGCTGTTCGGCTCGGCGCAGATGAACGCGTTCTGCCCGTACTGCGGCCGTGCGCTGGAACACCGCCCGGGGAAAGCGCCGGAGATCGTGCTGCCGTTCTTCGGCGCGGCCGGCGCCGGTAAGACACGGCTGCTGCTCAGCATGGTCACCCAGCTCGAAACGTGGAACCAGGACGGCATACTGCCCGCCGCATTCGGGGACTCCGCCACGACCCGGGAACTCAGCTCGGCGAGAGAGATCCTACGGTCACAGGCCGCCACCGCCAAGACCGCAGTCAAGCTCCCGCGGTCCTACGTCATCCGGCTGATGGCGGACAGGAAGAGCCGCATCCTGCACATGTTCGACGCTGCGGGCGAACTCTTCTACACCTCGGAGCGTACCCAGGAGTTGCGCTACCTCAGCAAGGCGGAAACCTTCATCCTCGTCGTCGATCCGTTGTCGGTCCCCTCGTTCTGGGACCAGCTGCCCGCCGGGCAGCAAACCGAGCTGGCCGGCCTGCGGTCGAACGCCCCATCACCGGAACTGGCCTATCAGCAGGCCCACCTGGAGATCGAGGCGATGGGTGCCCGCCTCCGGTCGGCGCGGCTCGCCATCGTCTTCAGCCGGGCCGACCTGATCGATGCTCCGGACGCCGACATCGCCACGTGGGCCACGGACACGCTGGGGCTGGGCAACCTGGTCCGGTCGGCGCAGCTGAACTTCAAGGAGGCCGCCTTCTTTTTCACCGCTGCCGTCATGGCTGGCGACGTCATTCACGAATCGATTTCGACGCTGCTGCGCTGGGTGCTGCGTGGCCACGGCATCGACCCGCCGCGGGAGGGCCCCTCATGACACGCCCCGTCGAGGAGCAGACCTACCGGTCGCAGCGCTGGTTCATCTTCGCCGCGACGCTCACCGTGATCATCCTCGTGCCAGTTCTGTGCTTCCTCAGCTGAGCGGAGGCCGGCCCATAGCGGTACCGCTCAGCGGCCCCGGAACGCCGACGGGCGCTTCGCGGCGAAGGCGGCGATACCCTCGGCGGCGTCGTCGCTGGCGCCAGCCGCGGTCATCTTGGAAGCGGGCGTCCCGAACCCCATACATGGCACTGGTTTTCCGCAGCACCCGCGGAAAACCAACGCCGATCATGCACGGCCCGCTCAGGCAGGCCCGCCGGCCGCTGGGCAGGCCCGCGGCATGTGGCAGCCTGAGGGCATGGCAGATTCGTTCGCAGCCCGGTTCGCGGCGGTACGGGCCCGCTTCGGGCCACTGGTGTGGGGGCTCGACCCGTCCGGGGACCTGCTGAACGCGTGGGGATTCGGCGACACGGCGGCCGGGCTGGACCGGTTCGCGGACATCGTGCTGGAGGCCGCAGCCGGCACGGTCGGGCTGGTGAAACCGCAGTCGGCGTTCTACGAGCGGCACGGCTGGCGGGGGATCCGGACCCTGCAGCGGCTGCTGGCCAGCGCTCGTGGCGCCGGGCTGCTGACCATCCTGGACGTCAAGCGCGGGGACGTCGGGTCGACCAACGACGCGTACGCGGAGGCGTTCCTCGGGGCGGGCGCCCCGCTCGAAGCGGACGCGGTGACGGTCCACCCCTACCTGGGCCTGGCCGCGATGGGCGCCTTCGTGTCCCGGGCCAGCTCGGCCGGGGCCTGCCTGCTGGTGGTGACCCGTTCCTCCAACCCGGAGGGCCGGATCGTGCAGGAGGCCCGGGTCATGCCGGGGACCGGGGACGGGCCGGGGACCGGGGACGGGCCGGGGACCGGGGACGGGCCGGGGACCGGGGTCGGCCACTCGGTCGAGGAGGCGCTGCTGGCCGAGATCGGGACGCTCAACGTGGCGCTGGCCCCCGGCCAGATCGGGCCCGTCGGCGCGGTCGTCGCGCCTGCCCATCTGGATCGGGCCCACCTGGAACCGGCCCTGGATCTGCCGGCGGCGCACGCCCTGTTCCTCGCGCCGGGGGTCGGCGCCCAGGGCGCCACCAGCGCCGACGTGGCCCGGACCTTCGCGGCCTGCCCCGGCCGGGTGATGCCGAGCGCGTCCCGGCTGCTGCTGTCGGCCGGCCCGGACCCGGGCGCACTGCGGGACGCGGCGGCGGCGCTGGCGGCCAAGTTCCGGGCCGCCCTGCCGGCGACCGGGCTGGACGGCTGACGGGTCCGGGTAGGCCGGGCGTCAGCGGCCGGTCCAGACGGGCGGGCGCTTGGCCCGGAAGGCCGCGGGGCCTTCCTGCGCGTCGGCGCTCAGGTAGACCGGCTCCCAGAGACGGTCGGCTTGGTCGAACGCCTCGCCGAGCCCCTGCTGGATGGCCAGGTAGACCGTTTGCTTGGCCGCCATGACCGACAGCGGGGCGTTGGCCGCGATCCGCTCGGCCAGCGCCTGGGTGGCCGGCCTCAGCTCCCCGTCGGGCACGACCTGGTTGACGAGCCCGACCTCGTAGGCGCGCTGGGCGCTGATCGGGTCGCCGGTGAGCAGGATCTGCATGGCGACGCGGGGCGGCACCAGCCAGGGCAGCGGCACCGCCCAGGGCGAACCGCGGCCGACCCGGACCTCAGTGACGGCGAAGCGGGCCGACTCCGCGGCCACGCACAGATCACAGTTCTGCGCGAGCAGGAATCCGCCGGCGTAGGCGACCCCGTTCACCGCGGCGATGGTCGGCTTGGCTACGTCTATGTTGCGGCCGAACTGCGGCAGGAAATCCGGCGGCGGCACCGTCAGGGACGTGTCGGCCATCTCCTTGAGGTCACCGCCCGCGCAGAAGGCGCGATCCCCCGCGCCCGTGAGCACCAGCACCTTCGCCGTGTCGTCGGCGTTGAACCGGCGGACCCCCGCGAACAGGCCCTCCCGCACCGCCTGGCTCAGCGCGTTGCGGGCCTCCGGGCGGTCGATCGTCAGCCAGGCGACGCCCCGCACCACCTCATATCGAACCGGGTCGCTCACTCGGCTCCTCCTTCTGGACGCACCCCGCCAGGATCTTTCCAACCGGCGGCGCAAATGCCTACAGTGACCACAACAGTGAACACCAATTCACTTGCGGGTTTCGGGCCCTGGTTGACCTTCGCACGATCAGCGTCAGGGAGGACGTGAGCGCCGATGGCGGCCGACTTCGACGTGACAAGCCTTCACCATCGCCGCGCCAGCCGCCGCTGGGAGCGCACCAGCGCCGGCGACCTGCTGGAGCGGCTGACGTGGAGCTTCCCGGACAAGGACGCCATCATCGGCCGGGAAGGCGCCTACGGAGACGAGGCGTTCCGGCGGCTCAGTTACCGGCAGGCCAACCAGATCGCCAACCAGATCGCCCACGGGCTGCTGGCCCGGGGCCTGGAGCACGGCGACGTCGTCCTGCTCTGCTGCGAGAACTCGGTCGAGGGATACCTGATCAAGATCGCCGCCGCCACGGCGGGGCCGGTCTCGCCGGCCGGCGGTGTTGCATGCGATAGGGCCATTGGACCCTAGGCGGGCCGCGTGCCGCGGCTCATCCTCAGCACACGGCCGACCGGCCAGCACCTGCGGCCAAGCCGGTCGCCGGAACGAGACGATGAGGTCCCGTAGCCGTGAGGCGGGGAGGCTGTTATGCAGTTTGGTACCAGTGACGGAACGACGGCGCCGGGAAGGCCGCGCGGCGCGGAGATCTTCGGGCATCCGCTGCTCAACAAGGACGCGGCCTTCACCGCCCGGGAGCGAGACGCACTGGGACTGCGCGGCCTGCTGCCCTGGCGGGTCGCGACGCTGGACCAGCAGGTGGCGCTGGAACTGGAGCACCTGCGCAGCAAGACCGACGACATGGAAAAGTACATCGGGCTGAGGGCGCTCCAGGACCGGAACGAGACGCTGTTCTACCGGCTCCTAGGTGATCATCTGGAGGAACTGGCCCCGATCGTCTACACGCCGACGGTCGGCGAGGCCTGCCAGCGGTTCAGTCACATCCTGCGCAGGCCGCGCGGCTTGTGGATCACGCCCGAGGACTCCGCCTGCATACCGGACCTGCTGCGCCAGGCCGGCCACCCGCACATCGCACTGATCGTGGTGACCGACGGCGAGCGCATTCTCGGCCTCGGCGACCAGGGCGCCGGCGGCATGGGCATCCCCGTCGGGAAGCTCTCGCTCTATACGGCGGGCGCGGGGATCGATCCGGCGCGGACGCTGCCGATCTGCCTGGACTGTGGCACCGACAACGAGGACTTGCTGCGTGATCGGCTGTACCTGGGCTACCCCAAGCGGCGGCTGCGCGGCGCCGGCTACGAAGCGTTCATCGAAAGCTTCGTCAGCGCCGTCCGTGACACCTTTCCCGGTGCCGTGCTCCAGTGGGAGGACTTCAAGCAGCACAACGCGATCCGGCTGCTGGACGCGTACCGGCACACGCTGCCCAGCTTCAACGACGACATCCAGGGAACCGCGGTGGTCGTGCTGGCCGGCATCCTCGCCGCGATGCGCTCCCTGGGTACCAGGCTTCGCGACCAGCGGCTGGTGCTGGCCGGGTCCGGCGCGGCCGGGACCGGGATCGCCCGGCTCGTCGGCCAGGCGATGCGCGCAGACGGGGCGTCGCCCGAGGACGTGTGCGCGCGCATCGTGCTGACCGACTCACGCGGGCTGGTCTTTGCCGACCGTACCCCCCTGGATGCGGACAAGCGGTGGTGCGCCCTGCCGGCGGACGCGCTGGCCCGCTACGGCTTCACCGCTGCCCCGCGTTACGACCTGGAGACCGTGATCCGGCAGGTCGCGCCCACCATCCTGATCGGCACCACCGGCACCCCCGGGACGTTCACCGCCGCCGCGATCCGCGAGATGGCGGCGCGCACGCCGGTGCCGATCGTCTTCCCGCTGTCCAACCCGACCAGTCATGCCGAAGCCGTCCCGGCGGACATCCTGGCCTGGAGCGACGGCCGGGCGCTGGTCGCCACCGGCAGCCCGTTCGATCCGGTCGAGGCCGGCGGGCGTACCCGGGTGATCGCGCAGGCCAACAACCTGTACACGTTCCCCGGCATCGGCCTGGGCACGATCGCCGCGCGGTCCCGCGCGGTCACCGACCCGATGATGCTGGCTGCCGCCAGCACCCTGGCCGCGCTGGTGCCCGGATCCCGGCTCGACGAGGGAGCCCTGTACCCGCCGCTCGCCGGGCTCCGGCAGATCTCCCGGGCGATCGCGATCGCGGTCGCCCGGGAGGCCCAGCAGGCCGGCCTGGCGCGGATGGATCCCGGGCTGGACGCCGAGGAGGCGGTGGACGCCACGATCTGGACGCCGGAGTACTCGCTACCGGGCGGTCCCGGCGGCCTGGGGACCTAGCAGAGCCGGAAGTCAGGCCTGCGATTGCGGGGCCAGGCCGTGGGCCAGGACGTTCAGCAGGTCCTCCAGGACGTCGTCCGGGACCTGGTTACCGGCGGTCCAGTCGGCCCAGCGCATGCCGATGAAGTTGCCCATGCCGGTGTACAGGTAGGCGATGACCTCGGGATCGTAGTCGGTGTCCACCTCCCCGGCCAGCTGGGCCCGGCGGACCCCGCGGGCGTACCCGCGGGCCAGCCGTTCGTAGTACTCGCGGAACAGGCCGGGATCGACGAACTCCGACTCGCGGACGATGCGGTCGATCCAGGGCCGCCGGGACACCGTGTCGAAGAAGGCCCGGAAGCAGGCCCGCTCCCGGGCCCGCTGGTTGTCATCGGCCTGCTCCATTGCGGCGCCCATCGTGGCCCGCAGGTCCGCGTTGATCCGGCGGACCACGGCCGCGAAGATGTCGGCCTTGGTGCGGAAGTGGGTGTAGAAGCTGCCGGTCGCGATGCCGGCCCTGGCGCAGATGTCGGCCACGCTGGTCTGCCGGTAACTGCGTTCGCCGAACAGCTGCTCGGCGGCGGCCAGCAGCCGCTCGGCGGGCGGCCGGTCGTCACCCGGGGAGGGCCTGCGGCCGGTAACGGCAGTCACGCTGAGTACTCCATCCTCCGTCCCGCTGCTGCGCGGCAACCGGCTCCGCGCAGCAGGCGAGCTGGCCGCCCGCGGGATCACGAACAAGTACCCGGGCAAGTACACGGGCGGCCAGCTCCGCACGTCAGGGCGATGGTATCCCGCTGGCCGGAGCGGCCGGCTGGGTGGTCGAGTACGTGGTGATCGCCCCGCCGGACGAATCGTCGGTGACCTGCACCGGCCCGATCTGGCTCAGCGCGCCGTTCTTGACCACGGCCAGGTACGCGCCGGTGACGCCGGCGTGGTTGGTGGCCGAGAAGGCGTACGGCGCCACCACCGGTCCCTGCGGCAGGCCGCCGTTGATCGCGTTCATCAGGTCCTGCCGGGTTGGGTTGCGGCCGGCCTTGAACATCGCCTGCACGAACGTGTAGCCGACCGCGATGCCGTACGCGACGTTGCCGTCCAGCGGCAGCTTCGGCAGATACGTCGAATGGATCTTCTGGAACAGCTGGATCCAGCTGTTGCTGGTCGACCCGAGCGAGGGCAGGTAGCCGTCGGTGATGATGCCCTGGGTCAGCTGGTTGCCCGACACCGTCGCGCCGCCCTGCTTGGCGAACGATTCCAGCAGGCCGGCCAGCGTGATCGGGTCGGAGCCCACGTTACTGACCACGAGCTGCGGGCTGAAGCTGAGCTTCAGGCTGTTCAGCTCGAGCAGTGCGGTGAAGGCGGGCACCGAGAACGAGACGACCACCTGGGCCCCGGCGGCCTTGAGCGCGGTCACCTGCGGCGCCACATTGGTCACGGCCGGGTTGTAGCTCTCCCGGGCCACGACCTGGGAGCTGGGGATCTCGTCGTCCAGGCCCTTGACCCCGTCCATGCCGAACTCGTCGTCCTGGTAGAAGTAGCCGATCTTCTTGCCCGCGAAGTGCTGCTTGATGTAGTTGCCGAGGATCTTGCCCTCGCGGACGTAGTCGATCTGCCAGCCGGTCGTGTACGGGTCGGCGCTGGTGTTGTTCCAGCAGGTGCAGCCGGAGGCGACGAACACATCGGGCACCTTGGAGCTGTTCAGGTACTGCAGAACGGCCAGGTGCGTGGGCGTGCCCAGGCCGTCGAAGATGGCGTACACATTGTCCTGCAGCACCAGCTGGTGCACGACCGTGGAGGTGATGGTGGGGTCGTACTGGTCGTTCAGGTACTTGTAGACGATCTTGCGGCCGTAGATGCCGCCGTGGGCGTTGACGTACTGGAAGTAGGCGTCGGAAGCCGGGGCGATCTCGTCGTAGCCCGGCGCGGCCACGCCGGTGAGCGGCTGATGGCTGCCGATCAGGATCTGGCTCGCCGTGATACCCGGCGCGGAGGCGGTCAGGGCGGTGCTGCTAGACGACGGGTTACCTGACCCGCTGGAGCTGCAGGCTGCGATCACCATGGCGATGGCGGTGACCCCGGCGAGAGCTACGGCGTTAACCCGGTGTCTTCTTTTCATATGGGGCCTTCTTCCTGATGTTCGCTGCCCGGCGTGCGCCGGCGCAGCGCGGTGAGGGGCGCGGCCGTGGCTGGGCCGAAGAAGCGGCGCAGCCCGCCCTGGATGCCAGCGGGAAAGGCCAGCATGACGACGATGAGGACGACACCGTAGGCGGCGATCGGGACGCTGGAGCTCGCCGCCCCGGACAGGCCGTGGCTGGAGCCGACGTTGGTGAGATAGGTGGGCACCAGGACGAGGACCAGGCTCCCCCACAGCGCGCCGGGCAGCGTGCCGAGGCCGCCGAGGACCGCCCCGGTAAGCAGCGCGATCGACAGCGTGAGCGTGTAGGCGCCCGGGGCGACGATGCCGGTGACCAGGGCGAGCAGGGCCCCGCCGAGACCGGCGCAGGCGGCGCTGACCACGAACGCGAGGATCTTCAGCCGGGCCACGTTCAGGCCGGACAGCGCGGCGGCCACCTCGTCGTCGCGGACTGCCCGCCAGCTGCGGCCGACCCGGCTGCGGCTGAGGTTGGCCAGCAGGATCAGCGTGATGAGCGCGCCGGCACAGGTCACCCAGGCCTGCCAGCGGGTGGGCGGGAAGGTGGCGCCGAGAAAGCCGGGGGGCGCGATCGTGACCGTGAGCCCCTGGTCCCCGCCGAACAGCGACGGGAACTGGTTGGCGATCGAGGGCAGCGCGACGGCCAGCATCAGCGTGGCTCCGGCCAGGTACGGTCCCCGCAGCCGGGCCGCGGCGACGCCGAAGAGCGCGCCGGCCAGGGCGGCGGCCACCACGCTGGCCAGCAGGACCAGCTCCAGCGGCCAGTGCAGGTGGATCAGCACCAGGGCCGAGGCGTAGCCGCCGATGGCCATGAAGGCGCCATTTCCGATCGAGATCTGGCCGCTCAGCCCGATCAGGACCGTGAGCCCGGCCACGGCCGTCACGTAGGCGGCAACCTCGGCCAACTCGTAGTCGCGGTAGGGGCTCAGCCGGAGGGACAACAGCAGCAGGATGACGGCGACGCCGAGGGCGACGGCGAAGTGACGGGCGAGGGTCATGGTCACACCCTCCGGGTGGCCGCGCCGGAGAACAGGCCGGACGGCCGGATCATCAGCACCAGGACCAGCGCGGCCAGGCCGTACACCAGAACCAGGTTGCTGCCCAGGTAGCCGCCCGCGTAGCTGAGCAGCACGCCGAGCAGCACGCCTCCGATGACCGCGCCGACCGGGCTGTCCAGCCCGCCGATCACGGCGGCGGTAAAGCCCAGCACGAAGATCGCGTCCATGCTGTTCGGGTACAGGAACGTGGAGGGCGTCACCAGCACCCCGGCCAGCGCCCCGAACAGGCCGGCCAGCGCCCAGCCGAGCGTCAGGACCCGGCCGATCCGGATCCCCAGCAGCCGCGACACCCCGGGACTGAACGCCGTGGCGCGCAGCCGCAGGCCGATTGAGGTGTACTCGAAGACCAGGAACAGCGCCAGCGCCGCGGCCAGCACCGCCGCCGCGGTGAACAAGTCGGCCTCGGAAATGCCCAGCCCGAACGAGCCGATCTTGAGGCCCCGGACCGAGAAGGCCGCGGGGAACGAACGGTACTGGCCGCCGTAGATGATGCCGGCCGCCCCTTCGAGCAGGATGAGCAGGCCGATCGTCACGATCACGGAGTTCAGCGGGGCCTTGCCGATGGTGGGCCGGACGACCGTGGACTCCAGAAACGCCCCGAGGGCCAGACCCGCGGCCAGCGCCGCGAAGAAGCCCAGCCAGTAGTCGCCGGTGTCGCGGATGACGACCCAGGCCACGTAGGTGGTGAACATGGCCATGCCACCCTGGGAGTAGTTCAGGACCCGGGTGCCCCGCCAGACCAGCACCAGCGACAGCGCGATCGCCGCGTAGATCATCCCGACGGCGATCCCCCCGAGGGTGAACTCGACAAACTCCTGCATCGGTTTGCCCTTCTAGAAGCCCAGGTAGTGACGGCGCAGGGCAACGTCGGCGGCGAGCACGGCGGCATCATCCGCGGCGACGACCTTCCCGAGGTTGAGGACCATCCCGCAGTCCGCGATGGCCAGCGCGCTGCGGGCGTTCTGCTCGACCAGCAGAACGGTCAGCCCGGTGTCGTCGCGCAGTCCCCGCACCAGGTCCATGACCTGCGTGACCATCCGGGGGGCCAGGCCGAGGGACGGCTCGTCCAGCAGCAGCACCCGGGGGGCCGACATCAGCGCGCGGGCGATGACCAGGATCTGCCGCTCACCGCCGGACAGCAGGCCGGCCGGGCGCTTCTTACGCTCGCCCAGCATGGGGAACCGCCGGTAGGCATCGGTGAGGGCGGCCGACCGGACCGAGCCGCCGCGCCGGGACAGCCCGCCGAGCCGGAGGTTCTCCTCCACGGTCAGCTCGGTGATCACGCCCTGGCCTTCGGGCACGTGCGCCACCCCCGCGCGGGCGATGTTCTCGGGCGGCCGGCGGGCCACGTTGGCGCCGTCGACGAGAATCCGCCCCTGCCGGGGCTTGACCAGCCCGCTAATCGTGCGCAGCAGCGTCGTCTTGCCGGCTCCGTTGGCGCCCAGCACCGCGGTGATCGTGCCGGGCCGTGCGGCGACCGAGACGTTGTTCAGCACGGGTACCCCGCCATAACCTGCGACGATGCCCTCGACGGTGAGCGCCGCAGCGGAATCAGGCATCGCGTCGGTCCTGCTGCGAATCATCGCTACCACCGGCACCGGCACCGGGCGCTGGGCGAACAGCAGGACCGGCACCGGCACCGGGGCCGGCGCGATCACTACCGTCACGGGCGCCCTCAGTGCCGAGGTACGCGGCGGTGACGGCGGGATTGGCCTGGACCTGAGCCGGCGTGCCGGCGGCGATCAGCTTGCCGAAGTCCAGTACGAAGATAATGTCGCAGACTGACATCACCAGGTCCATCCGGTGCTCGATGACGACCACGCCCGCATCGGCGGCCATCTTCTTGATCATCTCGCCCAGCTCGGGGAGCTCGCTCTCGGGGAAGCCGCCGGCCGGCTCGTCGAGCAGCAGCATCCGGGGCCGCCCGGCCAGGGCCCGGGCCAGCGCCACCCGCTTACGCAGGCCGTAGGCCAGGGTGTCAGGCATCTGGTCGGCCAGATCAGCGGCGCCCACCTCGTCCAGCGCGCGCATAGCCTGCTCACGTAGCCGCCGCTCGTCCCGGTCCGAACGCGGCAGCCCGAACAGCGCCGACCAGACCCCGGCTCGCGCCCCGGCCGTCGCGCCCACCATCACGTTCTCGACCACGGAAAGACCGCGGAACAGGCCGACGCCCTGCAGCGTGCGGGCGATGCCGA
>Ga0302235_10001707_pt1 | contig 16259 bp, 14 predicted proteins | sample II_Palsa_N3_3_FD_193577 | JGI IMG/M metagenome (GOLD analysis project Ga0302235, IMG submission 193577) | Peat permafrost microbial communities from Stordalen Mire near Abisko, Sweden - II_Palsa_N3_3 | ecosystem: Environmental > Terrestrial > Soil > Palsa > Peat permafrost | place: Sweden... | reverse complement strand
GTTCGGGCCGAAAACCGGCTGGGCGGGCGGCTGGGCCATCGTGGCCGCCGACATCCTGGTCATGGCCAGCCTGGCCCAGGTCGCCGGGCAGTACGTGTTCCTGCTTTTCGGCGCGAACGGCATCGGCCAGGACGCCACCAGCGGCTGGGTGCTGCTGGTCGGCATCGCCTGGATCGTCGCCATGTCCTACATCTGCTACCGCGGCATCGAGGTCTCGGCCTGGCTCCAGCGCATCCTGCTCACCGTCGAGCTGGCGATGCTGCTCGTGCTGTCGATCGTCGCGCTGGTCCGGGTGTACAACGGGCACCACCCGGCCGGATCGCTCCACCCGAGCCTCGGCTGGCTGTGGCCGAGCGGCCTGACCTTCTCGGATTTCGTCGGCGGCATCATCCTGATGCTGTTCATCTACTGGGGCTGGGACACAGCGGTCTCGGTCAACGAGGAGACCAAGGACAAGGCCAAGACGCCGGGGCAGGCCGCGATCATCTCGACCGTCCTGCTGCTGGTCACCTACGCCATCGTCATCTTCTCGGTGCAGGCCTTCGCCGGCATCGGGAGCAAGGGAATCGGCCTGACCAACCCGGCCTACCAGTTCGACGACCTGTCGGTCCTGGGCCACGCCATCTTCGGGTCCGGCGGCCTGGGCACCTTCCTGGCCCGGTTGCTGATCCTGATGGTGCTCACCTCCGCCTCGGCCTCCACCCAGACCACGATCCTGCCGACGGCCCGCACCACCCTGTCGATGGCGACCTACAAGGCCATCCCGAAGGCCTTCGCCAAGATCCACCCCAGGTACCTGACGCCGACGGTGTCCACGATCGTGATGGGCGTCATCTCGATCATCCTGTACATCCCGATGAACTACTTCGCCCAAGGCAACGCGATCGGCGACGCGGTCACCTCGATCGGGCTCTACATCGCCTTCTACTACGGGCTGACCGCCTTCTCCTGCGTCTGGTATTACCGCCGCGAGCTGACCAGCAGCACCAGGAACCTTTTCATGAAGGGCATCCTGCCGCTGCTGGGCGCCTTGATCATGTGGTCGGCCGGCATCTACAGCCTGCAGAGCGACTGGACGGCGACCAGCGGCTACACCTTCTGGACGGTGCCGGGGCTGCACTGGGAGGTCGGCGGTATCTTCATCATCGCCCTCGGGGCCGCGCTGGTCGGCGTGCTCGGATTCATCTTCATGCGGGTGAGCGCGCCCGCGTTCTTCAGGAAGCAGACCCTGACCAGGGGGACCCCGACCCTGGTGCCCGACGAGAGCTGAGCGGCCCGCGCCGGTCCGGGGCCGGCCGGCTCCCCGTTAAGATGGCGGACGTGCTTGATGACGCCGAGATCGCCCGGGTGCTTTCCATCACCGCGCACCCGGACGACGTCGACTTCGGGGCGGCGGGAACGGTGGCACGCTGGACTGAAGCCGGGATCGAGGTCGTCTACTGCGTGGTGACCGACGGCGACGCCGGCGGCTTCGACGAGGACTTCCCCCGGGATGAGATGCCCGCCCTGCGCCAGGCTGAGCAGGTTGCCGCGGCGAAATGCGTCGGGGTCCGGGACGTGCGCTTCCTGGGTTACCCGGACGGCCGGGTCGAGGCCAGCCTGGACCTGCGCCGGGACCTGGCCCGGGTGATGAGGCAGGTCCGCCCGGATCGCGTCGTGGTCCCCAGCCCGGAGCGGAACTACAACAGGATCGGCATCGGCCACCCCGACCACCGTGCGGTCGGCTCCGCCGCCCTCGACGCCGTCTACCCGGATGCGCGTAACCCGTTCGCGTTCCCCGAACTCCGCGAACGTGAAGCCCTGGCCGCCTGGACCGTCCGTGAGGTCTGGATCGCCGGCGGCGGGACACCCAATCACTACGTGGATGTGACCGATACGTTCGCGCGCAAGGTCGCGGCCCTGCGCGCCCATGAGAGCCAGACCGGCCACATGGACGATCTGGCCGGACTTCTGCGGACTAGGCTAGCCGCCATGGCACTGCAGGCGGGCCTTCCGGACGGCCGCCTGGCCGAGGCGTTCCAGGTCCTGGACACCGCCTGAATGGGGCGGTTCCGCCCGGTGCTTGCGCCGGCAGGATGACCGTGGAGCCGGTGTTTCCGCTGGCCCAGGTAGGGCTGGCCAGCCGGCGGGGTTTTTGCTGATGGGCATCGATAACGGGCATAATTCACTGATTGAATCCAGCCAGAGAGAAGAACTCACCGATGAGCATGGAGCTCGACCACTCGTTTATCGTTCCCGTCCCGCCGGACCGTGCCTGGGAGGTGCTGCTTGACGTGGAAAGGATCGCGCCGTGCATGCCCGGCGCTACCGTCGAGGAGTTCGACGGGGAGGTGGTGACCGGACGCATCAAGGTCAAGGTCGGTCCGGTGTCGCTGACCTACCGCGGGACCGCGAAGTTCACCGAGCGCGATCCCGACGCCCGGGTGGTGGTGGTGGATGCCTCAGGTAAGGAGACCCGCGGCGCGGGTACCGCCTCCGCAGCCATCCGGGCGTCGCTTGAGCCCTCCGGAGAGGGCACCCAGGTTTCCATCCACACCACGATGAACGTGACCGGCAGGCCGGCCCAGTTCGGCCGCGGCGTGATCGCCGAAGTCGGCGGCAAGCTGGTGGAAAAGTTCGCGGAGAATCTGGCCCAGATGATCTCCGATGGCGGGATCGGACCGGACAGCGCCGATGGCCCGGCCGTTGCCGAGGGCGCGGCCGGTTCCGACGCGGCTGATGCTGGCCTGGCTGATGCTGGCCTGGCTGCTGCTGGCCCGGCCAGTTCGAGTCCGGCCAGCAGCGCGGAAAGCGCCGGAGACGGCAGCGCGGCGATCGGTTCCGCGGTGGCCACCGACGCCGTGCCTGGTGCGACCGAACCGGCCGCCGCTGCCCCGGCGCCGGTACGGACGGCGACGGTGCCGCCCGCGGCGCAGAACGAGGACTCCATCAACCTGGTCAGGCTGGTCGGTCCCGCGGTCCTCAAGCGGGTCCTTCCGGTCGCCGCCGGGATCGTCGCGCTGGCGCTGCTCGGCCGACACCTGCGGCATCTTCTCCGACGTCGTGGGGGCGGCAAGAAGGCCTGACCGGCCGTGACCTGGCCGCCCGCCGCCGTCCCGCCCACGACGTCATTCACTACGGCCGCTGGTGAGACCCGCGCGCCCCCGGCGGTAACCGCCGGGGGCGCGGGTCCGGCTTCTCGCGGACCGGCCAGCAACCTCAGTAGAGGGTCAGGATCGGCCCGGTCTTGGTTATGGTCCCGTTACTGCCGCCGATGAACGCGTGAACCTTCAGGTGGGCGGTGTAGAAGAGGAAGGTTGTCGAGACGCACTCGGTATCGCCCGTTCCTTTCAGGTCGACCGCGCCGATGTTCTGGGCGGCTCCGCTGCTGTTATAGGCGTAAGCGACCGCCCCCACCGAGAACGCGGCCCCGGTCTGATGGGCACACACCGACACCTTCACCCGCGCGGTACCTATCTTCTCGTACGTACCGGTAGCGCTGACGATGTTGTCGCCGGAGATGGCGGGCACCGTGAAGCTCACTGTCCCGCCGGCACTCCCCGTCGGGGGGGTACTCACCGGGGGCGCAGAGGCCTTGGGCGGCGGAGGGGTCGTGGCGACTGCGGGCGACGTCTTGGCCGCCGAATGCGTGGCCGCCGGCGAAGTCGCTGGCGCCGACGTCGAGGGGGGTCCGGACGCTGGCGATGAGCCGGCTGCGGTGGCCAAAGCCGTTCCCGAAGCCGGCGCTGATGCAGCGCTGGATGAAGGCGACCCACCTCCGCATGCAGTCAGGCCAACGCCGCCAATCACGGCGGCGGCAATGATCACAACCGGAACCCGGCGCATCCTCATGCTCTTACCCTTCAGAGAGTAACCAGATGTTACAGCAGGTGACAACAATGGTTTCGTCGTTACGATATTGGCTGGCCGTCGGCATCGGAGACGACTTAACCAGAAAAAGAGCACTTTCGTCGCCGATCCGCCCACACCAGAACACGGACCTGCGGCATGTTCGAGTCGAAGCCACCGGGTGTTGGCGAGATGGGCTTCTAGCTCGCCTCACTTGGGTGCTCGACGGGCGTCATGGTCGACGCGACCGGTCAGATCGCAAATTTATTCGCCCGATCTGGCGTGTCGATCCCGGTGTCTTCCGGAAATGTCGGAGTCAACCGGTATGATCGAACAAGAAGATGAAAAGAATGATCAAGCTTTGATGATCATCGGGCCAGGCGCCGGTAGTTAGCCCGGTCCCGGCATCGGCGAGAGCGCAATCAGACGCCAGAATCACCCACGAGAACGTCCGCCCGCGAGCATCCGGATGGGGGTGTGGATCAGGTGAGTACCGCCCCGGCATTCGCCAGCGAGACCGACGCGCTGCGGATGCTGGACTCGGCGCTGGGCTACCTAGCCGCCGCCGACCCCACCCAGATGCCCACCCTTATCCAGGCCCAGTGCCTGGCCGTCCTTGAACGAGCCGACGCTAAGGCCACTGCCGCGCGTGCCTCGATCCTGGCCGCGTTCACTGCCTCGCAGGGGTACTGCGAGGACGGGGATTACAGTCCCCGCTCCTGGCTGATCCACCAGACCCGCGTGACGAAAGGCACGGCGAACGAGCATGTCGGCTGGTCCCGCCGGACCCGGACCCATCCCCGGGTGATGGCCGCGCTGGCCGCCGGGGACATCACCAAGTCTTATGCCCGCACTATCTGCGCGTGGACCGACCGGCTGCCCGAGGACTGCCGGGACCGCGCCGATGAGATCCTGGTCGGCGCCGCGCTGATGGGAATGGGCCTGGCGGACCTGGCCGGCCTGGCGGCCGAGATCGCGGCCCGGTCCCGGCCGGATGCCGCGGATGAGGACGGCCTGCGGTTCGAGGACCGGGCGGTCAAGCTGGAGACCACGTTCGGCGGCGCCGGCGTGCTGACCGGAGATCTTTCCGCCGAATGCGCGGCCGTGGTGTCTGCGGTGCTGGATGCCCTGTCGGCGCCACGGGGCGCGGACGATGACCGTACCCACGCGCAGCGGTGTCATGATGGTCTCGAGGAGGCGTGCCGGCGGCTGGTCGCGGCGGGCCTTTTGCCCGAGCGGGCTGGGCAGCCGGTTAAGGTCACGGCGCATATCGACCTGTCCGACCTGATCGACCTGGACGTCGGTTCCAAGTTGCAGGAGGCGTGGACCGAGCGGGTCCGGGGGCAGTGGGCCGCGGCCCGCGCCGCCGCGTCGGTCGGCGGCAGCGACGGCGCCGCGTGGCTGGACGGGAAGGCCGCGGAGGGGTTCGCGTGCGATGCGTCGGTGACGCCGGTGGTGTTTGGCACCGTGAATGTCGGCGTGCTGGATGAGCTGGTCCGGTTCTGCGTGCAGCTGGCCGGGCACGGCCCCGGCCGCTGCACCCCCCACCCCAGCCCGGACCACAGCGACCAGGACCACGCCACCTCGGACCACGGCGGCCCGGACCCGGCCCAGGCGGGCGAGCCGCTGCCGGGTCCGCAGCCGCTGCCGCCCGGTCTGAGCCGCGAGTCGCTCGAGCAAGCCGTCATCGGCAAAGCCGTCGAGCTGCTCTCGGGCCCCGGCGGGCTCGCGGGCTTCCTGCGCCGCCGCGAGCTCGGTGCCCGGCTCGGCGGCCCGAGCCAGCCGCTGGACATCGGGTTCAGCAACGATGTGCCGGCCGGGATCCGCACCGCGGTCAAGGCGCGGGACCTGCATTGCCAGTGGGCCGGGGGCTGCGACCAGCCCGCGTCGGCCTGCGAGGTGCACCATCTCCGGCATAAGGGCCACGGCGGCGAGACCAGCCTGGACAATTGCATATTGGTCTGCTTCTTCCACCATAACGTGATGATCCACCGGATGGGCTGGACCCTGGTCCGCAACCCCGACGGCACCACCACCGCGTGGAACCGCGACCGGACCAAGGTGCTGCGCAGCCACAGCCCGCCCGCCCGCGCCGGGTAGCCCACCCGGGCGCCGCTCGCCCACCTCCATGGGGACGCTAGCTTCGGGTGGCGCCGGGACCTGCCTAGCCCGGCTGGGCGAGGCGGGACCCGCGTTCAAGGGGGCCTTCCCCGGATCAGTTGGACCAGCGTTCGCGGACGGCGGCCACGACCTTGGCGAGCTGAGCGTCGAAAGCGTCAAGCTGCTCAGCTTCGGCCGCGCTCGCGGCGAAGGCGTGCCGGTCGCAGGCTATGCCCCCGCGCCATATCCGCTCAATGGCGCGCGTCGCGGTGATGTCCGTCAACGGGTCACCGGACACCAGGACCAGGTCCGCGCGCTGCCCGGCGGCGACCTGTCCTCGGTCGGCGAGGCCGAACACTCGTGCCGGTTCGGTTGTGGCAGCGGCCAGGGCCTGCGCCGGGCTGATGCCGCACCGGACAAGGAGTTCGAGCTCTCGGTGCAGGCTTGCTCCGAACACGGTCCCCGGGTTCGGAGCATCCGTGCCCGCCAGCAGGGTGACCCCCGCATCGGCCAGTCGCCGCACGTTGTCCTCGGCCCGGGAGTAGGGCGGCATTGACCGGCCATGCCATCCCGGGGCAGCCGAGGTCAGCCGGCGTGCCCAGGCGTCGCCGAGCGCTTCAGCGAGCCGCGGGTCCCCTGCCACTGCCGCGCCACCCGGTTCGCCGAGGGTGTTCTCGATGGTGGCCAGCGTCGGACCGACCACGATTCCGGCTTCGGCCATGCGTCCGGCCAGGGCCTTGTCCAGCTCGGCGTTCGCGGGGACGTGGGCCACCACATCGACACCGGCGGACACGACCTCCTCGACACCGGCCGTCGAGCTCACGTGAGCGACGACGACCAGGCCGCGGGCGTGCGCGGCACTGACCAGTGCCTGGATGGTTTCGGGGTCCAGCGAGGGCCATAGACCCCCGGTGCCGGAGATGATCTTCAGATAGTCCGAGCCCGCCGCGATCCGTTCCGCCACGAACTGCCCGGCCTGGTCAGCGGCGGTCAACGTCGGGAACGGGGCGTACATCATCGACGGGTGCCCGCCGGGCGCGGTGGCACCGACACCCGAGGAACGCACGTCGGCCACGTCCGGACGGGAGCCGGCCTGCTCCTTAGCGCTGGCCACCAGGCCGGGTTGGCTGAACATGTCGAGAACGGTGGTAACGCCGAAGGTCAACGATTGCGCGAGAGCGCCGGGCACGAGGTGCACGTGCGCGTCGATCAGACCGGGAAGCACCGTCCCGCCGCCCGCGTCGATCACTTCGTCGCCTTCTCGGGCGGCCGAGGCGGCCGAGCACTCGGTGATCAGCCCGTCGGCGAACCGGACCGAAGTCCAGTCCTGCGACTTCGTCCCGTCGAATACCTTCGCGTTCACGATCGTCGTTGCCGCGCCCAAGGCGTCCTCCCGTATGGGATCCTAAACCGGGCACTCGTTAGGTGCTAGCGGACGACGACTTCGGTGACGGGTAGGGAAGAGTCGGCGGGCAGGTCCAGCGGGGAGGGCGCGATACCGCGGGACACGATCTCGGCACCGAGAGCCGCGACCATGGCGCCGTTGTCGGTGCATAGTCCCGGTCTCGGCACCCGCAGCTTGATGCCGGCCGCCTCGCACCGCTCCGCGGCCAGGGATCGCAGCCTGGAGTTGGCCGCGACGCCGCCGCCGACGATCAGGTCGGTGACGCCGTGCCGCTGGCAGGCTTGTATCGCCTTGCGGGTGAGCACGTCCGCGACGGCCTCTTGGAAGGACGCGGCCACGTCGGCGGCCGGGACCGGCTCCCCGGCAGCCTGCCGCGCCTCCACCCAGCGGGCCACCGCCGTTTTCAGGCCCGCGAACGAGAAGTCGAGCGAGCCGTCGTGGTACTTGCCGCGGGGGAAGCTGATCGCGCCCGGGTCACCGTCGCGAGCCGCCTTGTCGATGGGCGGCCCGCCCGGGAAGGGCATGCCGAGCACCCGTGCCACCTTGTCGTAGGCCTCGCCGGCCGCGTCGTCGATGGTGGCGCCGAGCGGAACAACCTCCTGGGCCACGTCCGGCACGAGCAGCAGCGAGGAATGCCCGCCGGACACCAGCAGGGCCACCGCCGGCGACGGCAGAGTGCCGTGTTCCAGCTGGTCGACCGCGATGTGCGCGGCCAGGTGGTTGACCCCGTAGAGCGGCTTTCCCAGCGCGAACGCATATGCCTTGGCCGCCGCCACCCCGACCAGCAAAGCACCGGCCAGCCCGGGACCCGCGGTGACCGCCACGGCGTCGATATCGCCGGGACGGACGCCCGCGGTCGCGATCGCGCGGTCGAAGGTCGGGATCATCGCCTCCAGGTGCGCGCGGCTGGCGACCTCGGGCACCACACCGCCGAACCGCGCGTGCTCATCCACGCTCGAGGCCACGCTGTCGGCGAGCAGGTCGTGACCGCGGACCAGGCCGATACCGGTCTCGTCGCACGATGTCTCGATGCCGAGCACCAGCGGGGACGCCATCACACCAGTCCTTTGCGCATGACCACGGCGTCGACGCCGGAGGGCTGGTAATAGCCGCGCCTGACCCCGACCTCGGTAAAGCCGTGCCGCGAGTAAAGCTGCCTGGCCCTGGGGTTGTCCTCACGCACCTCGAGCAAGACCTCCGCGCAGCCGCGGTTTCCCGCCTCGTCTAGCAGCGCGGTGAGCAGGGCCGTGCCGGTCCCGCGGCCCCAGTGGGCCGGGTCCACCGCCAGCGTCACCACATCGGCCTGCGGCCCGCCGGTGAACATCATCCCCGCGTACCCGATCAGCGCGTTTTCCTCCTCGGCCACCAGGTAGAGCCGACGCGAGGCCGGCTGCGCGAACTCCGCCGCGAACATCTCAGGTGTCCACGCGTCGTCGGGGAAAAGCTCCCGTTCCAGAGCCATGACCCCAGGCATGTCACGCTTGCTCATCCCCCGCAGCCGCGCCCCGCGGGTATCACGTCGCCGGGCCTTCACGATGGCGTTACCCGCTTCGGCGGTCCCGGCTCCCTGGCATCGGGTCGCCGCAGGTACAGCGGATCCGCCGCCAGCAGCGGCGGCCGCACCGTTCCCGGGCCCCGTCCCGCCACGATCGCGCACAGCGTCCGGGCATCCGGGTAGACAGGCCCGATCACCTCGCCAAACGCCTCCGGGTAAAGCTGCCCCCCGGTCCCGGCCACCGCGAGCCCCGGCGCCCCCGGGATGGAACTGGCGCCACTGACCACGGGACCTTCCAGCCGTCGCCGGTCGGCGTCGTACCGCGCCCAGTAGACCTCCTTGCGGCGCGCGTCGGTCGCCACCAGGAACTCCCCTCCCCCCGCGGCCGCCGCCGCGATCACATCGAGGGTGCACACGCCGTGTACGGGAATCCCCAGCACGGCTCCGAGGACCCTGGCGGTCACCACGCCGACCCGCAAGCCGGTGTAAGGCCCGGGCCCTACCCCTACGGCCACCGCGGTCAGATCCGCGCGCGACGCACCCGCCTCCGCCATGACCTTCGCGATCATCGGCATGAGCAGTTCGCCATGTCGCCGGGCATCGACGGTGAACGCCTCGCCGACGGCCCGTTCCCCGTCGTGGATGGCCACGCTCACCGCGGGAGTCGCCGTATCAAAACCCACCACAAGCACGCCGACCAGCCTAGTGGGCGTGCGGCGTGGCTGAGCCCAACCGCGAGCCGCGCCAGGCGGCCGGTAGCGGCGGATTCAGTGCAGGGAAGCCTCGGCGGCGCGGGCGAACGCCAGGGCGGCCGCCGACAGCGCGGCTTCGGACACCGGCCCGTAAGACCCGCGGTTGGAGTGCTCAAGTCCATCCAGCGTGACCGTGACGACCACGTTGTGATAGCGCACGAGGACGGTAGCCACGTCGGTGATCGCGCCCCCCTCGTGGAACACCTGGAGGGCACCGAACGCCTGGTTCCCGAATCCGGGCAGCGGGGTCACCGTGGCCCGGGGGGCAGGCGAGCGCTTCGGCGGGTCACCGATGCCCTGCAGCGTCGAATCGTACGCGTCGATCGCGGCGAAGGTGGCGCTGCCATTGCCGCTGGCCAGGCCGTTCGGCGCGTAGGCGAGCATGTTGAGTTCCATCAGCCGGTAGACGGGCGGCTGGTCGACGGTCCAGTTACACGCGGATTCGGCCGCGCCGCTGACCGGCAGCGGAGAGGACTGGCCGACTTTCCCCGGCAGGTACTGCCGCACGGTGGCGGTAGGCACGGCGCCGCACGCGTTCGGCACCTGGCGGAGCTCTCCCGGCTGGAACGTCGTGACGAGCGTGCCCGGAGTGACCGCGGCCGGCCCGGGCCCGCCTGGCAGCAGCAGCAACACCACCGCGATCACGGCTCCGGCCGCCGTCACCAGGCCGCCCGCCAGGACGAGCCACCGCCGCCGCTTGCGGGCCGCCGCCCGCATGGCGCGGCCGCCCGGCTGACGCGGCCTAGGCCGCGGCACATCCTCGTCCTCGCCCTCGTCTGCCTCGGGTCCGCCCCATTGAGCCTGCGGTACCGAGTCGTCCGGCCGCGGGCCAGCGTGGCCATGGGGCTCTGCGGGACCGGCCGAACCCGGCGGACCGCCGGGGCTCAGGGGCGCGCCGGGATAGCCTCCGGCCGGGGGACGTCGCGGCCGCGCGGGACGAACCGGTGGCAGGTCTGCCCACGGCGGCGGGTCCTCCTCGTCACGGTCAGGGCGGTAAGACCTGGCCGGGCGGCGGGGCGGCAGGTATTCCTGCTCGGGCACGGCGCGCCTCCGGGATCGGGGAACGGCGGGGATCGGGGAACGGCGGGGATCGGGGAACGGCGGGATCGGGGAACGTTACGTAACGGGCGCGATACACAAATGGGGATCAATACAGCGGAACTATAAACGATCTACGGCGTCCATGAGCGCATCATTCCATCTGGCGCCGTGACCAATTAGCTGGACAGCTCGCACGTCGGAGTCCGCGTCGGGCTCGATCGAGATCTCGAGCCGGTCCTGCGCCAGGCCTTCGACCAGGCCCGCGCCCCACTCCACCACCGTGACCGCGGCCGCGGCGTCGGTGTCCAGGTCCAGATCGTCCACCTCGCTGATGCTGCCCAGACGGTAGGCGTCCGCGTGTACCAGCGGCGGGCCGGACCCGGAAACGACGGGATGCACCCGGGCGATGACGAAAGTCGGGGAGGTGACGGGCCCGCGCACCCCGAGCCCGGCGCCGATGCCCTGCACCAGTGTGGTCTTGCCCGCCCCGAGCGGCCCGGTCAGGATCACCAGGTCCCCGGCCCGCAGCAGCCCGGCCAGCTGGCGCCCGAGGTCGCGCATGGCCACGTCGGTCGCGATCCGGGTGGTCATGGGCAGGAGGCCAGGCCCGTTCGGAAAAATCATCACTGATCCCCGGGGTAGATTCTCGGTACCCGGGCGCCGATACCCGTGGCCACATCATAGGAGATGGTGCCCAGGGCCTCGCCCCACTCCTGCGCGGTGGGCTCGCCGTCATCTCCCGGGCCGAACAGCACCACCTCATCGCCCACCGCGGCCGGCTCGTCGCCGAAATCGACAACGAACTGGTCCATGCAGACCGTGCCCGCGATCGGCCAGCGGCGTCCGCGCGCGCTGACCAGCGACAGGCCGGCCGCGCCGCGCGGCACCCCATCGGCGTAGCCGAGCGGCACCAGACCGAGGGTCGTCTCGCGGGCCGTGACGTAACGGTGGCCATAAGAAACGCCGGTGCCGGAAGGAACCCGCTTGACCATGGCCAGCCGGGCACGCAAGCTCATCGCCGGCCGCAGCCAGGACGGCGCGCCACCTGGCAAGGTGGACAGGCCGTAGCTGGCCCCGCCGAACCGCACCAGGTCCAACCGGGATTCTGGCACGGTCAGCCCGGCGGCGGTGTTGGCGATGTGCCTGACCTCGGGGGTGACGCCGGCCTTCTCCGCGACCGCGACAGCGTCCGTGAACGCGGCCAGCTGAGCCTTGATCGACGGGTGCCCGGGCAGGTCGGCGCAGGCGAAGTGCGACCACAGGCCGACCACCCGGACCAAATCGCGGGCCTGAGCGTCCAGGGCGGCGCCGACCAGATCCGGCCAGTCCCGCTGGGTGGCTCCGCCCCGGCTCAGGCCGGTGTCGGCCTTCAGGTGCAGCCGGGCCGACCTGTCCGCCCGGATCGCCGCGGCCGCGACCCTTTCGACGAACGCGACCGAGCCGGCGGACAGGTCAACGCCCTGGGCGATCGCCTCAGCGGGCTCACCGAAGGACATCAGGCAGAGCACCGGGGCGGTGATCCCGGCCTGCCGGAGCGCGAGCGCCTCGGCGGTGTCGACGACACCCAGCCAGCTGGCCCCGCCGGCCAGCGCCGCCCGGGCCGCCGGGACCATGCCGTGGCCGTACCCGTCCGCCTTCACCACGGCCATCACCTGGCTGCCGCGTACCCATTCGGAAAGCGCCGCGACGTTTCCCGTGATCGCCCCGAGGTCGATGTAGGCCTGCCGGTCCATGGCGCTCACAGGCTCCGGAACGCGGCGGGCAGCGCCCGGACCAGATCGGAGGCCCCGATCGGGGCCTCGCCCGAGTCCGGGTCCGGGGCGGCGGCGAGGCGCGCGGCCAGGCCGTGCAGGTACGCGGCGGCCAGGCCGGCCTGAGCGGGCTCAAGGCCCTGCGCGAGCAGCGCGCCGGCCAGCCCGGACAGCACATCGCCGCTGCCCGCGGTGGCCAGCCACGGCGTACCTGTGGGGTTGACCAGGACCGGCTGGGATCCAGGATCCGCTGAATCCGCTGGCGATACGATGATGGTCGTGGATCCCTTCAGCAGCACGGTGACGCCGAGCTGGTCGGCTGCCCGCCGGGCGTGCTCGAGCCGCCGCGCCTCGACGCTGCGCCCGTCGGTGCCAAGCAGGCGGGACAGCTCGCCGGCGTGCGGCGTGATGAGCGTCGGCGCCGCGCGCGGCAGCAGCTCCTTGACCTGGCTGAGGATCGTCAGCCCGTCCGCGTCCACCAGGACCGGCAGATCAGTGCCGAGAATCGCGGTCAGCCGCGCCACGGCGTCCGGACCGGTTCCCATGCCAGGACCGGCCACCCACGCCTGTACCCGGCCCACCGAGCCGATCAGGTCCCAGTCAAGGTCGTCGGGATGAACCGTGAGCACGGTCTCGGGCCACACCTGCCGGACCAGCGCGGCGGCGGCCTGGGCGGTCACCACCCGGACCATGCCGGCCCCGCCGTGCACCGCCCCGCCGGTGGACAGCAGCGCGGCTCCGGTGAAACGGTCGCTGCCCGCGAGCAGGCCGAGGACGCCCCGGCGGTACTTATCTGATTCCGGCCCGGGCCGGGGCAGCAGTTCGCTGATGTCGTGACGCTGCGGCGAGATGGCCGCGGGTCCGTTTAGGGCCAGGCCGATATCCACCAGCTCCACGGTTCCGGCGTGCCCGGCACCCGGGTCTATCAGCAGCCCGGGCTTGATCGCGCCGAAGGTCACGGTGACGTCGGCCCGGACCGCCGGGCCGTCGACGGCTCCGGTGTCGGCGTCGATGCCGCTAGGCAGGTCGACGGCCACCACCGTCGCGCCGGCCTGACGGGCCTGCTCGGCCCGCTGGGCCAGGCCGGCGAAGGGCTCCCGCAGGCCGCCCCGGCCGCCGATGCCGAGCAGGCCGTCAATGATCAGGTCAGCGCGGCCGATCGCCCCGTCTTGGGCGGCACCGTCTTGGGTGGCCTCGGCCTGGACCCGCCCGCCCGCGGCGCGGAGCGCGCCGGTTCCGCCCGGGTGGGCACCGGACCCCGGCGTGATCGCGGTGACGGACGCGCCGCGGCGGGCCAGCAGGGCGCCCGCGTACAGAGCGTCGCCGCCGTTGTCTCCGCTGCCCGCCAGCACGACGATCCGGGTCCCGTACACGCGTCCGGGGTGCTGGCCGAGCAGGGACGCGCACACCGACGCGAGTCCCGCGGCGGCCCGCCCCATCAGCGCCCCGTCCGGGACGAGCTCCATCAGCGCGCGTTCGGCCGCCCGGACGGCAGCCACCTGGTAAGCCTCTCGCATAGGGTTTCTACTGCCCGGCGAGGGCCAGCCGAACCTCATCCGCGAGCTGGCCGACGACGCGTTCGGCCAGGCTCGCATCCTCCGCCTGGACCATCAGCCGGATCGTGGGCTCGGTACCGCTCGGCCGGACCAGCACCCGCCCGTTCCCGCCCAGCTGCTGCTGCGCCCTGGCCACCGCCGCGGCGACCTCCGGTCCGAGCTGCGACGCATCGCCGGGCACGTTGACCAGCACCTGAGGGTACTTCGGCATCATCTTCGCCGCCGCCGCCAGCGACACCCCACGCTGGTTCACCGCGGCAAGCAGCTGCAGGCTGGTCAGCACGCCGTCGCCCGTCGTCGCGTGCTCACCCATGATGATGTGCCCGGACTGCTCCCCGCCGAGCACGTAACCCCGCTCGCGCATGATCGCGGACACGTGCTTGTCCCCGACCGGCGTCTCGATCACCGCGATGCCGGCTTCTCGCATCGCCACATGGAAACCCTGGTTGGACATCACCGTGACCACGACCGTGTCACCCGTCAGCCGGCCCGTCTCTTTCAGCCCGGTCGCGAGCACGGTCAGGATCTGGTCCCCGTCCAGCGGCTCGCCGTCCGCGTCCACCGCCAGGCATCGGTCGGCGTCGCCGTCGTAGGCGATGCCCGCGTCCGCACCGTGCTCGAGGACCGCCGCGACCAGGGCCCCGAGGGACGTCGAACCGCATCCGGCGTTGATGTTGAGCCCGTCGGGTTCGGCTCCGATGGTGACGACCTCCGCGCCGGCCCGGCGCAGCGCCTCCGGCGCTATCTGGTAAGCCGCCCCGTGCGCGCAGTCGGCCACTACCCGCAGGCCCGCCAGCGCCGACGGACCTGGCAGCGTGGACAGCAGGTGATCCAGGTACCGCTCCTGCTCGACGGTGGCGTCACGGACGCGGCCGAATTCCATGGCGGCAGTCGGCTCCAGTGTCCTGCGATCCGGTATCTTCGGCTCCGGTGTCCCCTGTTCCGATGTCCCCTGTTCCGATGTCCCCTGTTCCGATGTCCCCTGTTCCGATGTCCTGAGCCGGGCCTCGATCTCGTCTTCCACCGCGTCCGGCAGCTTGATGCCGCCACGCCCGAAGAACTTGATCCCGTTGTCCCTGGCCGGGTTATGGCTCGCAGAGATGACGACGCCGAAGGCAGCGTCCAGGGCTCCGGTCAGGTAGGCCACCGCAGGCGTGGGAATGACCCCGAGCCGCAGCACGTCGACGCCCGCGCCCGCCAAGCCGGCGACCACGGCAGCCTCCAGGAACTCACCAGAAGCGCGTGGGTCGCGGCCGATGACGGCCAGCGGGCGCCCGGTACGGCCGACGCTGCCTAGGACGGCGGCGGCCGCCATGCTGAGATCCGTGGCCAGGCGCGCAGTAAGATCACAGCCAGCGACACCCCGGACACCGTCCGTACCAAAGAGACGGTTGAGCTTATCCCCCGATTCACCCATGTCGCTCCCGCTCGTTACTCTGTCCTGCTGAGTGTGGCTCGTCCGCGTTGACGCGCGCTCGACAGGCTCTGCCCGAGCAGCACTTACCGCTTAGAGTACTGCGGCGCCTTTCGGGCCTTCTTCAGGCCGTACTTCTTGCGCTCCTTGACCCGCGCGTCCCTGGTGACGAAGCCGGCCTTCTTCAGCGGCGGACGGCTCTCCGGGTCGAGCAGGATGAGCGACCGGGTCACGCCCAGGCGCAGCGCGCCGGCCTGCCCGGTGACGCCGCCGCCGGAGATCCGGGCCACCACGTCGAACTGGTTCTCCGCGCCCAGGGTGACGAACGGCTCGCTGACCAGCTGCTGGTGCACCTTGTTCGGGAAGTACACATCGAGCGACCTGCCGTTGATCGTCCACTGGCCGGAGCCGGGGAGGATACGGACCCTGGCGATCGCTTCCTTGCGGCGGCCGGTGCCGGCAGCATGACCGGTCACGACCGGGCGCCGTGCGGCCGCACGCGCCGGTCCGTCCTGCGCGGTTTCCGTCGTGTACTCCGACGGCACCTCCGCGCCGTACTCGTCGTCAGCCAACTCGGCGTCGTCCTCGACGCTCGGAGTGGTTACGCCAGTGGGCTCAGCCACGGTTCTCTTCCTCGTACTTCCTGCTTGTTTACTGCTCGATCTGCGTGATCTCGTACGGCTGAGGCCGCTGCGCCTGATGCGGGTGATCCGGGCCGGCGTACACCTTGAGCTTGCTCAGCGTCTTGCGGCCGAGCGAGTTCTTCGGCAGCATGCCCCGGATGGCCTTCTCCACGGCGCGCTCGGGGTTGCTGGCCATCAAGTCAGCGTAGGAGACCGCCCGCAGGCCGCCCGGGTATCCGGAATGCCGGTAGGCCTTCTTCTGCTCCAGCTTGTTGCCGCTGAGCGCCACCTTCG
>Ga0302235_10001699_pt1 | contig 16301 bp, 16 predicted proteins | sample II_Palsa_N3_3_FD_193577 | JGI IMG/M metagenome (GOLD analysis project Ga0302235, IMG submission 193577) | Peat permafrost microbial communities from Stordalen Mire near Abisko, Sweden - II_Palsa_N3_3 | ecosystem: Environmental > Terrestrial > Soil > Palsa > Peat permafrost | place: Sweden... | reverse complement strand
TCGAGCCCGGCGATTGCGTCGATGATCTCGCCGAACTCGCTGTAGCACATGTGGGTGTGAATCTGGATGGCGTCGGCCGCACCGGACGTGGCCAGCCGGAACGCCCCCACCGCCCAGGTCAGGTAGTCGTCGCGGTCGGTCCGGCGAAGCGGCAGCAGCTCCCGCAGGGCCGGCTCGTCGACCTGGATGATGCGGATCCCGGCCGCCTCGAGGTCGGCGATCTCGTCCCTGACCGCCAGCGCGACCTGCCGCGCGGTCTCGGCCAGCGGCTGGTCATCGCGGACGAACGACCACGACAGCATCGTGACCGGCCCGGTCAGCATGCCCTTGACCGGCCGGCTGGTGCGGGACTGGGCGTAGCGGGCCCAGCCGACGGTCATCGGCCGGGGACGGCTGACGTCGCCGTGCAGGATCGGCGGGCGGACGTACCGGCTCCCGTACGACTGGACCCAGCCGTGGTCGGTGGCGGCGTACCCCTCGAGCTGCTCGGCGAAGTACTGCACCATGTCGTTGCGCTCGGGCTCGCCGTGTACCAGCACGTCCAGGCCGATCTCTTCCTGCAGCGCGATGACCCGGTCGATTTCGGCCCGCATGACGGCCTCGTAGTCGTCGGGGGTGATGTGCCCGGCCCGCAGGCCCGCCCGGGCCGCGCGGATCTCGGCCGTCTGCGGGAACGACCCGATGGTGGTGGTCGGCAGCGTCGGCAGGCCGTAGTTCTGCGCCGCCTGGCGAACCGCGTAGGGCGTCCGCTCCGGACCGTCCCCGAGGGCCTCCAGCCGCGCCCTGACCTCCGGGCTCACGGCCGCGACAGCCTTGGGGGCCGGGTCGAGGATGACGCGGTCCCCGTGCAGCCAGCGGCCGAGCATGACCACCTCGTCGACCTTCTGCCGCGCGAACGCCAGCCGCCCGGCCACCTCCGGTGCCAGCGACGTCTCCGCGTCCAGGTCGAGCGGCACGTGCAGCAGCGAGCAGGACGTGCTCACGGTCAGCTCCCCGACCAGGCCGAGCAGCGACGCGCACAGCGACAGCACCTCGGGCATGTCCGCGCGCCACACGTTCCGCCCGTCGACCACGCCGGCGACCAGGGTCTTGCCGCCGATTCCGCCGATCGCGCCGAGCGCCTCCCGGTTTCCCGGCCCGGCCGTGAAGTCCAGGCCGATCGCCTCGACCGGGCTGTCGGCCAGTACCGGCAGCGCGTCGCCGATCTCGCCGAAGTAAGTGCTCACCAGCAGCTTCGGCCGGTCGTGGAGCGACCCGAGCCGCTGGTAGGCGCGGCGAAGAGCCTCGAGCTCGGCCGGGGTCCGGTCGGCCGCCAGGGCCGGCTCGTCCAGCTGCACCCACTGGGCGCCCGCCGCGTGCAGCTCCCCGAGCAGCTGCTCGTACGCGACCAGCAGCGGGTCGAGCAGGTCAAGCGGCGCGAAGCCCGGCTCGACGGCCTTGGACAGCAGCAGGAACGACACCGGGCCGACCAGCACCGGCCGCGTCTCGATGCCGAGCTGCTTCGCCTCCCGGTACTCCCGGACGGGCTTGTCGCCGACCAGCCGCAGGTCGGTCGCCTGCTCGAGCTCGGGCACGAGGTAGTGGTAGTTGGTGTCGAACCACTTGGTCAGCTCGAGCGCCGTGATCCCGTCGGCGCCGCGGGCCATCGCGAAGTAGGCGTCGAGGCCCTCAAGCGCCGCGAACCGCTTGGGGACGGCGTTGACCATCACGGCGGTGTCGAGCACGTGGTCGTACAGGGAGAAGGTGTTCGACGGGATGTCGGACAGGCCCGCGTCCCGCAGCGTCTCCCAGGTCTGCCGGCGCAGGCCGGCGGCGGTCTGCTCGAGGCCGGCGGCCGTCTCCTGGCCCGCCCAGTACGCCTCGGTCGCCTTCTTCAGCTCGCGCCGCGGGCCGATCCTGGGGTAGCCCAGTACGGTCGATTCCATGGCTTCCGTCTCCTCGCCTAGCCATCGGATCACCGCGGGCCGGCTGGCGCGCGGGGCGGTGGCAGGTCTTCGGACTCACGGGCGCGACGCCTGGCCGGCGTCTCCTACTGGCCGTCGCTTCCCAGACCTTCAGGGCCCAGTGCTCTGTAACGGCGGTCGTTCCCGTATACCGCTGCGGGGGCAGTCCCGGATTCGCACCGGCGTTCCCTCTTGCGACCCACCCCGGCCGTAGGGCCGGAGCGAGAACCATCGCATCGGCAGTCTAGAGAGCGTTGACTGTGGGAGCAACCAATCGCGGAAGGTTTTTTCTGTGGCCGGACACAAGTAGAAGCTGCCCGGTTCGCTCGCCCGATCGGCTCTTAGACTGGGTAATCATGCGGATTGTCTCCCTGCTTCCGTCGGCGACCGAGATCGTCTACGCCCTCGGCCTGGGCGGACAGCTGGCCGGGGTGACGTTCGAATGCGACGAGCCAGCGTCGGCCCGGATGGACAAGACCGTGGTGGTGGGCGGGCGCGACACCGCCGGGATGACCCCGGGCGCCATCGACGCCCACGTCCGCTCGCGGCTCGCCGCGGGCGAGGACCTGTACACGCTGCACGCCGACGCGCTGGCCGCGCTGGCCCCCGACCTGATCCTGACGCAGGACCTCTGCCGGGTCTGCGCTCTGCCCGCTGGCCACGTCGAGGACGCGCTCGACTTTCTCGGCTGCACCGCCGAGGTCGTCTCCCTGGATCCGCACACCCTCGACGACGTCCTCGCGACGATCCTGACCGTGGGCAAGCACGCCGGCGCTGAGCGGGAGGCGGAGCGGCTGGCGGCCGCGCTCCGGCGGCGGCTGACGGCGGTCGCGGACCGAGTTGCCGGGCGACGCCGGCCGTCGGTGGCGGTCATCGAGTGGACCGATCCGCCCTTCACGGCCGGGCACTGGGTTCCGGACCTGGTCACGGCGGCCGGCGGCCGCCCCGTGGCCGCCCGCCCGGGCGGCCGTTCCGAGCAGACCACCTGGGACCAGATCGCGGCGGCGCAGCCGGAGGTGGTCGTGGTCGCCCCCTGCGGGTTCCACCTCGACGCGGCCGCCGCGCAGGCCGGGCTTGTCGCCCGCCAGCTGCCGGGCCTGCCGGTGTGGGCGATCGACGCCGACGGGCTGGTCGTCCGCCCCGGCCCCCGCCTCGTGGACGGCGTCGAGGCGCTCGCCGCGATCCTGCACGCTGACGCCGGAATCACCGCGCCCGCCGGGCGCACCCTCCGGGTCGCTTGATACTCAAGGGACTCTGGGATGCGTTAAGGCTTCCACGTAGCAAAAGATCTTGGAAACATTTTTCGTGAGGGAAGAAAAGCACGCCATACGAGGTCCTACCTTCCAAGATCTTTTGGCCCGCCCGGTATGCGGAAGATAACAGCAAGAAGCGGTCCGCTAGCCGTGCCGACGCCCACAGAACACCCGGCTGGCTGCGCCGCCGCCGTGGGTCAAGCATCCCAGCGGACGCTGATCGGTCCTCGGATGCCGGGCAGCGGCAGGAACGCCGCCTCTGCCTCGACCGCATCGCGTTCCGCGGCGGACAGCGGCCGCCAGGGCCGCACGGTCAGCACCGCGCCCGCCCGCCGCCACGTCCCGATGATCTCGCCGCCGACCAGGAGCGCGCCCGGCCAGACACGCGACGTCCAGAGCTCCCGCTGGCGATCCACGTCCGGGACCAACAGGGCCCGGTCAGCGCCCTGGAGCAGGAAGAAGGCGTCGCCGCTCGGGAGCAGCCGCGCGGGCGCGGGTGGGCCCGGCTCGGCGCGGGCGGCATCTTCGTCTGAGCTGAGCATCCACGCCTCGCCGACGGGCGTCCGCACCGGGGTCAGCGACGGGCCCAGCGCCTCGAACGCCGCGATGGCCGCGCGCGGGCCGATTCCCGCCCATTGGCCGAACGACCCGGGCGTCGTCGGCCCGTAGCCGCGGAGGTAGCGGCGCGCGAGCTCGAGGCGCGCCTCGCGCGGGCTCATCTCCGGGGCGGGAACGATCCAGACCGTGGGCTGCCGGGCCCCCTCCCAGCGGATCAGCACGGTGCCGGTCGCGGCCGCGTACCTGAGGCGGTTCGGGTCCACGCCGAGTCGGGCGCCGGCCTCCTTATGGCCGACCCGCTCGTCGCCGAGGGCGGCGGCGAGGCCCGCGGCGAGCTCCTCGGCTCGCCGTCGGCCCTTGGCGTCGTCGGGCATCGTGCCGAGCGAGAAGACGGCCAGGTCGCACGCGGCGACGACGAAGACGCTGTAGCGAGGCCCCCACAGCTGCACGAGCGACGGATCCGCCCAGGCGGCGGGTTCGGTGCCCGCGACTCGGGCGTGAATCGAGAGCACGGCCGCTCGGGGCATGCTGTCCTGCAGCCCTGCCCAGGCCGCCCGTTGCAGCGAGGCCGGCCCCGGTGGAAGCCGCTCGTCAAGCGCGCCGGCCCGCCGCCGGAACGCCAGGATCTGCGACCGCGTGAGCTCAAGCCTGGTAGTGGTCCTAACCACGGCACATCACCACGATCGCGCTCCTTGCTCCCGCGTCCGAAAGTCCCGCCGATACGGTAGCGCCTCGCCCGTGAAACCCGCGAGCGTAAGCCCGGCGGCGGGCGCAGGGAAGCTCGGCGCGATGGCGGTCGGGCGCTCACGGGGCGGTCGGGCGCTCACGGGGCGGTCAGGCGCACACGGGTCAGCCCGCCTGCCGGTCCTGGCCCTCCTCGGCCTCGTCCGGCGGCAGCGCCGCGTCCGGCGACTCGGGCGGCTCGGGCGCTGTATCCGGCGATGTGTCGTACGGAGACCGCGCTCCCACCACCGCCAGCATGCCCGAGACGGCGGTCTCCATCGCGGCCCGGCCCTGCCCCGGCTTCACCTTCAGCGAGACGTAGGACAGGGCGCCGACCGGGATCGGCAGCCAGAAGTTGACCAGCCGCCAGGCCAGCACGCCCAGCGTCGCCACGCTGCGGGTGACGCCGAAGCCGACCAGTAGCAGCGGGGCGGCCGAGTCGACGACGCCGAGGCCGCCCGGGGTGAGCGGCAGCGCCCCGGCCACGTTGGCGATGCCGTAGGCGGCGAACAGCTCGATCGGGTTGACGGTGCTGCCGAAGGCGGCGATGAAGCACCACAGCGAGGCGGCGTCGAGCAGCCAGTTGAGCGAGGCCCAGATCAGCGCCCAGGCCAGCACGCGCTTGTCCTTGGCCATGGTGGCCGCGGTCTTGCTGGCCTGGCGAACGGCCGCCTCGAGGCGGTCGCCGCTCACCCAGGGGATCTTGTCCCCGGCCATGTGCAGGATCCGGGACGCCCGTTCGGTGCCGCGGGTGACGCCGATGATCACCAGCGCCACCGCCGCCAGCAGCACGGTCCCGATGATGGCGACGGTCCCGTAAATGGGCCGGAACCCGGCCAGCGGAATGGAAATGACCAGGGACAGCCAGAGCAGCACGTTCAGCACGATGGTCGAGCCGAGCCCCTTGGCCGCCATCATCACGCCGGCGTCGTTGGCGGAGATGCCCTCGTTGGTGAACAGCCGGAACCCGAGCGCGGCGGTGCCCAGCGTCCCGGCCGGGATGACATGCGCGACCGCCGCCGCCGACAGGTCAATGCGGAACAGCCGGGACAGGCTCGGCTTGGGGCCGGGCGGGAGAAGCACTTTGGTCAGCACCGCGTAGGTGAACAGGGAGACGACCTCGAGCACCACCCCGGCGGCCGCCCATCCGCCGTTCACCTGGTCGAGCAGGTACAGGTCTTTTCTGGCGCCCACCAGCTCGGGCACCACCAGGTACTCGACGACGAGCGCCAGGATGAACAGCAGCACCACCCGCCGCACCGGCTTGACCCAGGGCCGCCATCCCCGCCAGCGGCTCCAGCGACTCCGCGGGCCGCCAGACGAACCACCAGGCCCGCCAGAAGAGCCGTCAGAGCCGTTCGGGGACTGACCGGTGCCGTCGGCGATCTGACCCGGGCGGCCCGCGTCAGCCGGGTCTTCTGAGCCGCCGCGGTCCGCGCCGGGGCCGTCGTTCACCATCGACCCGCTTCCCCCCGTGCCCGTACGCATGGGGCTCGCCTACCCCAATATTTCCTGATCACCGCCGTGTGATCAATTTCGTCCGCTCGCATGCAGATTGTTACTCTGCGCGTCCGGTCCACTGCACAAGCAGCAGCGTTGCATCGTCGCGCAGGCCCTCGGGCTGATGCTCGAGCAGCGCCCGGACCAGCCGCCGCAGCATCTCCTCCGGCGGCCGCTCGCTGGCCGCTTCCTGTTCCAGCAGGTCGGTGAGGCGGTCCAGCCCGAACAGGTCCCCATCAGCCGCTCGGGCCTCGGTCACCCCGTCGGTGTACAGCAGCACCGCGTCGCCCGGTTCGAGGTCGGCGACGCCCAGCCTGGGCCGCCCCCGCAGGCCGAAGGGCAGGACCGGCTCGTTGGCGAGCTCGGCGACGACCTTGCGCCCGCGCAGCAGCAGCGGCGGCGGATGCCCGGCGCACGACCACTCCAGCCGGCCGGTACCGAACGCCAGCCGGCCGATGACGCCGGTGGCGAACGAATCGTCGTCGTAGTTGCCGGTGAGGGCCTCGTCGATAGCCGCGTGCATGTCCGCGATCGAGGCGCCGCGGCGGCGCGCGTGCCGGTAGGCGCCGACCGCGAGCCCGGTCAGCAGGGTCGAGCCGATACCGTGGCCCATCCCGTCCAGGATCGCGAAGTCCAGCAGTTCGCCGCCGACCGCGTAGTCGAACGCGTCGCCGGCGATGTCGTAGGCGGGCTCGAGCAGGCCGGCGATCGTGGCCCCCGGGGTGCGGGTGTTCAGCGGCGGCAGCAGGTCCCACTGCATGCCCGCCGGCAGCGACATCTCGCGTCCCTGCCGCCGGATATAGGGGACATCGCTGACCCGGGCGGCCGCGACGATGACGAGCCCGGCGAACACGCCGAGGAGCTCGACTCGCTCGATCGTCTCGGGGCGGTCATCCGCGGTCGTGACCGCCAGCACCCCGGTCCTGCTGGCCTGCTCGCTGACCGGGACCCAGACCCGGATCCCGTCGTCGCGGGCGCTGGTCACCGGCTGGCCGGTGCTGAACGCCCGGCCCGCCATCGATCCCGCGACGACCTCGGTGGCCTCCCCGGGGGCCAGCGGGAGCAGCTCCTCGCCGGAGAAGTCGCCCAGGTAGACGATCGGATCCCAGGCCGGAACCGGCTCGCAGGCGGCGGCGATCACGTGCTGAAGGTCGCCGCCGGCGGCGTCGCGCAAGACGCGGAGAGCGTCAGAGTAGGCGGGCTCATGCATCGCGGCTCCCCTCGAGCGGGGCGCACACCCGAACAAAGGCGCGCCGTCCCGGACAGACTACAGCGATCAGGCCAACGCCGCTGTTGAGCGGCGGCCCCACCAGTCCCTCAGTCGGCCGAGCTCGACACCAGATGAAGCCCCGCTTCCATCAGCCGGAAGCCGATCTGGCGGCGCAGCGGGGACTGACGATGGCGGCGGTTCGCGGTCATCAGCGCCTGCCGGCGGCGCAGGTCGCCTTGGTGCCTAAGGTCGCGGGCGTGACAGCTGGCGAGATCACTGGCTAGCAGCGGATTCATGCGGTTTGTCCTTCCAGATGGTTTGCCGGTTCGGCGTGATTGTCGGGTGGCTGGCGCCGAAGTCGCGCCAGGCGCGCTGGCTGAGTCCGGCCAGCACGGCGACGGCCGTGGTGGCCGCCGCGAGCGGGAAGAAGGGCGTCGGGCCCCGGTGACGGACCACCAGGGCCCCGAGCGCGACCGAGATCGGGAACACGCCGAAGCTGGTCAGGGTGAGCAGGCCGGCCAGCGCCGTCAGCCTAGGCATGGCCTGAGCCGCCGTCGGACGCCGGCGGCGCGACCGGGTGGGACAGCAGCATCGTCTCCACCGGTACCGAGCCGGCCGGGCGCTTGGACGGGTCTAGCAGCCGTCCCTCGAGCATGACCCAGCGTTCGAGCACTTCGTGCACCTCGCTGCTGAGCTGCTTGAGCTCCGGCGCGGTGAGGTAGAACAGGTACTGGCTGTCGGTGGCCGCCTGCCGCCATTCCAGCGGGTACGACGCCTTCGTTGACCTCCAGGTCTGGTAACGCTCAAACTGGCGCTCGCGGAACATGCGGGTCACAGCGTCGGACGCGATCTCCGCCTCGGTGTCCCCGCTGGGGCTGAGGACATGCCGATGGACGTCAGCCGCCACGGCCGGGACCGGCCGGTGCCGCCGCCGGCCTCCTCCACGAACCCGTACTTCGCCAGCTGGCGCAGGTGGAACGAGCAGGTGGTGGCCGACTCGCCGATTCGCTCGCCGACCTGGGTGGCGGTCATCGCGCCGCCGAGCGCCAGCTCCTCGAACAGCGCGATCCGCACCGGATGGGCCAGCGCCCGCAGGGTCCGCGCGTCGGTGATCTTCCGGATCTGCGGATCCTCCGGCGCGCTCTCAGGCGGCGGGGGCGTGATCGCTGCTTCGTCGCTAGACATGTCTCGATACTAATCTCTCGAGAGAGATATATCAAGAGATAACTCTCGACAGGTAGCTCTCAAGAGAGAACTCTCGAGCTCGCGCCTACGGGTTGCTGGTGTACACGGGCGTGGACGTGGACCCCTGATCGGACACGCCGAGCGCGACGCAGCTGCCCGCCCGCGGGCACTGGATCCCGCCAATCGACAGGAAGGAGTCTCCCTGCATGCCGCCCGGCACATGGGCGGGTACCGGGAAGCTGACCCGGTTCCAGGTCCGGCCCGCGTCCTGCGTGACGGCGACCACGGCCGAGCCGGCGTTGTAGGTGTTGCCGATCTGCTGCGGGACGGAGTCCCCGCCTGCTGCGTAGCAGGTGACGGCGGTCGGGCAGGCGAAGCTGAACAGCTGCGGGTCGGGGATCGCGGCCGGGAGGTGATGTTCCGTCCAGGTAGCGCCGCCGTCGGCCGAGGACGCCATGACGCTGTAAGCGACGTCGTGCACGTAGCCGATCATCCAGCAGCGGGCGGTGCTCAGGCAGGAGACCTCGGGGAACGGCCCGGGGCTGAGCCCGGCTGGCAGGGTGCCCCAACGCCAGGTCGCGCCGCCATCGCGGGAGATCATCACGAAACCGTTCATGAGCGCGCTTCTGCTGCGGACGGATTCGTCGTAGACGCCGACGGCGACGCAGTACGCCGTCGTCGGGCAGCTGATGTCCTGCAGGGAATGCCCGGATGCGAACCGGACGGCGGTGAAGTGCCTGCCCCCGTCGGTGGTGCCAACCACGCGAACGGAGGCCATCAGCCCGCTGAACCCAGGCGCGATCGACTTCCCCTGCGCCGACGCCAGTCCTTGGCAGGTCGTCGCCGACGGGCAGCTGAGCTTGAAGATCTGGCCGTCGCCGGCCGGGAGCGGGTCGACCGTCCAGGAGTGACCGCCGTCAGCGGTGGTGATGAAGACCGGCTGGCCGTTGTAGAGCGCGCCGGCCGCGCAGGCGGCCGCCGATCCGCACGACAGCGCCGACGTGAACGTGATGCCGCCCGGTAGCGGAAGCACGCTCCAGGATGCGGCGTCGTCGTACGAGACGTAGAACGAGTCCATGTCCGCCGGGCCGCTGGCGGAGGACGAGTTGTCGCCCTCGACGTAGCAGATCTCCGTCGTCGGGCAGGTGAGATAACCGGGTTCCGGGCCCGCGCTGTTCTCCTGCCAGCCCGCGCTGACGAGGTAGCTCGCGAGCCGCCAGCTGTCGATCCTGGCGCTCGGCGCGGCCGGGCTGGCCGGCAGCTGGCGGGCCGGCTGCCAGGCGGTGGTCAGGGGCCTGGTCAGCGGCGGCGGGCCTGACCTGACGACGGCAAGCAACCCCGCCACGAGGACGGCGACGGCGCAGGCGGCGACGACGTACCGCCGGTCCGGCCGCAGCCAGCGGAGGGATCGCGGCCGCAGGCCAGGGGAGCGGTCGGCCGCAGGGCTGCGTCCGGCCGGGTCCTCCGGCACCCGGTTCTCCCGCGGCGGATCGCCCTCCGCCAACCGGGCGGCTTCGATGGCCGCCTGAGCGCGAGCCCAGGCGGTGGCGGACGGGCCGGGGGTGTCCTCGCGGAACGCGCGCAGCAGGTCGACTTCGTCAGGCATGATCGCGTCCCTCTTCCCCGAGCCCGATGGCCGGCGGTTCGAATATCCACAGGTCGAAGTCAAAATGGCCGAGCTCCCTGCGCAGCGCCGCGCGCGCCCGGGACAGCCTCGATCGCGCCGTTCCCGGCGCGATCCCCAGCGCCGCCGCGATCTCCTCGTGGCTGAGCTCGGCCCACGCGTGCAGCAGCAGCACCTCGCGCTGCTCGGGCGTCAGCCGCTGCAGCGCCGCCGCGATCCGCGGCGCCAGCGAGGACGCGATGAGGCGGTCGTTGACCACGTCGATGACCGCCAACGCCTGCGTGCCGTCGTCCTCGGCCGCCAGCTGGGCGTCGAGCGCGAGCAGGCGCTGCTCGGCGCGCCAGTGATTGCGCAGCACGTTGACGGCGATCCCGTAGAGCCACGCGCGCAGCGAGGCGCGCCCGGGCTGATAGGAGGCGCGCCGCCGGTACGCGGTCGCGAAGGTCTCCGCCGCCAGGTCGTCCGCGAGGTCCGGGCCGACGCGCCGGCCAATGAACCGGTACACCGGCGCGAAATGCTCCCGGAAAGCCGCCTCGAAGTCGGCGGAGTCCGTGATCAAGCCACCGCCTGCTGTCTGTTTCCGGTCCACACGTATGTATTGTCGGCCGATCCCGGTCCGCTGCACGCGGACCGGGATCGGCCGGCCAAAGGTCCGGCGAGGACGGTTCAGAGGGGTCAGCACGACCTTCCCCTGGATCGGCTGCTCAGTCGGCCGCGGGCTGGATCAGGCCGGCTCCCCAGGCCCAGGCGGCGATCTCGACCCGGTTACGGACGTCGAGCTTGTTGTGGATGCTGGTGAGGTGGGACTTGACGGTGCTGAGCGAGATGAACAGCTCGGCGGCGATCTCGCTGTTGGTGCGGCCCCGGGCGACGGCCGCCGCGACTTCAAGCTCCCGACCGGACAGCGGTACGGCCGGCGGCGCAGCCGGCGTCGCGGCCGGGGTGAGGTGGCGCAGCAGCCGGAGCGTGACCTGCGGCGAGATCAGGCCGTCGCCCGCCCGGGCGGCGCGGACGGCCTCGACCAGCAGCGCCGGGCTGGTGCCCTTGAGCAGGAAGCCGACCGCCCCCGCCCGCAGCGCCCCGTAGACGTACTCGTCCAGGTCGAAGGTCGTGACGATCACGACCCGGAGCGGGTCGGGCACCCCCGGGCCGGCCAGCGCGCGGGTGACCTCGATGCCGTCGCGGCCCGGCATCCGGATGTCGACCAGGCAGACGTCGGGCCGCAGCCGCCGAGCCAGCGCGATCGCCTCGGCCCCGTCGGCGGCCTCGCCGACCACGGTGATGTCGGGCTGGTCCTCGAGGATCAGCCGCAGCCCGCCGCGGATCATGGCCTGGTCGTCGGCGAGCAGGACGCGGATGCTCACCCGGCGCCCCCGGCCCGGGCCGGCACCTCGGCCCGCACCACCCAGCCGCCCGCCGGGCCCGGCCCGGCCCGCAGCCTGCCGCCGAGCGCCTCGACCCGCTCGCGCATGCCGACCAGCCCGTAGCCGCCGACGCGGCCGAACCAGGACGGCGCGGACGGTGCGGCCGGCCCGTCGTCGACCACCTCGACGGTGACCCCCGACGGCCCGTTTTCAACGATGACGGTGACCTCGGCCGCCTCCGGCGCGTGCAGGACGACGTTGCTCAGGGCCTCCTGCACGACCCGGTAGACGGTGCTGGCGACCTCCGGCGGCCAGCACGCCTGGCCGTCGTCGGGAAGGCGAAGCCGGACGGCCGGGCCCGCGTCGGAGAAACGGGCGACCAGGCCGGCCAGTTCTTCCTGGCCGTGCGTGACCCCGCCGGCGTCGCCCGTGTCGCGGAGCAGGCCGACCACCCGGCGCATGGCGCCGAGAGCGTCGGTGCCGGCCGACTCGATGCCGGCCAGCGCCGGCTCCAGCGTCTCCGGCCGCCGGGCGGCGACCAGCCGGGCCGCCTGGGCCTGCACGACGATCCCGGCCACGTGGTGGGCGACGACGTCGTGCAGTTCCCGGGCCAGCTCCAGCCGCTCGTCGCGGCGGGCGGCGTCGACCGCGAGCTGGTGCCGGGCGTCGACGAAGCGCAGCCATACCCCCACCCCGAGGCCGCCGCCCCAGGCCAGCAGGCCGAGGAACGCCAGCGGCAGGATGTACTCGTGGCGGACGCCCGCCCGCCCCGCCACCAGCACGGCGGCCCCGCCGACGGCGACCAGCGCCGCCTGGCGGGCGGTGGCGACCCGCACCGCCGCCGCGCCCAGGACGAGCAGCCCCAGCGTGGCCGCGGCCCCCGGCTGGGACGGCAGTCGCGCCACGTCCGCCACGACGTCGGCCGCCAGGCCGACCGCCAGGCCCGCGGCGGCGGCCGGCACCCGCCCCCGCCCCCGAAGCAGCGCCAGCACCACGAGGATCAAGCCGACGGCCAGCTCGAACGGCCAGCTGCCGCCGTCGGGGCGGTCGGCGACGACGGCCGTGTCGGCGGCGAGGACGACGCCGAGCAGCAGACCGAGGCCGACGCTGGTCACGGTCGGGGTCCGGGCGGCGATGCGGTGCGTCCTGTTCACTGGCCACAGGGTACGCAGCGGGCGGCCGACCGCGAATCGGCCGAAGGGACGATCCTCGCCCCGGCGGAATCGTACTTCGCACCGATGCCGGGCCGGCCCGCGCGGCCCGAAGCTGGTGCGGTGACTACTTCACTGGCACCCCCGATCATCGAAACCCGCGGCCTGACCAAACGGTTCGGCTCCCGCACCGCCGTCGCCGACGTGAACCTGATAGTCCCGGCCGGCTGCGCGTTCGGTTTCCTCGGGCACAACGGGGCCGGCAAGACGACGGTGATCCGCCTGCTGACCGGCCTGACGCAGCCCGATTCCGGCACCGTCGTAGTCGGCGGCCGCCCGCTCGCCGGGCACCGGGCGGAGGTGCTGGCCCGGGTGGGCGCGATCATCGAGGAGCCACGCTTCCACCACCACCTCAGCGGCCGGGAGAACCTCCGGGTGATCGCGGCGGTCCGCGGCCCGCAGGCGCGGCGGCGGATCGAGCCCGCGCTCGAGCGGGTGGGGCTGGCCGACCGGGCCGGGGACCGGGTCGGCGCCTACTCCCAGGGCATGCGCCAGCGGCTGGGCATCGCCCGCTGCCTGCTGGCCGATCCGCGCCTGATCATCCTCGACGAGCCGATGAACGGGCTCGATCCCGGCGGCATCCTGGGACTGCGCGGGCTGATCGCGGACCTGGTGGCCGAGGGCAGGACCGTGTTCGTCTCCTCCCACCTGATCGACGAGATCGAGAAGACCTGCCACGCCGCCGCGGTCATCGACCGGGGCCGGCTGATCGCCCAGGGGCCGATCGCGGCGCTGCTCGGCGACGGCGGGTCGTCGCTTGAGGACTGGTTCCTGGCCCTCACCTCGCGGGTCGGGGCGCGCTCGTGAGCCGCGCCCTGGCCGGCCCGATGATCGCGGCCGACATCCTCAAGCTCCGCCGCCACCGGCCCACGATGGCGGCCGCGACGGCGCTCTCGGTCGGCGTCACCGCGCTGTACCTCGCGGTCATCCTGGCCCGACATAACGGCCAGCTTCCGGGCGCCAGGACCCTCGGGGACGGGACGTCGCTGATGGGCCTCTACTTCGGCTCGTTCGCCGCCATCCTGATCGGCACCGAGGCGGGCACCATCGACGTCACCGCCGGCGTGTTCCGGGACCTGGCCGCGACCGGCCGGTCCCGGACCGCGCTGTTCCTCACCCGGGTCCCGGCCGCGATCGCGGTCGCGCTCGCGTTCACGCTGAGCGGGTTCCTGCTCACGGTCGCCGCCGCGTTCGCGTTCCACGGCGCGACGCCCGTCCCCGGTCCCGGCCTGATCGCCGGGTCGGCGCTGTGGGTGGTGCTGGCCACCGCGGTCATCACCGCCCTCGCGGTCGGCGCCGGCTCGCTGACCGGATCGCGGGCGGTCACGCTGACCGCGATCATCGGCTGGCAGACCGTCGCCAGCGGCATGCTCTACCTGGCGACCTTCCTCGGCGCCGCCCGCGACCTGGTGCTGGTGTTCGCGGTCAGCCGCTTCCAGCCCGGCCCCGCCATCGGCACCCGGGTCAACCCCGGGTCCACCAACGCCCTCAACAACCTCAAGCTGCCGATGCCAGCCGTTACGGCGGTGCTGGTCATCCTCGCCTGGCTGATCGCTGCGGCGGCGGCCGGGGCGTGGCGCACGAGGACCCGCGACGCATGAGGCATCGGGATCAGGCCCGTTCTCGGGCATTGGCGGGGGCACCCGCCGACTGCGACGATGGCGCCATGACGATTCCTGACAACCAGGCGGCCGGTGACGCCGGCGCCGAGGTCATCGTCTCCCTGGATGACGGAGATATCTACGTGCGTCAGGACGGCCCGCCGGACGCCCCCGCGCTGCTGCTGATCCACGGGAACGCGTCCTCCGCCCGCTGGTGGGACGAACTGGTCCCTCTGCTGACCAGATCCCATCGCGTCATCCGGGTCGACCTGCTCGGATATGGCCGATCGGCCAAGCCGGCCGACCGCCGTTACGCGCTCCCGCGCCAGGCCCGCCGGGTCGGCGCGGCCATGGGCCGGCTCGGCGTCGAGCGGGTTATCGCGGTCGGCCACTCCAGCGGCGGCGCCGCCGCAACCGCTCTCGCTGAACAATGGCCCGACCTGGTGACCGCGCTCGTGCTCATCAACACGGGGCCTCACCTGGACGCCTTCATCGCGCCGCCGAGGGCCCTCGATCCATCACAGTGGCCGAACGCGACCGATGGACAGCTTCGCCAGTTCACGAGCGCCGCTTTCAGCCGCCCGGGCTACCGGATCCCGGTGGAGCTGCTGAACGAGATTCGCGCCATGACGTTCCACTCGCTCACCACGACGATGCAGGCCAGCCGGGACTACGTGAGGGAGCAGGCGCTGCCCGATCGGCTGGCGGCCCTCGGCAAGCCGCTGCTGGTGATTTTCGGCGAAGACGACCGCCGCTGGCGATCCTCGTCCGCTGCGGACTATCGCGCTGTTCCCGGCGCGATCATTGAGATGCTGCCCGGTCTCGGACACACGCCGATCCTCGAGGATCCGGCCCGGACCGCATCCTGCCTGCTGGCCTTCACCACGGCGCAGACCGCGCGGGAGGACTGACCGAGACCCAGGCCCAGTCTGCGGTTGAGAGCCGCCGGGGTCCCGAGTCCGCCATACGGGCCACGCCAAACTCCTTCAGGGCTTCTGCCAGATCGACACGTGCGTGGTGCTGTCCGCGGTGAATGCCGAACGGTCCCAGCCCGCCCAGCGGTACTTCAGGCTCAATCCCGCAATACGCGCCATGAGGTCCATCTCGGCCGGCCAGGCATACCGGAACGGGATGCGCCGGAACCGCCCTTTCCCGTCTGCCGACACGGTGACGTGATTCGACGTGAACTGCTGGGTCGCGATGTCGTACTGGTCGAATCCCACGTAGCCTGCACCCCCACGACCGGGCGCCACCGTGAACGGGACGGTGTCCTGGCCCGGCGGCAGACGCCGCAGGTCGGGCACCCCCACCTCGATCAGGAACAAGCCGCCCGGCCGCAGATGCGCAGCAGCGTTGCAGAAGACGTCGACCTGCCCGTCCTGCGTGGTCACGTTGCTGATCGTGTTGAACACCAGGTAGGCCAGGGCAAACTGGCCAGCTACCCGGGTCGTCGCCATGTCGCCGATGGTGACCCCGACCTTGTCGCCGCCTGGCTTGCCGGCGATCCGCGCAGCCATTGCCCGGCTCAGCTCGATGCCGCTCACCGTCACGCCACGCGCGGCCAACGGGGCGGCGATTCGGCCGGTCCCGACGGCAAACTCAAGGACCGGCCCGCTGCCAGCCAGGTCTTGGAGGACGTCCACCATCGGCACCACCACGTCGGCCGCGTTCGCGCAGCCCGGGGTGTCGTAGCCCGCTGCCACGCTCTCCGGGAACCAGCCGTCGGCGAGATCGTCTTCCTCCATAGGCCGCTACCCCACCATCTAAAGGAAGACGCGTCAACGCGATTTCCCGTCCTTCAGCTCACTCCAGAAGAGCCGGCCCCAAAAGATTCTCTGGCATTCTGATCGGATGGCGGAACCCGATCTCGATGCCCCGTTGTCCCGCACCGCCGCCTCGGCCGCGGTGGCCGACATCGGCTGGCGGTATCTGCTGGGCGCGCTGGCGGTGTCGGTCCCGGTGCGGTCGCTGGCCCAGGGGAGCGCGGTGGCCGCCGCCGCGGTGGCGGCCGGCGGCGCCGACGCCGACGGGCACCTGCGGGTGGACTTGCGTGCCGACCGGGTGGAGCTATCGGTCCAGGACCGGGGGGCGGGCGGCGTGACCGGCCGCGACACGGCGCTGGCGCAGCG
>Ga0302235_10001698_pt1 | contig 16309 bp, 14 predicted proteins | sample II_Palsa_N3_3_FD_193577 | JGI IMG/M metagenome (GOLD analysis project Ga0302235, IMG submission 193577) | Peat permafrost microbial communities from Stordalen Mire near Abisko, Sweden - II_Palsa_N3_3 | ecosystem: Environmental > Terrestrial > Soil > Palsa > Peat permafrost | place: Sweden... | reverse complement strand
GGTGGCGATGCTCAGCGCGCGCAGGCCGCGTCCATTCATCGGGTGGAATGTTCGGGACGACACTAGTCCTCCAGCAGGAAGTCGAAAACGGCGTAGGCGATCAGCCCGAACACCAGATCATAGAGCGCGAGCGTCGCCAGCCAGCGCGCCTGCGGCCCCGTCGGGTGAGCGACGACCAGTAGCGGCGAGCTCGCGCGCGCGGCGCCGATCACGACGGGCACGAGCAGCGGCAACGCGAGTAGCGGTCCGAGCAGGTCGCGGGCGCGGGTCTGCACGGCCAGCGCCGCGACGAGCGTGCCGATCGCGGCGATCCCGATATCCGCGAGCACGAGCACGATCAGCAAGTCGGGCATGCTTTGGCCGAGCGGCGGCCCGAGCAGCAGCAAACCGAAGGCCGGCACCGCGACGAGCTCGAGCACGGCGAGGTAGGCGAGCAGCGCGAACGCCTTCGCCAGCAGCATCGCCGAGCGATCGACCGGCGCGAGCAGGAACGCGTCGAAGCCGCCCTGGTCCTGGTCGGCGACGAACAGGCGGTTGACACCGAGCATCGCTGCAAACAAGAGCGTCACCCACAGGATCCCCGCGGCCTCGTCGCCTGAGACGGTGTTCTGGTTCAGGGCGAAGTGGAACACGACAAACGTCGTCACGGCGAACAGCGACATCCCGGGGACGGACTCCAACGTTCGCAGCTCCACGAGTAGCTCCTTGCGTAGCAGCGCGCCGACGGTCGCCCACAGCCCCGGCGGCTTCCTCGATGCCCCTGCTGGCACCGCCTGTCCCGCGATCGCGGCCGGCGGAAGAGCCTCGGGCGGCGAGCCGGCGGGGGAGCGCGACGGGGTGGGAGTGGATGCGCTCACCGGTACAGCTCCACGATCTCTTCCGGACCGACGTCCCCGGCCGCGCGCAGCAGCGCCACGCGCCCGTCGCGCAAGCCCAGCACGATGTCCGCCTCGCGCAGGCCGCCGGCCGGGTCGTGACTGGAGATCACTCGGGTACGGAGTCCACTCGGGCCGCTACCGGCGCCGATCAGTGGCTCGACCAGCTCGCTCGCCGCCGGGTCGAGGTTTGCGCGCGGCTCGTCGAGCAGCAGCAGCTCGGGGTCGTGGAGGGTTGCCCTGGCGACGGCGGCGCGCTGCACCATGCCCCGCGACAGCGTCTTCAGTGGCTCATCGGCGCGTTCTGACAGCGCCACGGTGGCGAGTAGCTCCTCGACGCGGTCCGCGCCGACGCCGTGCAGGCGTGCGTGAAAGCGCAGGTTCTCTCGCGCGGTCAGCTCGCGGTAGAGCAGCGGCTCGTGCCCGAGTAGCCCGACGCGTCCCCTGACCGCCCACGCGTCGTCCGGGAGGCTGGAGCCGAGCACGCGCACGTCGCCGGCGTGCGGCCGAAGCAGCGTCGCTAGCACGCGCAGCAGCGTCGTCTTGCCGGCGCCGTTCGGGCCGAACACGACCAAGGTCTGCCCGGTTGACAACGACAAGGACACATCGCTCAGGGCCTCGCGTTCGCCGTAGTGGCGCGCGAGTCCCTCCAACTGCAGCACCGGCTCGCCCTCGATGTCGGCCACCTGCTCCGAGCGTCGCTCAGACGCCGGCCGAGGCGGGCGCGTGCGTGCTCTGCGCCGCCGCGATCAGCGCACGCACGGCGCCCTCGCCGCTACCACCGCCGTCTCGCAACAACTCCACCGGGTCGGGGTCCCCATTGACGATCCCCTCGAAGAACTCCTTGCGGTCCTGATAGGTGGGCAAAGTGCCCTTCGCCCAGCCGCGGACCTCGTTCAGCAGCACCGCCAGCCGCGCGTATGGCTCGCCGTACTCCTCGGCGATCTGGCGCTTGATCCGCTTTGCCAGTGCCGGCGAGGCGCCCGCCGTGGAGATCGCGATCGCCAGCGGTCCGGTGCGCACGATCGCCGGCAGGATGAAGTTGCACAGCGGCGGCACGTCGACCACGTTCACGAGCATCGCGCGGCGCTCGGCGTCGTCGTAGACGGCGATGTTCACGTCGGTGTCATCTGTCGCGGCGATCGCCATGAACGCGCCCTCGAGGTCCTCCGGCCCGGCGTACTCGCGCCGCTCCCAGCGAATCGAGCCCTCCTGCGCGTACTCCTGTAAGGCGGGCTCCGCCTCGGGTGCGATCAGCGTGACGGCGCCGTCGCAGGCGAGCAGGCCCTCGACCTTCTCCAGCCCGATCTCACCGCCCCCGACGACCACGCAGCGCCGGCCGCTGAGCTTCAGGCAGGCGATGTAGAACGGCGTGTCGAGCATCCCCTGCACGCACGACTGATCGCAGATTCCTCTGCGCAGCTGGCAGACGCACTCCTTGCCTGCATAAGCCTGGGCGGGCATCCCAGAAGGGTAGCTCCCTACCGGGGAATGCCGCGCCCCAGCGCTCTTGCCCCTACCCGGGCCAGCCCCACCGCCCCGTGGCGCCACGCGCGCTCGCGGTCGGAGTCGCGCGCCGAGCGCAGCTGGGCCACCGCCCGCGCTCCTCCCGCGAGCACCTGGTCGTACGGTCCCCACCACAGTCCGCGCATCCCCGGCTGGCTCCAGACGATCAGCTTCTCCTGCGCGCACGCGCGCAGCCCTGCCTCGCCGAGCACCCGACCGAGACCCCCGCCCGCGGCCGCTCCCCACGGACCGCGCGAGACCGCCGGGCCGGGCAGGTGATCGTTGAGCCACACCATCCCCGCGTGCAGCTCGCGTGCGATCCGCAGGCCTCGATAGCGGTCCCGTGTCCACACCGACGCGCCCAGGCAATACTCGCTGTCGTTCGCCAGTGCAATCGCCTCCTCCACCGAAGCGACCGTCATGACCGCCAGCACCGGGCCGTCCACGGGCTCGCGCATCAGGCGCATCTCAGACGTCACCCCACTCAGCACCGCCGGCGCGTAGAACGCGCCCGAGCATCCCTCGGGGGAGACCGGGCCGCCGCCATGCAGCCGCGCGCCCCGCGCTACCGCATCCTCCACGAGCTCGCGCACGTGCTCCAGCCGCCGCTGCGAGGCGAGCGGTCCGACCTGCGTGCCCGGCTGCTCGGGGTTCCCGATGGTGAGCGCCGCGGCGCCGCTCACCAGCCGCGCCTCAAAGCGCTCGGCGATCTCGCGGGCGACGTACACGCGCTCGACCGCTCCTCGCGCCTGGCCCGCGCCCGCGCAGCCGGCCCACAGTGCGCCTTCGGCCGCTCTCGCCACATTGCAGTCCGCGAGCACGAGCATCGCGTCCTTGCCGCCGAGCTCGACCGTCACCTCCTTCTCCCGCGACACGCACGCACGCGCTACCTCGCGCCCGACGGCGGGCGAGCCCGTGAACAGGACCTTCGCGACCGGAGCCTTCGCCAGCGCCACGCCGACCTCAGCGTCGCCGTGCGCGAGCGCCACCAACCCCTCCGGCAGGTCCGCGCGCGCCAGTACCCGCGCGATCCGCTCAGCGGTCAGGCACGCACGGGCGGCCGGCTTGAAGACCACGCCGTTGCCGGCCAGCAGCGCCCCCGCGATCTGGCCCAGCGGCTGGGCGAACGGCGCGCTGCCGGCGCCGATCACCCCGATCACGCCGTAGGGCTCATACGCGATTCGCGCGCGCCGCGCGAGCGACATCGAGCGGTGGATCCCCACGCGCCGTGAGCCCAGCACTTTCGCCCCGTCGTCGGCGATCCAGATCAGCGCGTCGATCGCCGGCAGCAGCTCGAGCGCCGCCACCTCCGCGGGCGGGCGCCCCTGCTCGCGGCCGATCTCTTCCACGAGCGCGTCGAACTCGTCGATGATCGCCTGCGCCATGCGGCGCATGTACCGCGCGCGGTCCTCCACGCGTAGGAGCGCCCACAGCGGCTGCACCTGGCCCACTGCGCGGACGACCTCGTCGATCCGCGCGGGCGGGGTGGCGGGAACACTGCCGAGCAGCGCGCCTGTCGCCGGGTTGCGGGACTCGATCGTCTCCCGCGCGTCGGTCTCAGGGGGAGCTTGTTGGCTCATCGCAGGCGATTATCGCGCCTGCCGGTGTCGACTCAGCGTCCGCTTGCCTCGTTCAACTCGTTGGCTCTGTCAGGGACGCCCCTCCACGCCCGCGCGCATCGTTGGCGTCGCTCTCATGTGCCTGGCGGGTCTCGTGCGACAAGGCGGGGCCCAGCACGGCGGGCACGATCGCGATCGCGGCGGCGGTGAGCACGGCGGCGATCCAAAACGCGAGGTGATAGCCGCCGGTCAGCGCGGCGGCGTTCGAGTGGCCCTGCGCCTCCAGGTGCCGGCTGTGCGCGCTCGACAACGTGGCCAGCACCGCCAGCCCGAGCGCGCCGCCGACCTGCGCGGTCGTGTTGACCAGGCCGGAGGCGAGGCCGGCGTCCTGCGGCTCGACGCCCGACATGGCGAGGTTCATCAGCGCGGGAAAGCAGATGCCGGCGCCGATGCCGAGCAGCAGCATCGAGGGCATCACATGGACGAAGTAATTGCCCTGAACGGGCACCTGCGCGAACAGGACGAGCGCGAGCGCGATCAGCATCAGTCCGGGCACGATCGTGGCGCGCGCCCCGAATCTGCTCACCAGTCGCTCGGAGTAGCGGATCGACAGGGTTCCCATCGTGAGCGTGACGGGCAGGAACGCGAGCCCGATCTGCAGCGCGTCGTAGCCAAGCACACGTCGCAGGTAGAGCGCGCCTAGGAAGAACATCCCGAACATCCCCGCCACCGACAGGATCTGGATCGAGTTGGCGGTGACGACGTTGCGCGAGCGGAAGATCCGCAACGGCACCAGCGGGTTGCGCGCGGTGGCCTCGCGCGCGAAGAAGCAAGCCAGCAGCGCGACCGAGAGGCCGCCGAGTGAGAGCGTGCGTCCCGCTCCCCAGCCGGATTCGGCGGCGGGCTTGACGATCGTGTAGACGCCGAGCATTAGCGAGGAGGTGATCAGTAACCCGCCCGGGATGTCCGCTCCCGCGCCGAGGCCGATGCCCGCGTCGCGCTCGAGCAGGCGAGTCGCGAACACGGCCGTGGCGATCCCGATCGGGATGTTCACGAAGAAGATCCAGTGCCAGTCGATCGACTGTGTGATCACGCCGCCGGCGAGCAGGCCGACCGAGCCGCCGGCGGAGGCGACGAACGCGTACACACCGATCGCCTTGGCCTGCTCGCGAGGCTGCGGGAACATCGTCACGATCATGCCGAGGATCACCGCTGAGGTCATCGCGCCGCCGACGCCTTGGACGAAGCGCGCGGCGATCAGCATCGTCTGGCTCTCCGCCAGGCCGCACAGCAGCGAGGCTGTCGTGAACAGCCCGATGCCCGCCAGGAAGACGTTGCGGCGTCCGACCAGGTCGCCGAGGCGCCCGGCCAGCAGGAGCAGGCCGCCGAAGGCGATCAGGTAGGCGTTGATCACCCACGCGAGGCTCGAGGTCGAGAAGTGCAGGTCGTCTTGGATCGAGGGCAGCGCGACGTTCACGACGGTCACGTCGAGCACGATCATCAGCATCCCCACGCACAGCACGTACAGCGCCACCCAGCGCTCGTCGCGGGGCCCGGCGCCAGTGCTCGCGTTCACGCGCCGCCTCCCGCGCTCTGGAGATGACGGGCGAGCGTGTTCAGCAGCTCGCCCGTGCCGTGCTCGCGCTCCGCGGGGTTGTCGAGCCCGTCGAGGAACACGCCCTGCTCGGTCATCGTCAGCTTCGTCCCGTCGCCCTCCGCCTCCAGCACCACGGTCGCCACCGACACCGAGATGCGCGCGTCGTCCAGGTACATCTCATACGTGTGGACGAACCGCTCGCCCTCGACGATGTCCTGAAAGCGCGCGATGAACTTGTAGAGCGCGCCATCGGGCATCTGCACGCTCATGCGCTCCAGGCCGCCCACGCGGAACTCGAGCTCGTGCTCGGCCTTTGCCGGCCCCTGCGGGCCGAACCAGCGGCGCTTCTCTGCGGGGTCCGCCCACGCTCGCCACACCCGCGCCGGGGCGGCCTCGTAGTTGCGCTCGATCACGAAGGTGGCGTGGTTGGTCGATCTGTCGCTCATTGCTTGCTTCTTTTCGGTGGTCCGTCGGGGTGCTCGGCGAGGTACTCGCCGAGGCGGTCGAGGCTGCGCTCCCAGGCGGTGCGCCGCGCGGCGATCCAGCCCTCCGCGGCTCGCAGCGCGGCGGGCTCCACGGTGCAGGTGCGAATCCGTCCCACCTTTTCCGAGCGGACGAGCCCGCTGTGTTCGAGCACGTGCAGGTGCTGGACGACCGCCGGCATCGACATCGCCAGGGGGCGAGCGAGCTCGCTGACGGACGCTGGTCCGCGGGTCAGACGTTCGACCATCGCTCGCCGGCTGGGGTCCGCGAGCGCCTGGAACAGAAGGTCGATCTCCCCGTTGGCGGCATGTTCGGCATGGGATTGCTTAAGCATTCACTTAAGTATTAGCACACGCGGGCGGGTGATGCCGGCTGCGAGCTCTACGGCTCTCCTATCGCCCGCGCAGCCGGCGAATCTGCTCCAGCCGTTGGGCGAGCTCCGCCTCGGCCTCGTCGGGCTCGTAGAAGCGCGCGCCGACGACGCCCTCCGGCAAGAGCTCCTGTGCGGCGAGGTGCCCGGGATGGCTGTGGGGGTTGTCGTATGAGAGCCCGCCCACCCCGGGCGGGTTCTCATCCTGTCCCGGCCGCGGGCCCGACCGCAGCCACCCCGGGACAGGAGCCGCGCCATGTTCGCGCACGTGCGTCTGAGCGGCCCCCAGCGCCCGACCGGCGGCGTTCGACTTCGGCGCCAGCGCCAGGTAGATCGCAGCCTGCGCGAGCGCGAATTTGGCCTCCGGCATACCTACGCGATCGACCGCCGCCGCCGCGGCGACCGTGACGCTCAGCGCCGCGGGGTCGGCGTTGCCGACGTCCTCAGAGGCGAAGATCACCATCCGCCGGACGATGAACCGTGGGTCCTCCCCACCCTCCAGCATCACCGCGAGGTAGTACAGCGACGCGTCCGGGTCCGATCCGCGCGTGGCCTTGATCCAGGCGGAGATGTAGTCGTAGTGGCGGTCGCCGCCTTTGTCGTACAGCACCGCCCGGCGCTGCAGCGCGTCCTCGGCCCGCGCGATGCTCACGCTGCCCTCGCCGAGCTCCCCCGCGGTGGCGAGCGCCAGCTCGAGCGCGTTCAGCGCGGTGCGCGCGTCGCCTTCGCTGCGCGCGGCAAGGAAGTCGATCGCATCGCCGTCGATCGGCGTCGCGCCATCCGCCACCGCTCGCCGCAGCACCGTCGCCACCTCCTCATCGCTCAACGCTTTCAACGCATACACGCGCGTGCGCGAGAGCAGCGCGCCGTTGACCTCGAACGCGGGGTTCTCCGTCGTCGCGCCGATCAGCGTGATCAGACCGTCCTCGACCGCCGGCAGCAGCGCGTCCTGCTGGGCCTTGTTGAAGCGGTGGATCTCGTCCAGGAAGAACACTGTCGCCGGCCCACCCGTGGCCCGGCGATGCGCGGCGCGCTCGAGCACGGCGCGCACCTCTGCGCGGCCGGCCTGCACGGCGCTAAGCTCCTCGAACACGGCCTGGGAATGCTCGGCCACCATCCGCGCGAGCGTCGTCTTGCCGCTGCCGGGCGGTCCGTACAGGACCATCGAATGAGGGTGCCCCTGCTCGATCCCCGTTCTCAGCGCTGAGTCGTCGCCCAGGAGGTGCGTCTGCCCGACGAAGTCGGCGAGCGTCGCGGGCCGCATGCGCGCCGCCAGCGGGCGCTCGTCCTCAGCGGAATCTCGCCCGGCCTCGGGATCGCCTGCACCGGCGTCGGACTCGAATAGCGTGTCCATCCGCCCAGTATCGCGCGCGCGGATTTATGTTTCGGGGAAGGTTGTCGAAGAGGGCGTGTCGAACAGATAAAGCCCGTGGTTCTTATGCGTTTGCAATCGGATTCCGCCAATCCGGAGGGATCCACAAGATGAGCGTCGGTGCTGCCGGGCTCCTGGGCTCCTCCGGTTCCGGTGCCGAGGCCCCCGGCGACCTCCGGTTCCCGCTTCCCGAGTCGGGCGTCGCGGCGCTCTCCCCGCTGCAGCTGTTCTGGCGTCGCTTCCGTCAGGACCGCGTCGCACTCTGCTCGCTGGCGTTCGTCGTCTTCCTCCTCGTCGTCGCGCTCGCGGCGCCGCTGATCGTGAAACTGCTCGGCCTGCCGGGGCCGTCGGTCCAGAACCCGAACCTGACCGACTCGTTCGGCTCGCCGCTCGGACCCAGCCTGGCGCACCCGTTCGGCGTCGACCAGCTCGGCCAGGACGTGATGTCCCGCGTGATCTACGGGACGCGCGTCGCCCTGGAGGTGGGGATCCTCGGCACGGCCGTGGCGACGTTGATCGGCGTCGTGATCGGCACGCTGGCGGGCTTCTACCGCGGCTTCCTCGACACGCTGCTCTCGCGCTTGATCGACGTCGTGCTGTCGATCCCGATCCTGCTGCTCGGCCTCGGGATCGGCGCGGCCTGCGCCGTCAGGGGCTGCGTCGGCGGCACGATCCAGCCGGGCCTCGGTCTCGTGATCTTCCTGATCGCGCTGGCCAACTGGACGTACATCGCGCGGATCGTGCGCGGGCTCGTGCTGAGCCTGCGCGAGAGCGAGTTCGTGCAGGCTTCGCGTGCGCTCGGCGCCTCGGACACGAGGATCATGTTCCGCGAGATCTTTCCCAACCTGCTCGCGCCGATCATCGTCTACTCGACGCTGTTGATCCCGCTCAACATCCTGCTCGAGGCGGGACTGTCGTTCCTCGGTGTCGGCATCCGCCCGCCGACCGCGAGCTGGGGTCAGATGATCGCCGCCGCGACGCCGATCTTCAACACCGCCTGGTGGTACATGACCTTCCCGGGGCTGGCCCTGCTGCTGACCGTGCTCGCCTTCAACCTGCTCGGCGACGGCCTGCAGGACGCCCTGAACCCGAGGGTCGCACGGTGATCTCGATCTCAATATTCCAACGAAACAGAGGAGAAGCAACGATGAGCCCAACCAGAAAGCTCTGCTCGGCGGCGCTCGCCGCCGCGCTCGCGCTGGGGCTCGCCGCGTGCGGCTCGAGCAGCAACAGCTCTGTATCAGGCGGCAGCGGGATCGCGGTCACAAAGGGGGTCCAGACGCCGCGGACCGAGTCACAGTCAGGCGGCAAACGGGGCGGCACGCTGACCGTGCTCAACCACACGGACTTCGAACAGCTCGATCCGGGGCTGTCGTATTACAACATCGATTACGAGGTCGTCTACGCGACCCAGCGTCCACTGTTCTCCTACAAGCCGAACTCCTTTTCGGAACCGACCCCCGATATGGCCGCTGAACCGGCAAAGATCTCCGGCGGCGGCAAGACGATCACGGTGCACATCCGCAAAGGTGTGCACTTCAGCCCGCCCGTGAACCGCGAAGTGACCTCCGCCGACGTCGCCTACGCGATCGAGCGCGGCGCCAACCCGAACGTCGGCAATCCCTACTTCCCCAGCTACTTCAGCTCGCTCGAAGGCGCCGCCAAGGCGAACGGCGGTCCGTTCCCGGGCATCACTACACCGAACAAGTCGACGATCGTCTTCCACCTGACCGAACCGAAGGCCCCGATCGTGCTCGCCGCGCTGGTGCTGCCGCTGAGCGCGCCCGTGCCAGAGGAATACGCCAAGCGCTTCGATGCGATGAAACCGACCGAATACGGTAACTACCAGGTCGCGACGGGCCCGTACATGCTCGAGAACGACAGCGCCGGGAAGGTGCTCGGCATCGGCTACGTCCCCGGCAAATCGGCGACGCTCGTGCGCAACCCCAACTGGAATGCGGCGACCGACTTCCGGCCCGCCTATCTGAACCAGATCGACATCGAGCTCGGCGGCGACACCACGGTGATCGGCCGCCAGGTCCTGGAAGGGTCGGACATGGTGCAGAACGAAACGCCCGCGCAGCCGATCGTGCGGCTCGCGTATGAAAAATTCCGCAGCCAGCTGGAGATCTCACCGGGCGCCGGCGATCACTACATCGCCGTCAACAACAAGCAGGGCCCGTTCTCGAATGTCAACCTGCGCAAGGCGTTCTGGGCGGCGCTCGACCGCACCGCGATGAACAAGGCGCGCGGCGGCGAACTGGTGACGAACGTGATGACGCACTTCATCTATCCCGAAATCCCCGGCTTCGAACAGGCGGGTGGCCTGAAGGGCCCGCAGGTCGACTACAACGACTACCCCGAGGGCAACATGGCGGTCGCGGCGAAGTACATGAAGCTCGCGGGCTACCCGAGCGGCAAGTACACCGGCTCAAAGACGCTCCAGGTCGTCGGCTCGAACGAAAGCCCCTCGGCCGAAGACGCCGAAATCGCCAACCAGACGCTGAAGAACCTCGGCTTCAAGACAAAGCTGACACTGGTGGAAGACTCGGTGATGTACTCGAAGTACTGCGGGACGCCGGCCGAAGAGATCGACGTCTGCCCGAACGTCGGCTGGGTCGCGGACTTCGGCGATCCCCAGGCGGTGCTCGACGTCGCGTTCAACGGCAAGAACATCGTTTCGACCGGAAACAACAACTGGGGGCTCGTGAACAACCCGGAAATCAACAAGGCGATGGAGGCCGCCGAACTGGTAGTCGGCGTCCAGCCACGGGCGGAAGCGTGGGCTCAGATCGACCGGAAATTGGTGGCCCAGGCGGTGGCGATCCCGTTCGACTGGGACAAGAACCCGAACGTCGAGTCCAAGGACGTCGCGGGCGTCGGCGACCTGTGGAACACCGGCCAGTGGGACTACAGCTACACATCTTTGAAGTAGACGCTCTCTCGGGCCGGACGCCACGATGACCCGTTACATCATTCGCCGCGTCCTCTGGGGGATCCTGTTGTTGATCCTCGTGACCGCGCTGATGTTCGTGCTGTTCCGGATACTGCCCACGGGCGACCCCGCACGGTTGCGGGCCGGCCGCAACGCGAGCCCGAAAATAATCGCCGACATCCGCCGCGACCTCGGGCTGGACAAGTCGCTGCCCGCGCAGTTCTGGGTCTATATGAAGGAAGTCTTCCTGCACTTCAACCTCGGCTACAGCTATTACTCAAACGTGCCCGTGCGCGGCCTGATCGCCGAACGGCTGGGCGCGACGCTATCGCTGATGCTCGGGGGCGCGGTGATCTGGCTCATGGTCGGCCTGCCGGTCGGGATCCTCTCGGCTCTGCGTCGGGGCTCGTGGCTCGACCGCGCGAGCATGGGCACCGCGCTCGTGTTCGTCTCGGCGCCCGAATACTGGCTCGGCCTGATCGCGCTGTATCTGTTCGCTGCGGACATCGGGCGGGTGAAGATCTTTCCCGGGGCCGGCAGCTACGTGGGGTTGACGAGCGACCCCTGGAAATGGTTCACCTCGCTGCTGTTGCCGTGGCTCGTGCTTGCGGCGGGCTCGGCGGCGATCTACGCGCGGCTGATGCGGGGGAGCTTGACGGAGACGATGCGGGAGGACTACATCCGCACCGCGCGTGCGAAGGGCCTCTCCGAGCGCCGCGTCGTCCTGCGCCACGGCGTGCGCGCCGCGATCAACCCGATCCTGACGATCCTCGCGCTCGACATCGCGACTTTGCTCGGGGGCGCGATTCTGGTCGAAGTCGTGTTCGACATCCACGGGATTGGACAGCTGGCCTACACGGCGATCAGGCATTCGGACCTGCTCGTCGTGCAGGGCACCGTGTTACTGGGGGCGCTGTTCATCGTCGTGGCGAACATCGTCGTGGATATCGCCTATGCATATCTTGACCCCCGTGTCAGGTATTCATGAGCACCCCCGGTGATCCGCCGCTATTACGTGTTGAGGATCTACGTGTCGAGTTCCCAACAGAAGACGGGGTCGTGAAAGCGGTCGACGGGATCACCTACGAGGTGAGGAGGGGACGCACGCTCGGGATCGTCGGTGAGTCGGGCTCGGGCAAGACGGTCGCGGCGATGACGGTTCTGGGATTGACCCGTATGCAGGGCGCGAAGATAAGTGGGCGGGTTGTGTTTGAGGGGGTTGATCTTTTGGGGCTCGATGAGGTCGCGCTGCGGCGGATCAGGGGCAACGAGATCGCAATGATCTTTCAGGACCCATCTACGGCGCTGCATCCGCTGTACAGGGTTGGTGCACAACTGAACGAGGCCGTAAAAGCTCATCAAAATGTGACAAAGACGCAGGCCCGCGCGCGCACGATCGAGCTGCTGGATCTCGTTGGGATCCCCGACCCGGGAAACCGGGTGGACGACTATCCGCACGAGTTCTCCGGCGGGATGAAGCAGCGCGCGATGATCGCGATGGCGCTCGCGAACGAGCCGAAGCTGCTGATCGCCGACGAGCCGACGACCGCCCTGGACGTGACCGTGCAGGCGCAGATCCTGGCGCTGCTGGAGCGGTTGCGGGGAGAGCTGGGAATGGCGATCGTGATCGTTACGCACGACATGGGCGTGGTCGCTGAGATGGCCGACGAGATCGCGGTGATGTACGCCGGGCGGATCGTCGAGACGGCGGCGACCGAGGCGCTCTTGAATAGTCCCGAACATCCCTATACATGGGGCCTGTTGCGCTCGATCCCGACTTTGGACGGCCCGCGGCTGGAGCGGCTGGAGCCGATCAAAGGCAGCCCACCGAGCCTGATCGACCCGCCGTCGGGCTGTCATTTTCATCCGCGCTGCGAGTACGCCCAACCTGACCACGCGCGTATCGACCCGGAGTTGCTCCCCCTGCCGACCGATCCAGCCCACAAGGTTGCCTGCCTGCTGGAACCAAAGGTGCGCCGGAAGCTGTGGGAGGAGTCCACGTGAGCGCGACAGAGGTGCTGATGGAGGTGCGCGACCTCCAAAAGTACTTCCAGATCACTCGTGGGATCGTCCTGGCGCGCAAGTCGGGCGCGGTGAAGGCGGTCGACGGCGTGAGCTTTGAGGTGATCAAAGGCGAGACATTGGGAATTGTCGGCGAGACGGGCTGCGGGAAGAGCACGACCGCGCGGTTGATGATGCGACTGCTGGAGCCCACCGCGGGAACGGTGCGCTTCGAGGGGAACGACATCACCCATCTGAAGGGCAGGCAGCTGAAGGCCGTCAGGCGTGAGCTGCAGATGGTCTTTCAGGACCCCTATTCGTCGCTGAACCCGCGCAAGACGGTCGGCTCGATCGTCGCGGAGCCGTTCGCGATCCATGGTATGCACAAGGACAGGGCGCAGCGCAGGGAGAGGGTGAAGGAGCTGATGGACACGGTCGGGTTGAACCCCGAGCACTACAACCGCTACCCGCACGAGTTCTCCGGCGGCCAGCGCCAGCGGATCGGCGTCGCGCGGGCCCTGGCGCTCGGCCCGAAGCTGCTGATCGCCGACGAGCCGGTCTCCGCGCTGGACGTGTCGATCCAGGCGCAGGTGCTAAACCTGCTGCGCGAATGCCAGCGGGAGATGGGGCTGACGCTCGTGCTGATCTCCCATGATCTTTCGGTTGTGCGGCACATGTGCGACAGGGTGGCGGTGATGTACGAAGGGAGGATCGTCGAGCTGGCGGAGAACGAGGCGCTGTACGGCGAACCGAAACATCCTTATACGAAGGAGCTGCTGGCGGCCGTGCCCGGCGCGCGCAAGGATCGGCGTACGATCACGGGGTGAGCCCCGATCCGGCCGCAGAGGCCACCGGCCTACTACAGAAGCTGATTCGCTTCGACACGGTCAACCCGCCGGGGAACGAGCGCGGGGCGCAGGAGTACCTGCGCGACTACCTGACCGACGCGGGCTTCGAATGCGAGCTGCTCGGCGCCGAGCCCGAGCGGCCTAACCTGGTGGCGCGATTGGGTGCGGCCGACGGTACGAACCCCGGCCCGACGCTGTGTTACCTCAGCCACGTCGACACGGTGCTGGCGAACGCCGAGGAGTGGAACAGCGCGCACGGTCCGTGGTCGGGCGATCAGGCCGAGGGCTTCGTCTGGGGGCGGGGGGCGCTTGACATGAAGTCGCAGACCGCCGCCGAGATCGCCGCCGCGGCGGGCCTCGCGCGTTCGGGCTGGCGCCCGGCGAGAGGCGAGCTCTTGATCGTGGCGGTCGTCGACGAGGAGACCGGCGGCGAGCTGGGGGCGCAGTGGATTACGAGAGAACGCCCCGAGAAGGTGCGCTGCGACCTGCTCGTCAACGAGGGCGGCGGCGCCGTGTTCGAGTACGGCGGCAAGCGCCATTACGGGGTGTGCTGCGCGGAGAAGGGCGTGTTCCGCTTCACGGTCACGACCGAGGGGGTCGCGGGCCATGCCTCGATGCCGAAGATCGGAGAGAACGCGCTGCTGAAGATGGCGCCGGTGCTGGAGCGGCTGGCGGCGCGGCAGCCCGCGTACGAGCTGACCGCCGAGCCGGCGGCGTTTTTGAGAGCGCTCGGCGAGGACCCGGAGGATCCGACGCGCGCGGTCGCGAACCTGGGCGCGGCGGACGAGCGTTTGGTGACGATGTTCGAGCCGATGCTCGGCGTGACGTTCACGCCGACGCGGATCAGGGCGTCGGAGAAGATCAACGTGATCCCCTCGAGCGCCGAGTTGAAAGTGGACTGCCGCGTACCGCCGGGGCTGGGCGAAGAGGAGGTGCGGCGGGGGATCAGCGAAGTCCTCGGCGAGGGCGCGTGGCGAATCGACTTCACAGAGCGCATCGAGGGAAACCGCTCGCCGATGCAGTCGTCGCTGATGGAGACGATCGCGGAGTGGGTCGCCGAGCACGACGCGGGCGCTGATGTGGTGCCCGTGATTCTGCCGGGCTTCACCGACTCCAGGCACTTCCGCGTCGCCTTCCCGGAGTGTGTCGCGTACGGCTTCTTCCCGCAGCGCCACCAGACGCTGTTCGAGACCCAGCCGCTGATCCACGCGGCGGACGAGCGGATCGACGCCCGCGACCTGGCGTTCGCGACGGAGTTCTTCCGAGACCTGGCGTTACGCGTGCTTGACCCGAGATCGGCATAATGGACGAATAGACCAAGGATGGTGAGGCTTGAGATGAAGTCAGGGACGGCTACGACGGTGCGGGAAACCGGGACTAAGACGAGTCCGGGACAGGCCGTCCGCGCGCATCCCCTCCTCACGCATCCCCTTGCCACGCACGCCGCCTTGGTGCATGCGCACGTGGCGACGAAAGTGGCGCCGGCCGCGCCGCCGGTGGCGCATACCTCGTTTGTGCAGAACCTCCAGAACTGGGCGCTGAACTGGGAGCCGGTCGTCGCGATCCTGTTCTTCGTGGTGATCATCGCCGTGATGTGGCGGATGCTGAAAGTGATGCCGAAAGTCAAACCGCAGCAGATCAAGCCTGCGTCCAATCAGGCGGTCGGCTGGAAGGACATCGCGGGCGTGGACGATGCGCGCGGCGAGCTGGAGGAGATCGTCGAGTTCCTACGCAACCCCAAGCAGTTCGAAGAGCTGGGCGCGAGGGTGCCGAAGGGGATCCTCCTGCACGGGCCGCCGGGGACGGGCAAGACACTGCTGGCGAAGGCGGTCGCGCACGAGTCCGGCGCGCAGTTCTTCGCCCAGTCGGCGGCGGCGTTTGTGGAGATGTTCGCCGGCCTCGGCGCCGCGCGCATCCGCCGGCTGTTTGCGATCGCCCGCAAGCACGAACCGGCGATCATCTTCATCGACGAGCTCGACGCGGTCGGCGGCCGCCGCGGGATGGACATCTCCGGCGAGAAGGACCAGACGCTCAATCAGTTGCTCGTGGAGATGGACGGCTTCGCGGCGAGTGGGCGCGTGGTCGTGATCGCGGCCTCAAACCTGCTCGACAAGCTCGATCCGGCGTTGCTGCGCCCCGGGCGCTTCGATCGCCAGGTGTTCGTGGCGCCGCCGGATGTAAGGGGCCGCGAAGGCGTGCTCGGCGTGCACACGCGCGAGAAGCCGCTGGGGAAAGTGGACCTCTCGCTCGTGGCCCAGCAGACGAGCGGTCTGACCGGCGCGGATCTGGCGAACATCTGCAACGAGGCGGCGATCTTCGCGACCCGACGCGGCGCGAAGCGGATCGACGACGTCGACTTCGACAGCGCGCTGGAGCGCGTGATCGCGGGGGTCCAGTCGCGCCGGGTGCTGAACGACCACGAGAAGCGTGTCGTCGCCTACCACGAGGCGGGTCATGCGCTGTGCGGCGAGCTGCTGCCATCCGTGGACAGGGTGCACAAGATCTCGATCGTCCCGCGCGGGCGCGCGCTCGGCTACACGCTGAACCTGCCGGCGGAGGACCGCTACCTGAAGACGCGCGAGGAGCTGCTCGACTACATGACGGTGCTGCTCGGAGGCAGGGTGGCCGAGCAGGTCGTGTTCGGCGCGATCACGACGGGCGCATCCGACGATCTGAAGCGCGTGGCGAGCATCTCGCACGAGATGGTGCACGACTACGCGATGGGGACCGCAGGCGTTGGGCGTGCGCCCGACGGAGACGTGA
>Ga0302235_10001694_pt1 | contig 16323 bp, 19 predicted proteins | sample II_Palsa_N3_3_FD_193577 | JGI IMG/M metagenome (GOLD analysis project Ga0302235, IMG submission 193577) | Peat permafrost microbial communities from Stordalen Mire near Abisko, Sweden - II_Palsa_N3_3 | ecosystem: Environmental > Terrestrial > Soil > Palsa > Peat permafrost | place: Sweden... | reverse complement strand
CGCTGGACACAGGCCGGATACCTGGCGGCGCTGGCCGTACGGCTGCGATCGTAGATCTACGGCAGGCGCAATCCGTCTAGGACGACTTGGAGGAGGTGCCGGGCTCTGGTGTCCCATTCGCCTGGCCCGAGCCGGGTCAGGTAGCCGATGAGGAGGATGACGTCGCGGGCATCGACGTCGGGGCGGATGGTCCCGTCGGCTTCGCCGGCGCCGAGGAGTGTGGTCAGTGCCTCGCCGATCGGGCCCAGGCTGTGCGCGGCGAGGTCTTGCGACACCGCCAGTTCGACGGCGGCGAAGACGCCGCGCTTGACTCGGGCATAGTCGGCCACCAGGTCAAACCAGAGAGCCAGCGCGGTGAGCGGTTCGTACTCGGCGAGCAGCGCGGGCGCGGCCGCGACGAGCTGGCCGACGTCCTCCCGGTAGACCTCGGCGAGCAGGTCCTCGCGGGTCGGGAAGTGGCGGTAGAGGGTGCCCTGGCCGACCCCGGCCTGCCTGGCGATCGCGTTGAGCTTCACCTCGTCCGCATTCGCCATCGCCGCCCGCGCGGCCTGGATGATCCGGGCGCGATTGCCGGCGGCGTCGGCCCGGAGGCTGGCCGGGTTCATCGCTCCCCCTGCCTGGGGATTGGATAAACGGACACGTGTCCGGTAGCCTCGAGCTAAACGGATACATGTCCATTTTACGTGAAGGGATTCCCATGAGCGGCATCAGTGGCAAGGTCGTCGCCATCACCGGGGCGAGCAGTGGCATCGGGGATGCTACGGCGCGCATGCTCGGGGAGCGCGGCGCGGCCGTCGTCCTCGGCGCGCGCCGGACGGAGCGTCTCGACAAGCTCGCCCAGGAGATCCGCGACCGTGGCGGACGCGCCATCGCCTGCCCCACGGACGTCACCCGGCCCGAGGACCTCCAGCGCCTGGCGGACCGGGCGGTCGCGGAGTTCGGCCGGCTCGACGTGCTGGTCAGTAACGCCGGCATCAGCAAGATCGGGCCCATGGCCGACCTCGACGTCGACGGCTGGTCGGCCATGATCGATGTCAACCTCCGCGGCGTGCTGCACGGCATCGCCGCGGCGCTTCCGGTATTCCGGCGGCAAGGGCACGGCCACCTGGTGACCACGGTGTCCACCGCCGGGCTGAAGATCGTCCCCACCCAGGCGGTCTACGCCGCGACCAAGAACGCCGTCCGCACCCTGCTGGAAGGACTGCGGCAGGAATCGACCGACGGCGTGCTGCGGACAACGGCCATATCGCCAGGCTTCGTCCGCACCGAACTCGCCGACTCCATCGACAACCCTGAAGTCCGCGAGCAGATCCGCCGCAGCAGGGACGAATTCGCCATCCCGCCCGAAGCCGTCGCCCGCGCCATCGCCTTCGCCATCGAACAGCCCGATGACGTCGAAATCAGCGATATAACCATTCGCCCGACCGTCCAGGGCTAACGGCGGCTTGTGAAGCGCTGGCGTCGCGGGCGGGTACAAGTACCACGCTCCGTTCGGATTAAAAGAATTTCGATGAGTCCGAACGGACCATGGCGCTACGGTCCGAGCCTGAAGCGAGGGCGATCCGTTCAGATCGCTGGCGTCGCTCCGGCCAGGGCCAGCTGACGTCCAGGCCGGGCGGACTCGGGGGGATGTGGCTGGGTCCGGTGCCGGGCTAGGTGGAGCGGGGTGCGTGACGGCTTCTCCTTGTACACGAAGGCCCGGCGCAGGCGGGCGTACGGCTCGCCCGGATCAGAGAAGTTGCGGTTCATGATGGCCAGTTCGGCGGCACGGTAGGCGTCCAGCGGGCACTGCCTCCCGGCCGCCGCGAGCTGCCGGGCCTTGGCGCTCAGCAGCGCCGGGTAATCCGGGCTCCGGGCCAGCCGCTGGGCTAGGGCCGCTACCTGCACGCGGAAGCCGGCCGCGTCCTCGGCGATCACCCGGTCGACCAGGCCTGACCGCAGCGCCGAAACGGGGGTGACCGGCAGGCAGGCCTGCGTCAGCCGGGTCGCCTCGTCGGCACCCACGCGGCGGGGCAGGGTGTAGGTCCAGTATTCCGAGCCGTGCAGGCCCATCAGCCGGTAGTGCGGGTTGAGGACCGCGCCCGCCCGGCACCAGACCTGGTCCGCGGCCAGCGCCAGCATCAGCCCGCCTGCCGCGGCGTTCCCGGCCAGGGCCGCCACGGTGAGCTGGCCGGTGTTGGTCAAGATCACCTGCACCAGGTCGTCCATGGCGTTGATGTTCCGCCAGGACTCCGCGCCGGGATCGTCGGCGGCCTGGATCACGTTCAGGTGGATGCCGTTGGCGAAGAAGTCCCGGGGCCCGCCGAGCACGATCACCTTCACCGGGCGGGTCTGGGCGTGCCGGTAGGCGGCCAGCAGGCGGCGGCACTGATCGGTGCTCATGGCCCCGCCGGGGAAGGCGAACTCCAGGTAGCCGACGGTGCCGGACTCCCGGTAGCTGATCTGCCGGTAGGTTCGCCGGCCTGGCGGCAGCGTCAGCGGCGCGGGGATCTCGGGGACGCCGTCCAGCGATTCACGGAGCGCCAGCGTGGCGGGCAGCTTGAAGGTACCGGGGCCGCCGGGAGCCGGGCGCCGGCGCAGCTGCGGGATCCAGACCGCCCCGTCACTGGTGGCCCGATCTCGTCCAGCACACCGGGGCTGGAGTCGGCCGCGCGGAGCTTGGCCAGCACCACGTCGGTGGGATCGGCCGGCCAGTCGATCCGGCGGTCGGCCTGCCGGCACGGCGGACGCGACCGTCACCGTGACCCCCAGCGCGCGGCGCCCTCCATGATCGCCCAGTCCAGCGAGGACGGACCGCGGTCACCGCGGGGTCCCGGGTGGACGATGAGACAGGGCACGGCCGACCAGATGTCCGCGGGAATCGCGGTGGTCAGCATCGGCGCGATGACCAGATCCGGGTCGAAACGGCGGACCGCGTCCCGCATCACCTCGTCCCCCAGGGCCAGCTCGACCGAGACGTCGCGCTCGCGGTCGGCGAGTTCGGCATGTACCCGCTGCGTCATGCTGTTGTAGGCGCTGGCAATAAGCAAGATCCGCATCGGCGTTCCCCCTCGTGGCCTTTCTTGGCCGGAGCCTGCCAGGCCGGCGTTGATACCTGGTTAAGGCGTGATTACGTGCAGGCCGGCCGCGGTCGGCGGGTGAGCTCGAACGGGCTCGGCGAGGGGAACCACGGACCGTTCGGAACTTGGGTGTTCTCGCGGCCCCTCAGCGCAGAAACTCTGATAAACAAGGGGTTGTGCAGCTCGGGGCCGTCGAATCGAAACCGGCGCGGCCCAGACCTTCACTGGCTGGTTCACCGTCGACAGCAGCACCGGCCTGGTCACCGCTGGCTCGCTGCCAGACCGGCTAATCCAAATTCCTTGGGGGGAAATCATGAACACTAAGAAGATGGGCGCCGGGCTCGGCGCCCTCGCACTGATCGGCGGCCTGGCCGCGTGCGGTTCAGCCGCATCATCTAGTTCGGTAGCCGCACCTGTTCCGACTACGGCGGCACCCGTAACCAGCTCCGCGATAACGGATACCGAACCGGCGGACGCGCAAGCCTGCACTACGCTCAGACAGGCATATACGACATTCGAAGCCGATCAGAGTACTACGAACGCTGACGCGCTTACCGCAGATTCGATACCGAATGCGAGTATGACATCAACGCTGTTCAGTGCGTTCCAGGCGCTCAACGGGGATCTTACCGACGTGCAGCTCGGAACAACCGATCCATCATCTCAAGCTGACGAACAGGCAGTCGCATCCGGCTGTGCCGCTGCCGGAGTAACATTCCCGGCCAGCTTCACCGGTTCCGCTGCTGCGACAGCACCGGCAGCAGTGGCCACAACGCCTACACCGTCGCCCACCATTACGACTACCTGTATCGTGCCGAATGTCATCGGAGCCGGTGGAGCTGGATCAAGCACTACGGCAGCATCTGTCGCCCCGATAATCAATGGCGCCGGACTTCGTGCCGTAGAAGTACTCACGAAATCTGACCCGACCGGAAGTGTTCCGCAAGGACAACTCTGGGGCGAGACGCCATCAGCCGGCAGTCACGTAACGTGCGGATCAGTCGTAACGGTCTACTTCCAGCCGCAGTCATGAACCCGTGCCTGGTAAGAATGGTTGCCGTCGGAGTGCTAACAACGGCCGTTCGGCGAAAAGAACTTGAACTGTCCCGAACGCGCGGTGAGGTTCCCCGGGGGTGTTTACTGGTGTGGTGGCCCAGTCGGGCGCGCGGTCGCGCGGACGGGGACTGTGTCGAAGCCGCGCAGCACGAGCAGCGGCCGCCGGACGGGCGGCCCCGCCATCTCGAGCTTTGGGTACCGGCGGGTAAGTTCCTCGACCGCCGGCCTCCTCGGCCATGGCCCGCCTGGCGCAGAACGCCGCCGCGGCCGGACCTGCCGCGTGCGTCCTCACTGCCGATTTTCACTAAGCATCTACGATCGGCATGGGAGGCGGGGATCATAGACCAGTAAGAGCGGAAATAACCCGAGATACCAGAGCGGGAAGAGAGACACCGACGGTGAGTAGGCGGTTCGGGCTGCTGCTGGTGTGCTGTGTGTTGCTGGCCGCGTGTTCTGCTGGTTCTGCTGCTTCCAGTTCGCGGCCGTCGGGGGTGACGCTGGCGGGGACGTTCACCGATGACAGCTTCCAGGCGAGTGACTATCACGGGAATGCGTGTGCGATGTTCGAGTCGGGGAACTGGCAGGTGCAGGTGAAGGCCGGGGGGAGCACGACGGTCGCCGTCGTGGTGTTCACGGATACGGCGGTGACGGACGCTCCGAGGTCGGGTTCTGGGGGGCCTTCGTACGGGTTGTGCACGGGGTCGTGGTCGGTGAGTGTTCCTAAGTCGGCGGATTATGTGATTACCGCGATTTCTGCCGGGGACGACGGGGATGACGGGGATTCGCAGCTTCCTGGTTCGGTGGTTGTTCCGCGGTCTTATGGCGGGTCCGGTATTCAGTTGGGTAATGATTACGGCGAAGAATTGACCGGCTGACGGTGTGCGGCTGCGACTGACTCCCGCGATGCTGGCGGCGGTGCCGGAGGGCCCGCAAACGCCAGTGCGGCCCCGGTCGCGCCTATCCGTCGTCTGCTGACTGCCAGCTGGGTTTGCGGAGGCGGTCCATCAGCAGCGGGGGAACGACGCCGATGACGAGGATCGCGGCCAGTATCTCCAGGGTGTACTTGAGCGGGTGCAAGTGGCTGAACTGCGCCGGAGGGACGAAGCCGATCACGAACGCGGCCACGGACGAGACGGTGCCGAGCAGGCACAGCAGGCCCAGGGCCGGGGCTCGGTAGCCGCCCGAGCGTTCCGGCTGCGAACGGCGCAGCCTGATCGCGGCGATGAACATCAGCACGTACATGATCAGGTACACCTGCGTGGCCAGCACGGTGAAGATCCAGAAGGCGTGCGAGACGTTCGGGATGAACGCGTACAGCACGGCGAAGAGGGTGATCACGACGCCCTCCGTGGCGATGATGCGCACCTCGATGCCGTAGCGGTTGACCTTCTGGAAGTAAGGCGGCAGGTATCCGTGCTTACGCCCGATCAGGAGCAGGCCCTCGGACGGGCCGTCCAGCCAGGAGATCATCCCGGCGAGCGCGCCGACGGCCAGGGCGATCGCGATCACCGGCACGGCGAACCCGAGGCCGAAGTGGTTGAACAGACCGTTGAAGGCCTGCATCACGCCGACTGTGAAGCTGATCCGGGCCGAGGGGACCACCCAGGAGATGGCCAGCGTCGGGCCGATGAAGATGGCCAGGACCAGCGCCATGGCCAGGAAGATGGACCTCGGATAATCGCGGGCCGGGTTGCGGAGTTCGTTGATGTGCACGGCGTTGACTTCGACGCCGGAGTAGGTGAAGAAGCTATTGACGATCAGGACGATGCTGGCCAGCCCGGTCCACGGCGGCAGGAGGTGGCGGGCCGTCATCGGCGCGGCCGGGTGGTGCCCCTGGACCAGGTAAGCGACACCGAGCGCCAGGAGGATCGCGGCCGGGATCAGCGTCCCGATCCCGGTCCCGCGCGACCCGAGCCTGGCCACCAGCGCCGGCCCCAGTGAGCACAGCAGGACGCCGCCCCAGAACAGGACGATGATGACGACGGCGGTGTAGACGCCGTTCGCGGCCAGGCCAGGGTCGAAGGGGTAGGCGAGCGTATCGGCGACATAGGCGAGCAGAGCCGGGTAGAAGAAGATCGTCTGGGCGAACTCGCACCACACCGCGAGCAACCCCATCGGGGCGGAGATGCCCTGGCTCACCCAGTTGTAGACGCCGCCCGGCCACCCGGCGGCCAGCTCCGCGGCGACCAGCGATATCGGCACCAAGAACACGAGCGCGGGCAGCACGTACAGGAACACCGAGGCGAGCCCGACGACCGCCAGGGCCGACGCCGACCCGAGGTTTCCGACCGATGCCACGGTCAGCAGGGCCAGCGCGGTCCAGCTGATGGGTCGTGGCGCCGGCGACTGCGCCGGGCGCGGCGGGCCGTGAGCCGGAGCGCTGGCTTTAGCGAGCGTGGCCCGCGGCCGCCGACGCCTTCGGACGAACATGAGGGATCCCGGTAGAACTGTTGGGCGGTGTGAAACGTCAGGCAACGTTCTACATGGTCGTGCCGATCCGGCCGACGCCGGCCTCCGGCCGCGCGCGCGGGCTGGTCCGGGACCGGGGGCAGGAACCAACGGCCGTTCGGCGAAAAGGGTTTGAATTGTCCCGGACGCGCGGTGAGGTTCCGGGGGGTGTGGACTGACGTGGTGGCTGATGGGGACGAGCGGATGCTGGTCGCCTTGGTGGCTGGGGCTACCCGGGGCGCGGGGCGGGCGATTGCCGTCGAGCTGGCGCGGGCTGGGTTCTTTGTCTATGCGACGGGGCGCAGCAGCCGGGCGACGGGGCCGTCGGAGATCGGCAGGCCGGAGACGATCGAGGAGACCGGTGACCTGATCCGGGCGGCGGGCGGGGCGGGCGCCGCGCGGGTGGTTGATCACGAGGATCCCAGCCAGGTGGCCGCCCTGGTGGCGGCCATCGAGGACGAGCGGGGCCGCCTCGATGTGCTGGTCAACGACATCTTCGGCGGCGACCGGTACATGCAGTGGGACAAGCCGTTGTGGGAGCACGACCTGGCGGGCTGCGGATGCTGCGGATGGGCGCGCATACCCATTTGATCACCTGCCAGGCGGCCATCCCGGTGCTGCTGCGGACCGCCGCTGCGCAGGGCACCCGCGGCCTGGTGGTGGAGATGACCGACGGGACCTCGCAGGCCAACGCCGAGTTCCGGCGCAATGCCGGTTTCTACTACGACCTGGTCAAAGCCAACGTCGAGCGGATCGTGAAGGGGCTGGCCGCCGAGCTTGAGCAGCTGCCGGTGACGGCGGTCGGGGTGACGCCGGGCTGGCTGCGTTCGGAGATGCTGGGGCTACCTGGCGGCCTACGGCTGGGAACGGGAAGACGGCGAGGGCATCGACCGGTTCCGCTGATCCAGGCACCGCGGATGTCCCGCAGGTGACACTCAAGCGTCAAGGGGTTTCGCGGGCGATCGATCAGGTGGTTGTGCCGTGGTTAAAGCAGTACCGGGTCTGGGTGTAGGGGCTCTTACCGAACGAGAGAACCTTCACCGGTGTGACGCCGAAGACGAGCCCCTGGCGGCCACCGGCATCGCCGAACACCTCGCCGGTGACCTCGAAATCCCAGTCGAGCTTGGACTTCCACATCGCCGCCAGCCGTCGGAGCTGCGCGGTGTCGGTCACGCGAGCGGCGGTTCCCTCGACCACGACGTCGAGCCCGGACCGGAGATGGCTGGTGCCGGTGGTGAGGATGCAGCGGGGATTGGACTCCAGGTTCTTCGCTTTCTGCTCATGCGAGCCGGCGCAGAAGTGAAGCGTCCCGTCGAGCCATATCGCCGGGAGCGGCGTGACGTGCGGCCGCCCGTCGCGACGTACCGTGGACAGCCAGAACATCTCTGACTTCGACAGCACATCGGCCACCTCGGCCCACGGCCGGGCCGCAGCACCCGGCTCGCTGAATCCCTCGTTCAACTCTACGGTCGGTTCGGTCCCGGGCATCGACGCTCTCCTGTTCAGGGTCTCGTCCGATCAGCTCATCACCAGATAGACGCGGCGCCCAGGCGGAACTCATCGCTCCGTGACGCAGGTAGAGGTCGCGCAGGATAACCACCGCCGACCGGCGCGGAGATCACGTGATTGACTCATGGCCCTGGTCGGTCTTGAATTAGCGGCCTAAGGAGTAGTTGCCGTGGCCATGGGCGGCTGTGGCTGGACTGCTAGAGGAGAATTGTGATGCGCTACCAGGTGGGCAGTGTTCGGCGGCTGATCGGTATCGGGCTGGCCGGGACGGCCATGGTGGCGGCGGCGAGCTTGGTGCCGGCTCTTCCTGCCTCGGCCACGCCAGTCACCGGGCCGGCCGGCTATGGCACTTATCTGGCTCTCGGGGACTCGGTGGCGTTCGGCTATGTGCCGCCTCAAGCGGTGCCGGCGCCAAACTATTCTGACCCCCGCTCCTTCGTCGGCTACCCGGAGGACGTGGCCCGGGCGCTGCATCTCCCGGTGTCGAATGCCTCCTGCCCCGGCGAGACCACGGCCAGCTTCCTGGTGCCCGGAGCGGCAAGCAACGGCTGCGAGAACAGCCCCGGCTCCTCCGTCGGCTACCGCACCGAGTATCCGTTGCATGTGCAATACCGGGGCACCCAGATGCAGTACGCCCTCAGGTATCTGGCCGTGCATCGTGACACCCGGCTGGTGACGATCGACATCGGCGCCAACGACGTGTTCCTCTGCGAGGAAACCACGACAGACGGCTGCACGAGCACGGCCGAGCTTGCGGCCGTGCTGCAGGAGATCGCGGCCAACCTGACAGCTATCTACACCCAGATCCGTGACGTCGCCCACTACCACGGCCTCCTGGTCGCGCTGACCTACTACTCGCTCAGCTACGCCCCAGGCCAGGTGGCAGGCACTGAGGCACTCGACTCGGTGATCGCGTCGGTCACCGAGAAATTCGGCGGGAAGGTCGCCGACGGCTTCGCCGCCTTCGAAGGGCCCTCTGCGGCCTTCGGGGGCTCTGCGTGCGCGGCGGGACTGCTTATCAAGCTTCCCGACGGGACCTGCAACATCCACCCCTCGCCTGCTGGGCACCTATTGCTGGCCCAGGCCATCGAGGATGTCCTCTAGGCCTCTCTCTCCTGCCAGGCCGCGCGGATGTCCTCCAGTGGCGCGTCGGGCAGCACCCCCAGCACGTCAAACAACGTGATCCCGCTCATCAGCGGCACTCCCATCTCGGCCGGCGCCGACAAGGCCAATCATGCCCGACCGGCCCGCTACGTTAGCCGTTCATCGCCCCGTAGTTCCACTGCTGCACGAACGGCCACCAGTTGTGGTTCATCGGGGGCGACCACTGGCCGCTGGTCGAGAACGAGCTCATGCGGAACGGCTGCAGGTCACTGCCGTCGGAGGTGAGCCCGGGCTGACTGTCCCGCAGTGCGTCTGTGCTCGAGGTCAGGGTTGGGAGTTCCACAGGGCATCGATGGGGAGGGCACGCAGGCGGTCTCCGAAGGGGAGGGTTTGCTGGCCGGTGTAGAGGACGTATCCGGCTATCAGCCGCGGGCCCAGCCGGTGGGCGAGGTGGCGCAGGCCGGCCAGGTCTTCGCTGCGGACGGTGGCTCCGGCCTTCACCTCGATGGCGACCACCCGGCCATCAGGGGTTTCCAGGACGGCGTCTACCTCGACCTTGTCCTTGGTGCGGTAGTGGTGCAGACGAGCCCGTTCCTGGCCCCAGGTGAGCTGGCGGGCCAGTTCCATCAGAACGAACGTCTCGATCATGGGTCCGGCCGCCCCGTCGGGTTCGCCGAGGCGCGTGGCGTCCTGGCCGAGCAGGTGCGAGGCAATACCGGTGTCGACGAAGGCCAGCTTGGGCGTGCCGATGGCCCGCTGGGACGGGCTGGCTGACCAGGCGGGGATCTGCTTGATGAGGAAGACGGCCGACAGCAGTTCGAGGTAGCGGTTCAGCGTGGTCCGGGGTATGCCGGATGCTGTCGCGAGCGTCGCGGGGACGAGCAGCCCGCCGGATCGGCCGGCGAGCAGGGCCAGGAGCCGGCGCAGGTCGCCGCGGCGCTCGATGGCCGCTAGCTCTGTGACGTCACGCTCGATGAGGTTCGTCAGGTAGGAGTCAAAGAAGGCGACGCGGCGGCGAGGGGACCGGCGGATGGCCTCGGGGTAGCCGCCGCGGACGACGCGGTCGAGATAGTCGCGCTTGCGCAGCGTGGAGGTCCGGGACAAGCCCGGGCCGCGGGCGAATGCGGCGTCTGCGAAGGCGTCGGGGGACCGTTCCAGCTCGCCCTGGGAGAAGGGCCACAGCTCGATGATCTCCATCCGGCCGGGCAGGGCGTCGGGGAGCCCGCGCAGTGCCAGTACCTGGGCGGACCCGGTGAGCAGAAACTGCCCGGGACGCGGGTCGGTATCGACAGCCACCTTGATCGACCGGAACAGCCACGGAGCCAGCTGAACCTCATCGATCACCATGAGGCCGTCGTGCTCGACGAAGCCAGCCGGATCGTCTTGAGCGGCGCGCAGCGTGGCCGGATCGTCCAGGAGACGCACCACGGTGTTCGGGTGTTCCAGGGTGGTGATCCTGGCCAGGGTGCTCTTGCCGACTTGCCTGGCGCCGTTAAGCGTAACGACACGCGTATCGGCCAGGGCCTCGGTCACGAGGCTCTCCGCCTCGCGCGATACCAGATTCCCGCTCTGATCCATCTCACAAGTATGGTCTGGCTAGGCGGTCATGATGGTCAGATAGCCGCATGAATCGTGGACATCTAGACGGATACTCTGTGGACATCTAGCCGCGAGGTTCGTGGTCATCTGGCCGCAGGCGTTGGGCGGGTGCTGAGCGGCTTGAACCACGGCCGTTCGGCGAAAAGAATTTCAATTGTCCCGAACGCGCGGTGAGGTTCCGGTGACCGTCCTCACGTCGGACCCTGAAGACATCGCCAGCCTGTGCGGCTGTCCGCGACTATGGCAGGCGTTCGCCGAGCGGGGCGGTGAGGCCGAGTTCGGTGCGCAGCCATTCGGTGTCGATCGGTCGTTCGCCGCGCGCGGCGGCGAGCCCGGCCTGGTATTCGAGCTGGCGCAGCAGGCTCTCCAGCCGGAGTGCCTCTGCCATGTTGCCCTCGGCGGCGCTCGCCGCGGAGTGCCGCGGGGTACGGAACTCCAGCACCGCCACGGACTGTTCCAGCCAGGCTTTCTCCCACTCCCGGGCCGGCGACTCGCTATCGGGCACTGGCCCCCAGGCGAAGTCCAGCGACGGCTCGGACTGCGCCTGCTCGGCAACCTCCGGCTCCGCGCCGATATCCGCGAGGATCTGCAGTAGCCTCGTCAGCCGGCGATGTGAGTTCACCTGGACCCGCACCCGGTCCCTGTCCGGCGTTACCCGGCCGAGCACCAGGCGCTCCGTGTCCTCGGCCGGGTCCAGCAGGTGGGCGGATCCGTCCCGGTGGAAGTGCATCACGATGGGCTCGTCGGACGGGCCCGTGACCTGGTCGCCCCACCAGACGAGCTGGCCGTCCCAACCGCCTTCTTCCTCCGCGAAGTCCGAACGCGCGGACAACCGCTCCGTCACGTCGCCGCTGACGGTGACCGTCGCGTCGATGAGCACCATCGGCTCACCGTCGGTATTCGTCAGCACCACCGGCGCCGACCGCTTCCACCAGACCCGGGAAGCCAGCACGGTCGTGAGCCGCGCGATGACAGGACTGACGTTCTCCCCGAACTCCGGCTCCGGCTCCTCGCCGGTTTCCCAGCGTACGCAGTACGGCTCGGCCTGCCCGAACCTGATCTCACCGGGCTCGGGCAGCCGGTCGCGCGGCGCGCCCGACAACTCCTCAAGCACACGCCACACTGTCTGCTCCGCGTACTCCGCCACCGCGTCGCCTTCGAGGGGACTGAGCCAGATCCCGTTCCCCGTGCTGCGCCAGATCCCGTCCGTCGGCACCAGCGCGCCCAGCCAGACCGACCATGGTGCCGCGCCGTCTAGCGCCGCCGCCGGGAACTGTGTATACCGGCGCAGGCCAGAAACCAGCTCGGTGCACCACACGCCCGGCGCCGCCTCCGGCTCTGCCACCTGCCAGATCCCGAACCGCACGTGCTCGTCCCACTCCGACGCCCGCGCCGCCAGTTCCCCCGCCGTCGCCGGGTCCGCCGCGAACTCCCGCAACGGGGTGTTCCGCGGACCGTCGCTAGCTCGGTCCGCTTCTGGGGATCCGGAAATACCGGCAACGGGGTATGTGACCGCGACCTCGACGGCTAGCGCGTCGAATTGGTCGCGTTCGGCGGCTTGCCAGTACTCAGCCTCCAATCTGGGCCGTTCCGCGTCCGCCCATTTCCTGACCGTCGCACCCCACTGCGTCCGGCTCAGGAAGGCATCGATCGCCTTGCGTAGCGCCTCGCTGCCGGACCGGTCGCCGAACCTGGTCAGAGCGGCTCGCTCCCGCTCACCAGGCTCGGCTGCCGTGTGCGCCTGGGCCAGCGCGTCGGCATAGATTTCGGCAGCCAGCTCGTCGTCGGGGTGCTCGCGCAGGTAGGGCTCGATCAGTTCGCACGCCTCACCAGGATGCCCCCTGACCGACGCCGCGCGGATCACCTCAAGTCGCAGTTCCGGGTCGTCGACGGCATCCGCCCGGGAGAGCAGTTCGCTGGCATACCCGCGCTCGGCATCCTCGTCTTCGGTGACATGCGCCGCCCACGCGGCCACCGCGAGCGTACCGATCCGGGGCGGCCCCGTCGCGGACGCCAGCATCAGCCGCGCCGTCTGGGCTAGCTCCTCGCCCGGGACTCCGAAACTCAGCCGGATCTGCATCATCGCGCCAGCGGCAATCGAGTCCGGCAGCTCCACCGCAAGGATTCCAGCCACATCAGCGGGGCTGGTCCGCGGATCGAGCAGGCACCGGTAGCGTTCGGCTGTCTGCTGCTCGCGCTCGGCCTTCGCGCGGCGTCGCCCCTGTTCGGCGCGCTTGGCACCTGCTTTGACGCGGTCCTGCCTCTTGCGGCGGTTGCTCTTAGCCACGACTATCCTTCCGTTCCCACCGCGACAGGCTAACCGCCGGTGTCCCGTCAGGCCCGGCGATCGCTGAGGCCCGTGGCTCAGCGGCCATGCTGCGGCGCTGGCGCAGCCTGCTCGAACGACTCGGCCTCTCAGCTTGAAGCACACGCCGCGTCTGGGTCACGGGCGGGCGAGGAAGAGTTGCTTCTCGCGGCCGAGGTGCGCTGCCCATTCGAGATGGTCCGCGCCTGCGAAGTGCAGGTACGCGCGGAGGGCGTCCCGCATCGCGTCGACGAACCCGTCGGCGCGGCGCGGCGCGAAGCCGTCCTCCCACCAGACGTCGAGGACCTCCACGCGGGCCTGGTCCCGGTCGATCCGCGGTTCGATCCGGCCGACGAAGCGGTCGCAAAAGGAGATCGGGAGCACGTACCAGCCCCAGCGGCGCTTTGCGGGCGGGAAAAAGCCCTCCCACACGTAATCGAAGCCGAACAGGCTCGCGACGAGGCCGTTATCCCACAACAGCGAGTCGAACGGGGCGATGAACGCGACGGAGGGCACCGGCTCCGGCGGCGCCTGCAGCAGCGCGAGTTCCTCGGCCAGGACGAAGCGCTTGCCGCGCACACCCTCGACCTCGACGGGTACGAGCACGCCGAGCTCGACCAGCTCCCGGCGCAGCTCGTTGCGCCCCGGCCGTCCCGGGGCCGACTCCGGGTTGGCGATGCGGTCGAACGTGCCGCCGGCGCCGCCGGCGCCGAGCAGGCCGTGGGCGCGGTACCGGGACAGGAGCTTGTGCCGGAGCTGTTCTCGCACCGGCACCTCGTGCGCGAGCAGCCCGGCCGGGAGCAGCCGCTCGAGGAGGTCGTAGTACCGGCGGTTGCCCTCGCGCCGGGCCAGGCCGATCACGCCCGTGACGGTGTACGCCTCGAGCACGGCGCGCACGACGTTTTCCGGCATCCCGAACCAGTCCTTCGGCGCTCCGTGCTCGGACTCGAAATCGAGCGCCGACAGCGCGCCCTCGGCACGGATCCGCGCGAGCACACGGTCGGCCACCACGGCGTTCTCGGCGAGGATCGCGGCGTGGAACCGAGGCCCCTTGCGGCCGTAGCCCAGCCGGAACCAGGGGACCTCGCTCGCCGGAACGAGCGACAGCGCCTTGTTGGTGGTCTCGAAGATCTCACGGCGTTCGTAAAGCAAGTCGCACCAGGCGGGCTCGTAGCCGGCGACGCGCGCGTGCAGCACGAGGTCGTGGTTCCGGCCGGCGACCGCGATCGGGTCGAACTGGATCGACCCTAGCTTCCGGAAGACCTCCAGCACCCCGTCGAGGCCTCCCGCGACAGACCGCGCGGGCGCGAGGAAGTGCCGCGCGACGAGAAAGCGACGCGCTTCCTCAGCAGTCACCTTCACCTGGAAGACCGACGTGGCTCGTCCCTTTCGGCGCTCCAACCTCGCGCGTGGCAGGTCAGCCGTCCGCGGCGGGAAGCTCCTGGGCGATCTCCCAGATGTGGCCGCCCGGATCGGCGAAGGTCGCCGTCCGCATGCCCCAGTCCCGGTCGGCAGGGCCGGTAAGCAGCTGCACGCCACGCCCGGCGATCTGGGTGCACACCGCGTCCACGTCATTGACGATGATCGCGAACTGCCCCACGCCCTTCCCGGCCTCCTCCAGGACCTCCGGCAGCGGCTGTGCCGCCGCCGAGGACCGGTGCAGGAACAGGAAGATGCCCTCGAACCGGAGCATCGCCGTGTCGTCGTCCGCCGGCTGGGCGTCCAGGCCGAACGCGTCTGCGTAGAACTTCCGTGCCTCGGCGAGATCGGGGACGTAGAGCGTTATCGCACCGATCTCCCTTTTCCAGTCCGCCATGGCGCCGCCTTCCTTCTGTGCTGTGTGGTACCGGGCGCGGCCCGCTCAGCCGCGCGGGATCCGGGTGTCCTGCGGGCCCAGCCAGGTGCGGCCGTCGAGCAGTTCGCGTGCCGCGTCGAGGTGCCCGGCGTGGACCGCGGTCTCGGTGATGACGTGCAGGATGATCTCCCGTACGTCGCGGAACCGCCAGCCGCTGAAGTAGTCCGGCCATCTGGCCGGCGGCGCGTCCAGGCTGAGCCCGGCCAGGACCGCGTCGGAGGCCGCGCTCTCGCGCCGGTACAGGTCGAGCACGGCCTCGGCCGGCTCGTCCGGCGACAGCTGCCAGCCCGTGTCGTCGTTGAGGTCCAGTGCCTCGCCCGCCGCGACTGCGCGGAACCAGAACCGCTCGTCGTCGACGGCGAGGTGCCGCACCAGGGCCAGGCACGACCAGCCAGACGGCAGCACCGGCTGCCGGAGGCTCTCCTCCGACAGGCCCTTCAGGACACCGAGCACGTGACGGCGCTGGCCGTCCAGCCATTCAACGAGCGCCTCCCGCTCTCTGTCCGGGGTCGGCTCCGTCATCTGCTCTCCTCGCGCCCGGTTCCGCGGCCATCCGGCCGCGAGCATCCTCGCAGAGATCCGCCGCAACGGCGATCTCCTCAGTGCGTGCAATACCGACTGCGGGAGCGCCGCAGAATCATCGCCGCCCGCAGGCCATGCCCGCGGTGCCGGCCGCCAGGCCGCGCTCAGCCTTTGGTCACTCACCTCGCTGAGAGTGCTGAGCCAATCCCATGGTGTTCCCCCCGTTCACCTCTAGCGGCGTGCTCAAGGCGGTGGCCAATGCCACCTCACTGGCGGACGCCCTCGCCGGCGCCCCGGCCGTTGATGATGCTCTCCGCCGGTGGAGCGAGGCCCAGCTCCAGGTCGCTGCCCAGGTCATGCCGTTCGCTGAATACGCCGAGCGGAGCCAGGTGTTCGAAATGCCAGACCTCGCCACCATGCCACCCACGGCGACCAACGACTGGCTGTCCTCCGCCTACTCCGGGTCCGCGGTCACGCTCCCCGGTGTGTGACCGGCGGACGGCGGGCTCGTGGGGCTCGGCGTTCGGTGTACCGTTCCGCCCCGCGATCGATGACCTAGCTCAGGCTGGCCAGGCCGCGCAGATCGACGCAGGTGATCCCGCGGATCTCGACGAACACCATCAGCACGTTGTCGCACACGCGGCAGCGGGCCACGGTGCCCATCTTCGCCTGGTAGACCGCCATCTCGGCCACCTGACCCACCGTCCCGCACGAGCCGCAGACTCCCACCGCAGTGGTCATCTCGGTGCCGAACAGCTCGATCAGCAGCCCGCCGATCGCGTTGCCGTCCAGCACGCCATCTTCCAGCGCTTCCATCAAAGGACCTCCAACCAAAGGACCCCCCAGCGAGCAAAGGACCGTTTACG
>Ga0302235_10001680_pt1 | contig 16369 bp, 11 predicted proteins | sample II_Palsa_N3_3_FD_193577 | JGI IMG/M metagenome (GOLD analysis project Ga0302235, IMG submission 193577) | Peat permafrost microbial communities from Stordalen Mire near Abisko, Sweden - II_Palsa_N3_3 | ecosystem: Environmental > Terrestrial > Soil > Palsa > Peat permafrost | place: Sweden... | reverse complement strand
GGCTCGCTTGGCGCGCAGCCTGCCGGGCAGCGACGGGTACCTGGGCAGGTTGATGCCCTCCTTGACGCTGATGACCGCGGGCAGGGCAAGGTCGAAGGCCTCTTCGATGCCCCGGTACTCGCGGCTAGCCCGGGCCCGCGCCCCGGCCGCACCCCCGGCACCGGAACCGCCCGCAGCACCCGCCCCGGCACCAGACTCGGTGATTTCCAGGTTCTTGATCGCGGTGACGCAGGGCAGGCCGAGTGCGTGCGCGACCCGGACCGGGACCTGGTAGTCGCCGGTGTCAGCGGCCTCGTTGCCGAACAGCAGCAGGTCATAGCCCCCGTCGGGGCCGACCCCCCGGCGACGGGCGGCATCGGCAATCGCGGCCGCGGTGGCCACCGGGCCCCACTCCCGGCCGTCGGTCTCCAGCAGCACGCCGTGACCGGCGCCGAGGGCCAGCATGTCCCTGAGCTGATCGGCAGCCTCCGCGGGGCCCAGCGTCAGCACCGTCACGGTCCCGCCGAGCCGCTGAGTAATCTGCACGGCCTCCTCGACCGCGCACTCCTCGTGCGGGCTGACCGCGAACCCGGACATCCGGGTATCGACGTCCTGCCCGTCCGGCGTGACCACTACCTTGCCGCCGACCATCGGGACGCGCTTGACGCAGACCAGTATCTCCATGCCGGTCAGCTCCTGACCCGGGTGTTCTCCGGGTCGAACAGCGGAGTGGCGCCGGCCACCGCGACGGTGACCGGGTACTGCTCGGCCATGTACTCCACGGCGAGCCGGTTGCCCTCGCGGGCGTGCCCGGCGGGCAGGTACGCCATCAGCAGGTGCTTGCCGACCGACGGGCCGGACCCCGCGCTCGTCACGTAGGAAGGCCGGCCCTTCGCGTCCGTCAGCGACTCCCCCGCCGGGGTCAGGATGGGCTCGCCGCCCAGCATGTAGCGCAGCGTCCCGGCGGCCGAGCGATGATCATCGACGGTCAGGGTGCAGAGCACCGCGCAGGGCGGCTGCTCCCGCTGCGCCAGGTAAGCCTCCTTGCCCCGGAACGGCTGCAGCTTGACCTTCGGGCGGGTCATCCCCGCCTCGACCAGGTTGTAGTCGGCCGCCAGCTCGGCGCCGTAGGCGCGGTAGCCCTTCTCCAGCCGGCCGGTCGTGCCGTAGACGCCGATGCCGACCGGGACCAGGCCGTGCGGGACGCCGGCCGCCCAGATCGTGTCCCAGACCCGGGCGCCCTGCTCCATCGGGACGTACAGCTCCCAGCCGAGCTCGCCGACATAGGAGATCCGCGACGCCAGCACCATCACGCCGCCGATTTCTATCTCCCGGCAGGTGGCGAACGGGAATCCGCCGTGCGACAGGTCGGAATCGGTGACGGCCTGCAGCACGGTTCGCGCGTCCGGCCCCCAGACGCCGAACGTGGCCCAGGACGATGTGACGTCGGAAATCTGCGCGGAGCCGTCGGCAGGCAGCTGGTCACGCAGCCATTGCTTGTCCATCATCCCGGTGGCCCCGCCGGTCACCACCCGGAACGTCTCCGGGCCGAGCCGCATGATGGTCAGGTCGGCCCGGAAGCCGCCGGCCTCGTCCAGCAGCGAGGTATAGACCACCCGCCCGGCCCGCACGTCCAGCTGGGCGACCGCCGCCGACTGGACCGCGGCCAGCGCCCCTGGCCCGGTGATGTCGAGCACCGCGAACGCGGACAGGTCGATCAGCCCGCAGGAATCCCGCATCGCCAGGTGCTCGGCGTTGATGATGGGCGACCACCAGCGCGATTCCCATTCGGCTTCGCGGGGCATCAGCCGACCAGAATATCGTTCTAGCAGGTTTTCGTTTGATGCATACCAATTCGGGCGTTCCCAGCCTGCTGTCTCGATGAACGCCGCGCCTAGGTCCCGCTCGCGGTCGTGAGCAGGGCTGAGCCGCAGCGGGCGGCCGGACTCCCACTGCTCGCTTGGGTGCACGATCCCGTACATCTTGTTGAAGCCCTCGCGCGCCCGGGCGGTGACGTGCGCGGTGGTGCGCTGGTGGGCGTGGAACCTGGAGATGTCGGCCTCGTGGATGTCGATCTCCGGCACGGCGCCCGTCATCCACTCCGCGACCGCGCGGGCGATGCCGGGGCCTTCCTTGATCCAGCTCGCCGCGACCGACCACAGTCCGCTGACCTCGGGCGTCTCGCCGAGAGCGGGGTGACCGTCGGGGGTCATCGAGATCAGCCCGTTGATCGAGTAGCGGATGCCGACGCGCTCGTCGCCGAGCAGGTCGGGCATGAGCTCGAGCGCCTGGAGCAGCTGCGGGTCGAAGTCGTCCTGGGTGAACGGCATCTCGGTCGGCGAGAGCACCGACTCCTCGATGGACGGGATGTCATCGGGGCCGACGATGATCGGCCGGTGCGCGTAGGAGCCGACCTCCATGTCGCCGCCGTGCTGCCGCTCGTACATGTTGGTGTCCACGTCACGCACGATCGGGTACGCGATCTCGCCGACCGTGTCGGCGAACAGCGGCACCGGGCCCACGCTGATCATCTGATGCACGACCGGGGTCAGCGGAATATGCGCACCTGCCAGCTGAGCGATCCGCGGGCTCCAGACCCCACAGCAGATAACGCAGCAATCAGTGTCCATGTCCCCTTTAGTAGTCCGCACGGTGGCGACCTTGCGGCCCGCCCTGCCGCCGGGCGCCGTATCGATGCCGAGCACCTCGGTGCCGGCCAGCACCTGAAGGGCGCCCGACTGCTGCGCTTCCTCGCGCATCAGGGTCCCGGCGCGCAGCGAGTCGACCACGCCGACGGTCGGGAAGTACAGGCCGCCGAGAATGACGGACTCGTCCAGGTACGGGACCAGCTTGGCGACCTCGGCGGGCGAGAGGTGCCGGGCGGGGATGCCCCAGGCCCTGGCGGCGGAGCCGCGGCGGCGCAGTTCCTCCATCCGCCCGGCCGTCCGGGCGACCTCGATCCCGCCGCTCTCGGTGAACACGCCCAGCGCCTTGTACTGCTCGGTGCTGTCGCGGGTCAGCTCCATCATCATCTTGGAGTACTCGATCGGGAAGATGAAGTTCGAGGCATGGCCGGTCGAGCCGCCCGGGTTGGGCATCGGGCCCTTGTCGACGAGAACGATGTCGCGCCAGCCGAGCCTGGCCAGGTGACAGGCCAGGCTGTTGCCGACGATTCCGGCGCCGATGATGACGGCGCTGGCCCGGGTAGGGATGTCATTCATGCCGCTGGTTCCCGCCGTTCGTCTCGCTGCGTCGCCTTGTGCCCGCTGCGTTGCCTTGTGCCGCAGGCCGGCGTCAGCCGCTCGCTGCCGTCTCCGCCAGTCTGGCCCCGCCCCCCGGAAATCCGGGCAGCGGGGCCAGACTGGGCCCGCATCTAGGTGTCCTTGCGCCTACTCGACCGGGATCTCCTTGTTGATCAGGCCGAGGTCGATCCCCTGCCGCCTGCGCACGATCCGTGCCACCACGTACACGATGATGGCCAGGACGTACAGCGCGGCCATGAAAACCAGCGACGAGTGCAGGTTGACGTAGTAGAGGTCGTTGGTGAGCCACTCGTAGAGGTTGAAGCCCAGCAGCCCGATCGTGATCCAGCCTGCGACAGGAACGATCTGCACGCCGAGAATCCTGATCTTGCTCGCCGGCGATGCCCGCCAGAGGTCCTTCTTGATGAACGGCAGGAGCACCACGGCGATCGCGCTGAACAGGAACGTCACCGCGATCACCAGCGTCGCGTCAAAGGTGTATTTCACGAACGTCGAGTTGTAGGCGTACACCGCGCTCAGGCCCACCGCCGGCAGCAGCATCAGGATCAGCGAGTAGATCGGCACCTTGCGCTTCTCCGACACCTCCGCAGCCCGGTCCGGCAGCACCCGGTCGAACGCCGCGGCAAAGATGACCCGGGTCGAGGACAGGAAAAGGGTTCCCACCCAGCCGAAGAACCACAGGCTCATTATCAGGATCAGGATGACCTGGAACGCCGTGTTGTGCACCAGCCAGGCGGCGAACAGGACCGGATACGGCCAGATGGGCAGGATCGGGGTCTCGTTGAAGCTCAGCGCGTTTGAGTTCTGGTAAAAGGTCCAGCCGATGGTCTTGTCAATCAGCAGCAGGAAGGCCACGGTCAGGATGACCGTGATCCACAGGCCGCCGAACATGCCGGACAGGACCCGCTTGAAGTCGCTCGCGCCGCGGATCTCGCCGTACAGCGTGGCGCCCCAGTTCGGCCAGAGGATGAAGAACATCATGATGGGGACCAGCAGCATGGTCGGCCCAAGCGGGCCGAAGCCGATGGGCTGGGCGTGCAGGCCGGCCTTGGCGGCAGCGGCCCCCGTGGCGCCATAGGCGTTGTGCAGGCCGAAGAGCTTGTGCGTCTCCAGGTTGAACGAGCTTACGAACGCGGCGTGGTTGTTGATCAGCAGCAGCACCACGATCACCGCGAAGCCGACCAGCCCGCCGTAGAAGCACCACCGCTGGAACTTGGCATAGCCAGCCATCCCGATCGACACCAGGACACCGGCCAGCGCGATGGTAATCAGCGAGATGGTGAAGATCCCCGTCTGCGTGCCGAACCAGGCCGCGCCAGCGGTCGCGCCCGAACCGGGCCAGGTGAACTTCAGGGTCGCCCACAGCGGCTCGAAGAACTGGACGGCGAGAATGTTGCCGTAGATCGGCGCCCACAGCCAGAGGATGAACCACCATCCGGTGGCCGCCATCACGAAGCCGAGGCCGCTGCCGAGGATCCGGGTCTGCCAGACGTAGTCACCGCCGGCCCGCGGGATCGTCACGATGAGCCCCGCATACGCGATGACGAGGAACGATACCCAGACACCTGAGATCAGCACCGCTGTAATCAGCTGTCCCTTGGGAAATGCCGGGGCGGCGAAGGCGAACTCGTAGATCGCTAGCGTGACGAAGTTGGTCGCCAGGCAGGCGTAGATCATCGAGTCCCTGACCGACCAGCCACGGACCAGGCCAGTCGCGTTGCGGAGGAAAAGTGTCGGCGTCTCGCCGCCGACGGTCCCAGCCGCCATGCTCACCTCCCAAGTGACGATTTATCAGGATTCAGATCGTAGTCCGCCCGTGCCCTGAGGTCACTGAAGTACCTGAGATCACTGAAGTTCGGTTGCGGCTCCGCTTGCGGTTGCGGTTGCGCTTAGCCATTCACGAAAAGGTATTTGGTGACTTTGCCCTTCTTCGCGTCCAGATCCAGCACCGCGCCTTGCAGGACTCCGTCGCCGTAGACGCTGCCGGGGTTGATGGCAAGCGTCCGGCCCATCCTCTTGATCCCGCGGCTCTCGTGAATGTGGCCATGCACCGATAGCATCGGCTTGTGCGCCAGGATGGCGTCCCGCACCGCGGTGGAGCCGACCGCCTTCATCACCGCTCCGCCGTGCGTCGGCCGCAGCGTCTCGTCGAGCGCAGGCGCCTCGTCCAGGCCAGTGCCGTACGGCGGCGCGTGGAAGTTGAAGATCGCCCGCTCCATGTCCGGTATCTGGCTGGCCATGGCCTCGATCTTCGCCGCGAGCTGGTCCTCCGGAGCCTCACGGAAGGTGTTCCAGGGGGTCGGGTTGGTCCACCCCATGGAGATGAGAGGGAACCCGTCGAGATCGAGCATCTTGCCTTCGCCGAAGCTGACGCACGGCGATGACTCGATGATGTCGTCGATCTCCCAGATGTCGTCGTTCCCGCCGTTCAGTACGCAGGGAATCTGACCGCCCTTGAGCTTTCCGTCCGCCATGTCGAGCCACCGGTCCAGCGACTGGGTCATCTCGGCGGTGAACCTGCGGTCGACGGCGCCGTCAGTGTCGCCGAGGTACTTGAGCTCGTCCGGGGTGACGATCGCCGGGTAGGAACCGGAGTTACGGATCTGGCGCTGGATCTCGTCCAGCTCCTGCTGGGTCTCCAGCCGGTGCAACTGCCCGCGCACCGTCACCTGCCAGTAGCCCTGAAAGGAAGTGATCGGCACCATCATCTTGCCGGTGACGTCCCCGCCCAGCACCACCATGTCGGCCTTGTAGAACGCGGCGGCGTTCAGGAACTTCCGCCAGCAGATCTCCGAGCCGTGAATATCGGTGGCGAAAAAGACTTTCATACGATCACCACGCCCTTTACACGCCCTTTACCCTGCTCCCTGTGCAACGGTGTAGCACCCATTGCAACCAAGCGTCAAGCATATGTTACTGGTCGAAACCGTGCTGATACGTTTCCGTGGTCGGCTCCGGCCGGCCGGCGCCCCGCCGCCAGCGCCCTGCCGCTAGCGCCCTGCCGGCCGGCGGCCGGCTCCGGCATGTCAGTGGCCGACTTCTTCCGGTAGCTCGTACCAGCGCACCCGGTCGCCGACGTTCGCCCGCAGCTTCCACTTGACGCCCTTGGGCGCCGAATGGGCGATCGCCAGCAGTTGCCTGCTCTGCTCTACCGGGTCGCAGGGCGGGCCGGGCGGGACAAGCTCCGGCCGCTCGGCGACGAGATCAGGCAGCTTGGCCAGGTTGCCGGTGACCGTCCGCCACCATCCCCAGTCCGCGCCAAGCAGCTTGCCGAAGCGCTCGGTGTCAATGGCAGGGGCGTCGCCGGGGCCGTCACCGGCAGGACGGCCCGCAGGCCCGCCCCGCTGCTGGTCAGCACCGCGCACCGGCAAGGCGCTGAGAATCTGCAGGATGTCCCTGACGTCCTTCTCGTTCAGCTCGACAATCTGCAGCTTGGACAGCAGTACGTCGATCGCGTCAACGGTCAGGGGCAGCCGGCCGAACGACGGCCTGAAGTCGAGCGTGTGGCACATGTTCAGCCGGTCGACCATCACGTCGATCGGCCGTCCCGACGGCGCGTTGAAGTACATCTGCCGGTCGCCGTTGAGGTTGTTGAACCTGCGGTCCCCCACGCAGCCGCTGCGTTCCAGGTAGGCCACCACGTCCTTGCGGCCCTTGGACAGGCAGGCGAAATCGATGTCCTGGCCTGCCCGCAGCCGGGGCGGGAAATCAGGGCAGATGACGCGGACGGCCAGCCCGCCGAGCAGCTTGAGGCCGAGCCCGGCGTCCGCGGCACCGCGGGCGAGCATGAGCGCCTCGGGAAGGGGATCGTGCACCGATCCGACCGCAACGGGCTCGCCGGCCCGGTCCCCGGGCGCCTGCTCGCCAGGTGTCCCCGGCGCCCGCTCGCCAGGTGGCCCGGGTGCCTGCTCGCCAGGTGTCTGACTGCCCACGACTGCTCCTCTGCCGGCCGGGCGCACGGCGATGTCGGGCGCCACGACACAATATCGCCCGATACGGACTATGGTGCCGCTGCCACCGCGAAGGTGCCGCTGCCACCGCGAAGTGGTTGACTCCGGCGGCTGGCGTGGCCATCCTAATTGCGTGACCGAGCATGAAGTTGCTGCCGGCGCAACTTACCAGTCGGCGGAGCGGGCTCTCGCCCTGCTCGCCAGCTTCGATGAGTCCCGCGCCGAGATCGGCGTCTCGGAGATGGCCAAGTCACTCGGGGTGCACAAGTCCACCGCCTCGCGGCTGGCCGCCGCCCTGGAGCGGGCCGGCTTCCTTGCCCGCGCGGGCAAGCACTACCGGCTTGGCGTCGAGCTGATCAGGCTTGGCACGCTGGCGCTCCGCAGCTTCGATGTCGTCGCCACGATGCAGCCGGCGATGGAGCAGCTCTCCCAGCAGACTAGCGAGACTGTTAACCTCGCCGTCCCTGACGGAGACGGCATCCTGAACGTCGCCGAGCTGCCGAGTACGTACATCCTGAGCTGCTCCGGCGGCTGGACCGGCCGCCGGACCAAACCGCATGCCGTCGCCAACGGGAAGGTACTGCTCGCCTACGGCGTCATCCCGATTCCGCGCCAGCTCGAGCGGTACACCGAGCACACGATCACGACGCCCGCGGCGCTGCACGACGAGCTTGCCGCGGTCCGCCGCAATGGCTACGCGACGGCGACCGCCGAGCTTGAGGAGGGACTCGCCGCCGTTGCCGCGCCGGTGTTCGACGGGACGGGGACGTGCGTGGCCGCGCTGTCCGTCTCCGGCCCGGCCTACCGGATGCCGCCCGAGCTGCTGGACGAGCTCGGGAGGCTCTGCGCGGCGCACTGAGCCACCCGGCGACGCACCGGTCCCGGCCAGCCGACCCGAATCCGGCCACGCCGCCAGCCAGCACCTGCCACCGGCAACCCGACCTAATACCCGGCCCGAATCCGGCCAGCCGGCCTCACCGGGCCCGACACCGGAAGCGAGAGGCGAGCACCGTGCGGGAGCATTTGCTGTACATCAACGGCGGCTGGCGGGCCGGGGGCGGCGCCCCGGCGGCAGCAGTCAGCCCGTCATCGGGCGAGACGTTCGCCTCGGTGGCGACCGGAACCCCGGCTGACGTCGATGATGCCGTCGCTGCCGCCCGCGCCGCCTGGCCGTCCTGGGCGGCTGCCTCGCCCTTCGACCGGGCAGGCTGGTGCGAGCAGATCATCGCCGGGATCAGGGAACGCCGTGCGGAACTGGCCCGCGCCCTGACCGAGGATCAGGGCAAGCCGCTCGCTGCCGAGGCCTATGACGAGGTCGACGAGCTTGCCGAGTACTTCCGGATGGCCGGGGAGGACGCCAAGCGCCGCGAGGGCGGCCTGCCCGCATCGACCTCGGCGGAGCGCCGGATCCTGGCCACCCGCGTGCCGCTCGGCGTTATCGCGGTAGTCAGCCCGTGGAACTGGCCGTACACGATGGGCGCCGAGCTGTTCGCCCCGGCCATGGCGGCAGGCAACACCGTCGTCTGGGTACCCGCCCCCAGCACGTCGGCCTGCTGCGCGGTGCTCGCCGACGTCATCGCCGGGACGGGCCTGCCGGCCGGGGTGTTCAGCTACGTATCCGGCCCGGGTCCGGTCGTCGGCGACGCGCTTGTCGCCCACCCGGGCGTGGCTGGCGTCGGCTTCGTCGGCTCGGTCGAGACCGGCGCCCTGGTCGCGGCCCGCGCGGCGGGCAAGGCGCAACTGCTCGAGCTCGGCGGCAACGGCCCGATGGTGATCCTCGAAGACGCCGACCTGGAGCTGGCCGCCGAGGCGGCGCTGGAGGCCGCCTATCTGTGCGCCGGCCAGAGTTGCACGGCAGGCGAGCGGTTCCTCGTGCATGCCGCGGTCCGGGGCGAATTTGTCGAGCGGGTCGTGGCGGCCACTAAGAAGCGCATCAGGCTAGGTGATCCGTTCCAGCCGGAGACGACCATGGGGCCGCTGAACAACGAGGCCACGGCGGCCAAATTCGACCGGCACATCGCCGATGCGCTGGCCGGCGGCGCGCGGGTCTGCTGCGGCGGGCGGCGGGCGGCCGGGTTCCCGACCGGGCTGTACGCGGAGCCCACCGTGCTGGACGGCGTCACGCCGGGGATGGCGATCGAGCGGGAGGAGACGTTCGGCCCGGTGGTGCCGGTGGTCGAGGTGACATCGGCCGCCCAGGCGCTCGAGCTGACGAATGCCTCGCCGTACGGCCTGACCGCCGCGGTCTTCACCGAGGATCTGGAACGCGGCCTGGCTTTTGCCGAACGGGCCAGGGCCGGCTGGGTCAACATCAACGCCTCGACGAACCTGTGGGAATCCCACCTGCCGTTCGGCGGCCGGTCCGGCAGCGTCAGCGGCCATGGCCGGGTCGGCGGCCGCTATCCGATGGAGACCTTCACCGAGCCCAAGACCGTCGTCTACCCCGCGCCGAGGTACCGCAAGTAGCCGGGCGGATTTGCGCATGACCGCCCGTCACGAAAGCCTGGAGCGGCCGGCAGCGCGGATCCGCTGGCCCGCGCCGGAGCTGGCCCGCGCCGGAGCTGGCCCGCGCCGGGCTGCACGGGTACGGCCGGCCGGCTGCCGGGAGGACACGGAGTGCTACGGAGGACACGGAGTGCCATACGCGATCCCGGACAGTGACATCGTCTCGATCATCGATGCCCCGCCGACGCCGCTGGCGCTGCTCTCTCCTGGCGGGCGCTTCATAGCACTCGTGCGCTATGAAGCGCATCCGCCGGTGTCTTTCCTTGCCCGGCCCTATCTTCCGCTGGCCGGGATCCGGGTCGATCCGGTGATCGCCGGCCGCCAGCGGACCCACCGGGTCACCGGGCTGTCGGTACTGCGCGTCGAAGACGGGGCCGAGCAGGCGCTGACGCTGCCTGCAGGCGCCCAGCTGAGCGTGCCCGCCTGGGCTCCGGACGGGCAGCGATTCGTTTTTACCGTCGATGAGCCTGACGGGATCGGCGTGTGGACCGCCGACGCCGCTGCAGGACACGCCGAACAGGTGCCCGGGCTGCGGATCCGCGACCTCCTTGGCGGCGATGGCGCCGTCCGCTGGTCCCGCGACGGCAGCTCGCTGATCGCGCTTGGCGCCCCCGCCGGGCAGGCCGCGCTGTCTTCGCCGCCGACAGAACCGCAGATCGAGGAGACGGCCGGGAAGCGATCGCAGATGGCGACTTTCCAGGATCTGCTGCGGACCGCCGACGACGAAGACACCTTCGAGTCGCTGTCCACGACAATCCCGCTCCGAGTCGACCCCGCGACCGGGACGGCGAAGGAACTCGGGCCGTCAGGGCTCTACCAGCAGCTGACCGAGTCCCCGGACGGGACCCATCTGCTCCTGCACCGGCTGCAGCGGCCGTTCTCGTTCCGGGTCCCCTACCCGTACTTTGCCAGGCGCACCGAGGTGTGGGCGGCGGATGGCGGGCTCGTGCGCGTGGTCGCGGACCTTCCGGTCAGCGACGAGATACCCCGCCACGGCGTACCGACCGGCCCGCGCCAGGTGTCCTGGGAACAACGGGCACCCGCCAGCCTGGTCTGGACGCAGGCGCTGGACGGCGGAGATCCGCTGACCCCCGCCGAGCACAGGGACCAGATCATGCGGCTGCCGGCTCCGTTCGCTGGAGAACCGGCGGTGGCGTTCAGCGTCCAGCACCGCTGCCTCGGCTGGCTGGACATGGACCAGCCGGACAGCACGCTGATGACTGAGCATGACCGTGACCGCCGATGGCTGACCACCTGGCTGTGTGACCTGTCAACGCCAGCGCGCAACCGGATCGTGTTCGACCTGTCCGCCGACGACGACTACGCCGATCCCGGCTCGCCGCTGATGACCACGCACCCGGACGGCACCCGGACCGTGCTGCAGGATCAGTCCTCGATCTACCTGCGCGGTGCCGGTGCCACACCGGAGGGAGACCATCCGTTCCTTGACCAGCTGGACCTGGAGACCTTGCAGGTCACCCGGCTCTTCCAGAGCCCGCCCGAGTCGCATGACCAGGTGCTCGGCTTTGCCGGCGGCGGCCGCGATGAGGTCGTGGCATGGCACGAGAGCCGCGCGCAGCCCCCTGAACTGCTGGTCGTCGCGCTGGACGGCTCCGCATCCAGGCAGCTGGCCTCCTGGCCCGACCCGCATCCGCAGCTGACCGGGATGGACAAGCGGCTGCTCGTGCATGACCGCGGCGACGGGGTGCAGCTGTCCGGCATGCTGCACCTGCCCCCCGGTTATGACCCGGACCGCGATGGCCGGCTCCCGCTGGTCCTCTGGGCGTACCCGCTGGACTACGGGGGCGCGGACACCGCCGGGCAGGTCCGCGGCAGCAGCAAGCGGTTCACCCGGCTGACAGCCCTGGAGCCGACCTGGTTCGTGCTGCGCGGCTACGCGGTGCTGGATGACGCGACCATGCCGGTCATCGGTGACCCGGAGACGATGAACGACACCTATGTCGAGCAGATCACCGCGGCCGCGGCGGCGCATATCCGCGCGCTCGACGAGATGGGCATCATCGACCCGGCGCGGGTGGCCGTGGGCGGCCACAGCTACGGGGCGTTCATGACCGCGAACCTGCTCGCGCACACCGACCTGTTCGCGGCGGGAATCGCCAGGAGCGGCGCGTACAACCGCACCCTGACCCCCTTCGGTTTCCAGACCGAACGGCGCAGCTTCTGGGAAGCGCCACAGGTCTACGACCAGGTCTCGCCGTTCCGCTACGCCGACAAGATCAGTGCGCCGCTGCTGCTGATCCATGGCGCGAAGGACAGCAACTCGGGCACGTTCCCTGTCCAGTCCGAGCGGCTGTTCCAGGCTTTGCAGGGCACCGGCGGCACCGCTCGCTTCGTGCTGCTGCCGCACGAGAGCCATGGTTACCTGGCTCGCGAATCGGTCCTGCACATGCTGGCAGAGCAATTCAGCTGGCTGGACCGCTGGCTATCCTGATATCAGGCGTCAGCCCTTCAGCAGCATCTCGAGGCTGATGGCATTCGCCATTGCCTGGTATCCGGCATCGTTCGGGTGGAGGTGATCACCGGAGTCGTAGGCAGGATTCAGTATCAGCGGATTGCTCGGCGAGCGGACAACCTTGGCGAAGTTAATGACACCGTCGAATGCGCCGCTCGTGCGGATCCAGTGATTCACCTTCTCGCGCTTTTTCTCCCCGGCCGCTGTGTAGTAGGCGGAACCCTTGAAGGGGGTCAGGGTCGCACCGAAAATCTTCAGCCCGCGGGCATGGGCCGCCGCGATGATCTGCTTGTCGCCAGCGATGATCTGAGCCGCGCTTACATTCGTGTTGGGATTGGTCAGCGGGCTGGGAGGCAGATCGCTGAAGCCGATGTCATTGATCCCCTCCAGGAGAATGACATCGCGGACACCTGGCTGGTCGAGGACGTCCCGCCCGACCCTGGCCAGCGCCTTGACGCCGCAGCATGCGGAGTTGTGGAGGATCCGGTTCCCGCTGATGCCTTCGTCAACGACGGCCAGGGTCCGGCCATGCACCGCATCGAGGCGCCGGGCAAGATCGTTTGGCCAGCGGGCATTGGCGCCAACGTTGGAGTGATAGCCGTCGGTGATGGAGTCGCCGAATGCAACGACGCCTCCCACCGCCCGGGCAGATCGCACGATGACGTCATCGAGGAAGTACCACGACTGGCTCTGGGTCGTGAACGCGGCGCCGCCAGCCTGCGCGGCGTGGTCGCCAGCTGTCGACACCCAGTTGACCTGCTGCGCATCGGAGTGGTTGGTGGCCGGGCCGGTCGAGTCCGGCACGTACACACTCACCGCGAGCTCCTGGAGCGGCTGCACCCGCATGGCCACCGGGTCGCTGAGCGCCTGGGCGCCAGCCGGGATCTCAATCGAGCGGCCGCCGCCGAACCGCACGACGTGCATCGTGCCCGGCACCACCGCCGCGCCCAGGCCGGCGACACCCACCGTCACCCGGCCAACGGCCAGCGGGGATGTGCCGAAAACATTCGTTAGCTCTAGCCGGACCCCGCTGCCGCCGACGCTGGTAAACACGATGTTGCGGATGGTCTGGTTAACGAAGCCCGTGGCCGCCAGCGATCCGGGAACAGCCTCCTGCGGACTGGCGCCCCACGTAGCCACCCAGCGGCCATGACCTGACACCCAGCGGCCATGACCGGAACTCTGGCTCTTACTGCCAGTGCTGTGACTGCTGGCAGTCGCGGCAGGGCCAGCCGCCACCGCCGCCACCAAACCACCCAGCAGCAGGAAGCTGGCCGTTAGTCCGATCCTCCGGCGCCTATCTGAGCTCCTCACGACAATCCCCTCACAACGCGCTGCTGCGTAGAACGCCGATTGCTCGCTAGCGCACGGCATTGCTGCCGCGGGTAACGGCATTGCTGCCGCGAGTATTGGACGCGGCAACGGCCATGCAGAGCCAATCCGCGCCTGTACTATGCGACCGCAATCGCACCATAACCAGCAGAAATCATCAGGTCAATACCGTAAGGGGTGCGACACGAATGCAGGGGTCGCTAGGGTCGGGGAATGCAGCCGCAGCCACCGGAGCAGCCCGCTCCCCTGTTCGACGGCCCCGGCGATGACGTCTCCGACCCGCGTGAGCTGCTCCTTGGTTACCTGGACTGGTACCGCGACGCGCTGCTGCGCAAGATCGCCGGCCTCTCCGATACTCAGCTGCGGACGCCGGTCGAGCCGATGGGCTGGTCTCCGCTTGGCCTGGTGCAGCACCTCGGCTGGGTTGAGCGGCGCTGGATGCAATGGGGGTTCGACGCCGAGGACGTCGTCGCGTGGCTGCCGGGCGGTGACCTGGCGGAGATGACGGTGTCCGCCGACGAGCCGGCCGAGGACGTGCTGGCCGCGTATGGCCGTGAGGTCCAGCGGACGCGGGAGCTATGCGCCCCGGCTGCGCTGGCCGACGTCTCGAAGCTGGGTGGCCGGTTCCCGGCGCCCGGCCCAGCCCCGTCACTGAGCCGCATCCTGTTCCATTTGCTGCAGGAGTACGCGCGTCATGTCGGCCACCTCGACATAGCGCGCGAGCTCATCGACGGCACCACCGGCGAATAGCGTCAGCCTCAGGCGCTGCGGGGCACACTCATGGCGGCCCGGGGCCAGGCTGGCCGAGGAGCGGCAGGGTGAAGGCCGCCACGGCGACGAACGTGATGGCCGCGCTGATGGTCAGGACGGTATGCGGGCCAACGGCCATGCCGATGGGGCCGGCCAGCGCGTAGCCGACGGGCTGGCCCAGCTCCGATCCCAGCAGGTCGAAGGCGCTGACCCGGGCGAGCACCGCGGCCGGGACTGTTGTCTGGACGGCGGTCTGGAAGAGCACGCCCTGGACTCCCATGGCGGCGCCGGTGACCGCGGCGGCAGCGGCGACGACGGGTAGCGGAGCGCCCAGGCCCAGGGCCACTGCCTCTGCGATCATGACGGGCACCAGGCAGCTGACCACGAGCGCCGGCCGGGCCGGCCTGATCCGGCCGGCCGCGAACTGCCCGCCGACGGCTCCCAGCGCCAGGCAGCTGCTGATGGTTCCCCACGCAGCCGCGCCACCGAGGAATCTCTCCGCGATGGTGGGCCCGAGCACCGCAACCGGCGCCAGGATCAGCAGGGAGAACACAGTCCATTGCAGAGTGAGGAGCCACAGCCAGCGAAGCCGCGCGAACTCCTGCCAGCCCGTCCTGAGCTGGCTCAGCGCATTCGGGCCAGCCGTCAGCTGTGAGCGGGCGGCGGGAATCCGCGCAGCGGCGAGGCAGCCGGCTGTGACGGCGAGCACGGCCGCTTCAAGTGCGAAGCCCGAACCGGGGCCGAGGGTGGCCACCATCACCCCGGCGATGGCCGGAGCCACGATCCTGGCTGACGAGGAGATGCCGCCGATGAGGGCGTTCGCCGCGGCGAGCTGGGCCTTGGGCACAGCATCGGGCAGCAGTGCTGAGCTCACCGGGCCGAAGAAACCATCCGCGCAGCCGTACGCGATGGCCATCCCGAGCAGAACGCCGAAGGAGGCTGTCTGCGTCAGCAGAGTCACCGCCAGGGTCGCGGCGACCGCCGTGCGTGCTAGCGACGAGGCGATCAGGATCCGGTGGCGGGGAAAACGGTCACCGGCCAGGCCGCCGGCCAGGGACAGCAGCAGGGCGACCGCCGCCTGGCAGGCAAGGACGATGCCGAGCTTGGCAGCCGAACCGGTGACTCGCAGGACCGCGAAACTCTCCAGCACCGGAAGCAGGCCGTCCGCCGAACTCGACCCGACCATTGCAACCAGGACGAAACGGAATTTCCGATCAGCCAGCAGGCGGCGGCTGGCGCCCTTCCGGGACGCTCTGGCCTCAGCAGCGGCCCGCCGCCCGGAACTACGTCTCCCGCACGCCAGGCAGTATGCGACAGACCCCCGCTCGGGGCAACTGGAGGCGAAGCCCGGCCGGGGTCAGCGAGGCGTAGCAAGACGCGCCTGCAGCGGGCCGCCAAGGAGGATGGCCGCCAGGCTGGCAGCACCTGCGATGGCGAGGCCTGCGGCGCTCACTGCCGCGGTCAGGCCGGCCAGCCCGGCGAGCATCCCGCCGAGGGCGAGGCCGATGAGCCCGGCGCCCGCCTCGGCAGCGCTGAACGCCGAGCTGGTCCGGCCCAGCAGGTCTCCCGGAGTGAGCCGTTGCAGGCAGGTCAGCCGGGTGACGAGGAAGATCATGGCCGACATCCCGGTCACGGCGGCCAGCGTGAGCGCGCCGCCGAGGTCGCTGGTACTGAACCAGCCGACGTAGGCAGCCGCCGTGATCAGCAACGAGGTGCCGGCGAGTATCCGCAGGTGCACCCGGTAAAACAGCCTGCGGCTGAGCGGCGCGCCGACGAGAAAGCCGGCTCCGGTGGCGGCAATGAGGAAGCCGACGTCTCCGGCAGTGCCGTGCAGCCGGAGCCGGATGTACGGGACGAGCACCGCGGTGAATGCCCCGTTGCCGATCTGGAACATCACGGCCGCCAGCAGAAGCCCCCGGAGCGGGCGGCTAGCGACCACGTGACGAAGACCCTGGCCGAGTTCAGTCACCGCGCTCCGGGCAGCGCGCTGTTGCCCGCCGCCGGCGGCCACGCGCTGCTGCCCGCCGCCGGCGGCCTCGCGCCGTGGAACGTCGCGCCGTGGAACGTCGCGCCGTGGAACGTCGCGCCGTGGAACGTCGCGCCGTGGAACCGCCCGC
>Ga0302235_10001679_pt1 | contig 16375 bp, 16 predicted proteins | sample II_Palsa_N3_3_FD_193577 | JGI IMG/M metagenome (GOLD analysis project Ga0302235, IMG submission 193577) | Peat permafrost microbial communities from Stordalen Mire near Abisko, Sweden - II_Palsa_N3_3 | ecosystem: Environmental > Terrestrial > Soil > Palsa > Peat permafrost | place: Sweden... | reverse complement strand
TGGCGGCCGCGACTGCGGACGTCGGCGAGGAGAAAGAGGAGAGCCAGATGGCGGACGGACTGCTGGATGGAAAGGTGGCGGTGATCACCGGCGCGGCGGAGGGCATGGGGGAGGCGACCGCACGGCTGTTCGCCGCCCATGGCGCAAAGGTGCTCGCCTCGGACGTCCAGGTCGATACCGGCGAGGAAACAGTCGAGTCGATCCGGAGCGAGGGCGGCGAGGCCGCGTTCGTCAGGTGCGACGTGTCGAAGGCGGCCGACGTCGAAGCGATGGTCAAGGCCTGCGTGGCCCGTTATGGCCGCCTCGATTGCGCTGTCAACAACGCCGGCGTCAGCCCGGACAACGAGCCGCTTGCGAACATGATCGAGGCCGACTGGGACCGCGTCGTCGGGATCAACCTCAAGGGCGTCGCGCTGTGCCTGAAATACGAGCTGGCACAGATGCTCGAGCAGGGCGACGGTGGCTCGATCGTCAACGTGAGCTCCGTCAGCGGTTTCAGGCCCCAGCCGAACAACGGGGCCTACAACGCTGCCAAGCACGGCGTCCTTGGTCTCACCAAGACGGCTTCGCTCGAGAACGCGCCGCTCGGCATTCGCGTCAACACCGTCGCCCCCGGAGGGATCGATACGCCGATGATGCAGCGCGCGTTCGCCGCGACCGGGTGGACCGAAGCCGACTTCGCGCCGGTCATCAGTCTGATGAACCGGCTCGGGCGCCCCGATGAGGTCGCTCAGGCGAGCCTCTGGCTCTGCTCCGACCTGTCCTCGTACGTCACCGGGATTGCGCTGCCCGTCGACGCGGGCTTCACAGCGCGCTGACGCCTCGTGGTGGTCGCAGACTCTTCGGCCGAAACCGGTGCACGCCGCCGCCGTCGATCTCCGTCTTGACCTTGCCACGGTTGACGAGCAGATCTAGGTGACCGAGCACTTCCCAGACGACCAACACAGGGCTGGCGGCGGCGGTCTCTTCGGACCAAAGCCGGCGGGCGATGTCAAAGGCCGTCTCGCATCCGTCCTCGACCAGCCGCTGGATACGTTCGAGGCGGTCGGTGTGGAACACGATCCGCTCGTCGATCAGCGCGGCGTGATCCTCGATCGTCGGCCCGTGCCCCGTGTAGCACCGTCGCAGCGGCATCACCTGCGTGCGGCGGAGGTTGCCGAGATACTCCATCAGAGCCCGCCGCCGCTCATCTCCGGGGAGTTCGGTGGGCGTCATCTCGACGGCGGTCGTGATCTTGGCCAGCAGGTGGTCGCCGACGAATGCCTCATCGGCCTCGTCATCGACGTACAGGGTGTCCGTTGTGCTGTGGCCCGGACGCCAGACGGTGCGCCACTCGCGGCCGCCCGCGCGGATCCGATCGCCGTCGGAGAGCACCAGATCGGTCTCGAACGGTTGGCTCTGCGTGGAGATCTGCGTGAAGAAGCGATCGACCTCGCTGCTCAGCGAGTTGGGCACGCCGTGTTCGGCGATCAGCTTCCGGGTGAACTCGTGCTCGCGTTCGATCTGCTCGGCCCAGCGCCTGCCCCACTCGGCGGTCGACCGGTGAGCGGCGATCTGCGCCCCAGAGCGCGCCTGGATCGTGGCCGCCAAGCCAGAGTGGTCGAGATGGTGGTGCGTGAGCAGGACCAACTCGATGTCCTCGACCGTCAAGCCCTGGAGCGACAGCTGGAGCTCCAATGTGGCCAGCGCGTCGGGCGTCGCGGGACCTGTATCGACGAGCGTCAGTGGATCGCCTCGAAGCAACCAGACGTTGACGCTGCCCAGGTACAGAACCGGAAGCTGAAGCGGGATCGGCAAGACGAGGTTCACTATAGGTGTCGTGTTATCGGCCCGGGCCGCTGGGCCGGTCTGCCGGAATTCCTCCAAATTGAGCTAAGCTCAGTTCAAGCCAATGGACTCCTCCAGACCCACGACGCCGGTTCGGGGCCGTGGCGGCATTGAGGTCGGCGTCGTCCTCCGCGAGGACGACCTCCTCGCCTGGGGCGGCCGGCTGGCCGAGCTGACGGCCATCGTCGCGGAGGCTGGAATCGACCACCTGACCGTTGGGGACCACGTCAGCTTTGGTGGGGGGCATGGCGTCGATGGCCTCATCCAGGCCACCGCGCTGCTCGCTGCGCACCCGACGCTCCCTGTCCAGACGGGCGTCTACCTGCTCGCGCTCCGTCACCCGGCGGCGGTCGCGAGGCAGCTCGCAACGATTGCGATGATCGCTCCCGGCCGGCTCACGTTCGGGGTCGGCGTCGGCGGCGACGACGCGCGCGAGCTGCGCCTGTGCGGGGTCGACCCGAGGACTCGCGGGGCGCGGACGAGCGAGGCGCTCGAGCTCCTACGGAAGCTGCTGACTGGGGAGGAGACGACCTTCCGGGGACGGTTCTTCGAGGTCGACCGAGCGAGGATCGCGCCGGCGCCGGAGACGCCGTTCCCAATGCTCGTCGGCGGCCGGGCCGATGCAGCCTACGAGCGTGTCGGGAGGCTGGCGGAGGGCTGGCTGGCTCTGTGGGTCTCGCCCCAGCGCTTCGCGGCCGGGATCGAGATCGTTGCAAAGACCGCGGCGCGGGCAGGGCGCAACATCCGCTCGTGGCGGCACGCACTGCAACTGTGGGCGGCGTTCGGCGACAGCCGTGAGCAGGCGGTGGCCCGGATCGCGCCAATGCTGGAGCGCTCGTACGGTCTCAGCTTCGAGCGATTCGAGCGCTACACGCCGTGCGGCCGGCCGGAGGACGTGGCTGGAGCACTCGAGCCATATATCGCGGCGGGATGCCGGCGCTTCAACATCGTGCCCGTCGCCGAGGATCTGCAGGACGCTGTGGCCGCGGTCGCCGGACTGAAACGACTGCTCGGCGGCTGATGGCCTGGCTCGAGACAGATCTCGGATGGCACCTGGCCCGCGCGGCACTCAGGGAATGGGAGGCCGCGAGTCTCGAAGCTGCGGGGATCGTGAGCGGCGCCATCGCCGCCGCTCCGCCGCTCGGATTGCGGCCGTCGCTCCACTGGGAGCGCGTTGGTTCGGGACCGGCGGTGCTGCTGATCATGGGACTGGGCCTGAGCGGCGGAGCGTGGTGGCGAACGATCCCGGTGCTGTCGCAGGGGCTCGAGGTGATCACCTTCGACAACCGGGGCGTCGGGCGATCGCCCGCGCTGTTCCACGCGTACAGCACCGCCGTGATGGCCGATGACGCCGTCTCGGTGCTCGATGCCGCCGGCATCGAGCGAGCCCATGTCTACGGGATCTCGCTCGGCGGAATGGTTGCCCAGCAACTCGCGCTCCGCCATCCAAAGCGGGTTCGCTCCCTGGTCCTCGGTGCGACGTATGCGGGCGGAGCGTCCGCCTCGCGCCCGAGCGAGACCGTGCTCGCGTTTCTCCGCAGCCGCCTGTCGATGGCACACGAGGAGGCCGCGCGCCATTCGGTCCAGTTCAACTACAGCGAGCGCTGCCGCTCCGAGCATCAGGACCGCATCGAGGAGGACGTTCGGCAGCGGCTGACGCATCCGTTCCCCGTGAGTGCCTACTGGGCGCAAATGTGGGCCGGAGCGACGCACGACACCCACCGGCAGCTGGCGCGGATCACCGCCCCGACGCTCATCGTCCACGGAGACGAGGACAGGATGATCCCGATCGAAAACGGGCGGGCGCTCGCTCGGCGGATCCCAGGCGCGCGCCTGCGGGAGCTTCCCGGGACCGGTCACCTGTACGCGACCGAGGTGCCGGAGGTCGACCTCGAGATCGCCGCCTTCATGGCGGAGCATTCGTAGTCGCCCTCGAGCCCGAGTCGCGAATTGAACTCAGCTCAATTCGCTGCTATCCTCTGGCCGTGTCAGACGGTCCGCCAACGTGGCTGAAGCTCGTACTGAAGGCCGAGCGCGTGCTTGGGTCCCGGGTCGAATCGGCGGTCCACAGCGATACCTACTTCGATCTCGTCACCCAGCTGCGCCGCTCGGGAACGCGGCTCTCGTCAACGGCCGAAGGGGTCTCGAGGCGCATCATCCACCTCGCTAACCTGCCCGCCGGCACGGACATCCGTCGCATTCGCGAGCAGCTGTCGCGGATGGAGCGCCGCCTCGTCGAAGTCTCGAAGGAGCTCGACGAGCTGGCCGCTGAGCGGGAGCAAGAGCTGCACTGAGCGGGAGATGTCGCCTCCCGACCCAAGCCAGCTGCTCGCCCGCGTCAACCGGGACGTCGAGCGATCGCTGTTGCGCGCGCGCAACGGGATCCGCTACGTCCGCGGGACGAACCGACCCCGGCTCGGCGTCACGCCGAAAGACGTGATCTGGCAGCGTGACAAGGCGCAGCTTTGGCGCTACCGCAGCACCGCGGTCGACGTGAGCCAGCCGCTGCTGATCGTCACGAGCTTGATCAGCCGCAGCTACATCCTTGACCTGCTTCCGGGCAGCAGCTCGGTGGAGTTCCTGCGCGATGCCGGATTGGACGTGTTCATGGTCGACTGGGGCATCCCGGACGAGCTCGACGCGGCCAACACGTTCGAGACGTATGTCGATGAGTATCTGCCGCGCGCGGTCGCGGCGACGCTGGCGGCGAGCGGTGCGGATGAGGTCACGCTCGTCGGTTACTGCCTCGGCGCCGTGCTCGCGATCCTGTACGCCTGCGGTCACGAGGCGCCGGTCCGCAACCTCGTGATGCTCGCGGCGCCGATCGACTTCGGCGAGATGGGTCCGATGGTCGCGGCGCTTCGAGAAGGACGCCTCGGTCCCGACGAACTGCTCGACGACACCGGCAACGTGCCGGCAGATCTCCTGTACAGCGGCTTCTTCATGATGGCCCCCACGAGCGTTGTCGCGCAGCACGCGACGCTGCTCGAGAACCTGTGGAACGACGAGTTCGTACGCGGCTTCCAGGCGGTGGATCAGTGGACCCGAGATCAGGTTCCGTTCCCCGGGGGCGCCGTGCAGCAGGTCGTCGACGACCTCGTCCGCCGCAACGTGCTGATCAGCGGTTCGTGGCGGCTGGGTGGGCGCGAGATCGACTTCACCAACACCGGCGCGAGCATCCTGAACGTGATGGCGACGAACGACCGGGTCGTGCCGCGAGCGGCGTCTGAGCCCGCCAGCCGCCTCGTCGGGCGCCCCGAGCGCCGCGAGGAGATGGTCGTCAAGGGCGGGCACGCCACGTTCGGCACCGGCCGCTCGGCGTTCACCCAGACGCTGCCGAGGCTGGCCGAGTGGACGAGGTCACACAGCGACGCAAAGGAGACGACCAGCGGTGGAGATTCGACAGCTCGAGGACGGTGACCGGCAGGCGCTGCGGCGCTTTCTCGCGCGGATCCCGGAGGCCGACCGGACGTTTTTCAAGGAGGACGTGTACGAACCGTCCGTGGGCGAGAACTGGCTTGCGCCCGGGCCGGCGCGAACGGTCGCGGTCGACGCCGGCGAGGTCGTCGGATGGGTGAACGTGGTGCCGCTGCACGGCTGGTCCGACCACGTCGGCGAGGTCCGGCTGATCGTCGATCCGGCTCACCGCGGCCGTGGCATCGGCAGGGCGCTCGCTCAGCGGGCCGTTGTCGAGGCGCTGACGCTCGGGCTCAGGAAGGTGGTCGTCGAGGTGATCGCCGAGCAGGAGGAGACGATCGCGATGTTCCGCGCGCTCGGCTTCGACCCGGAAGCGCTGCTGGCCGATCACGTGCGCGACCGGAGCGGCCAGCTGCGCGACCTGATGGTCCTCGCCCATTCGGTCGACGATCAATGGGCGTCGATGGTAACCGCGGGGGTGGTCGATGACATCTAGCCGGAGCGCCACCTCGGAGGTCGAGACGACCGCTGAGGTACGAGTCGCCGACGTGATCAGGCGAGCGGCGGAGTCGCGGCCCGAGGTTGTGGCGCTGCGCCACGGCGAGCGCGTGGTCACCTACGCCGAACTCGACGAGCGCTCGAACCGGCTTGCGCAGGCGCTGCTCGGGGAGGGCTCGGGGCCCGGTGCGAGGATTGCATACCTCGGCCGCTCGGCGCCGGAGGTGATCGAGCTGCTCGCGGCCGTCAGCAAGATCGGCGCCGTGATCGTGCCGCTCAACTGGAGGCTTTCGCCCCGGGAGCTCGCAAACGTGCTGGCCGACTCCGGCGCGCCGCTGCTGGTCGCAGACACCGCCTACGAGGAGATGGCGCGGGGACTGGTCGCGGGCGCCGAGACGCCAGTTGCACTACGCGTGCTCGGCACGGACGGTGCCGACGCGTATGAGCCGTGGCTCGCCGCCCATGCCGCCGATGACCCGGGCGGGCGGGGCGAGCCCTCCGACGTCGTCGTGCAGATGTATACGTCGGGCACTACCGGCGCGCCGAAGGGAGTGCTCACAACCCACCGTAACCTCGCCGCTGCGGCGGCGACCTCGGCGCGCTGGCGGTTCAACGAGACGACGGTCAGCCTCACCCCGCTGCCGCTGTTTCATATCGGTGGCATCGGTTGGGTGTATTGCGGCCTGTGGCACGGCGCGACGACGATCCTCGTCAGTGAGTTCGACGCCGCCGCTGTGCTCGACCTGCTCGAGCGACACCTGGTCACCAATCCGATCTTCGTCCCGACGATGCTGCAGATGCTGACCGCGGTCCCGGGCGCGCCCGGCCGCGACTTCTCCGCGCTGCGGACGATCGTGTACGGCGCCTCGCCGATCACAACGACCGTTCTGCGAGCCACGCTCGCGACATTCGGTTGCGAGCTGATCGGGCTCTACGGGCTCACCGAAAGCACCGGCGGTGTCGTGCACCTCGATGGTCGGGACCACGACGCGGACGGTCCGCGCCAGCATCTGCTGCGCTCCGCGGGCCGTCCGTACGAGTGGGTGGATCTGCGGGTCGTCGATCCCACAACCGGCGAACAGGTCCCGACCGGCGCCGTCGGCGAGGTGTGGTTGCGGGCGCCGAATATCATGGCGGGCTACTTCCAGCGCCCCCACGACACCGCCGCCGCGCTGACCTCCGACGGCTGGTTGCGAACGGGTGATGGCGGCTACCTCGACGAGGAGGGTTACCTGTTCCTGACCGATCGCGTCAAGGACATGATCATCTCCGGCGGCGAGAACGTGTACCCGATCGAGGTCGAGGAGGTGCTCTCCCAGCATCCCGGCGTGGCCGAAGTGACGGTTGTCGGCGTGCCCGATGAGCACTGGGGCGAGTCGGTACGCGCGCTCGTCGTCCGGCGCCCCGGGAGCGACCTCGACGCCGCTGCGCTGATCGACTTCGCCCGCCAACGGCTCGCGGGATACAAGCTGCCGCGAGCGGTCGACTTCGTCGATGGCTTTCCGCGCACGCCGACCGGCAAGGTGCTCAAGCGGGAGCTGCGCGAACGGTTGGGACGGGCTGATCGATGCTGACCAGGGGCAGGTGATACTGCACGTCGCCGAACCCCTTCAGGAGCTCTCGCTCCTGCGGCGACGGATCCCCGAAAAAGTGAGGGGTTCCGAGCGTGACCAGCTCCACCAGGCGACCCACGGCCTGCATGTCGAGGTGGGTGTAGTGAGCCAGGTGGGCCTCCGAGTCGGCGTACTCCTCGGAGACGTGAATCGTCATAGGGTCGCCGTCATCGACGAAGTACTCGTATCTGAGCGTTCCCGGATCGCGCTCCTCGACGCCCTTGATGAACGTCTGGAAGATGCCGACCACCTCATCGAGGTCACTCGGCTTGACCGTCATGGTGACTGCGGTGCGCACTCTTGGCATGGTTCTCCGTGTGTGGGCGACGTGGGTGACTGTTAGGACTAGTGCACGCCGCACTAGTCGCGCTGCCAGACCTTCGGGCCGCGACCGCCGAGCTGTGCGAGAAAGCCGTCGTCGGCCTTCGACTCGCCCCACAGGACCTCCATCACGCGACGGCTGATCTTCCAGCCATCGGAGGCGCGCCCAAGCTCATCGTGGTAGCGGGCGACGAGGATGACCGCGGCGTCGGGATTTTCCTTGAACACCTGGTAGGACGTGAGGTAGGACAGCGTCTTGGCGTGATCGCCGTCGATGTCCACGTGGTAGACGTTCAGCAGGTGGTGCTGCCAGATGACGGACGCGGTCGCGCCGGCGATCCAGTTCACCAGGGCATCGCCGCCGGTCACCGGCTCACCGTTGCCGTACTGCGCCCAGATGTCGTCAGCGAGCGTGCTGCGGACGCCTGTCTTGTCGAACGAGTCGATCGCGGACGAGTATCGGTACAGGACGTCGGTGATGTCCGTCCGGTCCTGCAGGGCCTGCAGCGCGGCGTGGTCGACGAGCGCGTCGTTGGCTGTGGTCATCGCGTCCTCTCTCTCTCTCTTTGAGCTTACTTCAGTTCAGGCGGTCATGGTACAGGCCTGACCCCCTCGCGATCAAGCCCTCGGCGACACGACCGCCCGACCGATCACGCGCCCATTGGCGAGGTCGTCGTAGCCGGCGAGCGCGTCGCTGAGCGCGTACGGCCTGGTCTCGGTCGTGATCGCCCCGGCGCGCGCGAGCGCGACGACCTCGGCCAGCTCCGGAATCGTTCCCCACGAGGAAACCGTCACCGATGACTCGAACGGCACCGCGAACGCGCTGACCGCGAGTGTCCCGCCGCCACGCCCGACGTAGACCACGGCGCCGCCCATCCCAACGGCACCGACGGCGAGCGCGAGCGTGTCATCGGTGGCGACGAAGTCCAGCACGAGCGACGCGCCAACCCGTCCGACCTCCTCGCGCAGTGCCTGGGGCGTAAGTCCGTCCGACTGGAGCGTGGCGTCGGCGCCCGCCTCGCCCGCCGCGACCAGTGCCTCGTCGCGTAGGTCAACGGCGACGATCCTGACCGAGCTGAGCGCGCGCAGCATCTGCACGGCCATGTGTCCGAGGCCGCCGACGCCGATCACGACCGCGACACCATTCGGTCGCAGCTGGTCCCGATGGTGGGCGATCGCGTGGTACGGGGTGATGCCGGCGTCCGCCAGCGGCGCGGCCACCCGCGCGTCGAGGTCGCCGATCGGCACGAGGTAGCGCGCCGCAGGCACGACGAGCTGCTCCGCCAGCCCGCCGTCGCGGCCGAGGCCGGCGCCGTGGTAGCGGACCGCCGCGGGCGGCAGCTCGCAGACGTTTTCGCGGCCCTGCAGGCACTGCCAGCACACGCCGCATGCCCAGCGCGAGTAGACGACCACCCGATCGCCCTCGCGGACGCCCGTCGCTCCGGGGCCGAGCCGCCTGACGACGCCGGCGACCTCGTGGCCGAGCGTGAACGGAGGGTCGTAGGGGACGGTCCCCTCGGGCCACTCCATCAGGTGCAGATCGGTGTGGCACAGTCCGGCCGCCTCGACGTCGAGCAGGATCTCGCCTGGTCCCGGAACAGGGGGCGAGACCTGTTCGAGCTGGGCGGGGCGCTGCCAGCCGACGAACCGGACGGCGAGCATTCCTCAGGCTCCGCGTCCACCTGTGCTAGCGGCTAGGCCTCGGCCGGGACCGCCTCGAGGATGTGGGCGAACTTGCGACGGGCCGCCTCGCGTCGCGTCGGTATGTGGTTCGTCGGAACTCCGTCCGCGGGCGGCTCGATCGCGCGCAGCACGTGTCGAGCGACCGTCTCGCGATGCACCTCGTCGGCGCCGTCGACGAACCGGGCGTGCCTCGACAGGCGGTACAGGAACTCGAGCGGCATGTCCCCCGAGTAGCCAAGTGCTCCGTGCAGCTGGAGCGAGCGGTCGACGACGTCGTGGACCACCTTTGCCCCGAAGAACTTGATCAGCGAAACGTCGTCGCGCGCCGCGCTCGAGCCGAACTGGTCCATCTTCCAGGCGGCCTGCAGGGTCATCAGACGCGCCGCTTGCATCTCGGCGACCGAGTCCGCGATCCAGGTCTGCGCGGTCTGCTTGTCGGCGAGCACGCCGCCCTTTACCGGGCGGTACGTGGCGCGCTCGACCATCATGTCGAACGCGCGACGAGCGATCCCGAGCCACCGCATGCAGTGGTGGATTCGCCCCGGCACGAGCCGCTGCTGCGCGATCAGGAAGCCTTCACCCTCGTTGCCGAGCAGCGCCTCCGGCCCGAGTCGCACGTTCTCGTAGTAGATCTCGGCGTGGCCGCCGAACACCCCATAGCGCTCGTAGGGGTGCTCCATCGTCGGGACATCCCGCACGATCCGCACGCCCGGGGTGTCGACGGGCACGACGAACATCGAGGCGCGCTGGTGCGCGCGCGCGTCCGGGTCCGTAACCGCCAGCACGATCAGGAAGTCCGCGATCGAGCCGTTGGAGGTGAACCACTTGTGGCCGTTGAGGATGTATCCGTCGCCGTCGCGAACAGCGCGGGTCTGCAGCTGCGTAGGATCGGAGCCGGGCGTCTCGGGCTCGGTCATCGAGAACGCCGAGAACACCTCGCCGGCCAACAGCGGCTCGAGCCAGCGCTGCTTCTGCTCGGGCGTGCCCGCGATCGCGAGGATCTCGGCGTTGCCCGAGTCCGGCGCCTGGCAGCCGAAGGCAATCGGGGCGTACAAGGGAGAGGTGCCGAGGATCTCGTGCATCAGCCCCAGCTTCACCTGGCCGAAACCCTGCCCGCCCAGCTCGGGCGGCAGATGCGCGGCCCACAGGCCGCGCTCCTTGGTCTCACGCCTGAGCGGCTCGCAGATCGCGTCTAGTTGCGCCTGGGTGATCTCCTCGCCGATCGTCTCGATCGGCCAGATCTCCTCGCGCACGAACTCGCGCATCCACGCCAGCTTCTCCTCGAAGTCCGGCTCGGTCGAGAAATCCCATGCCATGCGATCAGCTCCTTCGGGTTATGGCTGTCACTGTCCGGTCAGCACCGGCTCTGCTGACAGCAGTGTCTCAGCGACTCGCCGCTCGTGGTCGTGGGAGCTGCCGAAGCGCCCTGCGCACTCGAGGGCGCGCCGGTACACGAGATGCAGGTCGTGCTCGCGAGTGAAGCCGACTCCGCCGAACACCTGCAGCGCGCCCTCGACGACCGTCTTCGCGGCGGCCGCGCCATGCGCCTTGGCGACCGCGGACGCCCCCGCGCCGCCGTCGGTGCGTTCCTCGAGCGCGGCGGCGGCATAGAGCACGGTCGCCCAGGCCGTCTCGCGCAGCACGTGCAGCTCCGCCAGTAGGTGCGCGAGCGCCTGAAACGCCCCGATCTGACGGCCGTACTGCTCGCGCTCGAGCGCGTACGCAACGGCCATGTCGAGCGCTGCGGAGGCCGCACCGAGGGCCTCCGCGGTGGCCGCAACAGCAGCCACCTCGAGGCCGTGGGCCAGGGCCGGCGCGAATCCGGGACCCGTGAGCAGCTCCCGCTCGGAAACGCGGACTCCATCGAACACAACCCGGCACGGGGCACAGGATGGATCGAGCCCGGCCGTCGGGGTGATCGTCACGCCAGCGGCCGCCGGATCGACGAGCACGAGCGCCGGCGCTCCGTCCAGGTCTGCGACCACGCCAAGCAATCCGACCGCTGCGGCGTGGTGCACGCCGATCTTCTCGCCCGCCAGCACCACCTCGTCGCTGGCTCGGCGCGCGAGCCGGCTCAGGTACGTGCCGGCGAGTGTCGCAAGCTGGGGGGACAGCCAGGAACCGCCCGCCTCGAGCATCGCCAGCGCGACGGACGGCTCGCCGGCGACGATCCGTGCGGCCCAGTCGCCGCCAGACGCCGTCGCCAGGCGGGCGACGAGCGCGGTGTCGACCAAGGTCGTCGGCGCCGCCCGGCGTCCGACCTGTTCGGCGAGCAGGCACAGCCCCGGAACGCCGAACGGGTCATCCCGGTCGAGGCCGACGCCGAGCCAGCCGAGCTCGGCGATCTGGGTCCAGAGTCCGCCCGGATCCGCGTCACCGTCGAAGTAGCGCCGCGCGAGCGACAGCGGCGCGTAGCGGTCGAGCGTCCCGATCGCCGCCTCGCGCAGCTCGACGTGCTCGTCGTTCAGTTCGAGATCCATCTCAGCTCCTGGGCAAGCCGAGGATCCGCTCGGCGATGATGTTCTTCTGCACCTGCGAGGTGCCGCCGTAGATCGAAGCGGCACGGGCGTACAGGTAGACGCCGTGCCAGTGCCTGATGTCGACCGGACTGTCGGGATCCGCGTACGGCGCCGCCGGCCCCAGCACCGCGAGCGCGGCGTCGCCGAGCAGCTGCTCGGCACGTATCAGCTGGAGCTTGTCGATCGAGGTCTCGAGGCCCGGCTTGCCCTTCGCGACCGTCATCCCGACGGTCCGCGCCGATTGGCAGCGCAGCACCTCGAGCTGCACGTGGGTACGCGCGAGCAGCGTGCGGACCTGATCATCTTCGATCACGCGCTGGCCGTCGCGCTCGAGCCTCCCGGCGTCGGCGATCAGGCGGTCGAGCAGCACCCGGAGCGTGACGGCGCGCGCCGCGACCGCGGGGCCGCGCTCGTGCGAGAGCGAGTGCAGCGCGATCCCCCAGCCGGCGTTCGGAGCGCCGATGATCTGGTCCTTGGGCACGACGACGTCGTCGAAGTACACCTCGCTGAACTCGGGGTCGCCCGTCAACTGCTCGAGCGGGCGGACCTCGACGCCCGGCGAGCGCATGTCGGCGACCAGGTAGGAGATGCCCTTATGGGCCGGCGCGCTCTGGTCGGTTCGCGTGAGCACCGCGCACCAGCGCGCGTACTGCGCCCATGATGTCCAGGTCTTCTGGCCGCGCACGACCCAGTGGTCGCCGCGATCCTCGGCCGCCGTGCGGAGCGCGGCAAGGTCGGATCCCGCGCCGGGCTCGGAGAAGCCCTGGCACCAGATCTCCTCGGCGCTGAGGATCTTCGGCAGCCACCTCGCCTTCTGCTCGGCGGTTCCGTGCGCAACGATCGAGGGCCCGACGACGCCCAGGCCGACGACGCCGATCAGCTCCGGGGCGTCCGCGCGCGCGAGTTCCTCGTCGACGACCATCTGCTCGCCGAGGGTGGCCCCGCGGCCCCCGTGCTCCCGCGGCCACGCGACGTTGACGAGACCGGCTTCGTGCAGCTTTCGCTGCCACTCGCGCAACCATGCGATCCGCTCGTCGAACTCAGCCGGTATCGACATCGGGTCGGGCATGCTCGCCTGCAGGAAGCTCGTCACCTCCTCGGCGATCCGACGCTCGGCCTCGCTACGGGTCAGACGCAACGCTAAAAGCTCCCTCTCTTCCCGACTTGAATTTGGTTTAGTATACAGCGGCGAGGGCCGACGACGTCCACCGTCCGCAAGGAGAGCAACAGACCATTGTCGAACCAACCGCCAGCTCCGCTGCCGAATTTCAGGCTCGACGGCCGCGTCGCACTGGTCACCGGCGGCACGCGCGGGCTCGGGTGGGAGATCGCGCGTGCGTTCGCCGCCGCGGGTGCATCCGTGATCGTCTCGAGCCGTCGTGCGGAGGCGTGCGAGGCGGCTGTCGCGAAGCTGCGCCAGGACGGCGCCATGGCGCTCGGCGTGGCCTGCCATGTCGGGCACTGGGACGAGGTCGAACGGCTCGCGGCGACCGCCGAGGAATGGAAGGGAGGCGTCGATGTACTCGTCAACAACGCGGGCATCTCGCCCCGCTACGAGCGCCTGACCACGATCACCGAGGAGCTGTGGGACAAGGTCGTCGCGGTCAACCTGAAGGGCCCGTTTCGCCTGAGCGCGCTGATCGGCGAGGCTATGCAGCGGCGTGGCCGCGGGTCGATCATCAATGTCTCGAGCACCGGCGCGGTCCGCCCGACACACGACATCGCTCCCTACGCTGCGGCCAAGTCGGGCCTGAATGCGATGACCGTCGCGCTGGCCGACGCGTTCGGCCCGGAGGTGCGTGTCAACTGCATCATGCCGGGGCCGTTCATGACCGACATCTCGGTCCACTGGGATCAGGACCTGTTCGCGGCGATGACCCGCGAGTTCCCGCTGCATCGCGGCGGGCGACCCGAGGAGATCGCCGGCGCCGCGTTGTACCTGGCGAGCGACTACTCGAGCTTCACGACCGGGGCGATCATCCCGGTCGACGGCGGCGCGCAGTGGAGCAGCCCCGGGATGTCGCCGCAAGCCCCGGCATCACGCCAAGAGTTGAACTGAGTTCTGTTAGGTTAGCGCAATGAATCAGTCGCTCTTCGACCTCGGGGGAAGGGTCGCGATCGTGACCGGTGCCTCGGGTGGGCTTGGCGCTCGATTCGCCGCCACGCTGGCGGCCGCAGGAGCGAGCGTGATCGCGTGCGCGCGGCGGCTCGAGCCGCTCGAGCGGCTCGCGGCGGAGCATCCGAGCGTCGCGGCGGTCCGCTGTGATGTGACCGACGACGCACAGCTTCGCGCGCTGGTCGATGACGTCGTCGAGCTGCACGGGCGGATCGACGTGTGCGTCAACAACGCGGGCATCTCCTCGGACGGCGCGAGCGACCCGGACAGCTTCGAGCGAGTGCTCGAGGTCAACGTCCGGTCGGTGTTCGCACTCTCGCAGTTGGTGGCAGAGCCGATGCTCCAGCAGGGGCGAGGCAGCATCGTCAACATCAGCTCGATGTTCGGGATCGTCGCCTCCTCGCCCGTGCCCGAGGCGGCCTACGTTGCCTCCAAGGCGGCTGTCAACGGGCTGACGCGAGAATTGGGGGCCCAGTGGGCCGCGGCTGGCGTGCGTGTCAACGCGCTCGCGCCGGGCTGGTTCCCGACCGACATGAACGCGGAGCTGTTTGCCGACGAGCGCACCGCCAACTGGGTCGCAAGGACCTGCCCGATGGGACGGGTCGGTCGGCCCGACGAGCTCGACGGAGCCCTGCTGTTTCTCGCGAGCGACGCTTCGTCCTACTGTACGGGCCAGGTGATCGTCATCGACGGAGGGTGGACGCTGAGATGAACGCAGATTTGGACCCGCCCACGGCGCCGGACGCGCCGGCCCCGGGGCTCGACACATCGCGCGTCAGCGACTGGCTCGCGCAGGCGACCGAGCTGACACCGCCGCTGAGCTACACGCGGATCGGCAACGGCCAGTCGAACCTCACCTACCGCGTGCAGGACACCGCCGGTCGGCGCGCGGTCCTGCGGCGCCCGCCGCTCGGCGCCGTGCTCGAGTCGGCGCACGACATGGCGCGAGAGCACCGGATCCTGTCGGGTCTCAGCCGGCTCGGCGCGCCGGTTCCCGCGACGCTCGCGCTGTGCGAGGACATGGAGGTGACGGGCGCGCCCTTTTACGTGATGGAGCTCGTCGACGGCCCGATCCTGTACACCGACAGCGATGCGCTGGCACTGCCGGAGGGGGCGCGACGGACTGCCGGTCTCGACATGGGGCGCACGCTCGCGGGGCTGCAGACGATCGACCTCGTCGCGGCTGGGCTCGAGGACCTGAAGCGCAAGACCCCGTATGTCGCCCGCCAGTTGCGGCGCTGGCGAGGGCAATGGGAAGCGTCCCGCACGCGCGATCTGCCGGCGGTCGAGGATCTTGCCGACAGGCTGTCGGCCGCGATGCCGGCCGAGGACGAGCAGGTCCTCGTGCATGGCGACTACCGGTTGGACAACCTCGTCGTGCACGACGACGGGACGGTCGCGGCGATCCTCGACTGGGAGCTGTGCAGCGCCGGACACCCGCTCGCCGACCTCGGTCTGGCGATCGCCTACTGGCGGATGGCGGGCCGGGACGATGTGCTGTTCACACATGCCGTCACGGCGCTTCCGGGATTCCCGGCGCCCGAGGAGATCATCCGCGCGTATGCCGAATCGAGCGGCCGCGACGTCGCGGTCGTTCCGTACTTCGTGGCCTTCGCCTACTGGAAGGTCGCGATCATCGCCGAGGGAGTTCACCGGCGCTGGCTCAGCAATCCGGCCAACGGCGCGGAGTCTGCAGCTCGGGTCGGGGACACGGTTCCACTCCTGATCGCGAACGCCGAGGAGGCGGCCGGCGTAGCCGGCATCTAGTGCACTGCACTAGTTCAAGAGCGGTGCGTGTACGAGCGCTGCAAGACCGAGGAGGGGAGGGGTAGGTGGCCACGCGCAAGCACGAGCCCGAGGTGACTGGCTATTACGAGCAGGGTTTCTGGCGCCACGCGGATCTCTGGCAGGACTTCGACGCGCGTGTCGAACAGCGGCCGGACAAGCCGGCGCTCGTCTGCGGTGATGCGACGCTTACGTTCGGCGAGCTGCGCCAGGCGGCAGCGGCGCTGTCGGCCAGGCTCGCACGCGAGGGCGTCAAGCCGGGCGAGGTGGTCGGTCTGTGCGGGCGCCATTCGATCGAGGCCGTGATCGCGCTGATGGCGTGCTTCCACCGGGGCGCCGTCCTTGCCCTCGTGCCGCCGATGTTCAGCGAGCAGCAGCTGCGCACGCTGCTGCGCCAGAACGAGGCCCGGGCGCTGCTCGGGTTCGGCGGCGAGGCGGCGATCGAAAAGTGCCGCGCCGCCGCCGGCGACGATGTGCGGCTCGTCGCGCTCGAGGCGGGCGACGTTCCGCAGCTGCTGGCGCAGGACGCGGCGCTCGAGCGCGCCCCCCGCGACCCCGACGCGATGGCCGTCGTGCTGCTGTCCTCGGGAACGACC
>Ga0302235_10001677_pt1 | contig 16394 bp, 16 predicted proteins | sample II_Palsa_N3_3_FD_193577 | JGI IMG/M metagenome (GOLD analysis project Ga0302235, IMG submission 193577) | Peat permafrost microbial communities from Stordalen Mire near Abisko, Sweden - II_Palsa_N3_3 | ecosystem: Environmental > Terrestrial > Soil > Palsa > Peat permafrost | place: Sweden... | reverse complement strand
GGTCGGTCCAGCCGCAGATGGTCCGGGCGTAGGACTTGGTGACGTCCCCGGCGGCCAGCGCGGCCAGGATGCGGGGGTGGGTCCGGGTCCGGCGGGACCAGCCCACATGCTCCTTCGCGGTGCCGCTGGTCACCCGGGTCTGGTGGATCAGCCAGGAGCAAGGGCTGTAGTCCGCGTCGTCGCGGTAGCCCTGGGCGGCGGTGAACGCGGCCAGGATCGCGGCCCGGGCCGCGGTGCCTATCGCGTCGGCCCGCTCCAGGGTCATCAGGCACTGGGCCTGCACCTCGGCCGGCATCTGGGTCGCATCGGCGGTCGCCAGGAACCTCAGCCCGGAGCGGATCATCTCTGCTGCCTCGGCCGTGTTGGCGGCCGCGGGTACCGAACCCACGAGGATGTCACCTCCCTCCGGGATGCTGACCTGCTGTGGATGGATGTCCGTGCTGGTCCTGACCAGCCGGGAATGTATGTCGTTTTCTTGTTCTATTCTAGCATCGGGCTAGGACATTCACCGTGAATAGACACGCTGTCGCCAGGTTTTCCCGGAAATTGTGAACAGAGATTTGAATGGTGTTCGTGATCTCCACTAGCGAGATAGTTAATAGGAGATCGCTGTGATGATTGCGGGGTCGCGAAGGCCGCCATGTGGTCGGACCCGGTGCGGCGAAGGATCAGCCGCCGATGCCGGCGGGCAGGGGGGTGACTCCGGGTGGGCGGCCGTGGGCGAAGAACTCGGGGGAACGTTCGGCGAGTTCGGGGACCGTCCAACGGCGGTCGCCGGCTGACAGGTGCACCTCGGATTCGATGGGCGATTCGAGCTCGACCTCGCCGCCGTAGCACACGAACACCTTGCCGCTGATGTGCCCGGCGGCCGGGCCTGCCAGCCAGGCCACCACCGGGCTGATGTTCTCCGGCGCCCGGGGGTCGAACTGGCCCTCGACCGGCTGCGGATATCCGCTGAACGAGCTGGTGGTCATCCGCGTCCTGGCCCGCGGAGCGATGGCGTTCACGGTCACCCCGATACGTTCCAGTTCGCGCGCCATGGCCAGCGTCATCCCGACGATCCCGGCCTTCGCGGTGGCGTAGTTGACCTGGCCGGCAAGGCCGATGTACCCGGACTCGCTGCTGGTGTTGATGATCCGTCCGTAGACGGACCCGGCGCTGGACTTGGACCGCTGCCGCCAGTAGGCGGCGGCGAAACGCGACGGCGCGAAGTGCCCTTTGAGGTGCACCTCCATGACCGCGTCCCAGTCGGACTCGGTCATGTTGAAGCTCATCCGGTCCCGCAGGATGCCGGCGTTGTTGACCAGGATGTCGAGATGGCCGAACGAGTCGACGGCCTGGGCGATGAGGTCCCCGGCCGCCTGCCAGTTCGCGCAGCTGTCGAGATTGGCCACGGCCCGTCCGCCGTTCTTCTCGATCTCCGCGACGACCTGGCGGGCCGGCGCCACATCGCTTCCTTCGCCGTCACCGGCGACCCCCGGGTCATTGACGACCACGGCCGCACCCTGCTCGGCGAGCATCAGCGCGTGCGCCCGGCCCAGGCCGCGGCCCGCTCCGGTCACGATGGCCACGCGTCCGTCCAGAGACCCCGTTGTCTTCTCCCTGAGGATCATTGCCTTCTCCCTGAGGATCAGATGCCGATGCGATCGGCGAGCTGTTGCCGGTGGAAATCAGAGCTGCCCAGGAGCAGCTGCGAGCTCTTAGCGCGCTTGAGATAGAGGTGGGCCGGGTGTTCCCAGGTGAAGCCGATGCCGCCGTGGATCTGGATGTTCTCGCCGGCGGCATGCAGGTACGTGTCGACGCAGTAGGCCTTGGCCAGCGGGGCCACCACGGCGGCGTCGGGATGACCGGCCGAGGCCGCCCACAGGGCGTAGTACACCGCGGACCGGGACGACTCCAGGTCCACCAGCATGGACGCGCACTTGTGCTTGATCGCCTGGAAGGATCCGATCGGTCGTCCGAACTGCTCCCGGATCTTGGCGTACTCGACCGACATGTCAAGCACCCGGCCGGTGCCGCCCAGGGCGTCGGCGGCGAGGGCGACGGCGGACCGGTCGAGCATCGTCGCGATGGCCGACGGGGTGCCGGCCTGCGTCCCCAGCAGCCTGGCCGGCGTCGACGCGAACGTGATCCGGGCTTGCTTGCGGGTCTGGTCCATCGTGAGCAGCGGCTCGCGGTCCAGCCCCGGAGCGTCTCCGGCGACCGCGAAAACCGCGGCCCCGCTATCGGTCTGGGCGATCACCAGGAGCAGATCGGCGGCGACGCCGTCCAGGACGAAGGACTTGTGTCCGTCGATCCGCCAGGCTCCGTTCCGGTTGGTCGCCCGGGTCGAGACGTCCTGGACCCGCCAGGAACCGGAGTCCTCCGCCAGGGCCACCGAGGCGACCGTCCCGCCGCTGGCGATGCCCGGCAGGAAGTCCTTGCGCGCGGCTTCGTCGTCGAGCGCCAGGAGCAGCTGAGCCGACATGACGCACGAGGCGAAGAACGGGGAGACGACCAGGGCCCGGCCCAGCTCCTCGAGCACCAGCCCCAGCTCGAGGAGGCTGAAACCGCTGCCGCCGTACTCCTCGGGAATCGCGATGCTCTGCAGGCCGAGCTCGATCGCCATCCGGTCCCACAGGGTCCGGTCATAACCCGCCGGATCTTCCAGCTGCGCCCGGACGGCCGTTTCCGGTGACCGATCGGTCAGGAAGTCCCGCAGCACGGCCTGCAGGGTGATCTGGTCGTCATCCAGCGCGAAGTCCACGGGCCTACCCCTCCCGCGAGCGGAATTTCTCCGGCACGGCGCGGTATTCCGCGGTGTCGTGCGACTGGCTCTCCGCGGCCAGGCCGTACGGGAGAACCGTCACGACGGCCTGCCGGAGGTGCTGGTTCAGCACCGCTTTCGTATCCTGTACGGCCTGCGGCGGGAGGGCGGCGATCCGGTGCGCCATCGCCACGGCCTCCGCCAGGACGTCGCCCGCGGGCACGGCCCGGGTCGCCATGCCGAGATCGACCGCCACCGCGGCCGGCATCCGGTCCCCGGTCAGCAGGTAGGGCTTGGCGCGCAGCAGGCCCATGTTGAGCGGCCAGGTGACCGCCCCGCCGTCGCCGGCGACGAGAGCCACCTGCACGTGCGGGTCGGCCAGGAAGGCCTGGTCGGACATGATGACCACGTCGCAGGCGGTGACGATCGTGCAGCCGAGCCCGGCCGCGGGTCCGTTGACGGCCGCGATGACCGGCAGGTGGACGTTGATGAGGTCCTCGAACAGCTGCCGCGCCCGGCGCAGGGAGGACCGGCGCAGGTCGAGGTCGTTGGCCAGGGTCGTGAAGCCCTCGATATCACCGCCGGCGCTGAATGCCTTCCCGGCTCCGGTCAGCACCACCGCGCGGGCCTTCGCGTCGTCGGTGACCTGGCGCAAGGCCATGGGGAGAGCCGCATGAAGTTCGTCGTCGAAGGCGTTGAGCGTGCCGGGGCGGTTCATGGTGACGATGCGGACCGGGCCGTCAGCCTCGATGAGTACGGCGTCGCTCACGTCACGCCCCGACCTACGGGGACGGCCTCGGCGTAGTCCCGGCCGCGGATGAGGCGGACGGGGGTGAACACGGCGACCTCGGCTCCGTGCTGGTTGATGACGGCGCAGCGGGTGGTGACCACACCACGCCCGGGCCGGCTCGACGGGCGCGATTGCAGGGTGGTCACCACGACGTGCAGCGTGTCACCCACGTAGGTGGGAGATTTAACCGAATACTCCATGTGCATGAAGGCCAGGCCCGTTCCGTGCAGGACGTTGGTCTGCAGGATCAGCCCCTCGGCCAGGACGTAGACCAGCGCACCGGGAACGAGCCGGCCCGTGTAACCGCCGCCGGCGGCGTGACCGGCGTCGTAGAACAACGGCTCGGTGAAGCCGGCCACGTGCACGAAGGCCATCAAGTCGGTCTCGGTGATCGTCCGTGCGGCCGTACGGAAAGACGACCCGCAGGCCATGTTCTCCCACGTCAGTCCCTGGCCCATGAGCGGCGCATCGGGACCGGAGTCCGTCATGGCGCCTCCTTTCGTAGCACGTCACGTCAGGCCACCGTCCAGGAGGCGGCAACGCCACGGGACGGCCACGGCCGATCTCAGCGATCTTATAACTTAAAGATTTAGCTAATTATACATTGTTTGGGCCGACGTGCCAAGGTCTCGGCCACGATGTCTTGACCCGCGGCTCGGCACCGGGGGGGCTAGATCAGGTCGAGGACTGAGTAGTCGCTGGCGCCGGTGGACAGGACGAAATCCTCGGCGAGATCGAGGTGCCGGCGCCAGTGGGCCGAGGCGCCCTCGGCGTCGCGCTTGCGGATCAGGTCGATCAGCCGGCGGTGGGCGCGATGGGCGTCGTGGTACGCCTTGACCGTCGCGGGCGAATCGGCGGTGGCCAGCACCGCATCCTGGGTGGACCTGTCGATGATCGTCCTCAGCATCGAGACGAGAACCACGAACGTCTGGTTGCCTGAGACCTCGACCACGGCGGCGTCGAACTCGCCGTGCAGCATGATGCGAACCGCGATGTCCTCCGTCTGCGAGATCGCGTCGTAAAGCTCCTCAAGCCGGGTGAGGTCCTCGCTGGTGCGGTGCCGGGCCGCCAGTCCGGCGCATTCGGACTCGATGATCGAGCGGGCATCGAAGACGTCACGCAGCGTCGTCCCCTGATACTCGAGGATCAGCCCGGCGTAGCGCGCCGCGATGCGCTGATCCGGGGCCTTGACCCGGGCACCGCCATGAGCGCCGCGGCGAATGACGATCAGCGCCTCCGACTCGAGCACGCGGAAGGCCTCGCGGAGGGTAGGCCGCGACACGCCGAACTGCTCCATCAGGGCGGCCTCCGAGGGCAGCGCGTCGCCCTCCTGCAGTTCGCCGCGCACGATCTGCCGCCGGAGATTGTCGCCGATCAACTCGGCCATCTTCGGCATGTGCAGGGTTCGCCCGACCGTGGCGTGTCCGTTTGCGGTCGGGACTCGGTTCTGCGGCAACGGCTCTCTCTCCTCTGAACAGGTATATAGATGATACCTCTTTTGACCAGACCCCTCGCGCGCCGATAAGCGCGGAGGCGAGTAAAACACGCGGTAGCCGACGGATGAGGGTAGGCCGGACCGGGGAAGTAGTGCCGTTCAGAATTAAGATGATTTAGCTATATTAGGGACGACGTGGTTCGCGGGGCAGGCCGAGGGTGCGTTCGGCCAGCACGTTGAGCTGGATCTCGGTGGTGCCGCCGTAGATCGATTCGGCTCGGCTCGCCAGGAACACCTGCTGCAGCCGGTCGAGGGCGTACCCGGCCCCGACGAGCTCGCTGCGGGCGCCTTCGGCGCGCATGGCGGTCTCGCCCATCCGGATGTGCGCACCGCTCGCGAAGACCTTGCTGATCGAGGCCTGCACGGCCGGGTCGATACCGCGTCCCGCCAGGCCCGTCATCAGCCGCAGCGCGTTCCATTCCATGATCCGGGCGTCGCTCCACGCCTGGGCGAGGTCACGGCGCAGGACGGCTGGGGGGCCGTCCGACCTGGCCGCCTCGATCATGTCGTCCACCTCGCGCTTGATGCGCAGGTGCTCGGCCAGCAGCGTGGTGCCGCGCTCGGTGCCCAGGGCGCCCAGGGCGACGCGCCATCCGTCGTTCACTCCCCCGACCACCATATCGGCCGAGGTTCGCGCCCCGGTGTAGAAGACCTCGCAGAACTCGGCGCCGCCGAGGATGTTGCGGATCGGCCGTACGTCCACCCCCGGCTGATCCACCGGAACGAGCAGCACCGACAGTCCTTTGTGCTTGGGCGCCTCGGGGTCGGTCCGGCACAGGACGTACATCCAGTCGGCCCGGGTACCGACCGACGTCCAGACCTTCTGGCCGTCGATGACCCACTCGTCGCCGTCACGACGGGCCCGGGTACGCAGGCCGGCCAGGTCCGACCCGGCGCCGGGCTCACTGAATCCCTGGCCCCAGAACTCCTCGACGGCCACGATCGGCGGCAGGAAACGGCTCTTCTGCTCGGCTGACCCGAACGCGAGCAGCGTCGGCCCGAGCAGATCCTGGCCCTGCGTCGTGGCCTTGAACGGAGGATTGGCGCGCGCGTACTCGAGCTGGAAGACCAGTTGCTCCTCCACGCTGGCGTTCCGGCCGCCGTACTCCCGCGGCCAGCCGAGGCACAGCCATCCCCCGGCGGACATCTCCTTGTCCCAGGCCAGACGGACGTCCCAGGCGCTGTCGTCCCACGAGAACCCGACGCCCCGGTGCCGGGCGAACTCGCCGACGAGATGCTCGTCGAACCAGGTGCGAACCTCGTCGGCGAACTCGCGCAGGGCCGGAGTCAACGACAGGTCCATGTCCTGCGGCCTCCTTGGGGGGTTATGCGCTGGGCTTCAGTAACTGCGCAGGCCCATGCTGCGGGCGATGCCGTTGCGCTGGATCTGGCTCGTGCCGCCGGAAATCGGCGCCACGATCGACTCCCGCCAGCGAAAGCTCATGACGCTCTCGGTGGAGAAGCCGTGCCCGGCGCAGACCTGCATGCCGAGCCGGGCCGCGGCGACGTAGGTCTCCGAGCCCTTGAGCTTGGCCATCGCTCCCTCGCGGCTGCTGGGCAGGCCGCGGGCCAGCGACCAGGCGGCCCGGTAGGCGAGCAGGCGCGAGGCATCGATCTCCGTCTGCATGTCGGCCATCGCGTGGGCCAGGGCCTGGAACGTGCCGACCGGCCGGCCGAAGGCGGTCCGGTACTTGGAGTACTCGAGCGCTTCGTCCAGGGTGGACTGGGCCACCCCGACGTATCCGCCGCTCATCAGCACCCGCTCGAGCTCGAGGCTGGACAGCATCACCTGCCAGCCCTCGTCGGCCGGCCCGACCAGGGCGGTCTTCGGCACGACGACGTCGGTCAGGAAAACTTCGTAGGTCCCGAGGATGTGCCGGGCCAGGGTCGGGGCCTGGCGCAGCTGGACACCGGGCGCGTCGGCGTCGATGAGCAGCAGGGAGATCCCGTCGTGCTTGCGCTCGCCCCTGGCGGTCCGGACGTAGGTCATGATCGTCGTGTTCGGCGCCCCGGCGCCGGTGCACCACATCTTCTGGCCGTTGACCAGGTAGTGGTCACCCCTATCCACCGCCGCACAGCGCAACGCGGCGGCGTCGGAGCCGGTGTCGGGCTCCGACATCGCGACGGCGTAGCGGGTATCGCCGGTGAACATCTTCGACGCGATCGCCTGCCGCTGGGCGTCGCTGCCCCACTGGTAGATAGTCAGGGCCGGGATCAGCGTGCCGATGAAGCACATCGCGATGTCCAGGCTGGCGTGACCTAGCTGCTCGGCGATGACGGCCAGCTCCACCGGACCGCCGCCGTCGCCGCCCGCCTCGGCCGGGAACGCGAGCCCGTACCAGCCGATCTCGGCCATCGCCTTCATCAGCTGATCGGGAAAGGTGCTGGCTTCGTCCCATTCCTTGGCCTGCCGAGCAGGGCAGTACCGGTCGACGAACTGGCGGGCCGCATCCCTCAGGGCCACCTGCTCTTCGGAAAGACCAAACTCCATACTGACGCCCCTATGATTTAGATGATAGAACTATATTGAACGAATCCTCCCCGGGCAACCCGGGAGGCAGGCGACGACCGTACGGACGGCAGGGAGAGGGAGAGCGGGACATGACGCAGGTACGCCGGACCGCACTGGTGACGGGCGCAGCGGGGGGCATCGGCCGGACGATCGCCAGGCATCTGGCGGGGGCCGGCTTCGCCGTGGCCCTGTGCGATCTGGACGGCAAGGCGGCCGCCGAGGCGGCCGCGGACCTGCCCGGCCGGCACGCGGGCTTCGCCATGGACGTGTCGGACAGCGGCTGCGTCGCGGCGGTGGTGGCGGCCGTCGAAGGCGACCTCGGCGAGGTCGACGTGCTGGTGAACAACGCCGGGATCGACAAGATCGAGAAATTCACCGAGTCGACCGAGGAAACCTGGCGCGCGGTGATCTCCGTCAACTACCTCGGCACGGTGATCGTCACCCGGGCCGTCCTGGACGGGATGATCGCCCGCGGCTACGGCCGGATCGTCAACATCAGCTCGGACGCGGGCCGGGTGGGCTCCTCCGGCGAGGTGGTCTACTCCGGGACGAAGGGGGCCGTGATCGCGTTCGGCAAGGCCCTGGCCCGCGAGGTCGCCGCCAAGGGGATCACGGTGAACATGGTCTGCCCGGGCCCGACCGACACGCCCCTGCTCAAGCAGGTCTCCGACCGCAGTCAGCATCTGTTCGACGCGATGGCGCGCGCGGTCCCGATGAAGCGGATCGGCACTCCGGACGACATCGCCCCGGCGGTGGTCTTCTTCGCCGGCGACGGGGCGGCCTACATCACCGGCCAGACGCTGTCGGTCAGCGGCGGCCTGACGATGGCGTGACGATGGCCACCGACGTCAGCCTGGAGCTGGACGACAGCATCGCGCTGCTGCGCCTGGACGGCGAAGAGCGGATGAACGCGATCGGCTCGCACACCTACCGGGCGCTGGCTTCGGCCGTCGGCCGGGTCGAGAAGAACGGGCAGACCCGGGCCGTGGTGATCTACGGAGCCGGCCGGGTCTTCTGCGCGGGGGCGGATATCGAGGAGATCGCCGGGTTCGCGTCGGACGACGAGTTCCGGCGGTTCGTGCACGGTTTCACCGACGCGCTCGAGCTGCTTGAGCGCAGCCCGCTGCCGTTCACCGCGGCGATCAACGGCCTGGCCCTCGGCGGCGGGCTCGAGCTGGCCATGGCGTGCGATCTGCGGGTCACCGCCGCCGACGTCAAGCTCGGCCTGCCCGAGGCGAAACTCGGCGTGCTGCCCGGCGCGGGCGGAACCCAGCGGCTGCCGCGGCTCATCCCGCGCGGCGTGGCCGCCGAGATGCTGATGCTGGGCCGGCCGATCGACGGCGCCCGGGCCTATCAGCTTGGCCTGGTCAACCAGCTCGCGGCCTGCCGCCCGGCGGTCCTGGCGGACGCGGTGAGGCTGGCCCGGGAGATCTCGGCCGGGGCCTGGCTGGTCCCGGCCCGCGCGAAGTCGCTCCTGCGGCGGACCGCCGGATCCGGACTCGGCGAGGGGATGGCCTGGGAGCGCGAGGTCGCGACCGAGCTTTTCGCGACGCCGGACGGCCGGGAGGGCTTCGCGGCCTTCACGCAGCGCCGGACGCCGGAGTTCGTCTCGGGTCAGCCGTCATGAACGTCGACTACCCGCCCGAGGCCGAGACCTTCAGGGCGCAGGTCCGGGCGTTCCTGCACCGGGTGCTGCCGCCGGACTGGCGGGGCCTGGGTTCGCTGAGCGGCGAGCAGGCGCGCGCGTTCACCAAGACCTGGCGGGCGACGCTGGCGGCCGAGGGGTACCTCACGCCCAGCTGGCCGCCGGAATACGGCGGCGCCGGGCTCTCGCGGCTCCAGCAGGTGGTGCTCACCGAGGAACTCGCAACCGCGGGCGTTCCGTTCAACGGGGCGAACGACAACTTCAGCATCAAGATGATCGGCAACCTGCTGCTGCGGTACGGCACGCAGGACCAGAAGAGCTATTTCCTGCCCCGCATCGTCAGCGGCGAGCACCGCTGGTGCCAGGGCTTCTCCGAGACCGAGGCCGGCTCGGACCTGGCCGGGCTGCGCACCAAGGCCCGGCTGGACGGCGGCGAATGGGTGGTGGACGGCCAGAAGATCTGGACCTCCGACGCGGCCACCGCCAACTGGATCTTCCTGCTGGCCCGGACCGAACCCGGCGCCGAGAGGCACCGGGGCATCACCATGCTGCTGGTGCCGATGGACCAGCCCGGCATCGAGGTCAGGCCGATACGGATGATGTCGGGGGCGGGGAACTTCAACCAGGTGAGCTTCGACGGCGCCCGGACCGCCCGGGGCAACGTCGTGATCGGCCCCGGCGAAGGCTGGCAGGCGGCGATGGCCCTGCTCGGGCTCGAACGCGGCGACGAGGCCGCGACCAACCCGATCTTCTTCCGGGCCGAGGTGGACCGGCTCATCGAGCTGGCTCGCGAGCGGGGACGCAGCGAGGACCCGCTCGTGCGCGACGAACTCGCTCGCGCCTACACCCGGGTGGAGATCATGAAGTACCTCGGGTGGCGCACGCTCACCGGCTGGCTGAAGGGCGAATTGCCCGGACGGGAGGCCTCGGTGTCGAAGCTCTACTGGAGCGAACACCACCGCCGCGTCACCGACCTCGCCATGACGCTGCTCGGAGCCGAGGCCATGGCGCCGAGCGGCCGCAGCCCGATCAGGCACTACCGGACCGACGACCCCGACGCGCCCAACTCCTCGGCCTCCTGGGCCGGGACGTGGATGACGGCGATCTCCGGCACCATCTACGCCGGCACCTCCGAGATCCAGCGCAACATCCTGGCCGAGGCGGTACTCGGCTTGCCGAAGGAACCGCGACGGGCCTGAGGTCCTGCGCGATGAGAGATGAACAATCGAGGAGACTGCCGAATGGCCGAACGAAGCGGGCAGGAACTGCTCGTCACCAGCGAGATCGCCGACGGCGTCGCCGTGCTGACCTGGAACCGACCGGAACGCAACAACGCGTGGTCGGTCCCGATGGAGCGCGAGTACTACCGGCTCTTGCGCGCCTGCGGCGACGACCCGGAGGTCAGGGTCATCGTCGTGACCGGGGCCGGCCGGAGCTTCTGCCCGGGAATGGACGCGAACACCCTGGCCGACCTGGCCACGACCGGTTCCTCGACGTTCCCGCACCGGCGCGATCCGATCACCTTGCCCCGGTCGATCCGCAAGCCGGTCATCGCCGCGATCAACGGCGCGTGCGCCGGCATCGGCCTGGTCGCCGCGATGAACTGCGACCTGCGTTTCGCTTCGGCCAGCGCCAAGCTGACGACCTCGTTCAGCCAGCGCGGGATCATGGCCGAGCACGGGCTGGCCTGGTCGCTGCCCCGCGTCGTCGGGGTGCCGAAGGCTCTGGACCTGCTGTTCTCCGCTCGCGTGGTCAAGGGCGAGGAAGCCTTGGCGATGGGGCTGGTGGACCGGATCTTCGCGCGCGAGGTGCTGATGACCGAGACGCTGGCCTACGCGCGGAACCTGGCCGCCTGCAGTTCGCCGCTCGCGATGGGCGTGATCAAGCAGCAGGTGTACGCGGCCCAGGAGAGCACCCACGAACAGGCGCGCACGATGGCGATGCGCTGGTGGTACGACGTGCTGCGCGACCACGGTGACTTCAAGGAGGGCATCGGCTCGTTCCTGGACAGGCGCGAGCCCCAGTTCGCGCCCTGGGATCCGGGGACTCCGGACGAGCCTGCCCCGCTGCCGGAGGACTGAACCCATGTCAGAGTCGGTGTCGGTGGTCACCGGCGGAACGCGCGGGATCGGGGCGGCCATCTCGCGGCGGGTCGCGTCCGACGGCGGGCACGTCGCGGCGATCTACCACGCCGACGACCGGGGCGCGGAGGAGTTCGTCGTGGCGGCGAAGGCCGACGGCCTGGACATCTCGGCGCACCGCGCCGAACTCGCGGACGTGGCGGCGTGTAAGGGGGTGATGGGCGAGATCGCCGTGTCGTTCGGCCCAATCCGGCATCTGGTCAACAACGCCGGCGTCTTGCGCGAGGCCAGGGTGGCCGACACGACGGAGGAAATGTGGGACGCGGTCCACGACGTCAACTGCCGCGCCGCCTTTTTCCTGGCCCAGGCGGCGTGGCCGGGCATGGTCGAGGCCGGGTACGGCCGGATCGTGAACGTGGGGTCGGTCACCGGTACCAGCGGCAGCCCCGTCGAGGCCGCTTACGGTTCGTCCAAGGCCGCGCTGATCGGGCTGACCCGGTCGCTGGCCCGGGCCGGTGCGCGCAAGGGCATCACGGTCAACTGCGTGGTGCCCGGCGTGTACGAGACCGACATGACGGCGAGCATGGGCGAGGAGGACCAGCGGCGGATCGCGGCCATGATCCCGGCCGGGCGGCGCGGCCGTCCCGAGGAGCTGGCCCATCTGGTCGCCGCGCTGCTGCACCCCGACGCGGCCTACATCACCGGCGCCGTCATCATGGCCGACGGCGGGCTGGGCATGGGCGCCTGAGCGACAGGGGCGCCTGCTCGAGGCCCACCCACTGCCCGGTCTCCTTGGCCTCAACCGATCGCCGGGCGGCCGCCAGGCCGGGCCCGGCGACGTCCGCGATCACCGATGTCTCGTCCGGGCCGGCCAGCAGCAGTCCCGTCTCTGAGCCGGTTCGAAGTCGGACTCCTGGACGCCGCCGCCGGGGAAGACGTACATGCCCGCGGCGAAGGCCATGGTGGCTCTGCGGCGGATCAGGAACGTCTCCCGCCCCGCCCGCCTGTCGCGCAAGATGACGACGGTCGCGGCGTTCCACGGAGACGCCACGGTCCCGTCCCAGCCTTCGATACGTGCGATCTGCTTCGGCGATAGGGATGCTCGCATGCCGCGCCAATCGTGAGAACCGGTCGCGCCCGCAGGCGCCCCGGTTCGGGTCTCGCGGCGCGAGCCGGGGCGGCGACCTCGCGGCGCTCGATCTGAATGATATAACTAATTCTCGCGTTTTCCCAAGCTTCGAGCGGCGGGCGGAGGGCCGGGACGGGCAGGAGGGTAGTGGTGGCTAGAACGTCGGCCCGGATCCACAAGAGTCAGGTCTGCGTCGCGGCGGCGATGCCGGCCCGGATCTCGTCCCACATCGCGCGGTCGCTGTGGTAGGGCGCGTAGAACTTGAGCCGGTCGGCCAGGCCCCCGAAACGGCGGGCAAGCTCGGCCGCGACCTGGCTGGGCTCGGCGACCACGGCGAACGTGTTCAGTACCTCGTCGCCGACCAGGCCCGCCATCGCCTCCCATTTGTCGTCCCGGCTGGACCGGCTCAGGCGGTGCAGCTCGTCGGCGAGATCCCCCCAGTGGTGCAGCTCGAGGACCGGCTTGTAAGCGGGAGTGCTTCCGTAGAACGCGATCTGGTGCCGCACGGCCTGCTGGGCGGCCTTGGCCTCCTCCTGCGTCCGGCCGGTCGCGATGAGCGCCAGGTGCGCGACAGCGAACTCCGACCGCGAGCGGCCCGATGCGGCCAGCCCCGCTCCGACCGCCGGGACCGTCACTTCCCTGATGTAGCGCTCGGTGGTGAAGCCATGGAGGAAGATCCCGTCGGCGACCTCGCCCGCGACCCGGCTCATCGTCTCCCCGACCGCGGCCAGGATGACCTTGGGACGCGGGTACCCGCTCGGCGGCGGGGAGAAGAACGGCGTCATCAGGGTGTGCTGGTAATAGTCACCGCGGAAGTTGAGCGCCGCGCCGCTCTCCCAGCTGTCCCAGATCGCGTGCAGGGCCGAGATGAACTCGCGCATGCGCGGGGCCGGGTGGCTCCAGGGCATGCTGAACCGGCGCTCGATGTGCGGCTTGACCTGGCTGCCGAGCCCGAGCAGGAACCGGCCCTCGGTGTAGGCCTGCAGGTCGTGAGCGGCGTAAGCGACCGTCATCGGTGTCCGCGCGAACGCCACCGCGATCGACGTGCCGAGCTCGGCGCGCCTGGACTCCAGCGCGGCGGCCGGCAGGGGCAGGAACGGGTCATGGGCCGACTCGCTGGCCCACAGCCCGTCATAGCCCGCGCGGTCAAGGTCGGCGGCCGACGCGGTGATCGCGGCCAGGCTCGACACGTCGAGGTTCGCGTCAACTTTCACCTGTGATCAGCCCTCCCGGGTCCGTGGCTGAGCTGCCCGCGGCGGGGTCGGTTAGCCTGGTGCGGACGACCTTCCCGTTGGCGTTGCGCGGCAGGGAGCTGGTGAGTTCCCACAACGCCGGGACCTTGAAGCCAGCGAGCCGCTCACGGGCGAAGATCCGCAGGTCGCCGGGCGCCGGGGGCGCGGTCCCGGCGGCGGGGACGATGTAGGCCTTGACTATCTGGCCCATCCGCTGGTCCGGTACGCCCACGACCACGGCGTCGGCGACGCCGGGATGCTCGGTCAGGACGTGCTCAACCTCCAGCGGGTAGACGTTCTCGCCGCCGCGGATGATCATGTCGCCCTTCCGGCCGGCCAGGTACAGGTAGCCGTCCCCGTCGAGCCGGCCGAGGTCCCCGGTGTGCTGCCACCCGTCATCGTCATACCGGAACAAGTGCGGCCCGCGGGCCAGCAGCTCCCCGACGCCGTGCCCGTCGGGCTCGGCGATCAGCAGTTCGACGCCCGGAACGGCCCGGCCGACGGACTCAAGCAGGTAGGCGTCCCCGGCGGCGGCCCGCAGGTGATCGTCGGGGGTCAAGCAGCTGATGGGGCTCCCCTCGGTCTGGCCGTAGAGGTCGACAAAGGCGACACCGGGCAGCTCGGCCAGGGCGCGCCGCAGGGTATTCGGATGGATCGGCGCGGCCCCGTACTGCAGCACCTGCAGGGTGCCCAGCCCGAGCGACTTCTGCTCGAGCAGCATGTCGACCATGGTGGGGACGAGCAGGCCGTGGGTGACGCCGAGCGGACCTAGCGCCTGCCAGCCCGGCACGGTGAACCGCGGGAACGGCGCGATCGCCGCGCCCGCACCGAGCGCCACCGCCACGCTCCCCCAGCCCGCGATGTGGTGGTAGGGCGAGGCCGACGCGTACACGCTCGACGGGCCGAGCCGCAGCAAGGCCCCATTCACGATGGCCCGCTGCGCCAGCGTCCGCTGGGTCATCATGACCGGCTTGGGGAGCCCGGTCGTTCCGGACGTGTGCAAGATGATCGCGGTGTCGTCCATCTTCGGCGCCGGCAGGTCGATCTCGACGGGGGCGAACCCGGGCAGCACCGCCAGCCGGGTGCCCGTCGCGGCCGCGACTTGCTCCCCGAGCGCCGCGAACTCGGGCGCGGCGACTAGCACGCTGGCGCCGATCCCCCGCACGCACGGCGCCAGCTCACGCTCGGTCAGTCGCGGGCCAAGCGGAGCGAGCGGCCGGCCCGTCGCCGCCCCGGCCAGCGTCAGCGCGATCACGTCCGGGCCGGTGCTGACCAGGGCCGCGACCGGCAGGCCGGCCGGCGCGCCCACCTCCTCCAGCCACCGCGCTGCCGAGGTCGCGAGGCCAAGCAGCTGCGGCCAGCTCCAGCTGCAGCCGCCGGCCAGCACCGCCGGACCCGGCAAATCGCGATGAGCCGCGATCATCTCCGAATACGTCACCCGGGCCACCGGCTGCTCACCGGCTCCCCGGACCGAACTCCGCCAGGTCCGTTCGGGCCCGCGTTTCTCAGCAGGGCTCAGGGCTGCGGTCACACCTTCGCTCCCTTCGCTCTTTCGGTCGCGGGCGTCGTCGACTCCAGCAGATTACGGTATATTTGTCTAAATAAATAGACTGTTGGCTAGCACGGAGCTTAGATGTCGGGTCCGGTCATGGCGCGGCGACGATGCGGTGCGATCATCTCGGCATGACGACCGCCGCGACCTACGCCACGTTCGCCGCGCGCGAGACGCGCGGCGTATCACAGTTCCCGCAGGCATCCGCAGGCGGAACTGCGCGGTGACCGGCCAGCGCCGCCACCGCGTGACCCTGCCTCGGCCAGCACCGCCTGGGCGCGAGGCTATGGGGGTTCCCCGGACGGTACCAGTGCCCCGGGTGGGTGCGAATATGACGGCGCAGCGAATTGAGCAGCGCCGCGGCCATCACCGTGATCGCGGTGACCGCGACGGGAGCAGGGAAGCTGGCAAGCTCGGCTACCAGCTGGAGCAGCGCCGCGCCGACCGCGCAGGCTAGTACCGTAGCGGCCGCGCAGTCCATGGCCCGCCGGGCCATTCCGCGTGCCGTGGCGCGCCCGCCGACTCGGCCGGCAAGCCGTGCCGCCTTCGCGTTCTGCCTGATGACGATGGTAGCCATTGCGCCTCCCCGTTACCGACCATGACCCGCTACGCCCAGCGTGCCGGGCGGCGCGATGGCTGTCAGGCACCTGGCCGACGCCGTTGCCGTCAGCTTCCCGGCACGGTTACCGCGCGCCGGCCCGCCTGAACGCCGACGGGTCCTACCAGCGCGGAGCGCCCCCAGGCAGCCCCTGATACATCTGCGTCAAGGCCCAGCCAGGTACCGCCGCGCATTCCTCCCCGGCCAGGGTTAGCTGACGCGGACGGCATTCGAGGCGCCCTGCTGCCGGGCCGCTACCGACATTCAGCTCGCCCCGCCTGACCAGCAGCGGCCCGAAGATGATCTTGCTTACCTACAAAATCGACGTGCACCCCGCGCCAGGTTGAGCACATGGTCGCAGCGCTCGGCGATCTCGGGATCGTGGGTGGCAAGCACAAGCGCGCCGTCGTCCGCCGCGACCGCGAACAGCCGCGCCAGGACGAGCTCGCGAGTGACCGGATCCTGCTCCGCCGTCGGCTCGTCGGCAATGAGCAGCTCCGGGTGTGCCGCCAGGGCCCGTGCCACCGCGACGCGCTGCTGCTGGCCTCCGGACAGCTCCTGGACCAGGTGATCCTCGTGCTCGCGCAGGCCAAGCTCGGCCAGCGTGGCGCTCG
>Ga0302235_10001676_pt1 | contig 16401 bp, 14 predicted proteins | sample II_Palsa_N3_3_FD_193577 | JGI IMG/M metagenome (GOLD analysis project Ga0302235, IMG submission 193577) | Peat permafrost microbial communities from Stordalen Mire near Abisko, Sweden - II_Palsa_N3_3 | ecosystem: Environmental > Terrestrial > Soil > Palsa > Peat permafrost | place: Sweden... | reverse complement strand
GTACTTGCCCGCAGCGGCGTGGCGGCGCCGCTGCGGGCATGCTGCCGTCCGCCAACCCGTCCACCCCGACGAATAGCCGACAAGCTGACCCACGACGAAGCTCCGGTGGCTGGGATCTGAAAGAGAACCCTGTTCCCACCGGAGCTTCGTCGCATTCTCCACCCAATACCTGCCGCGGATCGTGATTCAACGTCTGACGAATTATCCTCCAGCGCTCATAGACACCGAACGCTCCCGATCAGGTGCCTGGTGTACGGTCCTGTTCGACGCATGCTGCTCGGTGATCGTCGCGAAGCAGCCCGCGTGGTTGCTGGCGGTGAGTTCTCTGGACAGGCCGCGGGCGGCGATGGTCAGGACGGAGCTGGCCATCTGCAGGTCGGTGCGGAGGTTGGGGACGGTGAGCTCGAGGGCGGCCACGGCGACGCCGCCGGATCCGAAGACCGGGACGGCGACCTCGGAGATCCCGGCCCTGTATTCCCATCGTGATACCGCGACGCGGGTGAGCCTGATGCTGGCCAGGGCCTGGCGGAGCCGGTCGGGGTCGGTGACGGTGTTCGGGGTGTAGCATTTCAGGCCGCCGCCGATGACGCGGTCGAGTGTGTCGGCGGAGGCGAACGCGAGCAGGGCCTTGCCCAGGGCGGTGGCGTGGGCGGGCAGCCTGGTGGTCTGGGCGAAGGTGGTGACGGGGCTGTGGTCGCAGCGTTTTTCGATGTAGGCGACGTCGGTGCCGGTCAGGACGCCGAGCCGGGCGCCGGCCCGGGCCGCGGTGACCAGGTCTTCCAGGACCCGCCGGGCTGATTCCAAGATGGCCGGGGTGTAGGACCGCCGGCTGCTGATGGCCTTGATGGGCAGGCCGATCCGGAACATGGACTCGTCGGTCCGTTCCAGCACGCCCCAGCCTGCGAGCTCGGTGACCAGCCGGTGGGCCGTGGAGACGGGCAGGCAGGTCAGCCGCGCGATTTCGGTGAGCGAGTGCTCGTTGCCGTCATGGAATGTGAGCAAGATCGCCACGATCTTGCTGGTCACCGAGCGTCCAGGCTCCGCTGAGTTGCCCGCCATTGGGCCTCCCTTTTCTAGCATTAGCACGAAATGCGGATAAGTCAGTCTGTGAAAAGGCGTGCCTCGTCTCGGAGTCGGCATGGCAGCGGCTTGCGCCGGGGACACCCAGGGTGGAAGCGTTTCCACGCTGCCATGATTGTCTAAGACGGGCAAATAGGTTGCAAGCGTTTCGTTCCACAGGATGGAATGCGGGGAACTCAAGATGCCGACCCTAAACTTGCCAGCTGCTAGGCCCTGATACCTGCCGCAACTAGCTGATCACCGTCACCGCAGAACCCGGACGGACTCAGACGGGTCGGGAGGGAACAGGACGTGACCTGCGGTGCGGCAGGCCAACCGACGGCTGTTGCGCCGCAGGACGCCGCGGATGCGGACCCCACGCGCCTCCCGGCTCCCGGGCGGGCCCGCTGCATTTTCTTGGCCTATTCGCTTTCTTGACTCTCTATTTCCTGGACTGGATCGCCTGCGGCACCAGCTCGCCTGGCGGTCGGGGCACTCTGCGACCGCCGTCTGGCGGAGGACGGTTTTACGCAGATCGTTGTATAGCCAGGGGGGTGCTGACCGCAATAGTCTGGGGTAAAATCACACCAGTCTGAAGCAATCGGACAGGAGACAGCGGACGTATGGCGGCGGACACGATGGGTGCAGCGCAGCACCAGGTCGGTCCTACGTCTGTCCTGGAACGTGTCTTCGCGATACTGGATTCCTTCAGCGCCGAGGAGCCGGAGCTGACGCTGGCGGAGCTGGCGTCGCGGACGGCGATCCCGAAGTCGACGGTCCACCGGCTCGCCAAGGTACTGGTCGAACAGCGGCTGCTGAAGCGGACCGACGCCGGGTTCGGCCTGGGCATCCGCCTGTTCGAGCTGGGGGAGCTCGTGGGTGAAATGCGCGATCTCCGGGACGCTTCCCTGCCGTTCCTGGAGGAACTGTACGAGCTCACGCACGAGACCATTCACCTCGGCGTGCTCGACGGAAACGAAGTCCTGTACTTCGTCAAGATCGTCGGACATAAGGCGTTTCCGCTACCGACGCGAACCGGCGGGCGGTGGCCGGTCTACGCGAGCGCGCTGGGCAAGGCGCTGATGGCCTTCGGGCCCGCGGATCCGCTGCAGATCCTGCCGTCGGCGGGCCTGAAGCCGCTGACGCCCTACACGATCATCGACCCGCAGCGGCTGCAGCGGGAGCTGGCCATCGTCCGCCGGGTCGGGACCGCGATCGAAAGCCAGGAGGCCGTTCTGGGCAACGCCTGCGTGGCCGCACCGATCTTTGACTCTGCTGGCCAGCTTGTCGCAGCGGTCTCCGTCAGCGGGCCACCCATGCGGCTTCGGCCGGTGCAGCGGGCACCCATCGTGCGCCGGACCGCGGCCAAGATCACCCAGCGAATCAGCGGTAAGTTGCCCGAGGACTTGTACTGACCGCCGTTCCGTATTTAGAGATTTAGTCGCTGAAGAACGCGTTCACGTTTCGGTTGAAATCCGCCGTGCGCTCGATCATCGACCAGTGCCCGCAGTGGGAGAACACGTTGAGATCGGCGTTGTCGATCAGCTCCTCCAGCCGCAGGGAGGTCTGCACCGGGATGACCTGGTCCTCCCGGCCATGGACGATCAACGTCCGGTGCGGGAGCCGGCGGATCTCGTCCTCGGGGGTGCACATGGCCTCCACCCAGCGCTGCCGCGGGGCGGGGAACATCGCGGCGAAGGACTCCTGGAAGCCGGGCTGGATGCTGCCCCGGTACCGCACCTCCGCGAGTTCGTCGTTCACGAGCTCCCTGGAGTAAGCGAATACGTCCAGCACCTTGCGCATGTTCTCGAATGACGGCTCGTAACCCCAGACGCGTTCCAGGCCCTCGGTGATCGGAAATGGGACGCCCATGCTCCCCATCAGCACCAGCTTGCCGACCCGGTCGGGATGCTGGCTCGCAATGCGCAGCGCGATCGCGCCGCCGAAGCTGTTGCCGACGAGGTGAGCCTTCGGCAATTCCAGCGTGTCCATCAGGCCGACCACCTGGTCAGCCCAGGTCTGTACGCCGTATTCGATGTTCGCCGGCCGTTCTGAGAAGCCGAAGCCGACCATATCCGGCGCCACCACCCGGAAGTTCTCCGCGAGGGCAGGCAGCACGAGGCGCCAGTTGGCATAGGAGGTAACTCCAGGTCCCGATCCATGGATCAGGACCACCGGATCGCCCTTACCCGCCTCAAGATAATTGGTCTTGATGCCATTGGCGTCCGCGGTCGCGCCGATCTCCGGATTCTCGCCAGTTGCCATGCTTCCGCTCCATCCAGGTGAGCACACTTGTTCGATAGTCAGGGTAGCTCGTTATGCCATCGTCCGGTCTTGGTCTCTGGTAGCGCCTGGGAGGCGAGTATCGCGCGGTAGTCGCTCCGCTCGTACCCGATCGCCCGGCAATAGCCGTTGAGCAGCACCGGATGGAAGCCCATCCGGTAAAGAGCCGCGATGTCCTTCGAGTCGAAGACCTTGCGCTCTTCGTCGGTGAGGTCGTAGCTGCTGACGTCGAAGTTCGGTGCCGCACCGCTGCTAACCTCGCCGGCCCTCAGGAAATCGAATACGCACCTGTGCAGCTGATACAGGCTCATGGCACCTCATCTTCCGGCAGTGGCCTTCGGGGCTTGCCCGGCTCCGGCATCTTCGCAGTCTGCCACTCTCGCGAACAGAGCACCGCTCTCCTTCTGCTCAGCAGGAGAGGCGGGCCAAGCCCTGCGGGGGCAGGATACGGCTCCGGCGACGCGTCCCGGGTTGGTCATGGAGGTTAGGAGACGGGCAGGAAGCGGGAGACTCCCATGCCTGTGATCCACGGGTAGATCGGCTCATAGGCCATGGTCTGACCGCGAATCGGCGCGCAAGCCCCGGCGACCGCGAGCCAGCTGCGGATCTCATGCGCGCCGTTGCCGGCCAGCTCGAGTTCCTCATCGGGCAGATCCAGCACGGCGTCGATGTCGCCCCGCTCCAGCACGTCGAGGAACCACCGGTCGAACTCCTCGTCGATGTCCCCCACCCGCGGTACGCCGATGAAGTGTGACAAGCCGCCCGCCCCGACCAGCGCGACCCGGTCCAGCCCGACGTAGGAACGGATGGCCTCGCCCAGCGCGATGCCGAACGCGTACCAGCGCCGCAGCGGCATCATCGGGTACACCGCGCAGTTCTGCACGATCGGTATCAGCGGCAGCTGCAGCTGCGGGTCGAGCTCGTGGTACACGGTCATCACCCCGTGATCCAGCTCCAGCTGGTGGGAGAACGCGGGGTCGAACCCCGTGTTCAGCAGGCTCCGGGTGATGTGCTGGGCCAGGCCCGGGTGCCCGGGAATCCACGCCTTGCTGATCGGCAGCCAAGCCTCGGTCGGACCCCAGTTGCGCTCGCCCACGCCGACGCAGATCTGCGGGAAGTTCTCCAGGAAGAAGTTGGTGAAATGCTCGTTGGACAGCACCACGCAGGCCTGCACGCCGGCCCGGCGGGCATCGTCGCGAATGATCTCAAGCGCCCCGAAAAACCGGTTCCGCTGTTGCTCTTCCGCCGAATCACGGGCCGCGGCCATCATCGGCGCGTGTGACGAGCAATAGGCAATGCTGATTTCCGTCATGGACCTCTCCCTGCCGCCGAACGCTGTCCACCTGCAGTGTTGCACTCAAGCCGCCCCGCCCGGCTAGCCCCCTTCCGCCCAGTGATTACCGGGTACGCGCCCCCGCCGTTCAGGTCAGGCCGAGCAGCCCGGCCGCGTTATCCCACAAGATCGCGCGGGCCTGCGCTGACGGCAGGTCCGCGGCCGCGATGCTGGCCAGCGGCTCAGCGTCGCGCAGCTCGAACGGGTGATCGGTGCCAAGCAGGACGTGGCCCGCGCCGACGTCTTCGACCAGCCGCCGGAGCAGGACAGGGGTAAACACCGCGGTGTCGTAATAGAGGCGGCCGGTATAGAAACTGGGCGGCTTGGCCGTGGTGTGTGCGACGTCCTTGTTGCGCCAGCCCATGTCCATCCGGCCGCGGATGGCCGGCAGGCAGCCGCCGCCGTGGGCCAGGCACAAGGTCAGGTCAAACCGCTCAAGGACGCGGCCGAAAACCAGCCGCGCGACGGCCAGCGCGGTTTCCATCGGGTAGCCCACGAGCTGGGCCAGGTAGAAGTCCCGTTGCCGGTAAGCGTCCGGGACGCCGCTCGGGTGCAAGAAGACGAAGGTGCGACGCTCCGCCAGCAGCTCCCACAGCTCTTCGTTCACCGGATCATCGAGATCACGCCCGGCACCGCGGCTGCCGATCGCGATGCCCGCCATGCCAAGCTCGTCCAGGCAGCGCTTGGCCTCCGTGGCGGCTCCGGGCCAGCCGAGCGGAACCGAGCCGAGGGCGACGAGCCTGCCCTGGCCGCCGGCCACGTAGGCGGCGAGCTCGGTGTTGCCGCGGGCGACGACGTCCCTGACCAGCTCGCCGTCCTCAGCGGTGGAGCAGAACAGGAACGGCGGCATCGAGACGGCGTGATGGCTGACCCCGACCTCGTCCATCTCGGCCAGCCGCACGCCGACGTCATGCTGCGAGCGCGCCAGCGGCAGCGGCACCCGGTCGCCGACGCCGCTGACCCGCGTGTCGAGGCGGATAACCTCATCGGCCGCGCTAGAGACGTCCGCCAGGCCCAGGTCGGCAAGCCAGGAGAGCAGCGGCATCGGCATCGCGTGCGCGTGCACGTCGACGACCGGATCACGCTGGGATGGCTGGGCCATCAGACCTCCACTCCACCCGCAAGGCCGCCCGCGCGCCGAAGCGTTCCAGGTGACGGCCTGCTACGTCCTGGATGTGGGCCAGGCCCTGGACGTCTTCCGCGGTCGCTTCGAGCACGAGCAACTCGCCCTCACCCGTCAGCTTGCATTGGCCGTCATGGACAGCGATCACACCGGTCCCGTCAGGTCGCAGTTCCGTGGTGGCCTTGTGGCTGAGGTGGCTGACGAGCTGTCTGATGAAGCGGTCTGGTGTCGCGGTGGCGACTTCCGCACGCGCATAGAGCATGCAGCGAGCGTATGACCGCCCGGTTACGCAGACGATCAGGCCTTCCACTTGATGGAAGGCCGTATTGCCCGCGGGCGGCTTAGCGCCGAGGGACGGGCCGGTCGTCACTGAGCGGAAGAGCCTGATCGGCCGGGATCGCCTGAGTGCCACACTGCTGAAGGCGACGTTGAGCGCAGTCTACGGAGGTATCACCGTGCCCCCTGTTGCGAATGCCAAGGCATACAACAGTCTCTGGCAGTTCAAAGCCGACGCTTGGTCCGCGCTGGAAGATGCGGCCGTAGAGCTGAGCGCCGCGAGCGCGGGGAAGCAGTCTCTCGATCGGGCGATCGATACCGCCACTGAGCTGCTCAATGTCCTTGGGCCGATTGAGCGGCTCTATGCGTATCCGGGCCCGCAGGAATTCTCCAAGGTGCGGCGGTTGCTCGCCGCCGGGAAGTACGACCAGTTCGCCGCCATGGTGGGGGAGATCAACCGGAGTTTCGTCACCGACTCCTTCCGTACCGGCCAGGAACGGAACCTTGGCCGCGTGGACCAGGCCTCCGATCGCGACACCCATCCGGGGGAGCAGACCGGCGGGAACCGGCCCTATTTCGAGGTCCTGGTCGTGGAGGACATTAACGAGCAGCAGGAGCGCGCGTTGCGCGAGGAGTTGCGGCAGGCGCGCCGCCCGGACGACCAGTTCGTCTTCGAGATCGTGGTCGTGCCCAGTTTCGACGAAGCGATCATGGCCGCGCGGCTGAACTTCGCGCTGCAGGCGTGCGTAGTCTGCCGCCGGTTCGTGCACAAGTCCCGGCACGACTCGTCCTTCCTCGAGCAGCTGGTAGTAAGCGCCAGACCGGATGACCTGATGGAGCGCTCGCCGGAGGACCGCGCCCAGGAGCTGGCCAGGGCGGTGGCTAGGATCCGGCCGGAACTGGACCTGTACCTGATGACCGAGAGCTCGATCGAGGACCTGGCCGGGCGGCTCAGCCACCATTTCCGGCGTATCTTCCACGCCCGGGAGGGGGCGCTTGAGCTGCATCTTTCGATCCTGGACGGGGTCGAAGCCCGGTACCGGACGCCGTTCTTCAGCGCGCTGCGCAGCTACAGCCACCGGCCGACCGGAGTGTTCCACGCACTGCCGATCTCGCGCGGCAAGTCCATCGTGAACTCGCACTGGATCAGGGACATGGCCGATTTCTACGGCCTGAACATCTTCATGGCCGAGACGTCGGCGACCTGCGGCGGCCTGGATTCGCTGCTGGAGCCCACCGGTCCGCTGAGGGAGGCCCAGGAGCTGGCGGCTCATACGTTCGGCTCGCGGCAGACCTACTTCGTCACCAACGGGACCTCGACAGCGAACAAGGTCGTGGTGCAGGCGCTGGTCCAGCCGGGCGACATCGTGCTGGTGGACCGGAACTGCCATCAGTCGCATCACTACGGGCTGATGCTGGCCGGGGCGATGGTGACCTACCTGGAGGCCTACCCGCTGCATCAGTACTCGATGTACGGGGCGGTCCCGCTGCGGGAGATAAAGCGCCAGCTGCTTGAGCTGCGGAAGGCGGGCAAGCTGGACCGGGTCAAGATGCTGCTGCTGACCAACTGCACGTTCGACGGGGTGGTCTATAACCCCATCCGGGTGATGGAGGAGTGCCTGGCCATCAAGCCCGACCTGGTCTTCTTGTGGGACGAGGCCTGGTTCGCGTTCGCCAGGTTCCATCCGGTCTACCGGCCGCGCACCGCCATGCGGGCCGCCCGCACCCTGATCGAACGGCTCCGCCTGCCGGAGTACCGGGCCGAGTACGACAAGTTCGCCGATGAGGTCGGTGCGATCGACGCCGCGGCCGACGAGGTGCTGCTTGAGCGGCGGCTGCTGCCGGATCCGGCCCGGGCCCGGGTCCGGGTGTATTCGACCCAGTCGACGCATAAGACGCTGACCTCGCTGCGGCAAGGCTCGATGATCCACGTCACCGACCAGGACTTCAGCCAGAAGGCGGAGGAGACCTTCCACGAGGCGTACATGACGCACACCTCGACCTCGCCGAACTACCAGATCCTGGCGTCTTTGGACCTGGGCAGGCGGCAGGCGGCGCTTGAGGGTTTCGAGCTGGTGCAAAAGCAGATCGAGAACGCTATGCGGCTCCGCGACGCGGTCGATAATCACCCGCTGCTGAGCAAGTACATGCGCTGCCTGACCACGGCCGACCTGATCCCGGCCGAGTACCGGCCCTCAGGGATCAGCCAGCCGCTGCGCTCCGGGCTGAAGAACATGATCAAGGCGTGGGACGCCGATGAGTTCGTGCTTGATCCGTCCCGGATCACGATCTATATCGGCGCCACCGGCATCGACGGGGACGCGTTCAAGCGCAGTCACCTGATGGACCGCTACGGCGTGCAGATCAACAAGACCTCCCGGAACACCGTGCTGTTCATGACCACGATCGGCACCTCCCGCAGTTCGGTGGCCTACCTGGTCGAGGTGCTCGTGAGCATCGCCCGCGATCTCGAGCATCAGATTATCGACATGAGCATGTCCGAGCGCGCCGCGCATGAGCGCGCAGTGCTGCGGCTGACCGCGCCGTCGGCGCCGCTGCCCGACTTCAGCGGCTTCCACCCGAGCTTCACCGGCGCCCGCGGGCTGCCCACCCCGGAAGGGGACGTGCGGCGGGCCTTCTACCTGTCCTACAACGACGCTTACTGCGAGTACCTCATGCCGGACGAGGTGGAGCAGCGGGTGGAGAACGGCCAGCAGGTCGTGTCCGCTAACTTCGTCACCCCTTATCCGCCTGGCTATCCGGTGCTGGTGCCCGGCCAGGTGTTCAGCCAGGAGATCCTGTCGTTCATGCGCAGCCTGGACACCCCGGAGGTGCACGGCTACCGTCCCGATCTGGGATACCGCGTCTACATCGACAAGGCGCTGGAGATCGCCACCGCCGCCACCGCCATGGAGATCGCCGTCATGGACGAGCAATTCCCGGTGCCGCAGGCCAGGTCAGCCCGCAGCGCAAGCAAGGGATCATCGGGCAGCAAACCCAAGGGCAATCGAGCGCCAATTCGTGAGGAGCAGAAATGATCAGCGGGACGACCACCTTGATCGCGCACGTGGGATATCCGACCCATAGCTTTAAGTCGCCGCTTATTTACAACCCATGGTTCGAGAAGAACGGCATCGACGCTCTCGTCGTACCGATGGGCGTCAAGGCGGAGGAGTACCCGGAATTCTTCAAGTACCTGTTCAAGATGACCAACATCCGGGGTGCCCTGATCACCATGCCGCATAAGGTCACCACCGTCCGGCTTGTCGATGAGGTAACACCCACCGTACAGATCGCCGGCGCCGCCAATGCGGTGCTGCTGCGTGAGGACGGGACGCTGCTCGGCGACCAGTTTGACGGGGCCGGGTTCGTCCGCGGAGTCGAACGCAAGGGCTTCCCGCTGGCCGGCAAGCGTGCGCTCGTGGTCGGCAACGGCGGAGTCGGATCGGCCATCGCCGCGTCGATCGCCGGCGCGGGCGTCGCCGCCCTCGGCCTGTTCGATCCCTACAAGGAGGCGTCCGAGGCACTCGCGGCAAGAATCGACGAGCACTACCCGGAGATCAGGATCGACACGGGTTCCAGCGACCCGGACGGCTATGACATCGTCGTCAACGCCACGCCACTTGGCATGAACGACGGCGACCCGCTGCCGATGGACGTCGACCGGATCTCACCAGACACGTTCGTCGGCGAAGTCGTGATGAAGCAGCAGATCACGCCGTTCCTGCAGGCCGCCAAGGACAAAGGCTGCCGGGTCCAGGTCGGTACCGACATGCTCTTCGAGCAGATCCCGGCCTACCTGGAGTTCTTCGGGTTCGGCACCGCGACACCAGAGGCGCTGCGCGCCGTCTCGCCGATCAAGGGCTGAGGGGAGCGCGAACCGCTGGTCGCTGAGGAGTCCCCGGCCGAGCCACACCTCCAGCCGCGACGGGTATGACTCTCGCCGACGAAGCTAGGGCCACCGTCCTGGCGCTGCGCCGCGCCGTTCCGCAGCGGGCCGGCATCGCGGTGCGGACCATGACCTGTGTGGCGCTGCCGCTAGCGATCGGGGTTGCCGCCGGGCACCCGCAATCGGGCGCGACCGCGTCGTTCGGCGGCCTGGCGAGCCTCTATGTGCCGCAGTCGCCTTATCGTTACCGCGCGCGAGTGGTGGCCGCGGTGGGAGCGGGCTTGGCGATCGCGGTTCTGATCGGCGCGGTGGCGGGGCGCTGGACTCCGGTGGCCGCCACGGTCACCGCCCTGGCGGCCGGGATAGCTTCGTTCGTCTGTCAGGCCGCGGAGCTACCGCCGCCACGAGAACTGATGCTGATCATGGCCCTGCTCGCGGCGACCGCCGTTCCGGCCGGGCTGGACGGGGCCGCTCAGCGCGCCGGGCTGGCCGCCGTCGGGGCCGTATTCGCGTGGCTGGTGACGATGTCTCCGGCGCTCAGCCGCCGACGGCGAAGTCTTCCTGAACGGCGGGCCGTGGTCGCCGCGCTCGCCGCCGTGGCGGGACTCCTGGACACCGTCGGAACGGACCAGGTCCCCGCGGCCCGTCATGCGGCGGTCGAGAGCGTGCGCAGAGCCCGCACGACCGTGGCCCAGGGCGACGTGCCACCTGGAGATCCGCTGGCGCGGGCCGTCATCGCGGCCGAGGCGCTACTGGAGGGCGCCCTGCACATCGAGGTGGAGGCATCGGGGCGGCTGCGCCCGGACTGGGCTATCGCCATCCGCGCTCTGATCCCCGCAGTGACAGGCGGTCAGATCCCCGCTACGCCTCTCTGCGGCTCCGGCCCACCGCCCACGCCTCTCCGCGGCTCCGGCCCACCGCCCACGCCTCTCCGCGGCTCCGGCCCACCGCCCACGTCTCTCCGCGGCTCCGGCCCACCGCCCACGTCTCTCCGCGGCTCCGGCCCACGGCCCGCCGCGATCCCGCTCGTACGGGCGATCGAGGACGCGCGCGCCGATCTCAGCGGCGATGAGCCCGTCCTCGCCGAGAGAGCCGCTCTGGGCGGGCGGCCCGGCCTGGTGCCGCAAATCGCGGCGGCCCTGCGCAGGCATTCGGTCGTGCTGTCGTCGGCCGCCCGGATCGGCATAGCCGTCGGGCTCGGGGTGGCGATCGGCCGGGCGCTGGGCCTGGGACACGCCTACTGGATAGGCCTCACCGCGGCCGCGGTGCTCCAGGCCAGCAACCTGATGATCACCCGGCGACGCGTGGTCCATCGCCTCGCCGGGACGGTCATCGGAGTGGGCCTGGCGTTCGCCATCCTCGGCTGGCACCCGCCGATCTGGCTGGTCGTGATCGTGGTTGCCGTCTTCCAGGGTCTCGTCGAGCTGGTGATCGCCACCAACTACGGGGTGGCGGTCGCTGGTGTCACCGTCCTGGCCCTGCTCCTGTACCACGTCGCCGCTCCGGGACAGGAGGCGATTGCGGTCACTATCGGTTCCCGCCTCGCAGACACCGCGATCGGAGCGGTCCTGGCCCTGGTGCTCCGGCGGCTGCTGTGGCCGAGGGCGACGCTGCGCCGGCTGCCGGGCGTGCAGGCGCTGACGCTGCAGGCGACGAGCCGGGTGCTGGCGCAGGCCTGGGCGCAGCAGCCGGAACCGCAGCTGCTTGCCGACCGGCGCCGGGCCCTGCAGGGAGCCCTGGCCGTGCTCCGCGCCGTACACGCCGATGCGGCGGCCGACACTGGCCTGTCGTCTCGGAGCACGGACACCGCGTGGCCGGTCTCGGCCGGAATCGAGGAGCTCGCGCGTCTGGCCCTGTCGTGGCCGGCCTACCGGCCGCGGCCGCAGCCCGCGCAAGCCGCGCAATTGCGGCACCATCTGGAGGAGCTGGCGTCGGCCATTACCGAGGCCCGGCCGCCAGGTACGACCATCCCGGCGCTGCCCGGGCAGCCGCTCACCGCGGCCGCGACCGCGGCCCTGACCTCGGCGGTGATGGACGCGGAGCGGCCCCGGCAGCCAGCTGACCCCTCCCTTAGGCGCTGACGCGCCGAAGCACCGTCTGTCGTGATCGGTCATCCAGTTCGTGAGTTTCGATTGCATCGCCGTCGCTCTTGAAGGTACCATCCAAGGGGATGGTGAAGAGATGGTAACCGGATGACCAAGGGCGAAAGCGAGAAGACTGAGAAGATCACTATCAACCTCGGACTGGTGGACCTCGGGCAGATCGACCTACTGGTCCAGGAAGGCTTCTACACGAACCGCACCGATTTCATTCGCACGGCCATCCGTACTCAGCTCGCCACCAGGGGCGAGGCGCTCGACCGGACAGCCGCCCGGCGCACCCTCACCCTCGGCAGCTCTCACTACACCCGTCGCGACCTGGAGGAGATCCGCGACGCCGGGCAGATGATCCACATCCGGGTGCTCGGGCTGGCGAGCATCGCCGACGACGTCTCCCCCCAGCTGGCCCTGGCCACGATTGCCTCAGTAGAGGTACTCGGTGCCTTCCGCGCCCCCACAGCCGTGAAGGCCGCCCTGGCGCCTCGCACCGCCTAAGCCTACGTGGCCGTGATCACAACGGCCGACCCCTCAGCGCACCGGCTGTGCTGCCAGGGAAACGAAGAAGGGACACCCCCATGGACGCCCCCCAGATGAAGGCGATGACTGAGGCCACCCGCCTAACCCGCGAAGGCCGCCTCGCCGAGGCAACCGCGCTGATCCAGCAGACCCTGGCCAACCCGGCGGCGCCACGGCGGACATCTGACGCGCCATCCGCCGGGGAGGAGACCGGTCGCGCGCCCGGCCACGACGCCGACCCCCCGCCAGCGCTGCCGCCGGGCCGGGGCACCAAACTAAGGCGGGCCATACCCGGCTGGCTGAGCCGCCGCCGCACGCTCCCCAGCCAAGACGACGAGACCCTGGTCCAGCCGAGCCAGCCGGCGGCCCCAGCCGTGAAGCGGCCGGCGGCTCCAGCGGTGAAGCGCCCCGCGGCTCCAGCGGTGAAGCGCCCGGCTCCAGCGGTGAAGCGGCCGGCTCCAGCGGTGAAGCGCCCGGCTCCAGCGGTGAAGCGCCCGGCTCCAGCGGTGAAGCGCCCGGCTTCAGCGGTCAAGCGGCCGGCGGCTCTAGCGGTGAAGCGCCCGGCGAGCCAGTTTGAGGCCTTCTCCTACGCCAACGCCGCCGGCACCCGCGACTACCGGCTCTATGTCCCTTCCGGCCACACCGGCGACCCCATGCCCCTGGTCGTGATGCTGCATGGCGGCACCCAGGACGCGGCGACCTTCGCCGCCGCCACCGGCATGAACAACCTCGCCGAGCGGCAGGGATTCCTGGTCGCCTACCCCGAACAGCCATCCTCGGCGAACCCGGGCAAGTTCTGGAACTGGTTTGTTCCTGGTCATCAGCGCCGCGATGACGGCGAGCCGTCGCTGATCGCCGGGATCACCCGCCAGGTCATCGAACGCTACGGGGCCGATGCCACCCGGGTGTACGTGGCCGGCTTCTCCGCCGGGGGAGCGATGGCCGCGGTGATGGCCGCGGAATACCCCGATCTTTATGCCGCCGCCGGCGTGCACTCCGGGGTGCCCTACGCCGCCGCCAACGACGTGGCCTCCGCTTTCGCGGCGATGAAGCAGGGCCCGTCACGCTCGGCCGGGTCCACGGCCCAGCCCGTGCCGCTGATCGTCTTCCATGGTGACCGGGATACCACCGTGGCCCCTGCCAACGCCATGGGCCTCATCGACGACGTTCTGGCCGCGGCCAGCGCGGGCGGCAGCCCCGGCACCCCGGCTGCCACGGTGACCACAGGGCAGGTGCCAGGCGGGCGAGCCTACACCCGCACGTGCTACCAGGACGCCGCGGGCGCGGCCCTGGCCGAGCGCTGGATCATCCACCAGGGCGGGCACACCTGGTCCGGCGGCGGCCCGCACGGCTCATACACCGACCCCGACGGGCCGGATGCCAGCGCCGAGCTCATCCGCTTCTTCGACGAGCACCCCGCCCGCAGCGTATAGGCAGGCGGATCGGGAGTCGCAGGGAGTCGCATGATCGCGGCCAGTTTCGGGCGCCATTTTGCCCAGAACTGGCCACCATCATGGCGTGCCCCGCAGATCAATACCCGCGGGAACGGTCGACGAGGTTCTGCAGGGGCTGCCCTTCGAGGTACCGCCGGAGATTCTCGGCGAACAGCCGTTTGACGGGTTCATCGCCGCCCGGATCGCCCGGCCCGAGATGTGCGGTGTCAGCACGACCTGCGGGAACTCCAGCAGTTCACGGCGCGGCGGACGGCCGGCGAGCTCGCCCGCGTAGACGTCGAGCACCGCGCCGGCGATCCGGCCCGTCTGAAGCGCCGCGATGAGCGCGTCCTCGTCGATGACCTCTCCGCGCGCGACGTTGATCAGGACGGCGTGCGGCTTCATCGCGGCGAGCACCTGGGCGCCGATCATCTTCTCCGTGGCCGGGGTCAGCATGACGCAGACCGCGACGAAATCGCTGGCCGCCGCCAGCTCGGCCACCTGGTCGGCCGGCAGCAGCAGGTCGACGCCTTCGGTGTCCCGCTGCGGCGATGCCACCGAACGCCGCGTCGCGACCACCTGCATTCCCGCTGCGCGCGCGAGGCGCGCGACCTCCGCGCCGATCCCGCCCAGGCCGACGATGCCGATGGTCGCGCCCGTCAGGGCGCGCAGCCCGTAGCCGCCGCGGGAGAACTCGCCCGCCGCCTTCTGCCGTGTCGCCTCGTGCAGACCGCGCGCGAAGTAATAGGCGCTGGCGATGACGTACTCGGCGATCCCGGTCGCCGCCACGGCGCCGCGGCTTGAGGTGAGTATTACCTGCGAGTCCCAAAGATCGGTGCCGTGCAGGTTGGAGACCCCGGCCTGGGTGTGCTGGACCCAGCGCAGGTGCGGTGCCCGCTCGACGATCCCGTGCGGGACCGGGTAGCCGAGAAGGATGACCTCGGCATCTTCAAGCAGAGGTTTTCCGCTATCGATGTCCTGAGCTACCGCGATTCCGTCCAGCACCTCGAGCCGCGGATCGACGTCTGTCAGCCATTCCAGATCCGGCCCCAGGTTCGGCGCGATCACGACCACACGAGTTGTCTTCTGCACCGCTCTATTCAAGCATCGGGGGACCACGGACCCCGGCGCCAGCCGTCCGATCTGCGGCCGGAGCCAGGACCTGTCGTGGCCGGGTCAGCGGGCCGGGTCCGGGTTGACTCCGGTCAGGATCAGGTGGCCGGCGTCCACCGGGACCGTCACGCCGGTGACCTTGGCCGCGAGGTCGGAGTTGAGGTACAGCGCGGTGCGCGGTGAGGGCCTGCGGGTCCATGAACGTGGTGCCCTTGAGCGCGGCGAAGTGGTAGCCGCCCTCCATCATGTCCGCCTCGGTGCCGCCCGGGTGCCCGGCGAACATGTCCCACGCGCCCTGGTGATCGGTCATCGGTGTCTTGATCGCTCCGGGGTTGATCGAGTTGCACCGGATCCCGTACGGGGCGAGCTCGATCGCGATGTTCTTCATCAGCCCGATCACGCCGTGCTTGGCCGCCACGTAGTGCGCGTATTCAGGCCCGCCTCCAGGCCGTTGGTCGAGGAGGTGATGACGATCGACCCGGTCTGCCGCTCGATCATGTGCGGGGCGACGGCCTTGGCCGACTTCCAGACGCCGGTGAGGTTGACGCCGATCATCTCCTCCCACTGGTCCTCGGTGAGCTTCCAGAACGGCGCCGTGGTCCAGATGCCGGCGTTGGCGATCAGGATGTCGAGCTTCCCGAACTCGGCGATGCCCTGGGCGACCGCCGCGTCGAGCTGCTGCTGGGACCGGACATCGGCCTTGATCGCGAGTGCCCGCTTGTCGTACGCCTCGACCAGCTTGACGGTCTCGACGTGCGGCGTGCTGACCCCACCAGCCTCGCCCGTGTACTATTCCGTGTATTTATTCGATATAATGGATATTAACGTGGAGCCTTTAGGCTCAGTGGAGCATTTTGGGGCCTATAGAACACAAAACTCTCCACCAAGCCCAAATCCTCCATGATCTTTTATCGGCAAGGCGTCGCATAGTGCACTCGTGAATCACATAGCGCACTAGCCTCTCGGCTGGCGCTCTTGCGATGCGTTCGTCCACCTGGGGAGCCGGGAGACCCGGCGGAACCATGTCAGGTGCAGCGAACCGTGCCCGCGGCCCTGATCACGGGCCCGCGGCCCTGATCAGAAGCCCGTCAGCCCGACACGTCGAAGGCCGCGATCACCTTGGTCGGCCGCACCCGCACGATCAGCTCGCCGGGCACCCCGTTGCGCTTGCCGTATTCCGCCGCGCGATCGTGCCCCATGTACCGCGCCCCGATCGCGGTGGCGGTCCGGAGCAGCTCCGCCGGGTCCTCCGACAGTTCGGCCTCGCCCTGGACCTG
>Ga0302235_10001672_pt1 | contig 16427 bp, 10 predicted proteins | sample II_Palsa_N3_3_FD_193577 | JGI IMG/M metagenome (GOLD analysis project Ga0302235, IMG submission 193577) | Peat permafrost microbial communities from Stordalen Mire near Abisko, Sweden - II_Palsa_N3_3 | ecosystem: Environmental > Terrestrial > Soil > Palsa > Peat permafrost | place: Sweden... | reverse complement strand
CGGCGCGCGGCCTGGTGCCGGTGCGGATATCACCGGGCGCCTGGTCCGATACCACGGCCCTGGCCCGCCCGGCCGGGCCCAGCGCGTCAAGCAGCGCCCGCGCGAGGTCCTCCTCCGGCGCCAGCGGCCGGGATACCGGCCGCCCTGCGTAGCTGACGCATGCGGGATTGGCGCCAAGGAACACCGGGGCCGGGGAGATCTCGTCGCCCGCCACGGTCATCGTCACCGACAGGTGATGCCCCTCGAAACGCCACGACCACGGCTCGTCGCCGGCCGGGTCACCGAAGACAGCCACCCAGTAGTCGCCGCTGTGCCGGCCCTGCTGCCAGCCTTCACGCCGGTCGAGCACCTCCTCAAGGGCGATGATCGCCATCGCCTGCGCGTAGGCGTGGTCGTCCAGGCCGGTAGCCAGCAGGCGGTGGGCGGCCTTGCGGGCGGTCCCGCTCAGCTGCGCGATGCAGGCCCCCGGCCGGGCCAGGGGCCTGTACTCCAGCCAGCGCCGCGCGGCATCATCGGCGAAAGAGCGCGCCGCGAGCACGTGCTGCTGGCCATCCAGCGCCTCCAGCAGCACGCCCGCGGCCGACCGCATCCGGCCGGGCAGGGAATCATCACCGGGCAGGGAATCAGCAGCCATGCTTCCGGTATATCAGCGCCGCCGGCATCAGCGCGTCCGTTATGTCAGCGCGTCCCTTATGCCAGCGCGCCGGTATGCCAGCGCGCCGGTATGTCAGCGGCGGAGTTCGGGGATGTCGAAGGTCTCGCAGACCGCACGCCAGACGGTCTTCGCATCGGTGCCGTCGGCCAGCGCCTGGCTGACTGTCCTGCTGCCGAGGGCGGCCAGCACCTGATCCTTCGCCACGCTCTCGGCGTACGCGTCGCCGAACTGCGCGCGCATTCGGTCCCAGAACGCGGTCAGACGCATCGCGCCAGGCTATCCGGCTAGCTGGCGCGACTGTCACAGCCAGGAGGCAGGACGGCCGCTCGCGCCGGGGAGCGCGGCTCCGTGGGCTGGCTGAGCGAGGTGAAAGCGCGGTCGGCGGGCGGCCATACATGATTCAGACGCGGGCCAGTCTTCAACGCAAGCTCGCATGACAGTGTGCTGAAGTGCGATTCGCTCATGTGCTCAATGCTGACTGAGTGGTGTGCTAAATGTCGACTGAGCGCTGCGCGGCGGGTTTCCGGACGCCGCCTTTGCCAGCAATCACAAGGCCCGGCGGAGGTGGCTGGCCAGCTACATCGACCAGGTCGTGTCCCGGGATGTCTCCGTCGTGGGCGCGGTCCGCGATCCGGTCCGGCTCCGCCGGTACTTGCAGGCGCTGGCCGCCAGCACTGGCGGGACGCCGACCATAAGACCCTGATTGACGCGGCCGGGATCGATCGCGCCACCGCCATCGCCTACGACGGGATCCTGGAGCATCTGTTTATCACCGAGCGCCTGCCCGCGTGGTCGGCTAACCAGCTCAGCCGGCTGGTCCGGCTGCCGAAGCGTCACCTGGTTGATCCCGCGTTCGTGGGCCCCCTGCTCGGCATTGATGCCCGCGCTGTGCTGCGCGATGGAGACCTGCTCGGCCGCCTGCTCGACAGCTTTGTCGTGGCTCAGCTGCGGGCAGACTGCGCTGTCAGCGGCCTGTTCCCACGTCTATTCCACTTGCGCGACACCAACGGCCGACACGAGGTTGACGTCATAGTTGAACTCGCGGACGGCCGGGTCATGGGGATCGAGGTGAAGGCCGACGCCGCCCCTGTCCCGGCAGACGCACGGCACCTGCGCTGGCTCAGGGACACTCTGGGCGCGAGGTTCATTTCAGGAGTAGTTCTGCACACCGGTCCACGGCCGTTCCGCTTTGAGGAGGACATCTTCGCCATTCCCCCCAAGTACGCCTGCACGGCACCAGCAGACCGTGCAGCGCCGATAACCGGGGTGTCAGACGCCGGTCATCGAGGGCGTGCAGGCGATCTTCGCGACCGCTCTGTCGGCGGGACAGGGCAGGATGGTTGCATGGCCGCCCGTCCGCAGACCGACGACCTGGTGCTGGCCGGCTTCTCCGCGCCGACCAGGGCCTGGTTCTCGGCAGCCTTTGCCGAGCCGACCCCGGCGCAGGCACAGGCCTGGGCGGCCATCGGCAAGGGGGAGAACGCGCTCGTCGTCGCCCCTACCGGATCCGGCAAGACACTCGCGGCGTTTCTCTGGGCGATCGACAAGCTGGCCACGGAGCCCGTCCCGCAAGATCCGATGCTGCGCTGCCGGGTGCTCTACATCTCGCCGCTCAAGGCGCTGGCCGTGGACATCGAGCGGAATCTGCGCTCGCCGCTGACCGGCGTCGGTCACGCCGCCCGCCGGCTTGGCCTCGACATCAGCGAGATCCGGGTCGGGGTGCGCACCGGGGACACCGCGGCGGACGAACGACGCAGGCTGTCAGGTAAGCCGCCGGACATCCTGATCACCACGCCCGAGTCGCTGTTCCTGCTGCTGACATCGAAGGCCCGGGAGACGCTCCGGGGCGTCGAGACCGTGATCGTCGACGAGGTGCACGCCCTGGCCGGCAACAAGCGGGGCGCGCACCTGGCCCTGTCCCTGGAACGGCTGGACGCGCTGCGCGGCGCTCAGGCCGGGCAGCAGGCAGCCAGCGGGCCGGAGGGCGCCGGCGGTACGGCCGCGGGCGTACCGGCTGCGGGCGTTACGGCTGCGGGCGTTACGGCTGCGGGCGGTACGGCTGCGGGCGGTACGGCTGCGGGGGCCGGCCGCCTGGTGCAGCGCATCGGGCTGTCCGCCACCGTGCGCCCGCCGGAGGAGGTCGCCGCGTTCCTCGGCGGCTCCCGCCCGGTGACGATCGCGGCGCCGCCGAGCGAGAAGCGCATCGAGCTCACGATCGTGGTGCCGGTCGAGGACATGGCCGACCTGGAGCTGGCCCGCGCCCCCGATACCGCGCCGGCCGGGCAGGACGGCCAGGACGGCCAGCCGGCCGGCTCCGCCGACCGGCGCCGCTCGATCTGGCCGCACGTCGAGGAGCGGGTGCTCGACCTGATCCAGGCGCACAAGTCGACGATCGTCTTCGCGAATTCCCGCCGCCTGGCCGAGCGGCTCTGCGGCCGGCTGAATGAGCTCGCCGCGGACCGTGCCGAGGCGGTGGCGCTGGCGCCGGCCGGCGGCCCGGACGCCCCGTCGCGCCCGCCTGCCGGACTGCGCCCGCCAGCGGAGCTGATGGCCCAGGCAGGAACGTCAGCCGGCGCCCCGGCCGAGGTCGCCCGCGCCCACCACGGCTCGGTCTCCCGGCAGGAACGGAGCCAGATCGAGGAGGCGCTGAAGACCGGGCGGCTGCCCGCCGTGGTGGCCACCTCCAGCCTTGAGCTTGGCATCGACATGGGCGCTGTGGACCTCGTCATCCAGGTCGAGTCGCCGCCGTCGGTGGCCAGCGGGCTGCAGCGCACCGGCCGGGCCGGTCACCACGTCGGCGACGTCTCCCGGGCCGTGATCTTCCCGAAGTACCAGGGCGACCTGGTCCAGGCGACCGTGGTGGCCCAGCGAATGCGCGACGGCCAGATCGAGGAACTGCGCATCCCGCGCAACCCCCTCGACGTGCTCGCCCAGCAGATCGTCGCGATGACGGCGATGGACGACTGGGATGTCACCGAGCTGGAGCAGACCGTCCGCCGCGCGGCGCCGTTCGCCGGGCTCACCCGCCCGGTGTTCGAGGCCGTGCTGGACATGCTGGCCGGCCGGTACCCGAGCGACGAGTTCGCCGGCCTGCGCCCCCGGCTGATCTGGGATCGCGTGACGGGCACCCTGCGCGGCAGGCCGGGCGGCCAGCGGCTGGCCGTCACCAGCGGCGGGACCATCCCCGACCGGGGGCTGTTCGGCGTATTCCTGGCCGGCGGCCAGCGCGATAAATCCGGCAGGCACTCACGGCGGGTCGGCGAGCTCGACGAGGAGATGGTCTACGAGTCACGCGTCGGCGACGTGTTCGTGCTGGGCGCGAGCTCGTGGCGGATCGAGGACATCACCGCCGACCAGGTGCTGGTCACCCCCGCGCCCGGCCAGCCCGGCAAGCTCCCGTTCTGGCATGGTGACGCGCCCGGCCGCCCGGCAGAGCTCGGCCGCGCAATCGGGGCGTACTGCCGCGAGCTCGGCTCGGCCAGCCCGCCGGAGGCGATCGACAGGCTGCGCGGTGACGGCCTGGACGACCTGGCCGCCGCGAACCTGGTCAGGTACCTGGCCGGGCAGCGCGAGGCAACCGGCTACGTGCCTGATGACCGGACCCTGGTGATGGAGCGGTTCCGCGACGAGCTTGGCGACTGGCGGCTGGTCCTGCACAGCCCCTTCGGAGCGCGGGTGCACGCGCCCTGGGCGCTGGCGATCGCGGCCAGGCTGCGGGAGCGCTACAGCGGGATGGATGTGCAGGCAATGCACACCGACGACGGAATCGTGATCCGCGTCCCCGACGCCGACGACCCGCCGCCGGCCGGCATCGCCGAATTCGACGCGGACGAGGTGGAGCAGCTGGTGACCGCCGAGCTTGGCGCGTCCGCGCTGTTCGCGGCCAGGTTCAGGGAATGCGCGGCACGCGCGCTACTGCTGCCCCGGCGCCAGCCAGGGCGGCGGACGCCACTCTGGCAGCAGCGGCAGCGCGCCGCCCAGCTGCTGTCGGTGGCGAGCAAGTACGGGACGTTCCCGATCGTGCTGGAGACCATGCGCGAGTGCCTGCAGGACGTCTTCGACGTGCCGGGCCTGATCAGCCTGATGCGCGAGCTGTCCACCAGGCGGATCCGCCTGGTGGACGTCGAGACCCCGGCCCCGTCCCCGTTCGGCCGGTCGCTGCTGTTCCGCTACGTCGGCGCGTTCATGTACGAAGGCGATGCGCCGCTCGCCGAGCGCCGCGCCCAGGCGCTCGCGCTGGACTCTTCCCTGCTCGCCGAGCTGCTCGGCCAGGCGGACCTGAGGGAGATGCTCGACCCGCTGATCGTTGCCGATTCGCAGCGGATGCTTCAGCGGCTCATCCCGGACCGGGCCAGCCGCGACGTGGAGAATGTCGCGGACATGATCCGCGACCTCGGGCCGCTGTCCATGCTGGAGGTGGCCGAGCGCAGCGCCGACCCGGGCGCGGCAGCAGGCTGGCTGGCCGAGCTGGCCACCCAGCGGCGGGTGATCGAGGTGCGGATAGCCGGCCAGCCGCGGTGGGCGGCGATCGAGGACGCTGGCAGGCTCCGCGACGCGCTCGGCGTGCCGCTGCCTCCCGGCGTGCCCGCAGTGTTCGCCGAGCCGGTCACTGACCCGCTCGGTGACCTGGTGGCCAGGTACGCCCGGACGCACGGCCCGTTCACCGCCGCTGCCGCCGCGGCGCGCTACGGGCTCGGCGTGGCCATCGTGACCGGCGCCCTGCGGCGGCTGGCCGCGGAGGGCCGGGCCGCCGAGGGCGAGTTCCTGCCCGGCGGGCGCGGCGCCGAATGGTGCGATTCGGGCGTCCTTCGGCTGCTGCGCAGGCGCTGCCTGGCCAAGCTGCGCAAGGAAGCGGAGCCGGTACCGCCGCAGGTGCTGGCCGCCTTCCTGCCTGCCTGGCAGAACGCTGGTCATCCCGCCGCCGCCGACAGCAGGCCGGGCAGGCGCGGGGCCCGCCGGCCTGGCCCCGATGCCGTCTATGACGTAGTCGAGCAGCTGGCCGGTACGGCAGTACCTGCCTCGGCGCTGGAGACGCTCGTGCTGCCCGGCCGGGTGCCGGGCTATGAGCCAGCGATGCTCGACGAGCTGACCGCGGCCGGCGAGGTCGCCTGGTCAGGGGCTGGGGCGCTGCCCGCCAATGACGGCTGGATCGTCCTGTCGCCGGCTGGCTCCGCGCCGCTGCTGTTCCCCGCGGCAGGCGAGATCACGATGACGCCGCTGCACGAGGCCATCATCGGTGCCCTCGATGGCGGCGGCGCGCTGTTCTTCCGCGCGCTAGCCGATCGCGTCACGGCACTAGCCGGGCAGGCGGCTCCGGGCAGCGTGCACCCGCTCAACGGCTCCGGCCTGGTCAGCAGCTCGCGACCGCCCGACGGGCCGGGACTCCGCGGTCCTGGTGATCGGGCGATCATCGCCGCGATCTGGGATCTGGTCTGGGCTGGCCGGCTGACCAACGACACGCTTGCGCCGCTGCGCACCTTGCTCGGCGCCGGCCGACAGCCGTCCGCGCGGCCACTTGCCGGGAGCAGCGCGCCCGAGTACGGCAGCCTGCGGGCGACGGGGGCTCCTGGCAGGCCGGGGTCGCGCCGGGCCGGGCTGGGTTATGCCGGACTGGGCCGGCCTGGACTGGGCCGGCCTGGACTGGGCCGTGCCGCGATCTCGTCCCGCGGCGGGCCGCCGACAGTCAGCGGCCGCTGGTCACTGCTGCCGCCCGGCGAGGCTGACCAGACGCGGCGGCTGCATGCTCTCGCCAGGACGCTGCTCGACCGGCACGGCATCGTCATCAGGGGGGCAGTGGCGGCAGAGCGGGTGCCCGGCGGATTCAGCGCGCTGTATCCGGTGCTGCGCGCGATGGAGGAGTCCGGGCACTGCCGCCGCGGCTACTTCGTGGAGGGCCTGGGAGCCGCTCAGTTCGCGCTGCCCGGAGCGGTGGACAGGATGCGGGCACTGGCGCAGCCGCTCACCGCGCAGCCGCTCACCGCGCAGCCCCTCCCCGCGCAGCCGCTCACGGCCCAGCGGCTCACCGCGCCGGACAGCTCCGGGACCGCGCCCGTCGTCGTGCTGGCGGCGACCGATCCGGCGAACGCCTACGGGGCTGCCCTGCCCTGGCCCGCCAGGCCGGACGAGACGCCCGGCAGCCACCGGCCCGGACGGAAGGCCGGCTCGCTCGTCGTGCTGGCGGACGGGGAGCTGGTGCTGTACGTCGAGCGCGGCGGCCGGACGCTGCTGTCCTGGACCAGTGATCCGGCCGCGCTCGCCCCGGCGGCGGCCGCCCTGGCCGACGCGGTGCACGCGGGCGCGCTGGGCAGGCTGACGGTGGAGCGCGCCGACGGCACCGCCGTGTATGACACGCCGCTGGCCCAGGCGCTGGAGACGGCCGGATTCCGGCCAACCCCGCGCGGCCTCCGGCTGCGCCGCTGAGCCGTGTCCGCCGCACATCCAGGCGCCCGCCGCGAGCGCCGCACGGGCCCGGCGGCTGGCTGGTGAGCTGAGCGAGGCAGGATGGGGCCATGCGAGCAATAGTGGTGCGCCGGCATGGCGGACCCGAGGTCCTCGAGGACGCCGAGCTTCCGGCCGTGCAGCCCGGTCCCGGCCAGCTGCTGGTCGATGTCGCGGCGGCCGGCGTCAACTTCATGGACATCTACCAGCGGCAGGGCAGCCCGCCCTACGCGGCCGACCTGCCCTACGTCCCTGGCGGCGAGGGCGCGGGAACCGTCGCCGGTGCCGGACCCGGTGTCCCTGGCTTCGCCGCGGGCGACCGGGTGGCCTGGACGGGCGTGCCGGGCAGCTACGCGGACCAGGTCGTGCTGCCCGCCGGAAGTGCCGTGCCCGTACCGGACGGCGTCGACCTGCGGGTCGCGGCGGCCGTGATGCTGCAGGGCCTGACCGCGCACTACCTGTCGAACGACACGTTCCCGGTCGGCGACGGCGATCCCGTGGTTGTGCACGCTGCCGCCGGCGGGGTCGGCCTGCTGCTCACGCAGATGGTCAAGATGCGCGGCGGGGTCGTGATCGCCGCGGCGTCCACGACCCCGAAGGCCGTCCTGGCACAGCAGGCTGGGGCGGATTACCTGGCCGGCTACGACGACTTCGCGGCGGTCACCCGGCAGGTCACCGGCGGCGCCGGAGCGGCCGCGGTGTACGACGGGGTCGGCCAGGCGACCTTCGACGACAGCCTGTCCGCCCTGCGCCCGCGCGGCTGCATGGTGCTTTACGGTGCCGCCAGCGGGCCCGTGCCGCCCTTCGAGCTGCACCGCCTCGCCGCCGGCGGGTCGCTGTTCATTACCCGCCCAACGCTGGGCAGCTACATCGCCAGCCATCAGGAGCTGCTGCGCCGGGCCGGTGACCTGTTCGGCTGGATCCAGCAGGACCGGCTCAGCGTCCGGATCGGCGGTACCTACCCGCTGGCCGAGGCGGCCCGTGCGCACGAGGACCTGGGCAGCCGCCGGACAACCGGCAAGCTGATCCTGCTGCCGTGAAGCCTGCCGCGGTGCAGCGCGCCGTCGCGAGGCCCGCTGCCGCGAAGCGCGCTGCCGTGAAGCGCGCCGCGATCCTGCTCGACGTGTGCTGCGTGCTGGCCTTCGTAGTGATTGGCCGTGCCAGCCACGGGGAGGCAGCCAGCATCGCCGGGCTGGCCCGGACGGCCTGGCCGTTCATGTCCGGGCTGGCAGCCGGGCTGCTGGTGACCAGGGCCTGGCGGCGGCCGGCGGCTGTCGTGCCCACGGGCATCGGGGTGTGGCTCGCCACCGTCGCCATCGGCATGCTGCTGCGGGTCGTGTCCGGCCAGGGCACGAACGTCACGTTCACGCTGGTCGCGCTGGCGTTTCTCGGGCTGTTCACGCTCGGCTGGCGGGTGATTGCCCGGGGTGCTGCCTCAGTACGGGGCGCCCGGCTCCCCGGGTAGAGCCACCGGTCCATCATCAGGGGGTAAGGGCTGGTCACCACGGCTCGGGCAGCAGCGCTGCGAAGCCGGGCAGCAGCGCTGCGAGGCCGGGCAGCAGTCGCTGCGCTGCTGCCACGTCGCCGTCCAGCGGCCGGTCGCTGGTATCGGCCGGCAGCGCCCCGGCGGCCAGCCCGAATGCATCAGCAAGCAGGGACCCGGCCGGCCGGATCCCGCGCAGTCGCAGCGCTCGCACCGCGGCGACCAGCTCGCATGCCAGCACGATCCGGTAGGCCGGGATGACGTCGGTGGTGGCCCGCGCCGCCTGGGTGGAGAACCCGGCATGCTCCTCGACTCCTCGCGAGAGGACCGCGCTGCCCAGCGCCGCGGGTGCGGCCAGCCTGCGGATGTCGGCGATCGCCGACTGGGCGACATACTCCAGGATCATGATGCCGGAGCTGGGCGGAGGGTCGGTGGCCAGGAACGGCGCCAGCCCGGTGAAGCCAGGTTCGACCAGCGTGCCCAGCCGGGCAGCTGCCAGCGCCGAGGTCTGGAAGAGCGCCGCGCGGACCGCGTCAAGCGCCAGGCCGATGTAGGCGGTGTGGAAGTTCCCGTTGTGCCAGACCGCCTGTGCTGCCACGTCGATCAGCGGATTCTCCGCGGCCGCGTTGAGCTCACTGGTCACGATCAGCCCGGCATGGCGGGCCGCGTCGACTGCGGGCCCGTGGACCTGCGGCAGCGCCCGGTACCCGTAGGGATCCTGGATCCGCAGCGCGGGCCCGGCTGGCCCGGCCAGCAGGCCGCGCATGACCGCGGCCACCGCCTGCTGGCCCGGATGGGGACGCGCGGCGTGCACGGGCTCCGCGGACGGCTCGGTGGATGCCTTGACGGCGAGATGAGAGAGGGCCGCGATGACCATCGCAGCCTGCAAGAGCTCGCTCAGGTCGCTGCAGGCCAGCGCGGCTTCGGCGATAGTCGCGGCGTTGCTGGAAATGAAGGCCAGTGCGTCCGGGGACGCCAGCGCGAAATGCGGCGGCCGGGCTGGCCGGGGCACCCAGTCCCGCTCGCCGAGCAGGCACAGTGCCGTCATGGCCAGCGCGGTGAGATCCCCGGTGCCGATCGCCCCCCACACCGGGACAGGCACCGACAGGCCACGGTTGATGGCGTCGATGAGCGCGTCGAGTACGCCTGGATCCACGCCAGACCCGCCGGCCGCGATCTGGTTGACCCGTACGACGAGCATCCCCCGGCTGAGCTCAGCGGCTATCAGCGGCCCGCCGCCGCCGGCATGACTGCGCACGAGCCGCAGGCCGTGGCGGGCGGTGTCGCCGCTGCTCACCGCCGTCTCACGATTCGCGCCCACGCCGGTTGTCCGGCCGTAGACCTCACGGCGGGCGGTGGCGTAGGCGGCAACCTCAGCAGCCGCCCCGGCACGCTGCCTGCCGTCAGCGCTGAGCGCGACCTGAACCGCGCCGCGCGCTACCGCTGCTACGTCATCGCAAGTCAGCGACCTTCCGTCGAGAACGAGCACCTGCTGATCCATCGAAACCACTCCCCCGGAGTCTCCCGGCGGCAGAGCATACATTCCGCCACTCGCGGCGGCGGCGCGCTCCCGCCGGCCTGCCCTGATGGTCTCGATCACCAAAACCATGGCGTGCAGGCGGATGGGGTCCTCGCCGTCAGCCCTGAATCTGGATCGCCAGTAGCCGGACTGGATCAGCGCCTGAGCGTCGTTCGAAACTGTTAATCACGAGGCTTCGTAGCCAGATTCCGCCAGTAATCCACGTATTCGCGGGGGTCGAACACTGGCCGGGACAGCTCTCCATCCGTGCGCCGGCACCCTGCCCGGCGCCGTTTACCTGCATAATGCTGGACATGCGTTTGTCCGCACGTGCCGATTACGCCCTGCGCGCTGTCATCGAGCTCGCTGCCGCCCCGGACGGTCATGTCACGGCCGATCAGCTAGCCAAGTCACAGCGCATTCCCGGCAAGTTCCTCGAGGCGATCCTGACTCAGCTCGGCCGCAGTGGCCTGGTGCGCAGTCGGCGTGGCCCGGATGGCGGCTTCTGGCTGGCCCGCCCCGCGGCCGAGATCTCGCTGGCTGACATCATCCGCGCTATTGACGGGCCGCTGCTTGGCGTCCGCGGCGAGCGCCCGGAGAACCTTGGCTACATCGGGGCAGCCGAGCCATTGCAGACCGTCTGGATCGCGCTGCGCGCCAACGAGCGCGCGATCCTGGACGATGTCACGCTCCAGCACGTGGTCTCGGGGGTCCTGCCGGACAGCGTCCGCAAGCTTGCCGACGATCCCCGCGCCTGGGCCTGACCCAGCACGCCGGGCGCCGAAGCCGCCCGCTAGATCAGGCGCTGGCACCGCTAGCTCAGACCGTGACCTGGCACCGTTAGCTCAGACCGGCACCATGTCAGTGATATCCGGCGCGCGCCAGTTCAGCTGATCGAACGCCATGCCGCCCTGCAGCGAAACCGCGTCGATCATCTGGGCCTGGGGAGGGCCGAGCCGCCGGCCGGGGTGGGACGGTGGCCGCCCCTGCGCGGGCCCGCCCATCGCGGACGCGCCCATCGCGGACCTTTCCCGCAGCGCCAGCTGGCGGCCGCCGGGTGCTCCGAGCCGCACCTGGCCTGCGGCGGCAGCGCGGTCGGGCACGGCTGGCCGGGCAGGCGGGCCGGACGAGGGCTGGGGCTCCCTGACTCCGGTCAGTACCGGCTCGTGCTGCAGCTCGGCGAGCGCGAAGTTGTCGGACACCTCCCGGAGCACCTGCGACAACGGCGTCCCTAGTGCCGAGCAGATCGAGCCAAGCAGCTCGGATGATGCTTCCTTCTGGCCGCGCTCAACTTCGGAAAGGTAGCCCAGGGACACCCGCGCCGCGGCCGACACCTCGCGGAGCGTGCGGCCTTGCCGCTGACGGAGCCGACGTAGCGCGTCACCGAGCAAGTGACGAAGCAGAACCATCGCCGCTCTCCCTTCCGAGGCCGGCCGTCCGAGGCCGGTCGCTGATACCTCCACCGTACCCGCCCGCACGGACAGTACGGGAGTCCGTATAGGGGCGTGTTCTCGCTCGTAACACTGTAATCACGTATTCTCTTCCCTTATCGTGCCCAGGAGCAGGCGCAGGCAATGCGCGACGGTCTGCTGCCGGATCTCGGCCCGCGAACCGTGCAGCGCTAGCGACCGTACAGCAGTGCCTCCCACGGCGTCAGGTCCGACACTGACCGCGATGTAAACGGTTCCCACCGGCTGCCCGTCGGACGGATCGGGGCCTGCCACGCCGGTAGTGGCGGCGCCGATTGTCGCTGCCATCCGGCGGCGGACGCCCGCCGCCATCGCCGCGGCCACGTCGGGGTGCACGGCACCATGGCGTTCCAGCAGGTCCGGGGGGACTGCGAGCATCGTGGCCTTGAGATCGGTGGCGTAGGCGACGACCCCGCCGCGGAAGGCGGCGGACGCGCCAGGGACTGCGGTGAGCGCGGCGGCGAGCAGCCCGCCGGTGAGCGACTCGGCTACCGCGGCCGTGTGGCCGCGCGCGGTCAGCAGGCTGACGATCTCCGCGGCGACCTCGCGCTCGCTCATGGTCTCTTCCCGGTACCGTGCACCGGGCTGTGCTGCGGTACCGCGCGACCCAGCCAAGCTCAACGCATGACCGCAGGAGGGCGCGGCGGCACCGGCGCGCTGGTGGCCGCTGCCACCAGATCCACCCCCTCCGAGCCGGTGACGGTGGCACGTACCAGGTCGCCAACTGCCAGCGGATCCCCGGACAGCACCGTCGTTGTCCCGTCCACCTCGGGTGCCTGGTGCGCGGCCAGTCCTGAGTAGCGCCCGTCGGTGAGCTGCTCCTGGATCAGCACATCCAGGGTTTCCCCGATCCGCTCAGCCGCCCGCTGGGACATCAGCTCCTCGGCGAGATCCGCGAGGTCCTCGACCCGCCGGGCGATATCGTCGGCCGCTATCTGCCCGGGCAGTGACGCCGCCTCGGTGCCGTCCTCGTCGGAGTACCCGAAGATGCCAATGGCGTCCAGACGGGCGTCGCTGAGGAAGCGCTGGAGCTCATCCAGGTCAGCTGCTGTCTCGCCGGGGAAGCCGACGATGAAGTTGGACCGGACGCCCGCGCCGGGAGCGGCCGCCCTGATCTGGTCGAGCAGCCCGCAGAAGCGCGCACGGTCGCCGAACCGGCGCATCGCCCGCAGCACGCTCCCGCTGGCGTGCTGGAACGACAGGTCGAAGTAGGGGACGACGCCCGGGGTGGATGTCATCACCTCCACGAGGCCCGGCCGGACCTCGGCGGGCTGCAGGTAACTGACCCTGACCCGCTCGATGCCTGGCACGGCGGCAAGGGCGGGCAGCAGTTTCTCAAGGAGCCGCAGATCCCCCAGGTCCTTGCCGTAGGAGGTGGAGTTCTCGCTGACCAGCAGCAGTTCGCGCACTCCGGTGCCAGCAAGCCAGCCGGCCTCAGCCACGAGGTCCTCCGGAAGCCGGGAGATGAACGCGCCGCGGAAAGCGGGGATCGCGCAGAAGCTGCAGCGGCGGTCGCACCCGGAGGCGATTTTGAGCGGGGCGACCACGCCGCCATCCAGTCTGCGCCGCATGATCCGCGGCCCGGACGCAGGGGCCACGCCAGGCGGCAGGTCAGGTATACCCGGCGGCAGGTCTAGCGAGCCAGGCTCAAGGATGCCACGGTCGAGCGTGCCCGGGGCGAGCGTGCCCGGGGCGAGCGTGCCCGGGGCGAGCGTGCCCGGGGCGAGCGTGCCCGGGGCGAGCGTGCCCGGGGCGAGCGTGCCCGGGGCGGCGGTCGCGGCGACTGTCCCATGGCCGGGCAGGTGCGCGCCCGCGGCAGGGCGCCCGGCCGGCGAGATCGGCAGCAGCCGCCGGCGATCCCTGGGCGCGTGCGCAGGCCACCGCTCGCCAGCCACCACGGCGTCCAGCCTGGCGGCGATGTCACCGTAGTCGTCGAAGCTCAGGACCTGGGCCTCCGGCAGGGCCTCGGCGAGTCCGGCACCGTAGCGCTCGGCGAGGCACCCGGCAGCGACCACCTTCGCGCCTGCCGCCGACGCGCCGAGCAGCTGGTCAATCGACTCTTCCTTGGCCGCCTGGATGAAGCCGCAGGTGTTGACCAGGACCACGTCGGCGGCCCCGCCGTCGGCACCAGTGCCGTCGACGAGCGTCCAGCCAGCGGAATCTAGCCGCGCGGCGAGTTCCTCCGAGTCGACCTCATTGCGGGCGCAGCCCAGCGTGACGAGGCTGACAGTACGCCCCGGCCGGTCTGCGCTTCCCTGACTCGATGACACACCGGCAGACTACGGTAAGCAGAGCTGTGCAATGCCCGCGGGCCGTGACGGCCCGCGGGCACCGACGGGCAGCGATGGCCGGCCGGGGCAGTTGCAGACGGGCGGGCAGTCGCAGGCGGAGAACGGCGGGGCAGCGTCAGCCTGTTGTCCGCTGGCCAGGCCCGAAGCTCAGCGTGACCGGCTGGCCGGACTGACCGGGCGAGCCGAGGTGCTTGCCGTTAACGGTCAAGGCGATCCCGCCGGGATTTCCCAGCACGAGGCTGACTGCCTGATGCTCGGTCCAGCGCTTAACGGTGCCGCCGTAGACGATCCCGCTGAAGATCGCCCGGCCGCTCGCCGTGCTGAGCTGGACCCAGCAATCCTGCACGGCGGTGAGGTGGATCACCACGGCACTCGCTACGGCAGGCGACGGATCCGCAGCCGGCGACGGCTGCGGCCGCTTCTTGCCGGTGTGCTTCGGGACCGGGCGGCCCGCTCCCTGGGCAGCTACCCGCGAGACGCCGGAGGAGTGCCACGCCTGGTAAGCCACGAAGCCGACGATCAGCGCCAGCGCAAGCGCCATCGCGGCGCTCCAGTTAGGCCTGTGCCGATCGTTCAGCTTGATCGGGGTCGATGGCTCGAAGACATCCGCCGCCGTGACCGCCTGCGGTGCCCCGTGCGCCAGGTCGTACTCCCGGACAAGCGCGTCCGGGTCAGCGCCGACGGCTCTGGCGATGCTGCGGATATGCCCCCGGGCATAGAAATCGCCGCCGCACGCAGAGTAGTCGTCGCGCTCGATGCCCCGGATAATTGTTTCCCTGATGCAGGTCCGCTGGCTGACCTGGGTAATGGTGAGACCGGCCTGGCGGCGTTCTGCTGTCAGGGCGTCACCGATGCTCACGCGGCGCCTCCGCTGCTCTGTCGCACTGCGTGCCGCCCGGGGGTGCGGGTAACAGTTATCTGGATTTTACGATCCCTGCGTACGTGTTCCGTCACCAAGTGTAGACAGCATCACCCCCGGGGCGCGTCGACTGGCGCAACCTATCGCGGATCTTTACCCGGTTTCTCGGAGGCTGTCTCGGCGCTGCCTCAGCTGGCCGGCCCGCCCCGCAGCGAAGCGATAAGTTCCGGTAGCTCGTCTGGCTTGACCAGCACGTCTCTGGCCTTGGATCCTTCGCTCGGCCCCACCACGCCACGGCTCTCCAGCAGGTCCATGAGCCGTCCTGCCTTCGCGAAGCCGACCCGCAGCTTGCGCTGGAGCATCGAGGTGGAGCCGAACTGCGTGCTCACGATGAGCTCGGCCGCATCGCACAGGTGCTCAAGATCGTCCCCGATCTCGGCGTCAACCTCCCGCTGGCGGCTTTCAGGTACCGCGACATCATTCCGGTAGGACGGCTCGGCCTGCCGTTTGCAGTGCGCGACGACGTCTCGTATCTCCTTCTCGGTGACGAACGCGTTCTGCAGCCGCAGTGGCTTGCTCGCTCCCATCGGCAGGAACAGCGAGTCGCCCTGGCCGACGAGTTTCTCGGCACCAGGCTGGTCCAGGATGACCCTGCTGTCGGTCAGGCTGGAGGTCGCGAACGCGAGCCTGGACGGCACGTTGGCCTTGATCAGGCCGGTGACCACGTCGACACTCGGGCGCTGGGTAGCGAGCACGAGATGAATCCCGGCCGCGCGGGCCAGCTGCGTGATCCGGACGACGGCGTCCTCCACGTCGCGCGGCGCGACCATCATCAGGTCAGCCAGCTCGTCGACGATGACCAGCAGGTACGGGTACGGCACATAGACCCGCTCGCTGCCGGGCGGCGCGGTTATCTTTCCTGCCCGGACCGCCTTGTTGAAGTCATCCATGTGCCGGAAACCGGACGCGGCCAGATCGTCGTAGCGGCGGTCCATCTCCCCGACCACCCACTGGAGCGCGTCGGCGGCCTTCTTGGGGTTCGTGATGATCTGGGTGATCAGGTGCGGTATCCCGGCGTAGGACGACAGCTCGACCCGCTTCGGGTCGACCAGGATCATCCGCACCTCGTCCGGCGTGGCCCGCACAAGGATCGACGTGATCAGGCCGTTGATGCAGGTCGAGTTGTGCGTGGGGATGCAGGACCGGCTCGCCAGGTACAGGCGGCTGGGGCTGTCGACCTCGATACAGCGAACCGGAACGGACCCGACTGCCCGCACGTCCACGATGTACCGCTGCCGCGCCGGGCTGGCCGACTTGATCGCGCCTTGCTGCGCCAGCTTGCGGTTAAGCCGAAATACTGGCTCGTGCGGCCTGAATGCCACGCTGTAGGCCACCGACGTACGCTGGCTGCGGCCCCGGCACGGCTTCGCTAGCAACGTGGCCTTGAAGCCCAGCCCAAGCACTAGGTCCAGGGCGTCGCGGGCGAGCCGCTCGTTCGTGAGGGAAAGGACAACCGCACCACCGCGCCCGCAGTGCCCGTCCGTGTCAAGCAATCCCGCGAGCAAGGCGCGCCGTTGTCCGACCGAGGTCCTCAGATACAGCTCTGGGATGTGCTTATTGCCCAGCAGGTCAAGCTCTCGCAACCGGCTCATGAAGCCGGTGCGTGACTGGTGCCACGCCGAGCCGGTGCCCCGCTCCGCTATTCCGTACTGC
>Ga0302235_10001664_pt1 | contig 16477 bp, 14 predicted proteins | sample II_Palsa_N3_3_FD_193577 | JGI IMG/M metagenome (GOLD analysis project Ga0302235, IMG submission 193577) | Peat permafrost microbial communities from Stordalen Mire near Abisko, Sweden - II_Palsa_N3_3 | ecosystem: Environmental > Terrestrial > Soil > Palsa > Peat permafrost | place: Sweden... | reverse complement strand
CTCGGCTGCCAGGGCTTCGCCGCCGGTCGGGTCGCGGGATATCACCAGGACGGTGTCGTCGCCTGCGACGGTGCCGAGGATGGCGGGCCAGGCGGCGTGGTCGATGGTCGAGGCGAGAAACTGGGCCGCGCCGGCCGGGGTGCGCAGCACGACGATGTTGGCGCTCCCCTCGGCCGAGGTCAGCAGCTCCTTGAGGTAGCGGCTGAACCGGGCCGACGGGGCCGACGGGGCGGCGTCGCCTGGGCCGGGCGCCGTCTGCGCCGGCGGGGCAGCGGCGACGGGCGTGCCGCCTGCGCCGCTGGCGTCGCGGGGGTGGGCTGACGTGCCACCGTGGAAGGCGGAGCCGGGTGAACTGCCGGCGGCGGCGGAGCCGGGTGAACTGCTGCCGTCGGTGCCGGAGCGGGGGAAATTCTCGTTGACGGGCGCGCTTGGGTCGGCGTCGGCTGGGGGGGCGTCGAGGGCGGACGCTGGCCGAGTCGCCTCGGTCCGTTCGGGATAATTCGAAAGGTCTAGGCCGGTGCCGGGGCGCGAGCCGGGGCCGCCGGGATCGCCCGGGAGGGCGTAGACCAGGGTGCCGTCGGCGCCGCGGAGCCGCACCACGCCAAGCTCGTCGAGGTCGCGGGAGAGCGTGGCCTGGGCCACGTGCAGGCCGGCGTACTGGGCGAGCAGGCCCGCCAGCTGCTCTTGGGAGTGCACCTGCTCGCGGGAGAGGATCGCGACGATCCGCGCCTGGCGGGCGGTTTTGGTGGCCGGCGCGGCCGGGCGGCCGGGCGCCGTCATCGTTGCTCCAGCAGCCAGGCGAGCAGGGCCTTCTGGGCGTGCAGGCGGTTCTCGGCCTGGTCCCAGGCGACGCTGGCGGGGCCGTCGATCACGTCGGCGGTGATCTCCTCGCCCCGGTGGGCGGGCAGGCAGTGCAGCACGATCGCGTCCCGGCCGGCCGCGGCGAGCAGGTCGTCGTTGACCTGATAGGGGGCGAGCGCGGTGACCCGGGCGGGGTCGTCGGCCTGGCCCATCGAGACCCAGACGTCGGTCGCCAGCACGTCGGCGCCCTTGGCGGCCTCGGCCGGGTCGTCGAGGACGGTGGCCGAGCCCCCGGTGGCGGCGGCGATCTGCTGCGCCTTGGCGACGACGGCCGGGTCGGGCTGGTAGCCGGCCGGGCCCGCGACCCGGACGTGCAGTCCGGCCGTGGCCCCGCCCAGCAGGTACGAGTGCGCCATGTTGTTGGCGCCGTCGCCCAGGTAGGCGAGGGTGCGGCCGGGCAGCGGGCCGAGCCGCTCGGCGACCGTCTGCAGGTCGGCCAGGATCTGGCAGGGGTGGAACTCGTCGGTCAGCCCGTTGATCACCGGGATCGTGGACGCCGCCGCGAGCTCCTCGATCCTTTCCTGCCCGGAGGTGCGCCAGACGATCGCGGCGGTCTGCCTGGTGAGCACCCGGGCGATGTCGGCGATCGTCTCGCCCCGGCCGATGTGCGTGGTCTGGGTGTCGATGACCAGCGGCAGGCCGCCGAGCTCGCCGATGCCGACGGTGAACGAGACCCGGGTCCGCAGCGACGGCTTGTCGAACAGGACGGCGACCGCGCGGGGGCCCTCGAGCGGGCGGCGGGCGAACCGGGCCTGCTTCATCGCCGCGGCGAGCTCGAGGATCTCGGCCTGCTCGGCCGGGGCGAGGTCGTCGTCCCGGAGGAAGTGCCTTGGCATCGGGTTACCCCTCCTGGGCGTGGGTCAGAATGGCGGGCAGGGCGGCGGTGAACTCCTCCGCCTCGGACTCGGTCAGGATGAGCGGCGGGGCGAGCCGGACCGCGTCGGGCTGGACGGCGTTGACGAGGAAGCCCGCCTGCCGGGCGGCGGTGGTGACGGCCCCCGACTGATCCCCGTTGAGCACGGCCGCCAGCCACAGGCCGCTGCCGCGCACCCCCTTGAGCAGCGGGTGGTCGATCGCCTCGATGCCGTTGGCGAGGACCTCGCCCACGTGCTTGACGTTCTCGAGCAGGCCGCCGGTCTCGATCGTGTCGAGGACGGCGAGGGCGGCCGCGCAGGCGATCGGGTTGCCGCCGAACGTCGAGCCGTGATCGCCGGTTTTGAGGGCGGTGGCGCTCTCGCCGAAGCCGATGCAGGCGCCGATCGGCAGCCCGCCGCCGAGGCCCTTGGCCAGCGTGAGCACGTCGGGGGTGATCCCTTCGGCCTGGTGCGCGAACCACGCGCCGGTCCGGCCGATGCCGGACTGGATCTCGTCGAGGACCAGCAGCGCCCCGGCGGTGTCGCAGGCCGCGCGGGCGGCGGCGAGGTAGCCGGCCGGGGCTGGGATGACACCGCTCTCACCCAGGGTTGGCTCGAGGAAAACTGCCGCGGTGACCTCGTCGACGGCCTTGCCGAGGGCATCGGCGTCGCCGTACTCGACCCAGCGGACGTCGTAGCCGAACGGGGCGAACGGGGCCCGGATGGACTCCTTGCCGGTGATAGCGAGCGCGCCCATCGTGCGGCCATGGAAACCGCGGTTGGCGGCGACGATCACCGGGCGGTCCTTGCCCTGCTGGCGGCGGACCAGCTTAAGCGCTGCTTCGTTGGCCTCGGTGCCGGAGTTGCAGAAGAAGACCCGGGCGCCGCCGTGCGCTTCGGCGTGCAGCAGCGCGAGCAGCCGCTCGGCGAGCTGGACCCCGGGCTCGTGCACGAACAGGTTGCTGGTGTGCGCGATCCGGCCGACCTGGGCGGTCACCGCGTCGACGATGGCCGGGTGGGCGTGGCCGAGGGCGGACACGGCGATGCCGGCGAACAGGTCGAGGTAGCGGTTGCCGTCGGCGTCCCAGACCCGGCTGCCCTCGCCGCGGGCGAGGGCGAGCGGCGGGGTGCCGTAGTTGACCATCATCGCGGCCTCGAACCGCTGCCTGAGGGCTTCGCTCTCGCTCACTGGGGCTCTCCTTCCGACGTTCCTGGGATGACCATGGTGCCGATGCCGGAGTCGGTGAAGATCTCCAGCAGGACGGCGTGGCTGAGGCGGCCGTCGAGGACGTGGGCGCTCGGGACGCCGCCTTCGACGGCGGTCAGGCAGGCCTCCATCTTCGGGATCATGCCGGCCGACAGCGAGGGCAGCAGCTTGGCCAGGTCGTCGGCGTCGAGCTCGCTGATCACCTCGTCCGAGGCCGGCCAGTCCAGGTAGAGGCCCTCTACGTCGGTCAGCACGACGAGCTTGGCCGCGCCGAGCGCCACCGCCAGGGCGGCGGCGGCGGTGTCGGCGTTGACGTTGTAGACCGCGCCGTCGCCGTCACCGCGGGCGACGCTGGAGACGACCGGGATGCGGCCGTCGTCGAGCAGCGCCTCCACCATCGACGGGTCGGTCTCGATGATCTCTCCGACCAGGCCGATGTCGACCGGCTGCCCGTCCACCAGCGCGTGCTTGCGGGCGGCGGTGAACAGGTTGGCGTCCTCGCCCGAAAGCCCGACCGCGTACGGGCCGTACCGGTTGATGAGGCCGACGATGTCCTTGTTGACCTTGCCGTTGAGCACCATCCGGACCACGTCGATGGTCTCCTCGGTGGTCACCCGCAGCCCGGCCGTGAACACCGACTCGATCCCGAGCCGCTCCAGGTGGCCGGTCACCTGCGGGCCGCCGCCGTGCACAACCACCGGGCGGAGCCCGGCGTGCCGCAGGAACACCAGGTCCTGGGCGAACCCGGCCCGCAGCTCGTCGGCCGTCATCGCGTGCCCGCCGTACTTGATCACGACGGTCTCGCCGTGGAACTCATCCAGCCACGGCAGCGCCTCGATCAGCGTGGTCGCCTTGGCGGTGGCCGAGGCCCGGCGGGCGGCGTCCTTGCCGCCGGAGATCACGATCGTCATGTGGAGTAGGCCGAGTTCTCGTGCACGTACGCCTCGGTCAGGTCGGTCGTGAGGATCACCGCGCTGTGCGGGCCGGCCGACAGGTCCACGGTGATCGTGATGTCCTTGCCGCGCAGGTCGACCTTGGACCGGTCGTCGCCCGCGGCGCCCGCCCGGCAGACCCAGATGCCGTTCATCGCCACGTTGAGGCGGTCGGGCTCGAACACCGCGTCGGTCGTGCCGACCGCGGACAGGACCCGGCCCCAGTTCGGGTCCGCGCCCGCGAGAGCGCACTTGAGCAGGCTGTTCCGCGCGACCGCGCGACCCACGGTCACCGCGTCGGATTCGCTGGCCGCCCCGACCACCTCGATCGTGACGTACTTGGAGGCGCCCTCGGCGTTGCGCTGAAGCTGGCGGGCGAGGTCGGCGCAGACCTCGATCAGCGCGCGGGTGAAGTCCCGGTGATCGGGCGTGACCCCGCTGGCGCCGCTGGCCATCAGCAGCACGGTGTCGTTGGTGGACATGCAGCCGTCGGAGTCGAGCCGGTCGAAGGTGACGGCGGTCGCCGAGCGGAGGGCGGAGTCGAGCTCGGCCGCCGACAGGTCCGCGTCGGTGGTGAGGACGACGAGCATAGTGGCGAGGGAGGGGGCGAGCATGCCCGCGCCCTTGGCCATGCCGCCGATCGTGTACCCCTCCTGGCGCCGGAAGGCGATCTTGATGATCGTGTCGGTGGTGCGGATCGCGTCGGCGGCGTGCACGCCACCCGACCGGTCGGCCTCGGCGACGGCCGCGTCGACCGCGGGCAGCAGCTTGTCCATCGGCAGCCGCTCGCCGATCAGGCCGGTCGAGCAGACCGCGATCTCGCCCGCCGAGTCGGTCAGCGCGAGCGCCAGGTGCTCGGCGGTCGCGTGGGTGTCCTGGAAGCCGAGCGGTCCGGTGCAGGCGTTGGCGCCGCCGGAGTTGAGCACGACCGCGCGGACCCGGCCGCCGCTGACCACCTGGCGGGACCAGGTGACCGGGGCGGCCTGGACCCGGTTGGCGGTGAAGACGGCGGCCGCCGCGCGGGACGGCCCGTCGTTGATCACGACGGCGACGTCCCGCTCGCCGGAGGTCTTCAGGCCGGCCACGACGCCGGCGGCGCGGAAGCCAAGCGGTGCGGTCACACTCACGCGGTTCCTCCCTGGGAGGTCGGGCCGGCCGTCGCGGCGCAGCCGAGGTTCGAGGTGGTCACGGCGCTACCCCGTGGGTGGTCAGGCCGGCCGTCTCAGACAGGCCGAGCATCAGGTTGGCGATCTGCACGGCCTGGCCGGCCGCGCCCTTGCCGAGGTTGTCGGTGGTCGCGATCACGACCGCCCGGCCCGCGTGCAGGTCGGCCGCGACCTGCAGGTGGGCGCCGTTGGAGCCGGCCACCGCGCCGGTCGCCGGCCACTGGCCCTCGGGCAGCAGGTGGACGAACGGGCTCGGGCCGTAGGCGTCGGTGAACGCGTCGCGCAGAACGCGGGTCACGTCTGGGCGGTCGGACACGCCCGGCGCCAGCCGGGCGGTGGCGGTGGCGAGGATCCCGCGCGGCATCGGGGCCAGCGTCGGGGTGAAGGAGAGGGTGACGGGACGAGGCGGAGACACGGACCGTTCGGATGAAAGATTTTGGTGGTTCTGAACTTCGGTCAGCGCCTGCTCGATCTCCGGGGTGTGCCGGTGGGCGCCGCCGACCTTGTAGGCGGACATCGAGCCCATGACCTCGCTGGCGAGGAGGTCGACCCGGGGCGAGCGGCCGGCCCCGGTGGTGCCGGAGGCGGCGACGATCACGATGTCGTCGGGCTCGGCCAGGCCCGCGTGCAGCAGCGGCGCCAGCGCGAGAATGGACGTGGTGGCGTAGCAGCCGGGGGCGGCGACGGTGCGGGCGGCCTTGATCTGCTCCCGCGCGCCGGGGAGCTCGGGCAGCCCGTAGGCCCAGCGGCCGGCGTAGGCGACGTCGGCGCCGTAGAACTGGTGCCACTGATCCTCGTCGCCGAGGCGGAAGTCGGCTGACAGGTCGACGATCTTGGCGGCGGGGATCTAGTTCGCGAGCTTGGCCGATTCGCCGTGCGGGAGCGCCATGAAGATGAGCTCGGCGTCTGCGAGGGTGGCGGCGTCGGTGGCGTCGAAGTTCTTGCCGTCGTAGCGCGGGTGACCGGTGAGGTTAGGGTGGACCGAGGTGATCGGCTTGCCCGCGCTGCCGCCGGCCGAGACCGCCGCGATCTCCAGGTCGGGGTGGCCCGCCAGCAGGCGAAGCAGTTCGCCGCCCGCGTAGCCGCTGGCCCCTGCGACAGCGACCCGTATGCCCATATTGCCTCCTCGCTTCCTGAAGAAGTATGCACTCCAATGCATGAATATGCAAGATGGTTGCCGCTGGGGCGGCGGGCAGGAGGCGGCCCCGCATCCGGCCGCCGGCGAGGTGATGACCCGCCTAGGATGCGTTTTCATGCTGCTGTGGATCAACGGACCGTTCGGCGGCGGGAAGTCGGAGACCGCCCGTGAGCTGCACCGTCGCCTGCCCGGGAGCGTAATCTGCGATCCCGAGGAGCTCGGGTTCGGCCTGCAGCGGATGCTGCCGGCCGGGCTGCGGCGCGACTTCCAGGACTTCCCAGCCTGGCGGCAGGGCGTGCACGAGGCGCTTGACCTGGTTCTTCGGTCGGTCGACGGCCCGGTCATCGCGCCGATGACGCTGATCGAGCCGGGGTATTTCGCCGAGATCATCGGGCGGCTGACCGAGGACGGGCATGACGTCCGGCACTTCGCCCTGCTGGCGGACGAGCGGGTCATCGAGGGGCGGCTGCGCCAGCGGGCGGTCGTGCACGCGATCCAGCGGCTGCGGGGGCGCGACGTGCCGCTGTTCCGCGAGACCTTCGCGATGCGGAAGCTCGGACTCTGCCTCAGCCGGCTGAGCCAGCCCGAGTTCGCGATCCAGCTGCGGACCGATCAGCTCACCGTGCAGCAGGTGGCCGAGGCCATCGCCGCGTCGGCGGGCCTGCAGCTCGGGCGGCACCGGGGCACGGCGGCCGGGGACCGGCTGCGGTGGGCGGGGCGGGGGCTGCGTTACGCCTTGACCCGCTGAGGCGGGCCGCGGGCGGCTGCGGGTGGTCGCGGACGGTCGCGGCGGGCCGCGCGGCGGTCAGCCGAGCTCGGGCCGCAGGGCGCGCAGACGGTCAAGCAGGAGGCGCCGTTCGGGTTCGCTGGGGGCCAGGGTCACCGCGGTCTGGAGTTCTCCGGCCGCTTCGCTCGCGCGGCCAAGCCGGCGCAGGTTGTCCGCCGTGGCGGCGTGCCATAGATGGGAGTACTCCAGGCCGACGATGGTCTTCAGGGCGGCCAGCCCCGCCGCCGGGCCGTGATGCTCGGCGACCGCGACCGCCCGGTTGAGCGCCACCACCGGGTTGGCGGTGATCGACCCGAGCAGGTCGTAGAGGCCGATGATCCGCCCCCAGTCCGTCTCCTGCCAGCTGGGAGCGGTCGAGTGGGCCGCGGCGAGGTGGGCCTGGAGCTGATAGGGCCCGGCGACCCCGCCGGACCGGGTCACCGCCTCGGACAGCCGGGCCGAGCCCTCGGCGATCGCGGCTCGGTTCCAGCGGGTGCGGTCCTGGGCCGCCAGGGTCACCGGGTTGCCGTCGGCATCGGTCCTGGCGGCGGTGCGGGCGGAGGTCAGCAGCAGCAGGGCGAGCAGGGAGAGCGCCTCGGGCTCGTCGGGCATCAGGCCGGCCAGCAAGCGCGCCAGCCGGATCGCCTCGGCCTCGAGATCGATCAGGGCCACCGCGTCGGCGCCGGTCGGGGCGTGGGCCTCGGTCGCGATCAGGTACACCACCGCCAGCACGCTGGCCAGTCGGCCGGGGAGCTCCGGGTCGGCCGGGATCGCGTAGGGGATACGGGCCGTGGCGATCTTTGAGCGGGCCCGTACCAGGCGCTTCGCCATCGTGGGCTCGGGCACCAGGAAGGCGCGGGCGATGGCGGGCACCTCGAGCCGGGCCAGTGTTCGCAGCGAGAGGGCGACCTGGGCCTCACGGCCGAGCGCCGGGTGGCAGCAGGTGAAGATGAGGCGCAGCATGTCGTCGCGCAGGGAAGTCTCCGGCTCCATCGCCTCGATCACCCCCTCCTCGATCTGGTCCGGTGCGGCCCCGGTTCCCCACCGGAACGCGGCGGTCTCCTTGGCGGCCCGAGCTGACTCGCGTCGCAGCAGGTCAAGCGCCTTTCTGCGGGCGACCACGGCCAGCCAGGCGCGTGGGTTGTCGGGGATCCCCGTTTTCGGCCAGGCGTCCAGGGCGGTGATCGTGGCCTCGGACAGCGCGTCCTCGGCCACGGCCAGGTCGCCGATGGTCCTCGCCAGCGTGGCCAGCACCCTGACACCCTCGCTCCTCAGCACCTCGACCAGGGTGTCGGTGGCGTTCATGCCCGGGTGCTGCTAGGGGTGGATCGGGGCGATCGGCCGGAGCTCGATCTTCCCCCGCCAGGCGCCAGGGTTCTGCGCCGCCCAGGCGACGGCCTCGTCGAGGTTGGCCGCCTCGAGCAGGAAGTACCCGCCCAGGACCTCCTTCGCCTCGGCGTAGGGGCCGTCGACCAGCAGGACGTCACCGCCCTTGCCGCCCGAGACGGTGATGGTGGTCGACATCGTCACCGGGTGCAGAGCTTCGCCGCCGCGCATGACCCCGGCCTCGGTCGCCCGACGGGCGAACTCCGTGTAGTCGGGGGCGAACTCTGCCTCCGGCGGGGAGTCCCAGTACTGGTTCTTGTCGTAGTAGAGCAACGCGACGTACTGCGTCATCGTCGAGGTTCCTTCTGTTCGGCGGATCAGGTCCACACCGTTCTACTTGGCTGATCATGACCGCGCCAGCACTGACATGGAACCGGAACCGCTCGGATTCCGGCTGCGGGGCGGCTCTCGCAGTGCCGCGAGCCGCCCCGCACCGGGAGGCTGGCGCCCTAGCTGGCGGGGCTGTTGTGGTAACTGGCGATCCGCCAGCCGCCGTCGCGCCTGACCAGCACCCAGGTCGCGCGGATCAGCCCCTCGCTCGCGACGGCGTCCTGGCCGGGGAAGATAATCCCGCCCTCGCTGATCACGATGGCCGTGTCGTCGGTCAGGAAACGGATGCTCGACGGGTGGTCGGTCGCCCGTGACCCGCTGAGCGGGCCCGCGAACGCGGCCGCCATCGTGGTCTTGATCTCCTCGCGGTCCTTCTTGTAGACGCCGGGCTGGACGACGGTGGCGTCCTCGGTGTAGTCGGCCACGAACGCCTCGGCGTCGCCGGCCGCCCACGCCTTGTACAAGTCCGCGAGCACGTCGCGAATGGCCTGCCGGTCGGTGTCGGACCCGGTGGTGGTGGTCGTGCTTGTCATCGGTCTCCTCGTTTCTCTCCGCGGGTCTGCCCGCGTGGTGGCGAGCGCCACCTGTGGGAAGGACGGACGGGCCGCGGCGGAGAGGACATCCCAGCGGGCGCGGAGACGAAAAAATTACGGGCAAGCGCCGTCGCGGGGCGGTGGCCGGGGCGGGCGCGCGGCCGGGCGGGGCCTGAGGCGGGCGGGGTCCGAGGCTGGCGTGGGACGGCGGCAGGTAGCGATCGGGCATCGAAGCGGGCGCGGGCGGGGCGGCCGGATTAGGCTTCGGGTTGGTGCGAAGCGGGGTCGGACGGGGCCGGGCGCTGGGCTCGGCGGGCGAGAGGTGCGGGAGTTGACGGCGGACGGCCGGACGATTGCGCGGGCGCGGTGTCAGCTGGCACGGCGTCAGCTGGCAGGGAGCCGGCGAGCGGGGTGGCGGCTGGCCGGGGTGGGCGCGGCGGTGGCGCTGGCGGTCGGGCCGATGCTAGCCGGGTGCTCGTCCAGCGGGTCGAGCACGACGTCGGCGGCGTCCTGCGGGAACATGCGGACGGCGGTGAACGTGCCGGTGGTGATCCACGTGGCCAAGGGGACCGTGAACTGCGCGGCCGCGCTCCGGGTGGAGCAGGGCTACGCGGCCATGATCAAGAAGGGCGACATCCGCGGGAACGGCGGCGGCGCGCCGGTGTCGGTGGACGGCTGGACCTGCCAGGGCTACTCGACCACGCAGGCGCTGCAGACCGGTAACACGTCGGAGTGTCACACCGCGAAGGCCGAGGTGGTCGCGGTGCTCGCGGTGCCCTCGCCCGGCACCTGAAACTCGTCCTCGACGAACTCATCCTCGGCGAACTCACCGCCGTCGACGAACTCGCCCTCGACGAACTCACCGCCGTCGAACTCGCCGTCAAGGGCCAGTTCGCCGGGGTCGAGCCCGGTCTCGGGCGGCAGCGCGCCGGGGCCGCGGAACCCGCCGCCGGCCGCGGCCGGCACCGGCTCGTCGTCGACCGGCGAGCGCACCGCGCTCAGGCCGCGGCTGGTGCTGATCATCTGGACCTGGTTGCGGCCGGAGGCCTTGGCCCGGTAGAGCGCGGCATCGGCCGCCGCCAGCAGCTCCGTCAGCTCCCTGCTCGACCCGGCGTCCAGCGCCGCGACGCCGATGGAGACCGACACCGGGACCGGCTCGCCGCCGGTGGTGGAGACCGGCAGCCGGGCGATGTGCGCGCGCACCCGGTCGGCGATCTTGAACGCGTCCGGCGCCCGGGTCTGCGGGAGTAGCATGACGAACTCCTCGCCGCCGAACCGGCCCGCGAGGTCGTACTCGCGCAGCAACCCGGTCATCGTCTCGGCGACGTGGCGAAGCACCTCGTCGCCGATGAGGTGCCCGTAGGTGTCGTTGATCTGCTTGAACCGGTCAAGGTCGAGCAGCGCCACCGCCAGCGGCGATGAGGTCCGCACCGCCCGGGCGACCTCCGCGGCCGCCTCGCGCTCCCAAGTCGCGGCGTTGAGCAGGCCGGTCTTGGAATCCTCGCGGGCCTCGGTTAGCAGCCGCGCGTGCCGGAACGAGCGCTGCAGCAGCGTGGCCAGCGGCAGCGCGATGATCAGGGTCAGCGAGCTGATCGTCAGGCCGACGGCCACGAGCAGGGCCGCGCAGAGCTCGGTCGCGTCGTTGTGCAGCGACTCCCGGCCGAACAGCACATCGCGGATCCTGGCGTGCGGGTTGGCGAGCTTGAAGGCCGACCCGATGAGCGCCTGGTTGATCGCCCACTGGGCGATCGCGCCGGCCCCGGCCGCCGCCAGCCACAGCGTGGTGTGGGTCCACAGGTAGGCACGGGGATTGACGTCGTCCGGCATCCCCGACATGAAGATGAAGCGGGCGCAGCCGTAGCCGACGCCGATCGTCGCCGCGGTGTAGACCCGGCGGTAGGCCGGTACCTTCCTGACCCGCCACTGGCTCAGCGTCAGCCTGATGGCCGGGACCACCAGCGCGTAGAGCCCCGGCAGCAGGAACACCATCGGTAGTTCCCAGACGGCGTAGACGTCCTTGACCACGCCGTCCGGCTCGCTGGCGCGGCGCGACATCTCAACCGAGAAGGCAACGCAGGCCAGCAGCGCGGCGAACAGCGCGAGGTTGGCCGGATGAAAGTGGAAGTGGACCGCGTAGAACGCGATCCAGCCCAGATAACCGCAGGTCACGGCCAGCAACAGCGCGATCAGCGCTGTCGGCTCGGTCCAGACCGGCCAATCTCGGACACGCGGCCACCCGTGGTCGAACACGGTGCTGGGCGCGCGAACCATCTGGCCTCCTTGACCTACGCAATGATTTCCATCGCTGTCGGCGCTGAGCACGCCGGATAGCGCAACGTACGGTGCTAACCCCACATTGTCACAGTTTTCACGTGCGCACTGTCAAAACATGGCTACCGACTGACAGGAACGGGCATCGGACGACTTGTCCGGAAGGCCGTGCGGAACGGGGAAATCCTTGTCCTGCAAGCGTTTGCAGACGAGCCGTCAACGCGGTCGCGACCACCCTTCGTTACCAAAAAGTTATCTTACCTCAGGACCCTCACCAGTCACGGGAGGCAGGGCAAGGCCCAGGCGTCAACACCACGAAATTGGGACCTATCGCTATTTTTTCGGCCGAATGACGAAATGGGCGCATCCGGCGGCGGCGTTGCGCCGTCGCCGGATGCGCCCGGGGATGGGGCCCGGCCGCTAGGCCCGCAGCACCGCGCCGGTGCGCCGGGCGGCCTCGGCCACGGCGGCGTCGCGGGCGGCCGTCGCCTCGGCGGCGGTGAGGGTGCGATCGGGCGCGCGCAGCCGCAGCGTGTACGCGAGCGACTTGTTGCCCGCGCCGAGCTGGGCGCCGGTGTAGACGTCGAACAGCCGGACGTCCTCAAGGAGCTCGCCCGCGCCGTCGGTGAGCGCCGCCGCCACATCGGCGGCGGGCACGTCCGCCGCCACCACCAGCGCGATGTCCTGGGTGGCGAGCGGGTAGGCCGACAGCGCCGGGCCGCGGACCGGGCCGACCGCCTCGGCGGCGGCGGCGATGACGGCCAGGTCGAGCTCGAACGCGCAGGTCCGCTCGGGCAGGCCGAACGCCGCGACCACCCTCGGGTGCAGCTCGCCCGCGTAGCCTGCCAGCCACTCGGGCGCCGCCTCGTCGGCGTCGGCCGCCCCCGCGCGCACCAACAGCGCCGCGCACCGGCCCGGGTGGAACGGCGGCTCCGCCGCCGCCCGGACGTCGAGGACGACGTGCTCAACGGCGGCCACCGAGCGGGCCGCCTCGATCGCGTCAGCCCAGGTCGCGGCCCGTCCGGGACCCCACGGGCCGGGCAGCTCGCGGTACCCGGCCAGCACCCCGGCGATCCGCGGTGGCTGCTCCGGCAGCGCCGCGTCGACCGTCGCGAGCTCCGCCTCGGTCGGCCCCCGGTCGGTGGCGAGGATCGGCGCGACTCCCGGCGCGCCCGGCCGGGGCAGGAAGACCAGGCCGGACTCGAACAGGGCGATGTCGCCGAAGCCGCGGCCGACGTTCTGCCCGAGGACCCGGAGCAGGCCGGGCAGCAGGGTGGTGCGCAGCAGCGGCTGGTCGTCGCTGAGCGGGTTGGCGACGGCGACCGCGGCCCGACGCGGGTCGTCGGCCGGGAGCATCAGCCGGTCGGCGTCGCTGGCCGGGCCGAACGGCTCGGCGTGGACCTCGACGAACCCGTCGTCGGCGAGGGTGCGGGCGATGGCGCGGAGCGCCTGCTGCCGGCTGGTGAGGCCGCGGCCGGCGGTGGCGCGGGGCCGGCGGACCGGGACGTTGTCGTACCCCTCGAGGCGGATGACCTCCTCGGCCAGGTCGGCCGGGTCGGTCAGGTCGGGACGCCAGGACGGCGGGGTCACCAGCAGGACCGTGTGCTGGCGGTCGTGCTTGGCGTGGTGGTCGGCGCCGTCCGGCGGCTGGGCCCGCCACGGGGCGATCGTCGGCTCGTGCGAGGCCGGGGTCGAGCGGACCGTGCAGCCGACCTCCTGCAGCCGGGCGACCACGGTGTCGAGACCGTAGACGACGCCCGCCACCCGGTCCGGGTAGTCGGCCGCCAGCTCGATCGTCACCGGCGCGACCGGCACCTCCGCGTTGGTCAGGCCGGGCACGATCGTCGCCCCGCCCAGGCGGGCGAGCAGCGCGGCCGCGCGGGCGGTGGCGCGCGGCGGCAGCTCGCGGTCGACGCCGCGCTCGAACCGGTAGGACGCCTCCGAGTGCAGCCGGTGGCGGCGGGCCATCTTGGCGGTCCCGGTGTCGCTGAAGTGCGCGCCCTCGATGACGATGTCGGTCGAGGCGTCGTCGATCTCGGTCGCCAGGCCGCCCATCGTCCCCGCCAGCGAGATCGGCCCGCTGTCGTCGGCGATGAGGATGTCGTCGGGGTACAGCGTCCGGGTCACGTGGTCGAGCGTGACCAGCGTCTCGCCCGGGCGCGCGCGCCTGACCACGATCGGCCCGCTCAGCTTGGACCGGTCGAAGGCGTGCAGCGGCTGGCCGAGCTCGACCATCAGGTAGTTGGTGACGTCGACGGCGAGCGAGATCGAGCGCATGCCGCAGCGGGCCAGCCGGACCTGCATCCACAGCGGGGTCGGGGCGCCCGGGTCGAACCCCCGGACCTCGCGGAGCACGAAGCGGTCGCACGCGGTCGGGTCGTCGATGGCGGCGGGCCACGGGCCCGCGCCCGGGCCGGCCCCGGCCCGCCCGGCGTTGTTGTCCTCCTCCGGTCCGGAGGCGTCCTCGCCGGGGACGAAGGTGCTGGCCGGGTCCGTGTACGGCACCTCGTAGGCGGTGGCAAGCTCGCGCGCGACGCCGCGGATGGAGACGGCGTAGCCCCGGTCCGGGGTCACGGTGATGTCGAGCACGTCATCGCGCAGCCCGGCGTACTCGACGAAGTCGACGCCGAGAGGGGTATCCGGCGCCAGGATGAGGATGCCGCTGTGGTCCTCGCCGATGCCGAGCTCGTCGACGGCGCAGATCATGCCCTGGGAGATCCGGCCGTACTTCCTCGCCGCGGTGATCTCGAACCCGCCGGGCAGGATCGCGCCGGGGGTGGCGAACGCGACCCGGTCGCCCGCCTTGAAGTTGGTGGCGCCGCAGATCACGCCGGTCAGCGTGTCCGGGTCGGCGGTCAGCTCAGCGTCGCTGACGGCGACCCGGCAGTACCTGATCGGCTTCTTGAACTCGGTCAGCTCCTCGATCGAGAGGACCTGGGCGACGACGACGCCGCGGATGTCGTGGCCGACCTGCTCGACCGCCTCGACCTCGAGGCCGGCCGCGGTGAGCCGTCGGCCGACCTCCTGCGCGTCGACCGGCGCGGGGATCGGCGCGTACTCGCGCAGCCAGGAAATGGGTACTCGCATGGCCGTTAGATCTCCGTCCCGAATGCCCGGCTGAACCGCACGTCGCCGTCGTAGGTGTCCCTGATCTCGTTGATGCCGTGCGACAGCATCAGCGCCCGCTCGATGCCCAGCCCGAACGCGAACCCGCTGTACCGGTCGGGGTCAATGCCGCAGGCGACGAGCACCCTCGGGTTGACCATGCCGCAGCCGGCGATCTCGATCCAGCCGCTCGACCGGCAGACCCGGCACGGGTCGGCCGATGGCTTGGCCGACTCGCCCCGGCAGATGTGGCACTCCATCGAGACGTCGCCCGACGGCTCGGTGAACGGGAAGTAGTCCGGCCGCATCCGCGTCTTCAGCCCGGCCCCGAAGAGCGCGTCGACGAACGCCTGGATCGCCCCCCGCAGGTCGGCCATGGTCAGCCCCTCGTCGACCGCGAGGCCCTCGATCTGGTAGAAGACCGGCAGGTGGGTGGCGTCGAGGGCCTCGTTCCTGTACACCCGGCCGGGGCTGACGACGTAGAGCGGCAGCGGCCGGGTGAGCAGCGAGCGGATCTGCACCGGCGAGGTGTGGGTGCGCAGTACCATCCCGCTCCGGTCCGCCCCCTCAGGCGCCGCGACGAACAAGGTGTCCTGCATTTCGCGGGCCGGGTGGTCGGGCGGGATGTTGAGCGCGTCGAAGTTGTACCACTCGGCCTCGACCTCGGGCCCCTCGGCGACCTCGTACCCCATCGCCACGAACACGTCCGCGAGCTTGTCGGCGATCATCGAGACCGGGTGCCGGGCGCCGGGCGGGGTCCGGTCGGCGGGCAGCGTCACGTCGACCCGCTCGGTGACCAGGACCTGCTCGTCGCGCTCGCGCTCGAGCTGCTCCTGGCGCGCCTTGACCGCGCTGGCGACGCGGGCGACGGCGGCGCCGACCCGGCGGCCGGCGTCGGCCCGGGCCTGCGGCGGCAGCGCGCCGATCTCGGCCCGCGCCAGGGACAGCGGCGCCTTGTCGCCGGCGTGCGCGAGGCGCGCCTCCTTGAGCTCGTCGAGATTTTTCGCCCCGTCGATGGCGGCGAGCGCCTCGGCGACCGCGCGCTCAACCTCATCCGCTGTCAACGCGGTCACCTCAACCGGGTCGTAGTTCTTATTTGGTGCGGACATCTTTCGCTTCCTTGTGGCTTTTGGCGGCTGGCAGGCCTGCGGTGGTACCGGGGATAGAAAGCAGTCATCCCTAACGGACCGTGGCGACTCGCATCCAGCACACCGAACCCTATCGGTTGGTGGCGAAAACCGTCGTCGCGCCCGCTCCGGCACTAGGCACCCTGCCTACGCTCCCGGCGTGGTCGACGGAGAGCCCGCGGCCGCCCGCCTTCCCGTCCCGGCGGCGTTACGGCCGCTCAGGCGATGGGCGCGCCCGCGGGCACGGTAAATCGGAACTCGGCGCCGCCACCGGGGGCGACGCCCACGGAGATGTCGCCGCCGAGCGCCTCGACCAGGCCCTTGACGATGTAGAGGCCAAGGCCGGTGCCGCCGCGGCGCTTCCCCCGCCAGAACTGGCGGAAGACCCTGGGCGCCATCTCGGGGGGGATGCCCTCCCCCTGGTCGCGCACGGACACGACGATCGCGCCGGGCTGTTCGCCGGCGCTCGCGTGCGCGCTGTCCACCATGACGGTCACGATACCAGCCCCGTGCCTGACCGCGTTCTCCACCAGGTTGCCGAGGATCTGGTCAATCTTGTCCGCGTCGAGCCAGGTCTCGGGGAGGTCGGGGGCGGCCGCGAGGCGGAACCTGTCCTCGGGCTCGCCCGCCGCCACCCGGCCGGCGATGATCCTCTTCGCCCGGTCGGGCACGTCGACCAGCTGGCGGTGGACCTCCATCCGGCCGGATTCGATCCTCGACACGTCGAGCAGCTCGGTGATCAGCCGGGTCACCCGGTCGGCGTCGGCGTTGACGGTCTCGAGCATGACCCGCTTCTGGTCG
>Ga0302235_10001663_pt1 | contig 16493 bp, 15 predicted proteins | sample II_Palsa_N3_3_FD_193577 | JGI IMG/M metagenome (GOLD analysis project Ga0302235, IMG submission 193577) | Peat permafrost microbial communities from Stordalen Mire near Abisko, Sweden - II_Palsa_N3_3 | ecosystem: Environmental > Terrestrial > Soil > Palsa > Peat permafrost | place: Sweden... | reverse complement strand
CGGCACCAGCCGTCGGACAAGTTAATTTCAGTCGAAGCGGCGGGTTAATCACAGTCGAAGCGGCGGGCGCTCGGGTAGCGCTGGCCGCCGTCCACCACGATGTTCGCGCCGGTGATCCAGGAGGCGTGCGGGGACAGCAGGAAGGTGACCACGTCGGCCACCTCAGGCAGGGTGCCGAGACGCCCGAACGGGAACTGGCCGTCCAGGAAGGCCGCGAAGTCCTCGGGATGCTGCTGGCTGAAGGTGTCCCAGCCGCCGCCTGGGAACATGATCGATCCGGGGCTGACCGCGTTCACCCGGATGCCGCCGGGCGCCAGTTCCTGGGCGGCGGTCGCGGCCAGGTGGATCTCCGCCGCCTTGGCGGCGGCGTAGGCGGTCCGCGGGGCCGGCCGCAGGCCGGTGATCGAGGAGATGATCACCACCGAGCCGCCGCCCGCGGCCCGCAGCCGGGGCAGGCCGGCCCGGATCAGTTCGGCGGCGTGACCGGCGTTGAGGGCGAAGGTGGCGGTGAACTCGTCCGGGCCGGCGCTGGTGAGGTTGCCGCGGCCGACCGTGCCGCCGGCGTTAGCCACCAGGTGGTCCAGGCCGCCCAGCGCGGTGGCGATGTCGTCGACGGCGCGGTTCAGCGCGGGCGTGTCGGCGACGTCGGCGACGGCGGTCGCGACCGGCGTACCGCGCGGAGCCAGCCGCTCGGCCGCGGCGGCCAGGCCCGCGGCGTCCCGGGCGATCAACCCGACGGCCGCTCCCTCGGCGGCCAGCGCGTCGGCGATCGCGAGGCCGATGCCTTTGCTTCCCCCGGTGATCAGCGCCCGGCTACCCTGCAGACCGAGATCCATCAAGGGGCTCCTATCGTGAGACGACCGTCGATTCGTCCGGCCGGCCCGCGGCCGGGACCGAGAGGCAAGGCTACCGATTCCACACCACGGCGCCCCGGCAGGCCTCCAGCCCGCGGGCCGGGAGGACATCCGGACGGCCCTGGCCGCGGCCGCGGACCTGGGCATGTTCTTCCGGCTGGCCGATCCGGCCGCTGACCCGGCCGCTGACCCGGCTGGCTGGCGGCCCGTCGGGCTGCTCTACGACAGCCGGCTCTCCCGCGACCAGCTCAATAGCGAACAGGCTGACAGCCGACGGGATCATCTCGATGCGCTCCTCGCTTCGGTCCGGGCCGCGCTGGGTGGGTGCGAGCCGCGGGTGGCGGCGTCGCTGTTCTTCCAGGGCTACGCCTCCCGGCTGCTGTCGCCACCGCTCGCGTGCCTGGCGGCGAACGGCTGCATCCCTGGTATGCCGGCCGAGCGGCTCCGCTGGCGCCATCCGGAAGATCAGATGATCGAGCTCGGGCTGACCGCGGATGAGGGGTGGGCCGGGTCCGACCGGAGGCTGATCGAGCAGCTCGTCGCGGCCTCGTTCGAGGAGCATCTGCAGCCGCTCGCGGACGCGCTGCGGCGCCGGGTCCGGATCGCCGCGGGCCTGCTGACCGGCAACGCCGCGTCCGCGCTGGTCAGCGGCCTCGCTCTGCTGGCCGGGCGGCTCGGGCCGGACTGGAGATCGCTGGCGGCGCACGCCCTGGCCCAGCCGCCGCTTCGCGGAAGCGGCAGCTGGGGCGGGAGCCCCGGGCGCGACAGCCCCCCGCGCGACAGCCCCGGGCGCGACAGCCCCGGGCGCGACAGCCCCGGGCGCGGGGGCGGCGGGCGCGGAGGCGGCGGGCGCGGAGGCGGCGGCGAACCGGTCTTTGTCCGGCGCAGCTGCTGCCTGTACTACCGGGTCGCGGGTGGCGCCCTGTGCGCCGACTGCCCGCTGGCGGCTCGCGGCGGGCCGGTCACGAATCATTGTGGATCGGCGCCGTCTCCACAAGACGGTGCCGATCCACAATGACCTCCATGACCAACCGGTTGCCGACATTAGGTACATTTCTCCCTCGCGGGCCGGAGTCTCGCTGATCGTGCGTCACCACTACCGCGGGGCGGGAGTTGATGACACACGAAAATCATCCCCGCCGCTTCAGGCCGGACATTAGGTACATTTCGGACTGCGGAGGAGTTCGGCGGGGCGCGAGGAGTTCGGCGGCGGGCGCTGGTGAAGGGCGGCATAGGATGCGGGCGTGATGATAGAGCTCGCTCACGACCGGCCGGAGGTGCTGTACGTGGACACCCTCGGGGCGGCGTGGCTCGCCGTCGCCCGGCGGATCCTGGCCAGCGGCATCGCCAGCCGCTACGACGGCCTGGCGGTCCGCGAGATATCGCTGGTGACGCTGGCCGTCGAGGCGCCCGATCCGGACGACGAGCTCATCGCCCGCTACGCCGAACCGGAACGGCTGGCCTGGATGCACGCCAACTTCACCGACCGCAGTCAGGTCGCCGCGCTGGGCGGGACGGACAGCTACGCGACCCGGCTCTTCGATTACGAGCACTCCGGGCGCGACCAGGTGGCCTGGGTCATCGACCGGCTGCACCGGGACCCGGCCACCCGCTCGGCGACCATCACCATGTTTCAGCCGCACACCGACACCAGCTATGTCCCGTGCGTCAGCCTGCTCGATTTCTGGCTGCCCGGCGGAGCGGTGGAGCTGGTTGCCTACGCCCACAGCATCGACTTCGGCGCCAAGGGATACGGCAACCTGGTCGAGCTGGCCTCACTGCAGCGGCAGGTGGCCGGCCAGCTCGGGCGGCCGGCCGGCCGGCTGCTAATGATGGTCAAGTCGGCGCATATCTACGAGACCGAACGGGACTACCTGCTCGGCGTCCTGGCGCGGGAAGATCCCGGGCCGCCCTAGCGGCCGATTCCTCGCGGTTGGCTTCCAGAGCGGCCCGGATGTTCTCAGGTGCGGGCGTAGTTGCTGGCGCCGTACCAGTCCACGACGACAACGGGGTCGTCTCCGACCACCCAGGCGTCGTGGCCCTGCGGCAGCGCGGTGACATCGCCGGGCCTCGCGTCGAACTCGGCGCCGTCGGCCATCACGATATGCAGGATTCCGGTCACGTGGTACTGGAAGTGCGGCGCCTCGCACAGATCGGTGCCCGCGAGCGGCTTGACATGCTCCGACCAGCGCCAGCCGGGCTGGAGGGTGAGCCGGCCGATTTCTGCGCCGCCGATCTTGAGCAGGTCGAGGGCGCCGTAGTCGAAGGTGCGGGTCTCGTCGGGTGCCTGGAAGCTCTTCTGCTCCGCTTTGCCGGTCACTGGGGTCTCCTTTTTGGTTTTTTGCCATCGGATTCGTGCTTGCGGGACCAGCGTGACCGGCAGCCGTTGCAGATACCTTGCACTGAGCTGGTGGCGGGAGCGCCGCCGGGGCTTTAATAGGGCATGAGGTCGCTGGCCGTCCGGGTGCTCAGCGACTTCGGCGTGGATGGGATCGAGCCGCAGGCGCTCGGCAGCCGGAAGGCGCGGCTGGCGCTGCAGCTGCTGGCCATGGCCGAAGGCCAGGCCGTTCCGGCCGACGTGCTCATCGACGCTCTGTGGGGCACCGCGCCGCCCGCGCGACCCGAGGACCAGGTCGCCGTGCTGATGAGCCGTCTCCGCTCGGTCCTCGGGCGCGACCGGATTGAGCACCGTGACCGCGGGTACCTGCTGCACTGCGACTGGCTCGACGCGACCGAGCTGGCCGGGCTCACCCGTGAGATGGAATCACGGCGGCAGGCCGGCCACCTGATGGGCGCGGTCGCCGCCGCCCGGGTTGCGCTTTCGCTGATCCGCGGCGAGGGCCCGCAGCCGCTGCCCGGCGAGTGGGCCCAGCTCAGGCACGCCGAGTTTGGGCGGCTGGTCAGCCGGGCCCGGCTGGTGGCCGCCACAGCGCTGCTCGAGGCGGGTGACTGGATGGCGGCCGCCGACGCGGCATCGGCAGCCGCCGAACGCGATCCGTACGACGAGGTGGCCCTGCGCATCCTGCTCCGGGCTTATGTGATGGGTGGCCGGATGGCCGGGGCGCTGGCCCTGTACGCCACCGCGCGGCAGCGGATGGCCGACGAGCTTGGCACCGATCCTTCGCCGGAGACGACCGCGCTGTACACCGCTATCCTCCGCGGTGAGCTGGCGGTGCCCGCGCGGCCGTCCCCGGCCGCCACCAGCGGCGTGGTCGGCCGGGACGAGGAGCTGTCCGGCCTGGAGACGATCGCGGCGCGCGCCCGGGGTTCGCAGGTCGGCTCCACCGAAGTCATCGTCGTCGACGGGGAAGCCGGCATCGGAAAGACGACGTTGCTGCGGGCCTGGGCCGACCGGCGCACCGCCGCCGGAGACACGGTGCTGATGGCGTCGTGCGGACCGCTGGACCGCTCGCTGCCGCTCGACGCGCTGCTGACCGCGCTGGCCGGCCTGCTGCGCGAGCTCGGGCCCGACGCGACCGCCGACCTGCTGGGCGCCGACGCGGCGATACTGGCGCCGTTGCTCGGCGCGGCGCCCAGCCGGCGGGCACCGCCGATGCTGGCGGACATCGTGCTCGGGCCAGCGGTGCTCTACGCGGCCCTGGTCCGGGTCCTGGGCCGGCTGACCGAGCGAATGCCCCTGGCGCTGATCATCGACGATGCGCACCTGGCCGGCCCCGCGCTGCCAGACTGGCTCCGTTTCGTCCAGCGCGAGCAGCCCGCGGTGGTGGTGGTCGCCGCGGTCCGGCCCGGGGAAGGAGAGCCCCTGCCGGCCACGGCCTTTATCCATCTCGGTGCGCTCGACCGGGAGGCGGCGGCTGAGCTGGTCGGACCGGGCCGGGTTGACGAGCTCTACGCGCGGTCGAAGGGGCACCCGCTGTTCCTGACCGAGCTGGCCCGCCACGCCGCCGGCACCGAACTGCCTGCGTCCTTGGTCGAGTCGGTGTCCACCCGATGCGATGAGCTGGGCACGGCCGGGATGCTGCTGCGCACCGCGGCCGTGATCGGGCCGGAACTGGATGTGGACCTGCTCGCGGCCGTGCTCGGCCGGCCCGCCCTGACCTTGCTCGACGACGCCGAGCAAGCCGTGGCCAAGCAGTTCCTGGTCGAAGCCGACGGGATGTTCAGGTTCCGGCACGAACTGGTCCGGGAGGCCCTGGCGGTGAGCGCGACCGCGGGACGGGCCGCGTTGCTGCACCGGCAGGCCGGCCGCGTGCTCGACCGGCGGCCGGACGCCGACCGGCTGACCGTAGCCGGCCACGCGCGCCTGGGGGGTGACCTGGCGCTGGCCTCGCGTGCCCTGCGCGATGCCTCGGCGCAGGCCGCGGAGCGTTTCGACCACGCGGCGGCCGAGGCGCTGCTCGACGACGCGCTGCGCCTGTATCCCGACCCGGACGGCTGGCTCGCCCGGGCCCGGGTGCGCACCCTGCGCAGGCGTTACGCCGAGGCCCTGCAGGACGTCAAGCAGGCCGCCTCGGCCGGCCCGGCCGCCCTGGAGGTAGGCGCCTGGGCGTCTTATTTCGGCCGCAACTTCCGGCAAGCCGCGCAGTTCGCCGAGGACGGCGCGCTCGCCGCGGCCGACGCGGCGACCCGGGCGCGGTGCCTGGCGGCCGGCGGCCGTACCCATCACGCCGCAGGGGACCTGGCCCAGGCCGAGCTGATGCTCGGTGAAGCCTTCAAGCTCGCCGAGGGCGCCGACCGAGTCACCGCGGCCGGGTGGCTGGGGGTGCTCCGGGCCCATCAAAGCCGGGTCGACGAGGCGCTGGCCCTGCTGCGCCCCGCTGCCCGCGGGCAGATCGGGGTGGAACATACCTCGGCGACCATGCACTCGCTGCTGTTTACCGGGCACGCACACGCCCTCGCCGGACGCCCCGCCCAGGCGCTGGCCGCGTTCACCCGGTACACCGCCGAGGTGGAAAGGCGCCAGGTACCCCGTTTCGGCGGACGGGCGGTGAACTTCGCCGGCTGGGTCCTGCGCAACCTGGGGGCCTGGTCGGAGGCGTACGATCACCACATCGAGGCGCTCGAGGTGGGCCAGCGTGAGGGGACCGCGGAGACCCCCATCGCCGCTCTGCAGGACTTGGCCGAGCAGGCACTGGAGACCGGGGATCCGGACGCCGCCGCCGCCCGGCTGGCGCAGGCCGCGGCGCTATTGCATGGGGACCTGGTGTTCGGCTGGCGGCTCGAGCTCAAGCAGCAGCTCCTGAGTGGGCGGCTGGCCCTGGGGCGGGGCGACGCGGAACGCGCGCTCGTCGCGGCCGGTCAGCTGGAGGCCCGCGCCACCGCGCTGGGCGTGCCTCGGTACATCGGCGTCGCCCGGCTGCTCGGGCACCGGGCCCACCGCGCCCTACGCACGCCCGTAGACCTGGCCGTCGTGGACGCGGACCTGGACCTGCTCGACCGCTGCGTGGCCATCGAGGCCTGGCGGTGGACCTGCGACATGGCCGCCGACTTCGCGCATGAGGCCTGGCTGGCCCGGGCCGCCGACCGGGCCGACCGGCTGGCCCGCGACGCCGGCCGCTACGCGGACGGACTGCGGCGGGAAGCGGATAAGCGGTCGAGCCGGATGCGGGTGCCCGGCCCGACGGGGACATGACGTGGACCGGGGCTGAGCCGGTCGCTCAGCGCGCCGTGAGCATCATCATGGAGACGACCAGGGGTGAGGTCCCGGCGAGGCCGGCCACGGCGTGCTCGGCCGCGCGCCGGACGGCGGTCCGGTCCGTCGGGTCCAGTGAGCGCAGGAACGGGGCGACCTGGGCCAGCCCCAGCCGCCATGATGCCAGCTGCACGGGGGTCACCAGTCCGGTGCGGACGGCCGTCGTACGCACCCGCACGTCGGTGAAGCCCGCCGCGGCCGCGCACTCGGCGAGCACCTGCGGATCGCCCGCCCGTGACCCCGGGCTGAGGCAGGCGTACCAGGTCGGCGGGCGGTAACCGAACGAGCCGAGGACCTGGTCAACCGCCCCCTTGGCGGGATGGTCCCAGCCCGGCGCGAACGTGCTGGCCGTGATGGCGGTGCCCACTCGCCGGGCCTCAGCCAGGCCCGCGGCCAGGTTGTCCAGGTGGTTGAGGCAGAACGCGGCCAGCACCAGGTCAAAGCTGTGGTCGCGGAACGGCAGCGCGTTCGCGTTGGCGGCGACCGGATCCCAGGCCGCGCCGCTGCCGGGGGCTGGGGTGCCGGGGGCTGGGGCGTCGGGGGCTGGGGCGTCGGGGGCGGCGCTGCCGGGGGCGGGAGCGCCTAGGTCCCGGGCGTGGTGCAGCATGGCCAGGGATAGGTCGGCCGCGACCACCTGGCGCGCTCCGGCGGCCAGCGCGGCCCAGCCGGCCGCGCCAGTGCCGGCACCCAGGTCGAGGACGACAGCACCGGCCAGGGGTACGGGCGCAGCCTCGACCAGCACCCGGGCTAGCGGCGCGTACAGCGGGCCTGGGCCGTCCGCCCAGGCGGGCGCGGCGGCCTCGTAGCCGGCCCGCAGCCCGGCGGTCACTTCAGCAGCGCCGCCGCCCGTACGGCGTTCTCCTCCCACCATGCGAGCTCCTCGTCATAACCGCCGAACGCCTTCTCCCAGCCAAACTGGACCAGGGCACCCAGCAGGCACAAGGCCAGCTGACGGTCCCACCAGGGTCCGGTGTCGATGCCGCAGGACTCAAGGGCCTCCCGGTAGGCCGTGATCGAGGCCTCCTTGGTCTGCGGGAGCCGACGGCAGTTGATCGCGAGGTACCAGGCCAGGTCGGACAGCGGCGCACCGCACCCCGGCTGCTCCCAGTCCAGCAGCACCGTCCGCTCCGCGTCGTCGGTACCGAGGTTGTCGAGCTTCCAGTTGCTGTGCACGAACGTATGCGGGGTCGCGGCCAGGGCCTCGACCAGCGGACCCGGGTCGTGCGCCAGCGGGGTGACCGCCGCGGCCGCCGCGGGAGCGACCTGCGCCAGCAGCGGCCAGCCCTTCGCGACCAGCTGCGGGACCAGGTGCGCCGAGCCCACGGCGGCCTCCGCCATCGCCGTCCAGACAGAAAGCTCCAGGTAGCGGTGCATGACGGGAACCACATCGAATTCGGGGCCGCACGCCCAGAATTCCGCGTGCAGGGCGGCCATGTGCCGCAGGAAGCGCGCATGCTGGTCCAGTGTGATCGGCGCGTCGGTGGCGGGGACCAGCCACGGTGTGACGTCGCGCATGAGCAGGGCACAGCCTCCCCGGGGGATGGGGGCAGCGGCCACGATCGGCTGGTTGAAGCACTCGGGCAGACGGGACAGGATGCCCCGCTCCCACAGCACCAGGGGGGCGCCGCGCAGGCAGCCGGAGGCGCGCATGGTCCAGTCCTGCGCCAGATCAAGATGCTTGAGCACGTAGTCCTGGCCGTCGATCACCACCCGTTCCAGAGTGGCCCCCGACTTACCCGGTGCCTCGGCCAGGACCGTTCGCTCCGTCGCGGCCGCTAGAAGTTCGGTGAGCGGATTCGCGTCGACGGCGGCCCGCGGATCACGCACCTGCGGCCTCCATCTCGGCCAGCAGCTTGGCCGGCCAGCGGCCACCGCACAAGACCGTGTCGGCGACGATGCGGTCGTCGCGCACCGTCAGCAGGTGCATGTGATGGGCCGCGTGCGGCACGCCGTCCTCGGACCAGCTGAGCGTGTACTCCACGACCTCGCCCGTCCCGTCCTCAACCCGATGGCGGCGCAGTTCGTCAAAGCGGCCCGGGTCGGCGAACCAGCGCGTGTATTCGGCTCGGATCGCGTCGGCACCGGCGACACGCAGTCGCCAGTTGGGCACGGTCGCGTCCAGCGTCGCGTCCGCGCTCCACACGTCGCAGCCGGGAATGGTCGCGCTCTGGATCGCGGCTAGGAACTTGTCGATAACCGGTGTGCTGGCCATGGTCGCCTCCTGACGGGCTTGGGTCACTGCTATCGTCCCGGTCCCGGTTTGCAGTGAGGTTGCAGCCGCGGCGAGAAACCTCAGTCCAGCGCGGGCCGTTCGTCTTGGCCGGGGAGCTGGCCGCGCTCGGCTTGCTTGGCCAGGTGGCGGGCTTCCTTGAGGGACTGGCCGCGGGCCTGCGGGGGGAGGCGGTAGATGGTGGCGCCGCTCATCAGGTTGTACACGCGGATCCGGATCAGCGGGGCACCGGGACGAGGGCTGAGCTCCCGGCCAACCTCCTCGTGCCCGCCCATCAGCGAGAAGCCGCCTACGTCCAGGTCGACGGAGTCGGGCACGTAAATGTTCGCGCCGCCCATGAGCGCAAACAGGTTAAGGGTGAGCTCGCCGCCCTCGATTTCGGCGTCGCGCAGATCGATCTCGTCGCCGCCCATGATGGCGACGGCGTTGATGCTGCCGACGGCGCGGAACCGGCCGCGCCGGTGCGAACCGCTCATGATCGAGACCATCCAGCGCACCGGCCGCTTCGCCCGGGCGTCCCGGGTCAGCGCTGGGGACCCGCTCGCCTGCGCTCCCCCGGCGGGCAGGTCGCTGGTCAGCGCGGCGAGCTCGCCTCGGGTCTTGGCCGCCAGGGCCCGGCCGGATCGCTCCTCGAGCTCGTCCAGGGTGAGCCGCCCCACGGCGGCATGGTCACCGAGCGTCCGCAGGGTGACATCACGCTCGGCGTCGGAGACGCGGAGGGACTGGTCGGGTTCGCTCACCACAGGCCCCTTGCAGAGTTGGCGTGCCGGTCAGTAAGAGTACGCCGCGCCAGTGTGGTTAAGGAAGGTGCGGCGGCGGAAGCAGCGACGAGCACCCTCACCGGCCCGCGTGAGTGTTGAGCCAGGAAACAAGAGGCAGGCTCGTTCGGAAAAAAGAAATAAGACGGTCCTTGGCCGACGCGGTTTCCAGCCAGGGTTCCACCGGCCATTGCCGCCACGCCGTCAGGCCCTTGTTCCTGAGCAGGCCGATGCGGGGGTGATCGGCCGGGTAACCGCGGGGCGCGGACTTGAGCACGCCGTGGCCGTGGACGACGATCCCGGCCTTCTCGATCGCGGCGATGATCTCCTCGAGCTCGGAGCCGGGCCGGTCGTGGGCCACCGCGGCCCGGTAGCGGGCCAGCTGATCGGGGCTCAGCTGCCACATGCCGGCGCCCGCGGCGAGGCCCTCGGCGGACAGCTGGACGTAGCCGGTGCCGCCGACGACGGCCCCGATGTGCGTCTTATACGGGGTTTTGTCAGCACTGAACCTGACGTCCCGGTACGGCCGGAAGATCTTCGGCTCGCCGAATTCCGCGGCCAGTTCCTCGGTCAGCTCGGTCATCGGGTCCAGGATCTTGCCCGTGTAGACCGCCTTGTGCTCGGTCCAGTAGGTCTTGGTGTTGTCGGCCGCCAGGCCGTCGTAGAAGTCCAGCGCTTCCTCGGGCCACCCGCTGAACGCCATCGCCGTGGCTCCCTTCCTCGTCGGCCTTAGGGTAGCGCCATGACCGATGACGTCACGCTGACCCACCTGGACGAGCCGCTGTTCGACGGGGCGGGGGCGACTAAGCGGGATCTGGTGGACTACCTGGAGGCGGTCTCGGAGTTCATCCTGCCGGAGCTGCGGGGGCGGCCGCTGTCGGTCATCCGGGTCCGGGGCGGCCAGCGGCCGTTCATGCAGAAAAACCTGCCGGACTACGCGCCGCCGTGGATCCATTTCGTGACGCTGTGGGCGGAGTCGTCGCGTCGCGAGGTGCGGTACGCGCTGTGCGACGACTGGCGCACGCTGCTCTGGTTCGCCAACCAGCGGGCGGTGGAGTATCACCCGACCCTGGTCCTGGCCGGGGCGATGGACCGGCCGACGCAGGTGATCCTGGATATCGATCCGCCGGAAGGGGGGCCGTTCGGGCGGGCGGTGGCGGCGGCCTTCCTGGTGCGGCAGGCGCTGGTGGACGCGGGCCTGCGCGGGGCGGTCAAGACCAGCGGGTCGAAGGGGGTACACGTGTACGTGCCGGTTGAGGGGGCGACCTCGGAGGAGGCCGCGGCGGCGACGCGGGCGCTGGCCGCGCGGGCGGAACGGCTGGACCCGGCCCTGGCCACCACGGCGTTCATCCGGTCGGACCGGGAGGGAAAGGTGTTCCTGGACTCCACCCGGGCCGGGGGCGCGACGGTGGCGGCGGCGTACAGCCCGCGGGTTCGGCCGGGGGTGCCGGTGTCGTTCCCGGTGCGCTGGGAGGACCTCGACGGGGTAACGCCCGGGGACTTTACCGTGCGCACGGTGCCGGGACTGCTCGGCCGGCACGGGGCTCACGGGGCTCACGAGGCTCATGAGGCTTGGGCGGGGCAGCTGCCTGCGCCGCAGCGGCTGAGCGAGGCACTGGTGGAGGAGGGGCGCGCTATCCCGATCGCCCGGGTGCAGGCGATGCACGAGGGCAAGCGGCGGGCGCGAGCGCGCCGGGAATCCTGATCCGGCTAGAAGGCCGTGCGGAGGGTTTCTGAGAGGGCCGCGGCGAGCTGGTCGACGTGCTGGCGCGCGAAGGGCAGCGGCGGGCGGATCTTCAGGATGTTGCCGTCCGGGCCGGTCGCGCTGATCAGGACGCGGCGCTCGCGCAGGCCGTTGACCACGTCCATGGCGGCTAGGCCGTCGGGCTCGCCGGTGCCCGGGTGGACGACATCCAGCCCCGCGTAAAGGCCGGAGCCGCGGACGGCGCCGATGCGGGGCGTATCTTCAGCGATGGCCGCGAGCGTGCCGAGGAGGTAGCGGCCGACGGCGCGGGCGTTGTCTGCGAGTCCTTCGGCTTCGATCACGTCGAGCACCGCGGCGGCGGCGGCGACGCAGACGGAGTTGCCGCCGAAGGTGTTGAAGTACCTGATCTTGCGGCCGAACTCCTCGACCGCCTCGGGGCGGGCGGCGACTCCGGCGATGGGCATGCCGTTGCCCATGGGCTTGCCCATCACGACGAGGTCGGGCACGATCGCGTGGCGCTGGAAGCCCCACATGGCGTCTCCGGTACGGGCGAAGCCGGGCTGGACCTCGTCGGCGATGTAGAGGCCGCCGGCGTCGTGCACGGCGTCGACCACGGGCCGCAGGAATCCGGCCGGGTCGGGCCGGATCCCGTCCGAGGAGAACAGGCTGTCGGCGATGAAGGCCGCGAGCTTGACGCCGTGCCGGCTCATGTCCGCGATCGCCCGCCTGACCCTGGCCGCGAACCCGCCGGTGGCGTCCTGGCCTTCGGCGCCTTCGGTCGGGGGCGCGACGGCCCAGACCATGCGGCCCAGGGGGACAGCCGGTCCGAGGCTCGGCGATATCTCGGCGGCCGCGGTGGTGACGCCGTGATAGGCGTTGGCGGTGATGATCGTGCCCTCGCCGCCGGTCCGGAAGCGCGCGATGCGCAGCGCCAGGTCGACCGCCTCGCTGCCGGTGCAGGTGAACATGACGTGGCCGATCTCGGCCGGAAACGTCGCGAGCAGCCGCTCGGCGTAATCCAAGAGCAGATCGTTGGCGTAGCGGGTGTGCGTGTTGAGGGTCGCGGCCTGACGCGCGATCGCCTCGACGACCCGCGGGTGACAGTGCCCGACCGAGGGCACGTTGTTGTACGCGTCCAGGTAGGCCTGGCCGTCCGCGTCGTAGAGGTGCACTCCCTCGGCACGGACGATCCGGACCGGGTTGCGGTAGAACAGCTTGTAGGCCGGCCCGAGCAGCCTGGATCGCCGCTCGACGATCCGGCGCAGCTCGGGATCGAGGGTGTCGGCGGTCTCGACGTCGAACGCGTTGACCATGGACGCGGTATCAGGCATGCCTGCCCTCCGGCTCGCACACGCGGTGGATGCGCTCGGTCAGCTCATCGGCCCGGATGGCCTGCAGTCGGTCCAGGTGGTCCCACGCCCGCGGGGTGTTGCGCAGGATGTAGGCACGGTTCTCGGGGAACCTGGCGGCGCGCCACTCGCTGATGACGATCCTGGCCAGGATGCGGGCTCCGATCAGCTCGGGCAGGAGATCGAGTTCGGCCGTGGTCAGCGCGGTCGTGGCGTGGTAGCCGCTGATCAGGTCGAGGGCCGGCCTGAGCAGGTCCGGCTCGGGGAGGAGCTGGTAGGCGGCGGCGATGGCGACGTCGTTTACCAGCGCGGTCACGGTCACGTCACCGAAGTCGATGATGCCGCGGACGCGGTGCGCGTCGGCTAGGACGTTGTCCGGGCTGAAGTCGTTGTGCACGAGCTGCGTGCGCTGGGCCGCCAGCCGCGGCGCCACCTCGGCGACCAGCCGGCTGAGCTGCTCGTCGAGCCGGCTGGTGTCCGCGGTTTTCGGCCGCTCCGCGATGAGCGGCCTGAGCTGGGCCAGCTGGGACAGGTCCCAGAGCAGCGGCCGGCGCAGGACCGGGTCATCGTCGTCGAACTCACGCAGGGCGCGGCCGAGCTGCGCGAGGGTGACCCCGAGCCGGTACCGCAGACCGGCGGAGGTCGGCACCGCGCGGAGCAGCTGGCCGTCGAGGTAGGTGATGACGTGCACCACGCGCCCTCGCAGCGGACCATCCGCGACCACCGTCCAGGGCTGGCCGTCGGCGGCGGGGATGACCCGCGGCACGGGCAGCTCGCCGGCCACGGACTGGAGGTGCTGCAGCACCCGGACCTGGACGCTGACCACCGCGGGGTCGGCCCGAAGGTGCGCGAACTTCACCACGTAGCGCTTCTGGCCGCCGGCCCGGAGCAGGAAGTTGTCGTCGGCCTCGCCGGGCAGGCGTTCGAGCTCGCCCTCGAGCCCGCCGCTCAGCCCGAAGCTAGCCCGGACGGCGACGGCGGCCTGGGCCGCGGTCACGGCGACCGACGGCGTCAGCCGCGTCACGTCCAGGAGGGAATCACCGGAACCGTCACGGCCCGCGGCGACGTCGTCCGGGATCACATCACCGGCCATTCTGTCACCCCGCTGTCACAGGTTCCCACGGCCATAGCGTAGATCCGTCTCCTGGTTGAGTAGGGTCCTAGTATGCATGCGGGCGAGCGGTTTCCGGATGGTCCGGAAACCGCGGACGAGGGGTCCCTGCTTCAGCCTAAAGACAATCCGGAAACGCGCCCGGCGGCGCGCCGATGGCGGGCCGTGGCGCCGTGGGTAGCCGGCGGCCTGTTGCTATTCGCGTACTTCCTGCGGATCTCGTTCAGCGAGCGAGTGGACTCGGACGGCGCCAACAGCGCGCTGCAGGCGTGGGACCTGGTGCACGGTCACCTCCTGATGCACGGCTGGATCTTCGGCGACGCGACCTTTTACACCTTCGAACTGCCGCTCATCGGGATCGTCGAGCTGTTGTTCGGGATGGGCAACGTTGCCGCCCACGTCAGCTCCGCGCTGGTCTACCTGATCGTGACGGCCTGCGCCGTGGCGGTGGCCAGCACCGGCAGCCGGGGCCCGGCCAGGGTGGTTCGCTGCATGGTCGTCGTCGCGGTGCTGGCCATGCCGCTGCTGGCCACCCATACCGTCTTCACCCTGCTAGAGGAACCCGACCACATCGGGACCTCGATGTTCCTGCTCGTGACCTTCCTGCTCATTGACCGCGTGCCAGAGCGGCGGTTCACGGCGCCGCTGGTCGGCCTGATCCTGTGCGCCGGCCAGCTCAGCGACGCTACCGTCCGCTATGTCGCGGTGCCGGCCGTCGTCCTGGTCTGCGGCTATCGCGCACTGGCCGGACGGAAGCTCCGCTCCGGTGACACGGCGCTCGTCGTCGCCGCGGTCGTGTCCGTGCCCCTGAAGTCAGCGCTCCAGGCAGCGATGCGGCATTTTGGCGGATTCGTGATGGTCCCGCCGAAGGCGCGGCTCGCCTCGCCGAGGCTATGGCCCGAGCACGCATCGTGGACGTGGCTGGACGTCCGCCTCCTTTTCGGGTCGGTCCACGAGCCGGGCACCAAGCTGGGCATCATCGGTGCCGCCCTCGGGCTGATCTGCCTGCTGGCCGCCGTGTTCGGCCTGGCCCGGGTGACATGGACCTGGCGCAGGGCCAGCCGGGCCGAGCAGTTGCTGCTCGTCGCGATCGTCTTCAACATCGTCACGTACCTGGTCTCCGTGATGCCCTTTCCCAACGTCCCCCGGGAAGTAGCCGCGGTGCTGCCATGCGGGGCGGTACTCGCGGCGCGGGCCCTCGTGCCCGCCCGGATCACCGCGATGCCGCGGGCCGTCGCCGCCGTCGGCGCGACAGCGCTGATCGCCCTGCTGCCGCTCGCCGTCGCGGCCACGCGACCACCCGTAAAACCGGAGCAGGTGCCGCTGGCCGCATGGCTTGAGGCGCACGGGCTCACCTACGGCCTCGCCGGGTACTGGGATGCCTCGATCGTCACGATGCAGTCAGGCAACCAGGTCCAGATCCGCGCGGTTAGCCTGCGGACCAAGTTCGAACTGTATTACTGGGAGACGAACGCGCTGTGGTACGACCCGTCGCGGTACGACGCCACGTTCGTGCTCACCGGCGACCACGGCCTGTACCCGCCGGCCCACTTCGAGCACTACCTCGGCAAGCCGGCGGAGACCTACCGGGTGGCAAACTGGGTGATCCTGGTCTACCGGACCAACCTGCTCCGGCATCTCACGCCAATGCCGGGTCCTTCCTGAGTCCTATGCGGTCTGCCAGTAGACGGTGTAGTACTCGTGGGCGGCGCGGGCCACCGGGATCAGCCGGATGGGCCTGCCCCGGGCGGGCGCGGCGGCCTCGAAGGCCATCGGCTGCGCGGCGGCGCGGTGGACCGAGGCGGTATCGAGCACCGGAGTCAGCTCACCGGGGTCCGTAGCGTAGACGCCGCTCAGCACGATCGGGCCGTAGACCGCCGCCTGCACGGACGGAAGGTCAGGCGTCGGCTCGAACACCAGCTGCATCGGCAGCGTGACTTCTAGCAGGTCACCCGGCCGCCACCAGCGGTGGAGCGCGATCCACCGGCCCGCTCGCGGGCCGACGATGCCGGCTTGCGCAGCGGGGATGGCGGTGGGCGCGGGGATGGCCGTTTGCTCGGCGGGGATGGCGGCGCCGTTGAGCCGGACCACGGGCGGGGCGGCGAGCCAGTTGGGCACCCGTACCCGCAGGGTCATCGGGCCCGCGCCCGAGACCACGGACAGGCTCGTCGCCGGGTCGTCGGGAAACCCGGTCGCCTGCCGCAGCACCAGCCCGTGGGTCCGCACCGCCGACGGGATGAACAAGTTGACGTAGATACCGGCCGCGTCGCGCGTGTAGATGGTGTCGGCGAACTTGGCCTGGGTTTCCAGCCCGCTGGCGGTGTCGCAGGTAAAGGTGTCCCAGTCGGTGGCGTAGATGTCCGGGTTGCCACGGGGGAAATAGTTGAGCGGCTTGCGTTTGAACGCGCCCGCCGAGAGGCCGGTGTAGTAGCAGTTGAAGCCGTGTGGCGAGGTCGGGTCCTGCTCCCCCAGCATCTGGTTGAACAGCGTGCGCTCGTAATAATCGATCAGGTCCACCCGTTGTGGCTGGTGGAAGTGGAGCAGCCTGGTCAGCTTGAGCATGTTGTAGCTGGCGCAGTTCTCGCAGGTGAAGTTGGACAGCTGGGCGGCGACCACGTCGGGCTGCTGGAAATGCTCGTGGTTGCCCACGCCGCCGATGACATACACATGATGTCCGGTGACGATGTCCCAGAAGTTCTGCGCGATATCGTGATACTTGGCGCTGCCCGTCTCCTCCCACATCCGGACGCAGGCGACGATCTTCGGGGTGGTCACGTTCGCCTGCAGTCCGGGCAGCACGTCCTCGCCGTCGGCCAGCGGATCGAGGACCTGC
>Ga0302235_10001662_pt1 | contig 16494 bp, 13 predicted proteins | sample II_Palsa_N3_3_FD_193577 | JGI IMG/M metagenome (GOLD analysis project Ga0302235, IMG submission 193577) | Peat permafrost microbial communities from Stordalen Mire near Abisko, Sweden - II_Palsa_N3_3 | ecosystem: Environmental > Terrestrial > Soil > Palsa > Peat permafrost | place: Sweden... | reverse complement strand
GTTCAGCGCGGTCGAGGCGCTGGCCGCCCTGCACGGGGTGCGAATCCCCGACGAGACGGTGCTCACGCCGGCTCAGGAGCTCGAGCGGTGGATACCGACCATGCGCACGGTGGACGCCGACCTGCGGGCCGGCAGCGAGGCCGTCGAGGCGGCCCTGCTCGGCAGCGTCCCCCCGCCCACGCGCCCGTCGATCGTGCACGGTGACTTCCGGCTGGGAAACACGCTGTGCACGGGCGGGAGCGTGAACGTCGTGATCGACTGGGAGATCTGGTCGGTCGGTGATCCGCGGGTGGATCTCGGCTGGATGGCGCTATTCTGCGATCCCGGGAACTTCCCGGGGGTCGGCGACGCGGCGTGCCCGATGCCCTCCGCGCAGGCGCTGCGCGCTGGGTACGAGCAGGCGACCGGGCGGCGGGCCGAACGGTTCGGCTGGTTCGAATCGCTGGCGCGCTACAAGATGGCGGCAATCATGGGTAACAACCTCGCGCGGCACCGGAGCGGCCGCTACGACGACCCCTATCAGGAAAAGCTGGTCCCGACCATTCGCCGCCTCCTCGAGAGCGCGACCGAGCTGCTGGCCGGGCAGTAAGGCCGGGCCGTTCGGTTCAAGGCGGCCAGCCGCCGTCGATCCGCAGCAGGGCGCCGGTGGTGTAGCTGGCGGCGTCGCTGGCGAGGTACACGATCGCGCCGGCCATCTCTTCCGGCATCCCGGCGCGGCGCAGCGCGGTACGCGCGCTGGCCGCACGGAGCTGCGCCGGATCCCAGTGCTTGCTGACGTCGGTCAGGAACCGTCCGGGCGCCACCGCGTTCACCCGGACCGCCGGACCGAACGCGTGCGCGAACGCGACCGTCATGGCGTTCAGTCCGGCCTTGGCCGCGCTGTAGGGAATCGTGTCCGGCTGCGGGCGGATCCCGCCGACGCTGCTGACGTTGATGATGCTGCCACCGGCGTCCCGTTCGGCCATCTGGGAACCGATCACGGCGGTCAGCCGGAACGGGCCCTTGAGATTGACGCCGACGACCTTGTCGAACAGTTCCTCGGTCACGTCGGTGACGCGGTCGTAAAGCGGCGACATGCCGGCGTTGTTGACCAGGATGTCGAGTCGTCCGGTGTACCGCCACGCGGCCTCCGCCAGGCGGTCCAGCTCGTCCCAGTGGCCGACGTGACAGGCATGCCCGAAGGCGCGCCGCCCAGTCGCGGCCGCGATCTCGTCCGCCGCACGCCGGCAGCTGGCCTCGTTCCGGCTGGCCACGATGACGTCGGCGCCCGCCTCGGCCAGCGCCTGCGCGGCGGCCCGGCCGATCCCCCGGCTGCCGCCGGTCACCAGCGCGGTGCGCCCGCTCAGGTCAAAACGGTCCATCACAGCCCCAGCGAACGGCCGACGATTTCCTTCATGATCTCGGTCGTCCCGCCGAAGATCGTCTCGACCCGGGTGTCGAGGTACGCCTTCGCGATCGGGTACTCGAGCATGTAGCCGTAGCCGCCATGCAGCTGCACGCAGGCGTCTACGACCTTCTTGTGCAGCTCCGTGGTCCACCATTTCGCCATCGCCGCCTCGACCGCGGTCAACTCGCCACGCATGTGCAGCTCGACGCACCGATCGACGAACACCCGCGCGATCTGCACCTCGGTGGCCATCTCGGCCAGCGTGAACTTGCTGTGCTGGAACCGGCCGATCGGCTGCCCGAACGCGGTACGGCTCTTGCCATATTGCAGCGTCATCTCGTAGGACGCCTCAGCGGCAGCGACGGCCGACACCGCGATATTGAGCCGCTCCTGCGGCAGGTTCGCCATCAGATGGCCGAAGCCGCCGCCCTCGGCACCGAGCAGGTTCGTCACCGGCACCCGCACGTCGCGGAAGAAAAGCTCGGCGGTGTCCATCGCCTTGAGGCCCACCTTGTCCAGATTGCGGCCACGCTCGAAACCGTCCATGTCCCGCTCGACGACGAGCAGGCTGAGCCCCCGGGCGCCGGCCTGGCGGTCGGTCCGGGCCACGACGACCACCAGGTCGGCCAGCATCCCGCTGGAGATGAAAGTCTTCGTCCCGTTGAGTACGTAGTGGTCGCCGTCGCGGAGCGCCGTCGTCTTGATACCCTGCAGGTCGCTGCCGGCCTCCGGCTCGCTCATCGCGATCGCCAGGATGGTCTCGCCGCGGCACACCCCGGGCAGCCACCGCTGCTTCTGCTCGCGGGTGGCGAGCGAATACAGGTAGGGGCCGACGATGTCGTTCTGCAGCCCGAAGGTCAGGCCGGTCGCGCCGCTGCGGGCGATCTCCTCGTCGAGGATCACGTTGAAGCGGAAGTCGTCGACGCCGCCGCCGCCGTACGCCTCCTCGGCCTGCAGGCCCAGTAGTCCCTGCTCGGCCGCTGCCTTCCACACCCATCGCTCGACCATCCCGGCCTGTTCCCAGCTGGCGTGGTGCGGCAGGACGTGCCGGGCCAGGAACTGCCGCACGGTATCGCGGAAGGCGAGGTGCTCGGGCTCGAAGATGTCCCGTTTCACGGCGAGATTCCTTACTCTCCAGATCGGGCCGGTTCAGATCGGGGCGCCCCCGGTGCACAGCAGCACCTGGCCGGTGATGTAGTCCGACTCCGGGATGCAGAGCAGGTAGATCGCGCCCGCGCCGTCGCGCGGGGTCCCAGCGCGACCGAGCGGGATCGACGGCTCGATCGCGGCCAGCAGCTCGGGGTTGACCCCGACCTTGATCTGCCGCCCCTCGATATCGATCGTGCCGGGTGTATCGGCGGCCGTCTCGGTCAGCCGGGTCTTGATGAGCCCGAAGCCGACGCTGTTGACCGTGACCTGATAGCGGCCCCACTCCTTCGCCAGCGTCTTGGTCATCCCGTTGATGCCGGCCTTGCCGGCCGCGTAGCCGATCTGGCCGGCGTTGCCGAGCACGCCGGAGATCGAGGATACGTTGACGACCTTGCGCACGACGGGGGTGCCTGCCGCGGCTTCGGCCTTCGCGGCGGAGCGGATGTAGTCCGAAGCCGCCCGCAGGATCCGGAACGGGGCGGTGAGATGGACGTCGAGCATGGCGTACCACTGCTCGTCGGAGGTCTTCTGGATGACGTTGTCCCAGGTGTAGCCCGCGTTGTTGACGATGATGTCGATGCGCCCGTAGGAGTCGAGCGCGGTCTGCACGAACTGGCCGGGGAATTCGGGGTCGGTCACGCTGCCGACGCACGCGACGGTTTCGGCGCCGGACTGGCGGAGCTGCGCGGCGGCCTCGTCGGCGACGTCCTTGTCCAGGTCGTTCAGCACGACCCGGGCCCCCTCGGCGGCGAACTTCTCCGCCACCGCGCGGCCGATGCCGCGGCCCGAACCCGACACGAGCGCCACCTTGCCGTCCAGAGTTCCCATACGATGTCTCCTCACCGGATCCGTTCGAGAATGGTGGCGTTGGCCATGCCACCGCCTTCGCACATCGTCTGCAGGCCGTAGTCGATCTCGTGGTCGGCCATGTGGTACACCAGCGACGTCATCAGCCGGGCCCCGGTCGCGCCGAGCGGGTGGCCCAGCGCGATCGCGCCGCCGTTCGGGTTCACCTTCGCCGGGTCCGCGCCGGTCTCGTTCTGCCAGGCGCCCAGCACGCTCGCGAACGCCTCGTTCACCTCGAAGGCGCCGATGTCATCCAGTCTCAGGCCCGACTTCTCCAGCGCCGCCGCGGTGGCGGGAATCGGGCCGGTCAGCATCGTGACCGGGTCGACGCCCAGGACGACCGAGGTGTGGAACCGGACCAGCGGGCGCAGGCCCAGCGACGACGCGATCTCGCTCGTGGTGATCAGCAGCGCGGCCGCGCCGTCGGAGATCTGCGAGGAGTTCGCGGCGGTGTGCACGCCGTCCGGGCGGAACACCGGTCGCACCTGGGCGACGCTGTCCCGGGTGCCGCCGCGGCGCGGCCCTTCGTCGGTGCTGAACAGCCGGCTGGTGCCGCCGGAGTCGGTCACCTCGATCGGCGCGATCTGCGCCTCGAAGCGGCCCTCGTCGATGGCCGCTATCGCCCGCCGGTGCGACTCGAGCCCGATGTCGTCCGCGCGGCCGCGGTCGATCCCCCACTTGTCGGCGATTTGTTCGGCGCCGAGGCCCTGGTTGAACATCTCGACCTGGTAGCGGTCCAGGACGGCCTGCCCGAAGGGCAGCCCGGAGACCTGGGCCGAGCTGCCCAGCGGCACCCGGGTCATCGACTCCACGCCGCCGGCGACGGCGATGTCGTAGCGGCCCGCGATCACTCCGGCCGCGGCGAACTCCGCCGCCTGCTGGGACGAGCCGCACTGGCGGTCGATGGTGGTCGCGGGGACTCGCTCCGGCCAGCCCGCCGCGAGGACGGCGCTGCGGCCGACGTTGTACGTCTGCTCACCGACCTGACTGACGCAGCCCCAGATGACGTCGTCCACCCGCCCCGGGTCGATACCGCTGCGCCCGGCGAGAGCCTGCAGCACGTGGGCGGACAGGTCCACCGGGTGGATACCCCGCAGCGCGCCGTTCCGTTTGCCGACCGGGGTTCGCACCGCGCCGACGATCACAGCATCTCGAATCACTCGACAATTCTATCACAATCCTTATCATAGATATATGACTACTGACCGCCTGAAAAGAGTGACCGGGTGAACGAGACGGTGGCCGCCGACCGGATCGAACCGCACCAGCTGGCCGCGGCCTACCTCGCCGACGACACGGTGAAGCGCTGCCCGTACGACCTGCTGGCTACGCTGCGCGCGACCGCGCCGGTCGTCCGCAGCGCGGGCGGCCCCTGGCTCGTTCTGGATTACCAGGCCGGCCAGTCCGTGCTGCGGAATCCGGTATTCAGCCGCTCCCGCGCGGCCGCCGATACGCTGCGGTCGTTCATCGATCCCGGGCCGGCGGCCGACATCTGGATGTCGAAGATGGTGAGCACGGACGGCGAGCGGCACCGCAGGTTGCGCGGCCTGGTCAACAAGGCGTTCACCCCGCGGGCGGTCGAGAGGTGGCGTCCCGTCGTACAGGCCCACGCCGACGAGATCCTGCGGACGACACACGAGCAGCACCACATGGAGGCCGTGTCCGAGTACGCCTATCCCCTCCCTGAGCATGTCATCTGCGCACTGCTCGGCGTGCCGGCCTCGGATCGCGCCTTGTTCGAAGGCTGGACGGCCGCGATCCAGAACCGCGTGGTCACCGGCAGGGGCGCCGAATCGGCTCGGACCGCGGCCGGGCAGGCCATCCTCGGCTTCGCGGCCTACCTCACCGAGCTGGTGTCGGCACACGAGCCGAATCCCGAGGGCGATCTGCTGTCGCAGCTGGCTTCCGCCGAGGAAGAAGGCTCCCGGCTCTCGCAGCAGGAGCTGGTCTCGGTCGCGATGGAACTCATCATCGGCGGCCACGACACGACCGCCAACCTCATCACCATCGGCGTCTACGAGCTGGCCCGTCGGCCGGGGCTCTTCTCGTCCTTCGCGCGAGGCGAGTTCAGCATCGCCGGCCTGGTCGAGGAGCTGATGCGGGCGCGATCGCCGGTTCAGCTTTCGCTGTCACGCGTGGCGACACAGACCGTCGAGGTCGCGGGCCACGTCATCGAGGCCGGCGATGTGGTGCTGGTGTCGCTGGCCGCCGCCAACCGGGACCCGTCCGCCTTCCCGTCCCCGGAAACCTTCGACCCGTCGAAGCCCGCGCCGAACCACATCGGCTTCGGCGTCGGCGCGCACTACTGCCTCGGCGCCAACCTGGCCCGGCTTGAGGCGCAGGTCGCGCTGGCGGCCGTCCTGGAGCGGCTTGCCGGGCTGCATCTTACGGTTGGTGAGGCGGAACTGACCTGGCGAGAAGGCAGTCTGGTGATCGCGCCGGCGAGACTGCCTGTGGCCTGGTGAGCCTGGTGAGCGCGGATCTCGTCCAGGGAAAGACGGCCTTCGTGACCGGGGCCGGTTCGGGTATCGGCCGGGCCATCGCCGAGCTGCTCGCCGGCGAGGGAGCGCGCGGGATAGTGCTGGCCGACATCGATACCGCCGGGCTGCGGCAGACCCGCGACGCGCTGCGCCGCGGCGACGCAGAGGTCCGCGTGCTCGACGTCGCGGACCGGGACTCGGTCTTCGCCGCGGTGGACGCGGCCGTCCAGCGCTGGGGCGGGCTCGACTGCGCGGTCAACAACGCGGGTGTCTCGGGTCCGCGGCGGCGGCTCCATGAGTACACGCCCGATCAGTGGCGAGCCGTGATGAGCACCAACCTGGACGGCGTGTACCACTGCATGGCCGCCGAGCTGGGCGCGATGCTGCGGGCGGGCGGCGGCTCCATCGTCAACGTCTCTTCTGGGGCCGCCGTCCACCCGCCGCCCGGCCTGGCGCCGTACGCGGCGTCCAAGGCGGCGTTGATCGGCCTTACCCGCGCGACCGCCGGCGAGTACGCCGCCCACGGCATCCGCGTCAACTGCGTCCTGCCGGGGCCGACGCGCACGACGTTGTGGGAGTCGAATTTGGGGCCTGATCCGGATGCCGCGCTGAGGGCACTGTCGGCGGCAGCGCCGATGGGCCGCATCGGCACCGCCCGGGAACTCGCCGAGGCGGTGGTCTGGCTGTGCTCGGACCGGGCCTCGTACGTGCACGGCGCGGACCTCCTGGTGGACGGGGGCAGCCACGCGTTCTCCCGCCGCCGGGACCCGGCGGCACCCGGCTCGGGCTGAGCCGGCCCGAGCTAGGCCCGTAGCTCCTGCTTGTTGACCTTGCCGGTCGCCGTCATCGGCAGTTCGGGGAGCACGCGGAGGACCTCGGGAAGCTTCTGCTTGGCCAGCCGGAAGCGCTCCTGCAGGAACGCGGTGAGCTCCGGCAGGGTGGGCTCGGCCCCGTTCGCCACGACGAACGCGCCCACCCGTTCCCCCAGCCGCTCGTCGGGTACCGCGACGACCGCGGCGGCGGCGACGCGCGGATGCTGTTCGAGCATCTCCTCCACCTCGCGCGAGCTGATGTTGACCCCGCCGCGGATGATCATGTCCTTGATCCGGCCTGTGATCTGCAAATACCCCGCCGCGTCCAGGTAGCCCAGGTCGCCGGAATGGCGCCAGCCCGCGCTGTCGATCGCCGCCGCGGTGGCGTCCGGATTCCGCCAGTAGCCGAGCATCGCGCCGGGCGTGCGGTACCAGATCTCCCCCGTCTCGCCGGCCGGGAGCGGCGTGCCTCCCGGGCCGACGATAGCCACCTGCGCGCCCGGCACCGCCCGGCCGGAGCTGGTGGCGGCTCGCTCATCGGTGTCGGCCGACAGGCACGTCGTGAGAATGAGACTCTCGGTCTGGCCGTAGACCGGCAGCACCTTCGTGGTACCCAGCGTCTGGCGAACCCGGGCGATGAGCGCGGCCGGAACGGGGGCACCGCCGCACAGGAACATCCGGAAGCTGCTGACGTCGTGCACCGCCGGATCGTAGGCCTCGGCCAGCATGGCGATGAACGGTGTCGCGCCGGTCGCCATCGTCACCCGGTGCCGGCCGATCAGCCGGAGCGCCTCCTGCGGGCTCCACTTCGGCATCAGGCAGGCCGCCGCGCCGCTGACCAGTGGCTTGAGTAGGCCGGCCGCCAGCCCGGACGTGTGCGTGGGCGGCGATACCACCAGTGCGATGTCGTCCGGTGTCACCTCGTACAGCAGCCGCTGCGTGCGCGGCGTGAACGAGTAGCTGTTCCAGGTGTGGAAGCAGCCCTTCGGCCGCGACTCGGTTCCGGAGGTGAAGCCGATGAGATGACCGGCGTCCGGATCCGGGCGCGGGCCCAGCCGTTCGGGGTCCGGCACCCCGCTGCCTGCCACGAGATCCTCGTAGCGGATCTCACCCGGCTGCGCCGCGCTGCGGACGGTTACGATCGTCTTCAGTCCGGGCAGGTCACCGCGCAGTTCACGGACCATGGCCAGGTGGTCGAAGGCCTCGCCCGCGGTCCCGACGTAGGCGCTCGCGCCGGTGAGACTCAGGATGTAAGCGACCTCCTTGTGGCGGTAGATCGGCATCAGCGGCACGATGACCGCGCCGAGCCGGGCGAGCGCGAAGTAGGTCAGCACGTATTCCGGCCAGTTCGGCAGCTGCACCGCGATCCGGTCGCCGGCTGCGACGCCGAGCGAGCGCAACCCCGCGGCCACGCGGTAGGTCGCCTCCCGGACCTGCGCGTTGGTGAGCACGGTCGGGCCGTCGATGATCAGCGCGCGATCCGGGCCGGCGGCAGCGCGCCGGTCCAGGACATCGGGCAGCGTCTCGCTGGTCCAGTAGCCGCGCTCGTAGAACCAGGCGATCGTCTCCGCCGGGTAGGTGCCGGCCGCGGTGAGCTCGGGGCCGATCATGACCGGACGCGGGCCGGCGCCGGGACCGGGCGGCGGGCCGCCTTGTCGGTGCGGAAGAACCCGCCCACCTCGTCCTGGTAGCCCGGCGCGGCCACAGCCTTAGACACGATGCCTGCCTCGTGGTTGGCGGCGATGCGCAGCATGTCACCCATGCCGTTGAGGCCCAGCTTGACCAGGCGCAGCGCGCTGGCGCTGCGGACGGCGAGCTCGGCGGCCCATTGCCGCGCCTCGTCCTCCAGCTCGGCATCCGGGACGACCGCGTTGATCAGCCCCATCTCCAGTGCCTGGCCGGCCGTGTAGGAGCGGCCGAACAGCAGCATCTCGCGGGCCGCCCGCTCACCGACGACCAGCGGGAGCAGCTGCGGGGTGTAGAAGAACGGCAGCGCGCCCCAGCGGGTCTCCGGCCAGCCGAAGCGCGCGGTGTCGGAGGCGATCGTGACGTCGAAGTGCAGCTGCAGCTCGTTTCCCCCGCCGAGGCACCAGCCGCGAACTGCGCCGATAACCGGTTGCGGGCCGTGCCGAAGCTCGAAGCTGAGGTGTGCGTTGAGCCGCATCAGCCGGGTGGCGGCCGCCTCGTCCAGCTCCTGCTCCCAGGACAGGTCACCACCCGCGCAGAAGTGCGGCCCGGTGCCGGTGACGATGAGCACGCGGACCGCGGGGTCATCGTTCGCGGCCCGGACTACGTCGAAGAGGTCTGCGAACACCTCCTCGCTCAGCGCATTCATCGCTTCCGGGCAATCGAGCGTCACCCAGCCGACGGCCTCCTCGGCCCGGTATCGTACGTGTCGGTCAAGCACGTTCGTTCCTTTCCTTGTCACCGGCGCGCGACAGCGACCTGGCCACTACCAGCTTCTGGATCTGTGCCGTGCCGTCGCCCCACTCCATCCCGATCACATCACGGAGCCGCTGCTGCTGGGGCAGGTCACGGGTATAGCCGGCGTGCCCGTGCAGGAGCATCGCGGCATGGATCGCGGCGACGGCGGTCTGGACTCCCCACCACTTGCACATCGCCGCCTCGGTCGTGTGCGGCTGACCTGCGTCGCGTAGCCAGAGCGCACGGTAACAGAGCCAGCGGGCCGCCTCCAGCATGGTCACGTGCTCGGCGAGGACGAACGACACACCCTGGTGCGCGATGATCGGCACGCCCATGGACTCACGCTGCTGTGCGTAACCGGACGCATCGTCCATGGCCGCCCGGGCGGCACCGACGGCGGCGAGAGCGATGAGCGTACGGGTGAGGTCGAAGACGCCGAGCACCAGGCGCAGACCGCGTCCCGGCAGGCCGATGAGGTGATCACCGGGAACTTCGACGTCGCTGAGCGCGAGCGAGCCGCGCGAAAGTCCGCGGCAGCCCAGGTCGTCGAACAGCGCCACCGCCAGGCCGGCCGAGGTGCGCGGCACGTAGAACGCGGTCAGTCCCGCGGCGCCGTCGAGCCGGGCGAGCACGATGATGCCGCGCGCCGTGCTGAGGTTACTGACCGATGTCTTTTCTCCGGCGAGCAGGTACCCCCGATCGGTTCGCCGGGCCCGGCAGGTAATACGTGCGGCATCAGACCCGGCTCCCGGCTCGGTGAGCGCGAAAGCGACCAGGTCGGTACCGGCGAGCAGGCTCGGCAGTACCGAGTCCCGTACGGCCGGCGCGGCCTGCGCGATCGCCGTCGCGGTGAGCGCGCCCATGATCGGCAGCTGCGACACGGCGAAGTCCGCGGCGGCGAGCTCCTCGACGACGATGCCCAGATCGACCGACGAGGCACCGCTGCCGCCTAGATCAGCCGGCAGTCCCATCGACAGCAACCCCACCTTGGCGAGCGCGGCGAGCAGGGCGGAGGGGATCGCGCCGTCCCGGTCGATCGCGCTGCTCACGGGCGCGACCTGCTCTCGCGCGAACCGCGCGATGGTGTCGCGCAACGCTTCTTGCTCAGCTGACCAGCTGAAGTCCATGGCGCGGACTTAGGCAGCCCGCCGCCGGGCAGGTCCGGCGGCAATGACGGGGCGCTCGGATCCCTCGCGACCTCCTTCGCGGAGGCGGCTCATACCAGCGCGGGGGTCTCGAGGTGATAGAGCTTGGCCGCGTTTTCCCACAACACCTTCCGCGTGATGTCCTCGGGGATGCCCGCGAACACGGCGGCCACGGTCTCATGCGGGTACTGGGCGGCCGAGGCCGGCCCGGGCGACAGACTGGTCGGGTGCGGGAAGTCGGTCTCGAACATGAGGTTGTCCGGGTACAGGTCCATGATCCGGCGGACGGACTCGTGCTCGAACCAGAACATCCCGAAGATCTGCCGCCTGAAGTACTCGCTGGGCAGCTCGTAGTCGGGGAAGGCCTGGGAGGCGCCGGAGTTTAGCCACTGCCAGTCCATCGATTCCACGAAGGCCGGCACCCAACCGAAGCCGCTCTCGACCGAGACGAACTTCAGGCCCGGGTAGCGCTTGCAGAGGCCGGACATGACGACCTCGGCGATGGCCTCGGCGTTGTTCAGGTAGGCGAACGCCGACAGCCGGGCGTAGTCGCGCCGGTCGGCGTGCCTGCTGAGCATCGACTTGAACTCCGACTCGGAAAAGTCCGCGAACCCGGTGTGGAAGTTTACCGACCAGTCCTTGTCCTGCGTGGCGTCGAAGATCGGGGTCCAGTGCTCATCGGAGATACGCGGCAGGCCCATCTTGTGCGGCTTCGCGATGAACAGGATCCCGTGGTGGCCAGTCTCCGCGCACCGCTCGATCTCCTTGACCGACTCCTCCACGTCCCAGAACGGCAGCGCGGCCAGCAGCACGAACCGCTTCGGATCGACGCTCGCGAAATCCACCAGGTGGTCGTTGTAAGCCTGGATGCAGGCGATCTGCAGCTTGGGGTCCTTGATCCCCATGAACGCGTGGTGGGAGAACGCCAGCAGGTTCGGGTAAAGCGCTTGGCAGTAGATGCCGTACTCATCCATCCGCTCGAGCCGGGGTCCGGCCTCGAACGCGCCCGGATCGGCGTCGTCGACGGTCGGCGGGTGCTCGGGCGGGAACTCGTTCCAGCCCGCGACCGCCCAGTTGGCCACGCTGGTGAGCATGCGCCCGCCGATGACCCAGCGGTCACGCTTGAGCCGCTCGTCGTAGACGACGTGGGGGACGTCATCGCCCCACTTGGACATCGGCAACCGCGACGTCCACAGGTCGGGAACCTCGGCGATATGGCTATCGGCGTCGAACACTGGGATGGACGAGATCATAGCGGTCCTTGCGTGTCGTCGGATTGCTTCTAGGCTAATTATAATACTAGATTATGTGCCATCGGCAAGGGGCTTGCCCCGGCAGGTGGCGTGAGGAGAGGCTGATTCGATGCATCTCTCAGAGATCGTGCGCCGCCAGGCCATGGCACGACCAGGCGACCCTTCCTACAGCTGTGCCGAGACCGACCTGACCTGGCGGCAGACCGACGAGCGGACCAGCAGGCTCGCCGCCGCGCTGCATGCCCGTGGCCTGCGGCACGGGGACCGCGTGGCCATCCTGGCCCGGGCGTGCCACCGCTACTGGGAGGTGCACTTCGGCTGCGCCAAGGCCGGGCTCGTGGTGGTCCCGGTCAACCACCGGCTGCAGGCGGCCGAGGTGAAGCACATCCTGTCCGATGTCGGCGCGAAGGCGGCCGTCGTCGACGCACGGCTGGCGGGCGTCGTCGCCGGGGCCGACATCCCGCTCCGCCTGGGCTTCGGTCTCAGCCACGGGCAGCCGCTTGACTACGAGCAGACGCTGGCCGAGTACGAGCCCGTTCCGCCCGGGGTCGAACTCGACGATGGGGACCTCAATGTCGTCGCCTATACGAGCGGTACCACCGGGACCGCGAAGGGCGCCATGCTCAGCCATCGCGGATCGGTGCTTTCCGCTTACGGATACGGGATGGCCAACCGGTTCCGCAGCGACGACGTGGTGCTGGCGTGCATGCCGCCTTACGTCCTGCGCGGCCAGTCCGCCGGCCTGTCCCCCGCGCTGGCCGGCGCCCACGTGGTGATGGCGGACTTCGTCCCATCCGAGGTCATAGACACTATCGAGCGGCGCCGGATCACCCAGCTGCAGCTCGCCCCGGCGATGATCACGCGGTTGCTGGCCGAGCCGGACCTAGCTGGCCGCGATCTCAGCAGTATCCGTGCGATCTGGACGGGCGGGGCGCCGATACGCCCGGCGGAACTGGAGCGGTTCGGCGCCGTGTTCGGCGATGTGCTCGGCTCGACTTTCGGGATGACGGAGGCGACCGGCGTGGCGGGAATGCGGTACCGGCTCTCCAGCGATCCAGCCGACCTCGGGCGGCTGGCGTCGATAGGGCGCCCGCTGCCGCTGCTCGATGTCGAGGTGCGGCGCCCGGACGGCAGCGTGACCGACGACGACGAGGTGGGCGAGATCGTGGTACACGGGGATACCGTCATGACCGGGTACTGGAACGCCCCCGAGGCGACAGCTGCCGTGCTGCGCGACGGCTGGTATCACACCGGCGATATGGCCAGGCGAGACCGCGACGGCTACCTTTACCTCGTCGACCGGCGCGTCGACGTGATCGTCAGCGGCGGGCTCAACGTCTACTCGCTCGAGGTGGAGCAGGTCATCAACCGGATGCCCGGCGTAGCGGAGTCGGCCGTGGTGAGCATCCCGGACGAATTGTGGGGAGAGGCGGTAGCGGCGTTCGTCGTGTGCCGGCCCGGCGCTACGATCAGCGAAAGCGCCGTCATCGCAGGCTGCCGGGCCGAGCTGGCCCACTTCAAGGCACCGCGGAGCGTGCACTTTCCGGCCGAGCTGCCGCGCAATGCGATGGGCAAGCTGGACAAGCGGGCGCTCCGCGCGTCCTGCTGGTCCGGGCGCGGCCGGAGCATCGCAGGCTGATCCGCACTTCGACCGCTACGACATGGCCGATGCCGGATGACGTGCTGGTCCGGTGCGGCCCGCGGGTGCGGCCACCAGGCCAATGAGGTACGTGAGGTCAGGCAGCTTATCCAGGCTGCGCGTCAGCGCGAGAATCTCCTCGGTCTCGTCCGTGGTGCGCAGTCCCACCAGATTCGCCCGGAACTTGGCTTCGATCTCCTCGGCTGTCGCCGGGTTCGCCGGATGCCCCCGGAAACCGCGCTGCACCGTCGTGAACTCCCGCCCGTCGCGCAGCCGTACCTCGACCCACGCGCTGAGCATGGGGAACCCGTCCGGAAACGAGGTCGCGTACACCTGGACACGGTCGGCCACAGCCAGGATGTCCGGGTCGCCCCACAGCGAAGGATCAAAATAATCCTGGGGGCGGTCCTGCCCCCGGGTGAGTAGCAGTCCGACGCTGAACGCCAGGCTGAACTGCGCCGACAGCACGTCGTGCGGGCGCGTGATCGTTCCGCCGTGATTTTTCCCGTATTCTGTGAGACCAACGCTAATGTTCTCGACGTCAGGCCAGTCGAAGCCATGTTCACGGCGCAACGACGCGATGCCGTCCAGCGGGGCATGGACGGTGCCAACGGTCGGATGAAGCCGGAAGATGAGGTCGAGGATATGGAACCGGGCGTACGCCGCGTCGACGGCCGCGAGCGCCTCAGACGCGTCCAGGCGTCCGATCAAGGTGAGAACGCCCTTGTCCCCTTCCAGCGCGGTCAGCGGCGCGGTCATGCCCTCCCGGGCAAGCAGCGCGGCCTCGCAGCCTGCCCGCGCAGCCGAGCCGACGTGCACTCGCTTGACCTCTCCTCCGCCATGGTCATACTCCATCGTGCCGGCGGAGTCGCTGGCCGCGATCGCGATCGCCTGGGCGAGCTGCTCAACCGTCAGCCCGAGCATCAGGCCGGCGCCGACCGCGGCACCGAAAACGCCGAGCACCTTCGCGCCGTGCCAGCCCAGCTGCTGCATCGCGGGTGTCGCCGCCGCGCCGAGCACGGCCATTACCTGGGCGCCGGCGATTACCGCGGTGATCACATCGGCGCCGGTCCGTCTCTCGCGCTCGGCGAGAGCGAGCACGCTGGGCACGACGCACGAGCCTGGGTGCCAGGCCAGCTGGTGCGAGTCGTCGTACTGGCAGGCGTGGCCGAAGGTGCCGTTGGCGTAGGCCGCATAGGGCACGCTCGTCCGGGTGCCAGTCCCAACGACGGTGCTCTCCGGTGTTCCTCCGGCCGAGGTCACCAGCCGGGCGACCGGCGCCACGTTAGGCAGCGTCGCCCCGCGCAGCTGCAGGCCGAGCTGGTCCACGACCAGACACTTGGCGATGGCGACGGCCTGGGCCGGCACGCCTGCGATGGACGTCGCGGCCGCGGTGCCGGCCAGCCGCGCGGCGAGTGGTTCATTCCGCACGCTCGTTCCTTTCGCTAGTCCGGTGTTAGAACGGACCGTGCCTCTCGCATTCCGGCCGTTAGCTCCGCGATCGACTCGGGCCTAGAATTCTATGATAATAGTCATCCGGTTTCAGCCTTCGGTTGGCCGGCTCGCTGCGGCGATCACGCTCTGAACCGAGCCTCAGGGCGTGCCCGGGGCAGTGACGGTGGCGTCGATCGTGATGGTGCCGGCGTTACGGAAGGTCAGGATGAGCGGGACGGTGCTGGTGGTCTCGAACGGGGTCGGGTCCACCAGGACCAGGTCGCTGCCGAAGGGGCTCAGGGTGAGGGTGCCGTCCGCCGGGATGGCCAGGCCGGCGACCGCCGTCCGGGGGGCGGTATTTGGGTCGGGACCGGTGCGGGTGGCCAGGACGACGTGGCGGGCGATCGGGCTGCGGGCGGCGATAAGCTCGTCAGGGGTGTCGCTGAGGTTGCGGATGGTGAGGAACGTGGTCGCGGCGCCGATCGCGGACGCGGCCTTCGGGGTGAAGGCGCGCATCGGGACCGCGGCCAGGCTAACCTGGATCCTGACCCGGGACAGGGTGCCCGCTCCGCCGGTGGCGACCCAGGCGGACAGCAGGGCGAGCAGAACCACGGCGCAGATCACCGGGCCGATCGCCCCCCGGGCCAGGTCACGCCGCAGGGCTCGGCCAAGCTGGGCCCGGGTCGGGACCGTGCTAGCCGGGGCGGGGGTCAACGGTGGAACCGCTTCAGGCGCAGGCTGTTGCCGACCACGATGAGCGAGCTGGCGGCCATGGCGATCCCGGCGAACAGCGGGTTGAGGTAGCCGAGGGCGGCGAGCGGTATCGCGAGCAGGTTGTAGCCGGAGGCCCAGGCCAGGTTGCCGCGGATCACGGCCACGGTGGCGCGGGCGAGCTGGATGGCCTCGGCGGCGGTGGCGGGGTCGCCGCCGACCAGGGTCAGGTCGGCGGCGCCGATGGCGGCGTCAGTGCCGCCCCCAAGAGCGCCGATCGCCATGCCGAGGTCGGCCTGGGCCAGCGCGGCGACGTCGTTGACGCCGTCTCCGACCAGGCAGACTGGGATCCCGTCGGCTTGCAGGCGGCGGATGGCCTCGACCTTGCCCTCCGGGCGGACCTCGGCGAACACGTCGGAGGCGGGGATACCGAGCTGGGCGGCGACGGCCAGCGCGGCGCGGGAGTTGTCGCCGGTCAGCAGCATCGGGCGCAGGCGCAGGGCGCGCAGGCGCGCGATGGCCTCGGCCGCCTGCGGCTTGAGCCGGTCGGCGACGACGAGCGCGGCTCTGGCCTGCCCGTCCCAGCCGACCAAGACCGCGGTGCGGCCAGCTTCGGCGGCGGTGTCGGCGGCCTGGCGCAAGGACGGGGACACGTCGAGGGACAGTTCGGCGAACAGGCGCGGGCTGCCGACCGTGACCACGCGTCCCTCGACGCTCCCTCGTACGCCGGCGCCTGGCAGGGCGGTGAAGCCGGTCACGGCGGAGAAGCCGGTCACGGCGGAGAAGCCGGTCACGGCGGGGAAGCCGGTCACGGCGGGGCCAGCGGACGGTAGCGAGCCGAAGCGTTCGGCGGCGAACCGGGCGATGGCCTGGCCAATGGGGTGCTCGGAGGCGTCTTCGATGGCCCCGGCCAGCAGCAGGGCTTCCTTCTCGTCCTCCCCCGGCCCAGCGACGATGTCGGGCACGGTCATGACGCCGGTGGTCAGCGTGCCGGTCTTATCCAGGACCACGGCCCGGATCCGGCCGGCCGACTCCAGCGCCTGGGCGCTCTTGACCAGGATGCCGAGCTCGGCGCCGCGGCCGACGGCGGCGAGCAGCGCGGTCGGGGTGGCGAGGCCGAGCGCGCACGGGCAGGCGACCACTAGCACGGCCACGGCCGCGCTCCAGGCCGCGGCCGCGGGCAGGCCGGTGCCCAGCCAGAACCCGAGGGGGGC
>Ga0302235_10001657_pt1 | contig 16527 bp, 6 predicted proteins | sample II_Palsa_N3_3_FD_193577 | JGI IMG/M metagenome (GOLD analysis project Ga0302235, IMG submission 193577) | Peat permafrost microbial communities from Stordalen Mire near Abisko, Sweden - II_Palsa_N3_3 | ecosystem: Environmental > Terrestrial > Soil > Palsa > Peat permafrost | place: Sweden... | reverse complement strand
AGGCGAAGCCGACGGTTTTACAGCCCTATCCTCCTGCCCGAGTCTCCCGCCGCTGACCAGCGCATACGCCGTTTGAGGCAGAGAAACGGGCCGCCGCCGTCCGCTATGTGTCCGTGCGCTCGGGGCCGCGGGCGGGGTGGCACACGGACGGGCACGGACGGCGCCCGCAGGCGGGTGCGCCTTCACGCCCCGGCTCGGCTCTACTAGCCTTTGACCTGCCACTTTTCAGGATGCCTGCTGTCGCCTCCCTCACCAGGATCGCGCCGACGGGCAGGCACCAAGCGTTCGGTGTGCGAAGTTCTAGGCTAGCGCTCCGCCTGGTCCACAGCCTCAAGTGCCCCGATTGCATTGGTAAGCAGGAGCCCGTCGATGAGGTCAAGGATCATACTGCGTACCTCCCGGCCTGACGCCTGAGCGTAGGCCCGCAGGGTGAGTTGCGTGATCATCTGTGCGTCTCCGGCAGCTGACGTAGAAATGTCGCCCGCGTCTTTTCCGTGTACGTCGATGAAGCGCTGCGTGCACTGCAAGACGATTTCGTCGATGCGATCTGGCGCGGCTTGGAGGGTGTAGAGCAACTGCGGCAGCGCCTCGGTGAACGCTGGTGACGCCACCAAGGCGGCTAGCAGCTCACTAAACGGCTGCAACGGATGGTTGCACATCTCGGCGACCACTTGGGCCGCTGCCTTGCGTACGCCTTCATCCTCGTCGTCCAAGAACTGCTGGAGTGCGGCGGCGGCTGTGACGGTGTCGGAGGTGTAAAGCAGGCTCCGGGCGCACAGGTCGGCCGCTCCCAGGCGGATCTGCGCGGCGTCCGACTCCCGGGCCGCCGCGAGCAGGTGGCCAAGGCCGAACTCCAGTCCTTCCCGGGCCGCGAGGAACCCGCCCCACTGCTGGACTTGCGCGTAGGGAGACGCCAGCATGCGCTGGATCACCGGCTCGACCACGGCCGGCCTCCCCGTGTCTATGTAGAGCATGAGTTTGATGACGTTGCTGGTCGCAAGCAGCCGGTCGTCGGTGGCGATCAACCGCGCAAACGCGGCGAGAGCCTCATCGGGGGCGTGGCGGAGGGCGGCACCGAGGACATGCGCGACCGAACTCCTGACAGCCACTGACGGATCATCGGCCATCTGGGTAAGCGACGGCGCTACGAGCTGGGTTCGGTGTCCGTCTGCGTCGTAGATCAGCAAGTCGCCCAAGGTCAAGGCGGCTTGGCCGCGGGCGCAGTTCATGCCGTTGGCTGCGATGTCACCGTTGAGGTAGGGCTGACCGCTCGGAGCAAGCTTGGACCAGACGTCTTCGGTCGGGTCGGTGGCGCGGAGCGCCCGGTTCAGCACCAGTTCGGTAATGTCATCGGGCACGTCGCCCTTGAGATGCTGCCGGAGCGCCATCGTGAGCGCCTGGTCATTTTCGTCGTTCCCGAGCGCTGCGACGTACCGTACTACGTCAAATACCAGCGTGGCATCAACCGAGTGCTGGGTTTGCATCAGGCCGTCCAGGATGGCGGTGACGTAGCGCGGATGCGTGTCTGCGGTCAGCAGGAGCGCTAGGCGCGCAAATCGGGTCGGGTCGTTGGCGGCTTCGCTGCGCAGGACAGTGCTCAACTCGTGGACGCCACCCGTGAGCGCCCCGAAGTCGGTGCTGTCAGCGCGGTACTTGTCCATTGCACTGAGCCACTGGTCGTCCGTCATGAGCTTGGCCGACGCCTGGGCGATGGGCGACTTCACGAACCCGCCCAGCATCGTCGGCCCGGGCAGGACTGGTTGGTCCAGTTTGAACCGGCGCCGCAACTCGTCGAGCCGCCGTTTGCCCGCGTCCGACAAACGGCCCTCGGCCATTGCGCTCAGGAGTATGAACGAGATCCAACCGGCGTGGTCACGGCTCTCCCATGACGGCGCGTACGCAGTGATCGCCGCCTCAAGGCGTTCGAAGTGGCCGTCGGACATGTACGGCGTGGTGGCCTGAAGCAACTGCCGGGTCGTCCAGTATGGGCTCGACAGGTAGCCGGACGGGAAGCGGTGGTCTCCCTCGAGCAGCAGCTCGGCTGCTCGCCCGGCATAACGCTTGCCATCGGCCCGCAACGCTTCGTACAACAGCCACTGGGCGCTGTCGTACTGGGTCACCGCCAGCAGATCGAGCTTGGGCTGCAAGGCCGGCTCGTCTTGCTGCGCCAGCTTGCGCAGCGCAGTGGCGGCCCCATGCAAGACAGCCTCCCCGAGGTTGGGCATGGGGCCGGGGTGCTCTTGGCGGAAGGAGAAGTGGTCTTGAGCTGGCCGCCCAGTCGGGTCCCGCTTGGTCAGCTCCATGACCATCACCAGGTACGGGATGAGCCGCTGGGCGTAGAGGACGGGGGCTTCTTGTGCCCCGGAAGACGCCAGCTCGAGCAGGTTGTGTTCACGTGATTCCAAGTCGGCAGGTCGCCCGGACGGGTCCTGGGCGAGGACTCCCGGCCGGCTAACCAGCCAGGTAGCCAGCAGTTCCACTGCCCAACCCGGCTGGTGCTGGCCCAAGCCGAAGACGTGGTTCCACAGGGTGAGTGGCCGATCGTTGTAGTCGCCTCGCCGCACGGCCTCAAGCATGAGATCGAACAGCGGGCGACTGGTATGGACATCGGCGAACCGCGAAATCCACGCCAACAAGTTCGGATACTGAGGATTGGTCCCGGCGTACGGCGCGATGAGCTGGGCCAGCCGGTCAGCCCGCGTCTTGATAGCGCCGACGACCGCCTGCATCGCCCGGTCGTGGGTGGCGGCGTTCCCGCTGGCGAGCCAGCCCGCGACTACTCCATCCTTGTCTAGGCGGTCAAACCACGGCACGGTGTTGATCGTGGCCCATAGATGCGGCGTCAGCGGCCCGTCCGGGTCGGCTGCCATGAGGCGCTCGATCATCTGCCATTCGGCGCTCATCGGGTCGGCCAGCGACCGGAGGACAGCGAGGACGACGGCCTTGATGTGGAACCGGATCCTGGAGTGAGCCAAGACTGCTTCGGCCTCGCGGATGAAGCGCTCCGGGTCGTCGTCGCGGATGTGCAGCAGGATTTGCCTTACTTGAGCGCGCCGGAACAGCTCTTGCTCATCGGCGAGCAGGAAGTCAACCAGGCCCTGGTTGCGGTCGAGCCACAACCGCGCGAAGGCGTAATCGAAGAAAGCCTCGTGAAAGAAAGCGTAACGCCGCCCGTCTTGAACGAGGACGTGCTCGGACGCCAGGACTTCCGCGTCCGCCGCCAGGTTGTCCGCATCCAGAACCGAGATCCGGGCCGTCAACTGCTGGCGTGCGCTCATGGCATTGGCAAGCGTGCCGATAACGGCTTCGTAGCGCGGTGGGGGCTGGGGCCGATGATGAGCGCAGTCACGCCGCTTATGGTCCCAATATGCGGCCAGCAGGCCACCTGCGGACTCAAACGTCAGCGCGTCCGGCTCGTCGGCGATAGCGCTCAACAAGACCAGGTTGAGCGGCGACGTGAGCAGAGACTGCTGCCTCGCCGTGAGCTGAGCCGCGGGCAGGCCCATCTCCTCCACGGCGGCGTTCACCTGCTCATTGGTGAGCGGGAGCACCTCCAGGCGCCCGACCAGCCTGTCTGCGACCAGCTGACGAATCCGGTAGTCGTTGTCCGCGTCGAAAGCCCGGCACGCCAGCAGTACCCGCATCTGCGGGAACACCGCCGCCTCTTGTATCAGATCCATCACCGTGTGGAACCCGCTAGGTACGCGACCCGAGGCGAAGCTCACGGCATCGAGCTGGTCAATGACGAGCAGGCACGGGTCGCCCGCCGCGACTGCGGCCAGGGCAGTGACGGGCGATGCCCCGAGACCGAGCTTCTCGCCGATCTCGGCTGTCGAGGTCAGGCTCTCGAGCCGGTCAAGCCGGAAGGCCAGGATCGGCCAGCCCTCAGCCGCCAGTTCCTCGACGCTCTGCCACAGGACGCTGCTCTTCCCCGCCCCAGCCGCGCCAACCACCATCGTTACCCGCGTGTCGTTGCTCCGTAGCGTGGCCGATAGCTGGCTGCTCTCGGCCCGCGCGATGGCCGGCCTGAGCAGATCCCGCTCGACGCTGGTCTTCCAGCTGGTGAGAACCACATCGACCGACTGCGCGACGGCGGGATTACCGACGAGCCGCGCGCGGCTCAGCTCGTACTCTGTCAGCCGTTCTTCGATGGCGGCGGCCGTCAGCCGGACACCCAGGTTCTGGATAGCCAGGTCGCCCAGCGACAGGGCGGCGGGCTTCGGTGGAGCGCCCGCTAGAAGCAGTCCGGCCAGGGCATCAATCATCCGGCGCAGGCCGTCCTCGTCCTGGCAATGAGTCCAGATCCCGCGCAACGTCTGCCAGGCAATCTGGTCTGAGGCGTAAACGTCACCGGACAGGTAGGAGAACTCTCTTTTCAGGTCTTCAGCTTGCTTCGGGTTCCCGGATTTCAGCCAGTCGGTTAGGAAAGCTTCAACACTCCTTGATCTTCTCGCGTAATCGGTGAGGTCATCGACGATCGGGGCCGGGATCATGGAGACAAAATGGAATTGGCGACCCTGCTCAACGTGCTTCCGCGCTGCTTGGAGAACCCCCTCGTCATTCAGCCGGTGCGGTGTCCAGCCATTCGCGGCACCCTGCTTCCGCTTCACCTGGTGAGCCTCTTCGCCATGATGAAGGCTTATCAGCGTGAACTCCGACCCCTCACCGAATTCGCCGACATCCTCGACCGTTATCGCCTGGGCGCGGCCGGCCAGAACCAAGAGCATATGGAAAATCGTCCAGGCGCCCTCGTAGCTGTTACCAAACTTGCCGGCCTCACCACCCGCACGGGCCATCCCAGCGCTCCAACTTATGCAACCCGCCCCGCGTAATGCATCTCTCGGCGACGTCCCGCCAGGAAGTCAAACCTTTAATGTGATCAAGTCGCTCCCCCACGCCGAGCCGACCGGCCCGCTGGGGATATGACGAGGACACTCCCCAGGCCGCCTGGCACCGCCCTGCCAGCCTCGCTCAGTGGGTACCCCAGCACTATAGCGGTGGTGAACAGGGCAAGACGTGGACGCGCTGACCGCTTCCCTGTAAGTCCACCCACTAGCTGCCACTCGACGCCAGGGCCGGGGGCCGTCCAAGGGCCGGCAGAGGTAGCAAGAGGAGGAACGCCCCGGCCCCCTGCACGGGCCAGGGCACTCACTGCAAGGCTCAGGATGCCTGCTCGCTGTCGCTTTCTCCCCAATCACCGGGTCCGGACTCAGGCTGGGTGTCCTGGGCACCGAGGGCGTCGGTGATGCGCCGGTTGGCAGCGTCGGCCTGACCGTCGATGCAGTGGGCGTAGATCTTCAGCAGGACCGCGACACCGTGCCCGGCGCGGCGGGCCACCTCGGTCGCCGGCACCCCGGAGTTCAGCCACAGCGACACCGCCGCGTGCCGCAGGTCATACGGGCGCCGGCCGAGCGGCGACCGGCACTGCGCTTCGGTGAGGGCCGTCTTACGGGACTCGGCCCACACCGCGCCGTAGGCCGAGTCCTGGATGATCCCGCCCCGGGCGGTCTGGAAGACCCGCCCGTCCGGGGTCGTCCCGTACCGCCTGATGTGGGCGCGCAGCAGCCTGACGAGTTCGGGCGGGATAGGGATGGTGCGGGTCTCGTGGGCGGCGCGGTGCTTCAGGCCGCGTTCCTGCCGGGCGGTGCCGTGGTCGGTCCAGCTCCGCCCGGCGCGGGAGGCGGAGGCGGCCAGCACGATCCGCCCCCACCCCTTCGCCGGCAAGTACAGGTCGCTCTCGCGGAGCATGACCGCCTCCGACGGGCGCAGCGCCGCGTAGTACAGGCAGGCGTAGAACGCCTCCAGGTGCGCGCCCCGGTCAGACAGGCCCCGGACGGCGGCCAGGAGGTTCCTGGCCTGGGCCGGGCTGACCACCACCCGGCGGTCGACGCTCTGCGCGACGGCCGGTGCGGTCCACTGGATCCGGTCGACCGGGTTGGCGGCCAGGTGGCCCTGCTCGACGGCGTAGCCGAGGGCGTTGTAGAACACCGACCGCTTGCGCCGCTGCGTCGACCCGGCCGCCGCCTTCCCCGCCAGGGTCCGGGCGCACGCGCCGAGCGCCAGCCGCACCGTCGCCGGGTCATCCAGCGCGGCGACGGGCAGCGAGGCGCGGGCCACCCACCCGAGGGCGGCGGCGATCTCGCGCGGCGGGACCTGCTCGCGGGTAGCAGGGTTGAACGCCCAGCCGAACAGCGCCTGCCGCAGCACCCTGCCCTCCGGCGCGCCCTTCTCCCTGGCGGTCAGCGCGATGGTGACGGTGACCAGCGCCTCGGCCACCGAGCGGCGGGAGACCGGGGCCAGCCCCGCCCACTTGGCCTCGGCGTACCTGCGGGCATGCTCGTACCAGGTGATCATCTCCCCCTGGGCAGGCTCGGCGGCCGGCAGGCCGGTGCGCTGGCTGAACGGCCGCCGGCTGCGGGCCGCGTCCTTCAGGCCGTCGAGGAACCCGTCGGCGAGGGTCTTGTTCCGGAAAGACTTGCAGTGCTCGCGGTCATCGACGGCCCACCGGACCCGGTATCGTCCGCTGCTGCCGTTGTCGCTGATCTTCTTGGTGTCCCAGAACCTGACGTCGTAACTGTCCATCTGCTCCTTGCTCCTGTCCGTCGTGCGTGTCTGCTTCCAGGCGGCGCAGCCACTGGTTGAGTGCGCTGCGCCGGACCCGGACGCCGCCGCCGGGCAGCCGCACTGCTGCCGGGCCGATTCCCTGCCGGCGCCAGCGGTAGAAAGCGGCCCGGGAGACCCGCAGCTCGGCGGTCACCTCATCGATCGTCAGCAGCGGGTCATCCGGGGTACCGGGCTCACCGTCCGGGGTGGCGGGGGGCCGGCCGGGAGCGGTGCGCGTTCCCGGGGAAGGCCTGTCCGTGGGTCCGCCACGACGGACGCTCCGCTCCGCCCGCCGCGTCAAGTCCCGCCCCCGCACCGATCACCCGGCCGGGACTGCCGCCCCGGGGAGCGGGAGAAGAAGGCGAGGCCGGAGGGCGGGCCGTTATGCGGGCGGGGCGGGTGCTGGCGGGGCGGGTGCTGGCGGGCAGCCCCGCCCTGCCGGAGGGGAAGGCCGGCAGGGCGGGGCGCAGGGTCCCGGGCGGTGACCGGCGGCGCTGCCCGGCCGGCCGCTGGCCGATGGGGCGCGCTGGCCTCCCGCCCGGGACCGCAGGCATCCACCCGCGACTCCGCCCGGCCCGTCAAGTCGGCCCGGCCCGGGACGGGGGCGGGCCTGGCACCCGGCCCGGAGCTGCGCGCCGGTACGTACCGGTGCCCGCCCCGCCAGGAGGGGACGGCCCCGGGGACGGGCCGGCCGCGGACCGGGTACCGCGAGGGGGGCACGGTGGCGCGTGCCGCCGCCGCGCCAGCGCCTGCCGCCGGGCGGCCCGGTGAGGGCATCCCTGGCTGCGGGCAGCGCGTTATGCTGCCTGAAGGATCTGTCCTGGGCGCGGTTAGTACCGCGTGCCTCTGTCTTGCCCGCACATTACATAAATCCGGTTTTGAGGGCCTTTTTTCACCCGCCCCCCGGAAAATAGGTACTGGAGAGACAAGGACACGCGGTTGTTACTGCTGAGGGCAGGGCTAGACATGCGCAAGGCCGGTTCCCGCGTGGCTCTATCAGGTCCGCGGGCGGTGGTAGCGCGGATCCCCGCAGCTCGTCGGTACCGACAGATGTTCCCGGTTTGCGCAGTGCGCCGGAGGCCTAATTTCCAAGGACGTCGGTGTCGGCCCTGCCGACGGGCGGCTGCGGAGATCCTGATTTCAGGCGCCGCCGTTATCTGACGGTGGCTGCTCTGCGCGCTGCGGGTGGTCGAGATCTGGTCTTTCGGCGAGATGGACTGGTGCCGGGTTCTGGGTGCGGTCGTCCCAGGATGCGGCTTGCTGGCATAGCCGCGCTGTGAGTGCGGCGAGGTGACGGCGCTCCCATTGTCCTTGTGCGGCGATCGTGATCTCTGTGGCGGTAAGGCCGTGCCAGTCCTTGCCCATGCGGCTCGCTTGGTTGTCTGGCAGGGTCCAGCGGGTGTAGTCGGCGCCCGCGCGGACCCCGAGCTGGCTTGAGCGGTAGGTGCGTGACGGCTGTGCGAGCAGCCAGCTGTGGGTGTCGTTCTCGTTGTGCTCGTAGAGGCTGGCCCTCGGCAGCGGGGGCTTATACGGGTCGTCTTTCGGGGTGGCGCCGTGCCCGCGGTGGGTGGCCTGGGGAACGCGTTCGCCGTTGGCGCAGCGGACGACGGCCAGGTCGGGGTGACTCAGCGACGACCCGGGGAGCGGGCCACGCCCGAGGGAGGAGTTGGTAAGCCCAGGCCAGATGCCGGAGCATGCTTCGCCGTCGGCGAAGATGACCAGCGGCACGGCGGTGCTGAACGCGCCGGCCGTGAGCGCTTCCTCAACCAGGTCGCGGATCTCTTGCTGGTTCTTCCTCTCGCGGGTGAGCCCGGCGTACCCGATGTCGGCTGCGTGGTAGGCGGCATTGGCCTGCCGGTAGGGGACCCACTGCCCGCGCTTGTCGTCATAGGCGGTGGTGCGCCACGGTTGTTCTGGGTCGGGCGCGGCGTGGATGGCCACGAGCCGGATGACCAGCCGGTTCTGGGGCTTGGCGCCGCCCTTGCGCCTGGGGGTGTGCTGGCGGATGTGCAGGCCGATCAGGGTGGCTTCCCGGTCGAGTGCGCTCGCGCGTCCCGGGCCGGCGGCTGCCGCTGCCAGCCGGTTGTCGATGACCCCGGCGTTGCGGAACAGGTCGCGGACGGCGGCTATGGCCGGCTCGTCAGCCGGCTCGATTTCCTTGATGATGCCGCCGACCTTGCGCTTGCGCGGCCTGGGCGGTGCCCAGTTGACGTTCAGGAACTGCGAGACGATGTCATAGCTGCCAAGCAACTGCCGGACGAGTGGCTTGGCGTCATCACGCGGCGGACTGTCCGGGTCGTAGTCGGTCTCGGCCAGGACAGCCACTGCGGTTCCCTCGGGCGCGGTCAGGCAGGGGATCGCCTCGGCGTCGCGCCGGTGCGTTCCGTGGCGGAGCAGGTCGGCGGCCTGGTGCGTCACGACCGTGAACCGTGCCGTGAGCGTGACCGGGCTGTCGTCTGGCACGCCGGTGAGCGTGGCGGGGCCGACCGCCGCGTAGGGGGCCAGGGCATCGACCATGCGCCTGCGGGCGGCGCCTGTGCTGTACAGGCAGGTGATCTGCAGGCGCTCGGTACCGGAGGCGGCTATCGCGTCGTCGAGCCTTGCCGGGGCTATCGGGCCCTGGATGTTCTCGCCGACGGAGATGGGGGTCTTGGCGTAGCGCAGGGGCTCGGCCTTAAGCTGGCGGGTTACGTGCGTGCCGAGCTGGTAAAGGAAGCGGACGCCGGGTCCCTTGCCGACGGGGTGGCGACGCGGGTTCCCGATGGGGCGGACGGAGCCGGGCCGGTCCCGGAGCACGGCGGGCAGCATGATGGCGTGCTGGCCGACGGCCTCGGTGACTTCGGCGGTGAAGCCCGGCAGCGAGGGAAGGTCGCGTCCCCGCTCCGGGTAGGGGGACAGGACCGGGAGCCGCAGGATGGGCAGGGCCGAGTCTCCGCGGTCGAGCCAGGCGTTCTTGACGAACGACCAGGTGCCGGGGTGGCGGGAAAGGTGCCCGTCGAGCCGCAGGTGCAGGCCGGCAGCACCGGGCAGCGTGATGACCTTGACGGATACCCAGGTGGTGGCGTGCCCGGGACGGCCGTCGCCGCGGGGTTCACGGATCAAGGGAAGGTCCCAGGCGATGAGGTTGCCGTCAGTGTCCAGCCGCAGCGTAACTGGCAGGTGGCCGTCGATCATGAGCGGCGCGGCGGTGATCCGCGCGGCAAGGTTCCACCGCGCGGCGTCGTAGATCCACCCGGGTGCGCTGACGGCGCCCGTCGCGGGGTTGACGGTGATGAAGTCGGCCAGTGCCCTGCGCTCCGGCCCGACCTGGGTGATCAGCGGGGCGAGCAGGTCCGAGGAGGGGTCATCGAGCGTCAGCCGCTCGAACACGCGGACCGCGGTTGCCATGACCCACGGGTCGATCTCGGCGGTCGTGGCCAGGAGCGCACAGGTGCCGTGCTCAGTGTCGGCTCTGGCCAGGTCGCGCCCGGGGAAGAGCCGCACCGGCTGGCCGGTCGCGGCGGTCAGCGCGGTGGCGACCGCGCTGTAGCTGGGGGTGGCCGCGTCGCGGCCGGCCTTCGCCCTGGCGTGCCTGGCGAGCACGTCCCAGGCGGCGGTGAAGCCGGCGTCGAGCGGGTAGAGCACGGCGCTGCCGAGGGCAGCCGGGTCGACGGGATGGCACAGGGTGTGCAGCCCGGCTTTGAGGTCTGGGTTCACTCGGGGGTTCTTTCGTCGGCGAAGCGGAAGATGGCATTCAGGGTCTCCCCGTACAGGGAGCGCATCAGGTTCAGCTGGCCGCGCCGGTCCCAGTCGTCGCGGATCCGGCGGATCAGCGCGGGCAGGTCGGAGTTGCCGCTGGTGTCGTGGAAGGCGTAGTCGACCAGCCAGATCTCCGCGGACTCCCCGCCGCGCCTGGCCCGCCCGGCGAGCTGGATCAGCCCGTTGAGGGTTTCCCTCGCGATGGCGAGCTGGGTCTCGCCGGGCAGCGCGGTGAAGTAAGGGAGGCTGGAGAACAGCTCGTCGTAGTGCTTGCCCGCGGCGATCCGCATCAGGTCGAGCATCCCGGCCGGGTCTTCGGCCGGGGCTGCCTCGGCGTGCGCGCGGGCATTGACGTGGGCAAGCAGCTGGGCGGGCTCATCCATGATCGGGATAGGCCGGACCACCAGCCAGGCCGAGCCGATCAGCGGGCGCCCGGCGTCATCGACGATGTTAATGCCGCGCTCGGCGCGGGCCAGCGGGGCGATGAGCACCGACCCGGCAGCGGTTCCGGCGCTCCTCCCGAATTCCTCGATCCGGTCAGCAGGCAGTTCAGTCCACCGGGCGGCCTGGGCCTGGCCGGCGACGGCACCGGGCCGGACGGCCAGCACGATCTTGCCGGCCGGTACTCCGGCGGCAGAGATTCCCTCCGCCAGATCGCGGCCCGCGTCATAGGACGTCAGGGCGAGCAGGATCCGGGCGCGGTGCGAATTGGCCGGATCCGCCTCCAGGGCGCGCAGTGCCGGGGACAGCCGCTTGACCCACAGCAGCCTGCCCAGGTGGACCAGGTTCCTGGCGCGTTCTTCCAGGGGAACCCCGGAGACGCGCAGGAACCGTTTCTCCTCATCGGAGACCGGGGCCGGGCGGATGACGACGCCGCCGGTCTCGTCGTCAGGCACCCACCAGGCGGGACGGACCCCGACGTGGTGGTGGGGCGCCCCCGGGAAGTAGCCGGTAGCCGATAGCCCCATCACGACGCGCTGGTGCCCGGCGTGGGCCAGGGCGGTCAGCTCGCCCAGGCCAGTGACGTAGGTGTGCGGGTCGCCGCCGAACCCGCTGACGCGCAGTTGCGTGTCTTCGGGATGGTCATCGTCGTGGAGTTCGGTGAACGCGAACAGGACGCGGCCCAGCGGCCCGTACGGCGCTGCCCGCCAGGCGCCGAACTGGCGCAGGGCGCTGGCGACCTCGGTCGCTGCGGCGATGCCGGAGGCGTGCAGTTCCGGGGCGGCGTGCACCAGGGTGAACAGCAGCCTTCGCAGCGGCTCAAGGTACGCGCGCCGGATCATCCGGTCGGTCACCTGGGCGCGGACCGCGTCGTCGTCGAGCCTGCTGCTGTCATAGGGGTGCTTGGCCAGCAGGGTGAAGACCAGGTCCCATGTCCGGTCGAAGGGATCGTACCCGCCGGACGGGGCGATGAGCGCGCTGAGGGCCGCCGCGATGGGTTCCAGCCATTCCGGTACTGGCACCGCTGAGTCCTCTTCCATCGGGAACAGGGCCTGCAGCGCCTCGTAGTGGTTCGCGGCCGGGTCCTGGCCGTCGGGCAGGTTGAACAGCGTGGCCGCCAGCCAGGCGTCCCAGCGGCGCGGCAGGAGCCAGCGGCCGAACAGCGGGTGCCCCGGGGTCTTGCCGGTCCGGCCCCGGCGGAAGTGGCCCGCGGCCAGGTGCCTGTTGTACTGCTCGGCCAGGTACCTGGCCTGGGCGAGGGCCGCGTGCACGCGGCCCTCGATACCGACGCCCATCCGCCCGAGCGCGCTGTTGAACTCGGTGTCGAAGCGGCGCAGCGGGGACACCGGGCTGGGTCGCCGTGTGGCCAGGAGGAGATGGTCTGCGCTGTGGCTGATCATGCCGGCCTGGAACGCGTCGGTCTCGTCGATGAGGACCAAGTGACTGCGGTACAGGAGCACTTCCTCGACCGACGGGTTCTGTTCTGTCCGGCCGTTGACCAGAACCGGGACGCGGAGCCGACCAGCGTAGAAGTTGGCGTGGCTGGTCACGATGACCGCCGCGCGGCACGCCTGGCGGGAAAGCCGGAACTTGCCGCAGGAGGGCTTGAACGGGCACATCTTGCGACCGCCGCCGACTGACCCGTCATCCTTTACTGTCCGCAGGCCGGTGCACGGCTCGGAGCCGGGAGCCCAGGAATCGACGGCCTCGTCGGTGTGTGCTGCTGCGGGCAACCCGCATCCGTAAGCGAGCCGCTCGTAGGCCCACTCGCCCACCGCGCTGCTGCCGTCGGCGCGGGCGGCAGCAGCCTCCGCGGTCACCTGGAGTGAGTCCGGGGACATGAGCGGCACCACGTCGGCGTCGATGCCGAGCGCGCGCATGCTTGCCTCGATCGAGTGCGCGGTGCGCACCACGCCCGCGTTGCTCGGAACGAGCAGCGACGTCACCATGCCGCGTTCGGCAGCCCAGCAGGCCAGCAGCTCCGCTACGACGTTCTTCCCGATGCCGGTAGGAGCGTTGAGCATTCGCGTGGGCCCGGCGCGCAGGATCCACGCGTAAGCGGCCCGCTCGCCCGCTGCGGCCTGGATGCGGGAAAAGACCCTGTGCACCGAGGCGGCCCGGTGCCGTTCGCCGAACGCGTCGTCCGCGCGGGCCGCGAGAGCGGCCAGATCAGCCACAGGCACCTCGATCGTGTCAGCATGGGCGGCAGGCCCGAGATCAATCGGGGCCTCAGGCTCGGTCTTCGGCACCACGTCCAGCGAGTACGTTGCCCGCGCGCTCCGGGCGTCAGGCGCGCCGCCGCGCACCCAGGCCGCGAACTGCCCGCTGTTCGCGACCGGCACCGGGCGCTCGGGCCGGGCCTGCTGCTCTAGCCACAGCTGCTGGGCGCAGTCCCGGGCCACCTCCCGGGGATGGCGGCCGGTCTCGGCCAGGACGGTGCCGTCCCCGAGCGCCCGGAAGTCGGGAATGCGGTCCGGCAGGAGGAGATCCAGTAGCTCCCCGAAGACGGTCCGGTTGGCAACCTCGACCGGCCGCCACCGCACCAGCCCCGCGATCAGCTCCTTGTCAGCCTCGGGGAGCTGCGGCCACAGCGACCACTTGTCCATCTGCCCCGACAAGAAGAACAGCGCATCCGCCGTCCGCACGTATGCCTTCCCGTCCTCGGTGGCGCGCGGGAAGAACACCGCCGCGAGCGCCAGCGCACCGCGCACCAGCGGGATGACCTCGCTAAAATCAGGCGCCTCGCGCCGGCCCTCGCTCACTTCGCCCCCTTCGTTCCCGCGTACTCGCGGACTTCGCTCACGAACTGGTCAACGGTCCGCACCTGCCGGTCCGGGAGCATCCGCCGCAGCTGATTCACCTGCCCCTTCCGGTAAGTCGGGACGACGACGTACTCGGCAGCAGGAGGATCGGCCGCTATCCCCGCAGGCGACACGTGGTCCTTGACATCGACCCGCCAGGGATGCCCGTCCGGGGCGGTAACGAGCAGGTCATAGGCATCCCGGACCGGCCACATCTGCACCCCGACCCCAGGGATGGCCCGCAGCCTCTTCTCGAGCAGCACCTCGGAGATGCCCGGAACGGTGATGAAGCGCCACACCGCCTGGTCGACGCACGTGCTCCCGGCCGCCGGCCGGGCGTCCGGGAGCCGCAGGCGGGCAGCCGACGTCTTGGTCAGGACCGGCCGGCTCCCCGGAGCCCCTCCTGCCCGCGTGACGCGAAACACCGCCTGGTGCGGGCTGTAGGCGCAGCTCACGACCGCTCCCTGAATGCGCATCGGCCACCGGCACACCGGACACGGCCACCAGCACTCGTCAGCGTCACCGCCCCCGAACCTGTAGACCCGGTCGGCCGGGACAGGCTTGTAATCGGTCACCAGCCGCGCGCCCGCGTACTCCGGGGCCGTCGTCCGCTCGTCCGTAAGCGCACGCTGAACGCCGGCCGGCCGCTCGATCACGAAGCGCCGCGAGGCCACATACGCGTCCTGGCTGCCGGACTGGACCAGGCTCTGAAATAGCAGCCGCTCAACCTGCTCACCGCGCTGCCACGCCCATCCCGGCAACCAGTCGCACGCCGGGTCACGGCCGTGGAACAGGACATGGTTGTAATCGCACGCGATATCCATCGCCCCGTCAGTGAGCCTGTCCTCGCCATCAAGGAGTATCAGGCCGTCGAGCGGCGATGACTTGCCCGCATCCGGCAGCAGCTCACCCAGAGGCCGGCGCAGGAACGCCACCAGCTGAGACGGAGTCGCGGGGCCGGCATCCGGGCCGAAGGCGCCCATGATCACACCCGTCATCCGCGCCACTTCCCGCCAAGCACGGGGCTCGTCAGCGCGTCGCGACCAGGCCACAGCAGACCGCAGCGCAGCCGTCGTCACCACAGCACGCCGCTCATCAATGATCGACAATATGAACATCCCTCACACAGTGAAGAGGCAGGAAGTGATGCCACCATAAAGGTGGCCACCGACATTCCGGCTGTGCTCGGGAAGACGGAAGAACGAAATCCCTATTAGGGTGGAATTGACCGATTAACCCTAAAGATCAGTAATGGGCCGAGTTGCACGGCTTGGAAATTCGCAAGGTCGTCCTCCTGACCTGGATTACCCGCATCGCCGTTGCGATCATGCTCCTCCTGGCCGACGTCAGCGCCGCCGCCACCTCTAAGCGCCCGGCGGCCCTGGGTCGGCCGGACGGAAAACGCCATGCCAGCAGGAGACCGCCCAGGCCCCGCCGGTCCCTCGTTGAGTACCGATAAGGCGTTCGATTAGACGCCACCCTAAGTATTGATGAGGCCCGGATGCGGGCTGCTGGCGCGGAAGGGCCGGGCGGCTCGACGTGTCGCTCTGGTTCGAGCCCGGGTTCAGGGGAGGAACGCCCGTGCCGCCTGGTCCAGGGTGATCACCTCGACCAGCTTCGACCACGGGTCCTCACTGTAGCGCCAGGGCAGCGCGACGAGGCCCGGCAGCCGCCGCAGGTTGCCGGGCCTTCGTGCGTTCGTCAGTCGACGAGGTAGTGGGCTTCGATGTAGGCGACGGTGGAGTCGTACAGTTCCCGTACCGGCTTCAGCATGTACCGGCGGAAGACTGCGGCGGTGGCGCGGCGGACGCCTCGGCTGCGGGCGTCGGCGTTGTCCCATGGCCGGGCGAGGGTGCGGGTGACCACCTGGTCGATCTCCTCGGCCAGGTTCCTCTCGGTGATCGTGAGGCCAGGTGGCGCATGGTCGCGGATGATCCGCGACAGGACGCTGCCAGTAGTCAACGCTTTTCCGTCTCGAAATAGCCAATTCCCGCGCCAATTTCCGCGCAATTCATCACGCACCGCCGCGGGCTTAATTACTGTCCGCCCTCACGCCATTCCGCCGCCGCCAGCCGCCTTTCCCACGCCTGCCCTCACTGCCCGCCAGCCGCCTCGCGCACCTGCCCTCACCTGGCCGCACGCCCTCGCAGGGCCGGGCAGGCACGGGCCTGCGGGCACGGGGCGGGGTGAGTACCTGTCACTGTACGGATACCAGGCCACGAACAGGAGATGACGAATTAACGTACGGCATGCATGTCCGGCGCCCCATGGATGATTGTTTTACGAGCTATGCGCGTATATAAGTCGGGGAGTCCACTCGAAGGTTTATTATCGCCACGTCCTGCGCATTCCCCGCCGCGACGGGGCTCCGCCCTCAGACGGAGTACGTATTGGTACCCGTATTAGCCAGCGGAGCGGAAGGGGCGCCGGTTCGCGAATCCGGCCGAACGGTCTGCCCGCTTTGCGGACCGTCCCCGGTTCCCGCTCCGGCAACCCGGCCGGAGGCTGCCCGCGTCAGCTCCGGGCAGTCCCGCCGTGAACCGGGTGAGCCGGGCGCTGGCCGGGATATGCCCGGCGAGCCCGGCTCACGTTGCCACGTCTTCCCGGTGCCTGTCGAGCCGTCGAACCGGGCCGCGGCACATTCTGCGGGCAGCGGTCCCGCGCGAGCACACGGCGCCGGCAGCCGGCCTGCCTCCGCAGGGTCAGGGCCGCCAGCCTCCGCGCCCGCGCGGCGGCCGGGCGCGGCCGGAACCGGCGGAAAAGCGCCCGGGGTACATCGCACGTCCACGCCAGGGACAAGAAAGGTCAACGCCAGGTACATCGAACCTCCCGTAACAACCGGGTACCCCTGCCCCTCCAGCACCTAATTCCGGCGCAGAAAGTGAAAAAAAGAGCCCCTCAAACCGGATTTCTGTAGATGAGGGGAGTTCCGCCCCGGCCGGGA
>Ga0302235_10001646_pt1 | contig 16583 bp, 14 predicted proteins | sample II_Palsa_N3_3_FD_193577 | JGI IMG/M metagenome (GOLD analysis project Ga0302235, IMG submission 193577) | Peat permafrost microbial communities from Stordalen Mire near Abisko, Sweden - II_Palsa_N3_3 | ecosystem: Environmental > Terrestrial > Soil > Palsa > Peat permafrost | place: Sweden... | reverse complement strand
CCTCCGGGCTCAAGGCGGTGGCGCTCGCCGCTTCCGGCACGATCCTGGCCCGCGCCAGCGCCGCCTACCCCACGCACCAGCCCGCCGCCGGGGCGTACGAGCAGGACCCCGGCGACTGGCTGCGCGCCGTGCAACAGGTCGTGGCCAGGCTCGGCGAGGCGGTCCCCGTCGGTCGCTGGCGGGCCATCGGCCTGTCCGGCATGCTTCCCACCCTCGTCACCCTCGGCCCAGACGGCCAGCCGAACGGACCCGCCATCACCTGGCAGGACAGCCGGGCCGACGACCTGGGCGATGAGTTCCGCGAGCGCTGCGGCGCCGCCGAGCTGTACCGGCTGACCGGCCAGTGGGTGGATGGCCGCTACCTGCTGCCGATGTTCGGCCGGATCGCCCGGGTCGATCCGGCCCGCGCGGCCGCCACCGCGACGATCGCCTCGGCCAAGGACTACCTGTTCGCCTGGCTGACCGGTGAGCTGGCCACAGACCCGAGCACCGCCGCGGGCTACGGCGGCTACGAGCTGGAAACGGGCCGGTGGAGCGCCCCGTGTCTGACCGTGGCCGGCCTGGCTGGGGCTGGCCTGACGGGGGCCGGCCTGGCCCCGGGACCGCGGCTGCCGACCGTGTGGCCGTCAGCCACCAGCCGGCCGCTTCGGGCGCAGGTGGCGGCCCGGCTGGACTGCGCCCCGATCCCGGTGGTCCTGGGCGCGGCCGACTCCGTGCTCGGCGCGCTCGGGCTAGGCGTCCGCGAGCCGGGCCAGGTGGCCTACATCGCCGGCACCAGCAACGTCATCCTGGGTATCACCGACCGGCTGGTCCTCGACCCGTCGCACCGGTTCCTGGTCACGCCGCTGGCCGAGCCCGGCCGGTGGGGCGTGGAGATGGACCTGCTCGCCACCGGCAGCGCCATCACCTGGCTGGCCGGCCTGCTCGGGGGAGACCTGACCGCGGCCGGGCTGGTCGAGCTCGCGGCGAGGACCGATCCCGCGCACGCCCCCGTCCTGCTTCCTTACCTGAGTCCCGGTGAGCAGGGCGCGCTGTGGAACCCCCGGCTGACCGGTGCCGTCGTCGGTCTCGACCTCAGCCACGGCCGGCAGCACCTGGCCCGCGCGCTGGTCAACGGCATCGTTCTGGAGAGCCGCCGCTGCCTGGCCGTGCTCGACGAGATCGGCGGGTTCGGCCGCGCCGTGGAGGTGGCCGGGGGCAGCGCCGCCGACCCGTCCTTCCGTGCCGACCTGGCCGACGCCACCCGCCGGGTGGTCTCGATGCCGCGCGACGATGACACCGACCACTCCGCCAGGGGAGCGGCGCTCATCGCGGCGCTGGCCACCGACGGCGGCTGGCCCGACGGCGGCTGGCCCGACGGCGCGTTCCCGGCGGCAGGCGTGGCCGCCGAGCCGGACGACGCCCGGGCCAAGCTGTGGGATGACCTGTGGGCCGCCCACGAGTCCGCCCGTCTTCGGCTTCATCCCTAGGATGTCCTGGGGGACGGTAGCTGGCCAGCCACCCCGGGCTGGCCGCGCGACTGGAGGGCGCAGGCGTGATCTGGACGAGTGAGCGCAACCGGCAGCAGGGACAGCTGGTGGCCGAGATCTACCAGGGCGCGGCCGCGGTGCCGTGTGAGCGCCTGGCCATCATCGCGGGCGGCCTGCCCGGCGCGGACAAGGCCAGAGCCCTCGACGAGGCCGGCGTGGACCGCTCGCGTTACCTCACCGTCAGCATCGACGAGGTCCTGGTCCGGATGGCGGCCCGTCAGCTCATTCCCAGCGTGGGCGAGGCGGACCAGGGCGATGGGCTGTCGCCCCTGGCCCGGGCCGGACGGGTGCACGGGGAGGCGCAGTTTCTCGCCAAGCGCGTTGGGCTGCTCGCGCTCACCGAAGGGCGGAACCTGATCCTGGATATCTCGCTGGCCTCCTGGCGCGCGGCTGAGGCGTGGACGTATGCGCTGCGGTTCGCGGACTACGCCGTGAACGCGGTGTTCGCCGACATCGAGATCGCCGACGCGGTGCGCCAGGTTGAGGAGGCCCACCGCCGCGACGAAGAAGAATTCAGTCGCGGGCGCGGCTACGGAGGCCGGTACCTCCGCGCGGAGGCCATCTGGGCCCTCGCGATCCCAGCCGCCGCCGAGCCCAGGAACCGCATCAGGTGGGCCCTCGGCGCGCGGTCGGCCGGTGCCATCGGGGGAACGGTCGGGACCGGAGCCTTTCCCGGCGGCGCGGTGACTACCATGCTTACCTCCTACCGGGACGGCGCGTACACCCTGGACGATCTGTCGCTGGAGTTCCGCGCCCGCCGGTGGCCCCGTGTCCCGGATGTCTGCCCGCCCGAATTGGAGCAGGCCAGGGCGGCCATCGACGACCCCGAGCCCTACGTCCCCGGTTCTTTCGACGACGTGGTGCTCGCTTATGACCGCGGCTGGCTATCCGATGACGACTATGACGTCCTCTCCGGTGCCGCCGCCGCCGACCTGCCCGAGGGCCTGGCCGGGTGACCGGACAGCCGCGGCCAAGGTAACGGGGCCGGCGGTTAGGCCAGACGCTCGCCTGGCCGGATGAGCCCGTTCTCGTACGCGAACACCACCGCCTGGACCCGGTCCCGCAAGTCGAGCTTGGCCAGCAGGCTTGCGACGTGCGACTTGACGGTCGACGGCTCGACGACGAGGTGGGCGGCGATCTCGGCGTTGGACAGGCCCCGCGCCAGCAGCCGCAACACGTCAGATTCACGGGCGGTCAGCGTACCGAGCATCGGCCCGGGCACCGGCGGCCGGGCGAACTGCTCGATCAGCCGCCGGGTACTGGCCGGCGTGAGCAGCCCGTCGCCCGCGTGGACGGTACGGATGGCGGCGACTAGCTGGGGCGGCGGAGCGGTCTTGAGCAGGAAGCCGGAGGCGCCGGCCCGGAAGGCGTCCACCACATAGTCGTCGAGGTCGAAGGTCGTCAGCATCAGCACGCGGGTAGTGCCGAGCTGCGGGACCAGCCGCCTCGTCGCCTCGATCCCGTCGAGCACAGGCATCCGGATGTCCATCAGGACCAGGTCCGGCCTGGTCTCCAGCGCACTCGCCACGGCCTGGTCCCCGTCCGCCGCCTCGGCGACGACCTCGATGTCGGGCTCGGCGTCCAGGATGAGCCGGAAGCCGCCGCGCACCAGCGCCTGATCGTCAGCGAGCAGGACGCGGATCATGCCGGTAGGGGGAGCCGCGCGCAGACGGTGAAGCCGCCGCTGTCGGCGCAGGCCGCCTCGAGCTCGCCGCCGAACAACTCGGCCCGCTCGCGCATTCCGACCAGTCCGTGACCGCTGCCGGACTCGCCTCGCGGGGCGCCGCCGTTGTCCGCGATCTCCAGGGTGACCAGGCCATCCTCGTAGCGGACCATGACCTGCGCACAGGCCGGTCCCGCGTGCTTCAGGGCGTTGGTCAGGGCCTCCTGGACGATCCTGAACGCGGACAGATCCAAGGCCGGCGGCAGCGGTTGACGCTGGCCCTCGATCCGGAGCGTCACTGGCAATCCCGCCTCGCGGACACCGCGGACGAGCTGCTCAAGATCGCCCAGGCCCGGTTGCGGCTTGAGCGCGTCCGGCCCGTCGGACCGGAGCACGCCGAGCAGGGTGCGCATCTCATCGACCGTCTCGCGTCCGGTGGCGGCGATCACGTCAAGCGCGTTCCGCACGTCCGGCTGCTCTCCGTGCAGCACACGGGCCGCAGCGCCCGCCTGGACGACGATCATCGACACGTTGTGTGCGACGACATCGTGCAGCTCGCGGGCGATCCGGCCCCGCTCGAGCATGACCGCCGCCTGCGCCTGCAGCTCTCGCTGTTCGGCCAGCTCGCGGTTCGCCGTTTCCAGCGCTGTGTTCTTCCTACTCCAGCTGCGGACACTCCGCCCGACTACCCATGACGCCAGCAGCCAGACGTACGACGGAATGGCGTTGCCTGGATCCTGGCCGTGCAGAACCGCCGCGACAAAGACCGGAATGGCCGCCACGGCCAGCACCGGCGGGACCCACAGTGCCCGGCGTCCTTCGGCACGGCTGCCCACGGAGTACGCGGCCAGCACGAGCGCGACAAAGGGCTGGAACGCGGCTCCTTGCGGCGCCGCGGCGTAGATGCACGCGCCGTTCGCGGCGAGGACGATCGCGGCGGCCAGCAGTGGCCGCCGCGCCCGCCATGCGATGGGCGCTGTCGACAGCAGCGCCAGCGTCACCCCCAGCGTCTTGGGCTTACCCCAGGAAGGATCGCCGCCCAGCACCGGCACCACCGACGTGACCGCGAGAAAGGCCGCGAGCAGCATATCCCCGGCACCTTGCACCCGGGGGTTACGCAGCAAACTCTGCAGCCGGCTCCTCATGGCAACGACGGTACAGCGGACAGGTCCCGGTGCACATCCGTCCGCCGGGGGAACCAGATTTCCCCCGCGCGGCGGACCGGATTTCGCCACCGCGGCCGAAGACGCACCCAGTCCTGGGCTCGTAGCGTCAGCAGCCAACGCAACCACCTGCCAGGAGGCCGAAAACCATGAACCAGTCCATGCTCCCACGGCTCGGAGCCGCCTGCGGCGCCGTCTTCGCCATCGTTCTCACCGTCGCCAACGGCAACGGCACCCAGACCTTCTCCGGCCCGCGGGCCATCGCCGGCATCGCGGCCCTCACCCTCGCCCTGCCGTTCATCGCCTACCTGTGCAGCGTGCTGCGCGAAACGGACGGGGCGGACGGCTGGCTGGCCAGCACGGCGCTCGCCGCCGGGATCACCGGCATCATGCTCAAGCTCGGCAGCGGCGCCCCCGAGCTGGCCGCCCACACCGCTCACCTCACCGCGGGCACCCAGCTCAACACCGCCATCGAAGCGATCGCCGACGGCGCGACCGTGCTCAGCCTTTATCCGCTCGCCGTGTTCTGCGCCGCCACCGCCATCGTGGCCTTCCGCACCCGCGCCCTGCCGCGGTGGCTCTCCGCTGGCGCCGCGGTCACCGCCGCCGCGCTCGCCATCAACGGCGGCTTCCTCGGCACCGGCTCCGTTCCCGCCCTGCTCCTGTTCGTGGTCTGGACCTTGCTCACCAGCGTGCACCTGCTGCGCCGAACCTGGCGCAAGCCTGCGCCCGTCGTTCGGACCGAGGCGGCCGTGGGCGTCTGAGCGTGCCCGGCACCAGGACCACCGCCAGCCGGCCCACGAACCGTGGGCCGGCTGTGTGCGTGCGGACGGCGGGCGGCGGCCGGTCAGCCGATGGCGCTGACCGCGAACGCCGTGACCGTGCCGAGGACGGCGAGCACGGCGCCGATTGCCGCTACGGCCTCGCCGCGGGAACGTGAAGTACTCACTCTGCTTGCCGATACCGCACGCAACTCCGAGATCGCCAGGCAACCGGGATGACCGACAAGACCGTACGCAATCACGTCTCGGCCATCCTGATGGAATTGCAGGTCACCGACCGGACCGCGGCCGCGATCAAGGCCCGCGGCGGACGCTAGCGCGGGCCTCGGGCACCGGGAATCGCCGACCGGCGGCTGATGCCACCGCCCGTTCGGCCAGATCTTTATTCTGAACGGCACTGCTGCGTCACCCCGGCGAACCGGCACAGACGGGCGCCGGGGTGCCCTGAGTCGGCAGTTTGGTCACGCCGGCCGGCAGCGTGCCGTGGGTGGCGTAGTAGGCCAGATCGACCGCCAGTGGTGGAGTCTGCAAGGCAGTGGCCGCGGTGCTCGCGCTGGTGTCGTCGCCCGGCGTGGCCGCGTACTGCAGGACGCGGCTGGCGAACGTGGCCGCGGTGTTGGGCAGCGTCGTGGCCGTCCAGCCCGAGCCGGTGCTCGCGTCCAGGCGCAGCGTGGCGCCGTCGGCCAGGAAAAGCTCCTGGGGCAGGCCGGGGTAGGTGCTGACCGCGAGGATGCTGGTGGCGGTGCCCGGCAGCGTCGTGGTCTGCCACTGCTGTCCGTTCCCGGCGGTGACGGCGGGCTGGCCGCTCTGGCTGAGCCAGAACACCTCCTGGCTCAGCGCGCCGGACGTGAGCTGCTCGCTGGCGGCCGCCAGCGAAGTGGTGGCGGTCGTCGGGTTGGTCCCGGGCAGTACCTGCACCCTCCAGCCCGATCCGGCCGCAGTCGCCTCGGCGAGCGTGCCCTGCCCATCGACGAAGAACACGCTGGCCTGGTCCGCCCCGGTGCTGATCGCGGCCAGCGGGCTGGCTGCGGCGACGTCATAAGGCGATGAGATCGTGGTCGAATGCCAGCCCTGGCCGGTGTCGCCCTGGCCGGTGTCGGACGCCATCGTGAGCGCGCCGGACGAGCCGAGGTAGAAGACACCGACGCCCGCGGTGGTGTTGGCCAGCGCCAGCGAACTGGCATCCGTGGTTTCCGGGCCGGGCAGTGTGCTCGTCACCCAGCTCGTGCCCTGCTCGGCGGTCTCGCTGAGCTGACCCGCCGCGCCGAAGTAGAACACGGCCGGGACGGGCTCCTGGGTTTCGCTGCCCGCCGTGGTCGTCGCCAGCGCGCTGCCCTGCTCCGGCTGGCCGGCCAGGGTCTGCGTGATCCAGCCCGCCTGGCCCAGGTACGTTTCCGCTAGCGTGCCGCCGGAGGAGCGGAAGTACGCGTGCGGGGTCATGGCGTCGTCGACGGCCGGGTCGGGGTAGGCCAGGGCGGCCGGCCCCCCGCCGGGGTCCAGCCGTCCGGGGCCCAGCCGTCCGGGGCCCAGCCGTCCGGGGCCCAGTTGTCCGGGGCCCAGTTGTCCGGGGCCCAGCTGTCCTGGCACGGCCTGCTGCAGCCAGACGGATCCGTCCGAGGTTTCCGTGGCCAGCCCGCCGGTGGCCGTGGGCAGGAACAGGTATTGCCTGGTCGGCGTGGTCGAGTACCACACGGCGTCGCTCGGGATCGAGGTCACGGCCGATGACGCGCCTCGGACGGTGACGTCCCAGGTGCGGGTGGCGACCGTGCCGAGGCTCGAGGTGGCGGTCACGGTGACCGGGTAGATCCCGGCGCCGGGGAAGACGGTGCTCACGTCCTGGCCGGCCTGGTTCGCGTTCCGGTCGTACCCGAACGTCCACTGGTACTTCGTGACCGAGCCGCCCGGAACCGTCCCGGTCGCGCTGAAGCCGGCCGCCGTACCAGTCACGCCGACATGCGAGCCGGAGATGACCGGGGCCGGGGCGAGCTGCTGCGTGCTGGCCGGCGGGGCGATCAGCACCCATTGCTCACCCGGGCCCCATACTTGAGCGGCCCAGCTGGTCAGGCTGACCTTGGTGTTGTATTGCACGCTGATGTTCGAGGTCCTGAGGAAGTCACCGTTGACCAGGTTGACCGTCCCGCCGGAGTTCACCCCGGTCACGATGCCGACGTGGTCGCCGTAGGCGGGACTGGCGATGAAGCCGGGCGGGAAGAAGACCACCGCGTCGCCGGGCGCCGGCGTGCCCCCGTCGACGGGCAGGGGCTCGTGCTGGGCCGCTCCCCAGTCGTAGAACGACCCGGATCCGGCGTTGATCGCGTTCATGTCCGTGGTGACGCCGGCCTGTTGCCAGACCCACTTGGCGAAGTCCGAGCACCAGGCTTCGTTCTGGTCCTCGAGATTGAAGTTGCTGTCGAGGCCGCAGCCGTCGGCGTTCGGTGACAGGGCCCCGACCATCGTGCTGTAGGGGTCGCAGTCCACGCCGGCGAAACTCGTCACCGCCGGGGTATCGCTGACCCCGACCTGGCTCAGCGCGATGTTCGCGATCGACTGGCCGGTGGTGCTGGCCGGGCCGGCCTGCGTGCGGGCCGCCGACGCGGCGCGGCGCTGCGTGGCGATGGGCGTCTGGCAGATCACCGCGGCGGTCAGGCCCAGGGCCCGGCGCACCCGGGCAGGCAGCCCGAGGCCGCAGCCGTAAGGCCCGGTCTGGATCAGCCGCCAGGGCTGACCCGGGGCGCGGCTGAAGATGCCCGTGCTCGCGCCGTCCTGGAACTCACCCTGCACCCTCGCGGCGGCCGAGGCCGACGGCGTGAAATCGGCGATCGCCCACTGCGTCCCGGCCACCGAAGCCGTCCGCAGCGACCCCGCCCCTATCCCGGCCACCGCGCTGGCCGGAAGATGCCGCCCGGACAGGTACGTCTGCACGAGCGCCCGCCTGTTCACCCCGGCTGGCATGCTCGCTCCGGCCGGCGTGCTCGCTCCGGCCGGCGTGCTCGCTCCGGCCGGCGTGCTCACCGCGGACGGGCTGCCCGCCGCGGCGGGCGCCCCGACGAGAGATCCCCCTGGAAATCCCGCCGATAGCGTCCCCGCGGCCATTACGCCCAGAGCCCTCAGGCTCCTCCGGTTGCCCCCGAAACACGTCACGATACCGTTCCCCTCAGCGTCCAGGACTCTGGGCGTCCTAGAAATCTGGTCGTGCTGTCGGGGGGTTACCGCAGGTAATTCTCTCAGCCCACCGTGCCGCCGAGCGTGCGACAGGCCGGCGCGAGCCCCGGCGAACTCGTGAGCAGGGCATTCAGGACAAACCGGTAAGGGCCAGCACCGTGGCGCAGGCCGGTGGACCTGGCCGTCGTGGCGACCGCGAAGTTGCACGGCCTGACGCTGCTCCACCATGACCGCGATTTCGACGTCCTAGCGGACGTCACGGGGCAGCCCACCCGATGGTACGGATCAGGCTGACTGCCCCCGGCGGTCCGCGACTAGGATGCGGCGTATGCTGCTGGAGCGAGGTCCCGAGGTTGAGGGCATACCGGTCACGACACGCAACTGGCAGGACCCGCCGGTCAACCGCTGGGCGTTCTGGCACGTCGCCGACGTCCTGCCCACCTATCGCGTTTCGCGCGGTCACGGGCCAGCACTCGCCCTGCCCCCGGCCCGGTCAGGTACTGCCTCGTCAACCACTGATCCGCTCGCGATCGTCGTGACCCGCGCCGACCGGTCGGCGGGCACCGTGGGCGACGTGCTCGCGGACACCTACACCGACGCATACGTGATGCTGCAGGACGGCGATCTCGTCGCCGAATGGTACGGCTCCCAGGGAGCTCCGGACCGGACCCACGCGCTGATGTCGGTGTCGAAGTCCGTGCTGGGCTGCGTGGCGGCCGTGCTCATCGACCGTGGCCAGCTCGACGCCGATGACGAGATCACCGGTTACGTGCCGGAACTGGCCGCCAGCGGCTACGCCGGCGCCACGGTGCGGCATGTGCTGGACATGCGCAGCGGGGTCGCCTTTACCGAGGAGTACGCCAACCCGCAGGCCGACATCCGGCGCCTGGACGAGTGGATCGGCTGGCGGCCGGACAAGCCCGGGGGAAAGCCCCGCGGGCTATACGGGTTCCTGGCCACCCTGCGGGCGCAGGCGCCGCACGGCGCTCGCTTCCTGTACCGCTCCGCGGAGTCCGACGTGCTCGGCTGGGTGTGCGAGCGGGCGGCCGGCCAGCCGATGGCCCGGCTTATGTCCGAGCTGGTCTGGGCGCCGATGGGCGCCGAACACGACGCCGGCCTGCTGCACGACGGCCTCGGCGTGGCCGTGCACGACGGCGGGCTGTGCGCCACCGCCCGCGACGTGGCCCGGTTCGGCCAGCTGCTGCTGGACGGGGGAGTGGTCCCGGACGGGGCGGGCGGCACCCGCCGTGTCGTCCCGCCGTCGTGGCTGCGCCAGGGCTGGGCCGTGGACGCCGACCTACGGGCCGCCTTCGCCGCCTCGCCCGCCGAGCCGGCCTTCCCCGGCGGCTGGTACCGCAACCAGTTCTGGTTCCGCCCGGGTGAGGTCGGCGATGTGCTGCTCGGCCTGGGCATCTATGGGCAGATGGTGCACGTCAGCCGGCGGACCCGGACGGTGTGCGTAAAGTTCTCCAGCTGGCCGCAGGCCCAGAATCCGGTTTATCTGGAGGACACGCTGCGCGCGTTCGACGCCGTCGGCGGCGTGCTCGCCCAGTGTGCCCCCGCGCCGGGCCGGTCCCGTCCCGCCGCGGGCGCCGGGGTTCCAGGGTTGGTATCCGGCCTGAGCCGCCGCGGCGACACGGTCGCGCCTTCCACGCCGCCGGCTAGCGTCATCTGAGCCGGCCCCGCCGCTCCCGGCAAGTTCGTTCTCGACGCGGGCCCGGCGAGAGCTTAACCTGGCGAGATACGGACAATGCCGCGGGTCCGCGGGCGAGCGGATCTCTGGCGCCAGGGAGGCCCCGTGACCGCTGCGCCCCCTCCCGCCGGCTTCACCGGATCGTCGGGCCCCTTCGGATCACCGGGCACCTTCGGATCACCGGGCACCTTCGGATCACCGGGTCGGCGCCACCTCAACGGCATCGCCGAGATCCGCACGTTCTTCCGGACCAACTCCCAGCCGATCTACTTCATCGGCCCGACCGCTTTCAACCTGCTCGGCATCGACCGCTGGGTCCGCAACTTCGGCTACATCGCCTACTACGACTCCTGGGACGGCAGGCACCCCCGGGTGTTCAGCCCGGAGAACCGCCCCTACGTCGAATTCGAATCCAGCGAGCAGATCAACAACTACCTGCTCCGCGACCCCGAGGTCCGTGAGCACCTGCGCCGGCGCGGTGGCGTCCCGATGGTCGCGATGGTCTTCTTCGACGAAGAGACCGAGGAGATCTGCCGCGAGCTCGGCTACACGCTGATCCTGCCGCCGGATTCGCTCCGGCGCCGGCTGGACTCCAAGATCGTGACCACTCAGCTGGGCAACGAGGCGGGCGCCCCGTCGGTGCCGAACGTCTTGGCCCAGGCGGCCAGCTACAAAGAGCTCACGGCGCTGGCCGAGGCGGCCAGCCTCGGCACGGACCTGGTCGTGCAGACACCCTATGGCGACTCGGGCAAGACCACCTTCTTCATCAAGTCCGAACGGGACTGGGATACTTGCGCGGACCACCTGGAAGGCGAGCAGCTCAAGGTGATGAAGCGCATCAACAACCAGGCCGCGGCGGTCGAGGCGTGTATCACCCGGCACGGCACCATCGTGGGTCCGTTCATGACCGACCTGACCGGCTACCCGGAACTCACCCCGTACAAGGGCGGCTGGTGCGGCAACGACGTGTTCCCCGACGCCCTGTCAGAACGCGACCGTGCCATCGCGATCGGCCATGTCCGCAAGCTCGGCGACCAGCTCGCCCGCGAAGGTTACAAGGGCTTCCTCGAGGTCGACGTGCTCGTCGACACCGACACCGGCGCGGTGTACCTGGGCGAGCTCAACCCCCGGATTTCCGGGGTCTCCTCGATGACGAACGTGACCGCGGGCGCGTACGCCGACGTGCCGCTGTTCCTGTTCCACCTGCTCGAGTTCATGGACGTGGACTACACGATCGACGTCGAGGAGATCAACGAGCGCTGGTTGGCCTTGGCCGCCGTGGACGTCTGGTCGCAGCTGATCATGAAAGAGCCCGGCGAGCAGGTAGAGCGGATTCTGGCCGCCCCGCGCACTGGCGCCTGGCGCCTGGCCGATAGCGGCGAGCTCGGCTTCGAGCAGGTCAGCAACGACTGGCACGACATCACCACCGAGGACGAGGCCTTCTTCATGCGGGTCTACGGCCCGGGCGACTTTAAGTTCCACGGCGCCGACCTTGGCATCTTGGTCACCAAGGGCCGTATGCAGACCGCCGATGGCCTCACCGACCGCTGCCGCCGCTACATCGACGGCATCCGCGCCCACTACCAGTCCGAGCCCCTGCCGCAGGCACCCCCCGTCATGCCCATCGCCTACGTGAAGTAGCAGGCCTCCCGCGGAGCCTTCGTCAGCTCCAGTGCAGTGCCAGTGTGGTCCGGACCTCAGCCGATTGCCTGGTAACGACGACTTCGATCCAGGCCTGTTGCGCCCGGTGGAAAACTGCCTTACCGTGGGCCGGTCATGACCGAACGCGCGTTCTCGGCAGCGACGCTGCCGACCCGGCGGCTGGTGCTGCGGCCGTTCGAGGCAGGCGACGCCGCCGAGGTGCATGCGGTCTGGCACGACCAGGTCTACCTGGAATTCGCTCCAGTCCGGTTCCCGCACGCCCAGGCCAGCCTGGACCGGGCCGTGGAGTGGTGTGCTCGCAAGACCGAGGAGCAGCGTGCCGCGGGCTTGGGCGTGGGTTTCGCGGGCGAAGAACGTGACAGCGGCCGGCTGGCCTGTCACGTGAACCTGTTCGACGTCGACTGGGACGCGATGATCGCCGAGATCCACTACTGGACGGCCGCGTGGGCCCGGGGCAACGGCTACGCTGCCGAGGCGGCCGGCGCGGTCGCCCGCTGGGCGCTGACTGAGCACGGCTTTGCCCGCATCACGCTGCGGACGATAACCGGCAACGCCGCCTCGCAGAAGGTGGCCCGGTCGGCCGGGTTCCGGTTCGAGGGCGTCCTGCGCAACGCGGCCTGGTCTCGGGCCGGTCGCGGCGACATGGCCGTGTACAGCCTGGTCCCACGAGATCTCGTGGAGACCTAGCCGAGCTCCCGGTCCCGACCGGTTGGCATTCCAGCGACACCGATGTTCCATCGCTGTCCCCCATGGCGGCGGTCCTCGGCGAGTCGGGGACCGCCACCGTGGGTGGGCTACCGTCCCGATCTGGGCTACCGCGTCTACGTGGACAAAGCCCTGGAGATCGCCGCCACCACCCGCCCTGTGCCCCTGCCGGACAGCCCTGCCACCTAATCCAGCCCGGCCGCCGTGTCGGACCTAGCTCACTGCCGCGAGAACCATGCGGCCGAGGGGTTTGCGGGCTGCGCGGTAGGCCAGCCTTGGTCGGCCGGCGTCGGCGCCGCGGCCCACGGGGCCGGGTGCGCCGTGCGCGGCCGGGACGGGCCCGGGATCGAAGGGACTGGTGCTGGGTGCGCGGGTGTGATCTGCCGCTGAGCCGCGGTGACCAGCGCCAGCGTGCCGACATAGCACAGCAGCGCTACCCCGGTCAGGAGGGCCATTGCCAGCGACGCGCCCGCCTGGCCGTTGCGCGCAAAGATCTCGCCGGCGGCGAACGCGCCCCCGATGGCGGTCAGCCCGGCCGCTGCCAGCACGGCGAGAAGCCGGTCCCGTACGCCGACAGCCCTGGCCACCATCAAGATCGCGGTCCCGATCAGGGTCAGGCCGAGCAGCGCGTGGACGGTCAGCGCCAGCGGGGCGGTGGCGATCTCGGCGAAGATCCCGGCGTGCGCATCGGAAGCCGGAACGGCAACGTAGAGGTTCAGGAAGGTGCCCAGGCCGTACTGGAGCACCAGCATGATCAGCGCCGCTAGGCTTACCCGGCGCAGTCCGGCACGCCCCGGCCGGCGGATGTGCCTGCCCGGGACCGCAAGTTTGTCAGGACCACCAGCCATAGGACCCACTCACCCTTCTCCTAGGCCCTGTCCGTGCGCTCCCAACAACTAACTACGGCCCCGCGCCCGGCGGCGTTCAGCGGTGCCCAGCAATTTCCCGATATCCCAATCGGCCCGGACCTGAGCCCGTCAGAGCCGGACTCACTATGGCAACTCGTGTTTGGCACACCATTCCTCGGCGCTGCCGCCTTCGCTGGCGATGGTTGCCTGCCAGTGCTGGTCAGCGGAGATGGCGTCCAGGACGCAGGAGTGAAGCGCGAAGACGTGGATGAGGCCGGTGATCTTGAAGAGCTTAAGGATCCGGCCGCCGCTGGTCACGATCATGAGTGATCCCTGGCGGATGCGTAGCCGCTTCAGGCTGCCGACCAGAGCGCCCAGGCCGGTCGAGTCCAGGAAATCTACGCCGCGTAGGTCCGCGATGATGTGGATGGTGCCGTTCGCGGCGAGATCGGCTACCTGCTTGCGGAGCTTTGGGGAGGTGTAGACGTCCATCTCGCCTGCGATCCGGAGCACAGCGCAGTCACCCTCAGTTATCGCCTTGATGTGAAGGGACGGCACGTCGGCCTCCGTGGTCTCCGGGGCTGGCTAGATCGTGACAGTTCTGTCATTACAGAAGATGACGGAGAAATGTATGCAATTACAATACGGCAAATAATTAGCGCTTGTCAATCTTGGCATTTCGATGTCATCATGTGGAATGACAAGGAGGTGGCATGCGGGTCGAAGCGGCTATAGGTCAGCAGATCGCGCACCTGCGCGAGGCGCGGCAGATGTCACTCACGCAGCTAGGTCAGGCGATGGGCCGCTACCTGGACAAACCCTGGAGTCGCCAGGCCGTCCACCAGGCCGAGCGAGGCCGCCGTGCCTTCACGGCAGCCGAGCTGGCCGCTGTCGCCCTGGCCCTTGACACCTCGATTCCGGCGCTGTTCCTCGCGGACACCGGGCCGATCGAGTTGCCAGGCGCGACCGTCACAGCCGAGGACTACCGGGCCATCCTGCTTTACGCGGGCGACGAGGTCCCGCTGGACGGACTCGAAGAACTCATCGTGGCGCTGCATGACATCGCGGAGGTACTGTCCCGGCCCACCCTGGCCCGGCTGGCGAAGATCGGGCGGATAGCGGAGCAGGTAGCAAGCGCGGGGTCCGACTCGTGGATTCCATAACCCTCGGGCACCTCGCTTGACGGAAAAGTCAGGAAGATCATCCATTGCGGCGTGGCGTAACTCGCCGGAAACATCTGGCATAGATCATGAATCATGGAAACGCGCCGTCTCCTGGTGGGATGCGACTTTACCTATGTTGCGGCCATCAGCACGCCGGTGATCTTCCAGGTCCGGCCGATCGAAGACCCGCCTGTTCTCATCGAGGATGCACAGTGGGTGTCCGAGCCGCCGATCGCGATCCGCGGCTACAACGACCTGTACGGCAACCCGTGCGTCCGCGCGGTGCTGCCCGCGGGCCGGTCGAGCTTCCAGTTCCATGCGGTGGCGGTGGTTCCCGACGCGACCGAGGATGCCGACGAGGGCGCCAAAGAGTGCCCGCCCGATGACCTCCCGGATGAGACCCTGATCTATACCTTGCCGAGCCGGTACTGCCTGCCCGATGTGCTCGGGGACGAGGCATGGTCCCGTTTCGGCGGGCTGGCGTCGGGATACCGCCGGGTGCAGGCCATCTGTGACCACGTGCACAGTCACCTGACCTTCCAGTACGGCAGCACGACGGCCCTGTCAAGTGCCGCGGACGTCAACCGGACCCGGATCGGGGTCTGTCGTGACTTCACTCACCTCGCGGTTTCGTTCTGCCGGGCGCTGAATATCCCGGCCCGCTACGTCTTCGGTTACCTGCCTGACCTCGACGTCCCGCCGGATCCGGCGCCGATGGACTTCGCGGCCTGGATGGAAGTGTGGCTGGGCGACCGGTGGTGGACTTTCGATCCCCGCAACAACATCAGGCGCAAAGGACGTATCGTGATCGGCCGGGGGCGTGACGCGTCAGATGTCGCGATGGCCACGACGTTCGGCGGCCCCCTGCTCGAGTCCATGGTGGTCCAGGCGGAGGAGGCGCCCTGATGATGCTGGATCGCTCGGTGCTGCAGGCCCCGCTTCTTGATCACCGCGGGCTTGACCTGGGTGCCGTCCGGAAGGTCAACTACGTGCTGCAGCAAAGCTTTCGCTATGAATACGACGCGCCGGTGGAGTCGCTGCGCCAGCGGCTGGTCATCGTGCCCCCCGCCCGGCACGGCAACCAGTACCTGCGCGCGCACCTGCTCGAGGTGAACGGTGCCCCGGCCCGGCGGCGGGTCAGCCGGGACGCCTACGGCAACGTCGTGGCCTGGCTGCATGCCGATCGCGTGACACAGGCGATCGAGTTCCGGCTCGCCGCCGTTATCGAACGGGTCCGCGACGACGGGCCCACCCTGCTTCCCGCCGATACCCTGCGTAACCCGCGCCTGCTGCGGCCGACCCCGCTCACCGCGGCCGACGAGCGGCTGCGCGACCTGGCCGCGGACATCGCGGCTGAGGACGACGAGCCGGAGGATACGGCCCAGCGGATCTGCGATGTGGTCTCGAAAGCGATCACCTACGAATACGGTGTCACCTCGGTCAAGACCACGGCGCCCGAAGCCCTGGCCGCCGGGCGCGGCGTCTGCCAGGACTTCGCCCACGTGATGCTGGCGGTCTGCCACCTAGTCCAGCTGCCCGCCAGATATGTATCGGGACACCTGCTCGGCCAGGGCGGCACCCACGCCTGGGTCGAGGTGATCGTGCCTCACGGCCAGCAAGCCGAAGCCGTCGCGTTCGACCCGTGCAACGATCGCCGGACCGACAGCGGCTACGTCACGGTCGCGACCGGCCGCGACTACTCCGACGTCGCGCCGACCTCCGGCTCCTACGTCGGTACGTCCTCCGGCCACCTGACCACCGACCGCAAGGTCGGCGTTCTCGCCGCCGCGTAACTCGGCCCCCAAGCCGCCCCCGGCCCCACGCAATACCCCAGGCCCCAACCCACAGCGCCCTCGGCCCGACCCCGATGCCCTCGAGCCCACCTGAGCCCGAAGGCGCCGGAGCGGCCGCGACCCGGGCCCCGCACGCGGGCCCGGGTGGTGTCATCGCCGGGACCGGCCCGGGGAGCCGGCCCAGGGCGCGCCTGCCAGGACCTGAACACGGCCGCTGATCTGCGGTACCGGGTGGTGCTCCTGCGGCCGCGCGTACCAGGTCGGCTGCTGTCGGCTGGCTGAACTGCGGGCCGCGGGTCTGTCAACTTAACGGTGTAACTTCTTTCCCTTTTGTTACTTGCGTCCCGCGCTCAGGCGGCCGTCAAACGTGATGTCGAAGGCGTTCAGGGCGGCCTTCCACCGGTTCGTCCACCGCTGGCG
>Ga0302235_10001639_pt1 | contig 16640 bp, 12 predicted proteins | sample II_Palsa_N3_3_FD_193577 | JGI IMG/M metagenome (GOLD analysis project Ga0302235, IMG submission 193577) | Peat permafrost microbial communities from Stordalen Mire near Abisko, Sweden - II_Palsa_N3_3 | ecosystem: Environmental > Terrestrial > Soil > Palsa > Peat permafrost | place: Sweden... | reverse complement strand
TGGTTACGGGGACATGCGCGGGGTGGGTGGCCGTTGACAGCGGGTGGGTCGGTGCCTAAAGTCTTAGCCGACTAGTACTTTGACGGGCGGGCGGTCGGGTGATCAGCTTCCGGGTGGACGGGCGGTCGGTGGTGCCGCCGTACCTGCAGATCGTGCAGCAGGTCAAGCAGGCGCTGCGGATGGGCGTGCTGGACGTGGGCGACAAGCTGCCCACGGTGCGCGAAGTCGTCGCGGCCACCGCGATCAACCCCAACACCGTGCTCAAGGCCTACCGCGACCTGGAGCGCGACGGCCTGGTCGAGGCGCGGGCCGGGCACGGCACGTTCGTGCGGCACCGGCCGCCGGGCCCGCCGCCTGGCACTCATTCACGGCTGGGCCGGAGCCTGATCCGGTGGGTCGCCGAAGCGCGCGAGGCCGGGCTCGACGACGAATCGATGGAATCGCTGCTGCGGGTGGCGCTGCGGGCGGAGACTGAGGAGGAGACCGCATGATCGGAGTGCAGGCGGTTCCCGAGGCGGCCACGGCGATCCGGACGATCGGGCTGTCCAAGCGCTACCACCGGGTCACCGCCCTGAGCGAGGCCACGATCACCGTGCCCGAGGGCCGGATTTCCGCGCTGATCGGCCCGAACGGCGCGGGCAAGACCACGCTGCTGCGTTTGCTGGCCGGACTGACCAGGCCGACGGGCGGTGAGATGACCGTGAACGGCGGCATCCCGCGTCAGGACCCGGCCTTCCTGGCCGGCATCGGCTTCCTGGCCCAGGAGGTCCCCCTGTACCGGCGGCTGTCCGCCGAGGACCACATCCGGGCGGGCGCGCACCTGAACCCGTGCTGGGACGGCGTGTCGGTGCGCGAGCGGCTGGCGGCGCTGGCGATTCCCGTCGACCGCGCGGTGGGCACGCTGTCCGGAGGCCAGCGGGCCCAGGTCGCGCTGGCGCTGACCCTGGCCAAGCGGCCCCGGCTGCTGCTGCTCGACGAGCCGGTGGCCGCGCTTGACCCGCTGGCCCGGCGGAATTTCCTGGCCATCTTGGCCGATGCGGTCGCCGCGGGCGGCCTGACCGTGGTGCTGTCCTCGCACCTGGTCGCCGACGCCGAACGGGTCTGCGACCACATCATCATGCTGGCCGCGTCCCGGGTCCAGCTATGCGGCGACATCGACACGCTGCTAGCCGAGCACCAGATCCTGGTCGGCCCGCGCAAGGACACCTCGGCGATCGAGCGGGACCATCGCGTGGTCCAGCTCACCCGGACGCCGCGGCAGGTCACCATGCTCGTCCGGCGGAACGGTCCGGTCATCGACCCCGCGTTTGCGGTCAGCGACGTCAGCCTGGAGGAACTCGTGCTCGCCTACATGGGGCAGGACGCACCGCCGACCCTGGCCCGGCTGACCTCGATCGGAGACAGCGAATGACCTGGCTCGTCTGGCGGCTGCACCGCACGCAGCTGTATATCGCCGCCGCGCTGCTGGCCGCGCTCACCGTCCTGCTGCTGGTCACCGGCCTGCAGATGGCGTCGCAGTACCACTCCGCGCTCGCCGCCTGCGCCGCGAGCCACAGCTGCGCCAACCTGGCCAGCACCTTGTTCCTGGGCAGCCACGCGGTCGGCTTCGGTGTCATCATGACGCTGGGGGTGCCGGCCCTGTTCGGGCTGTTCTGGGGCGCGCCGCTGGTGGCGTCCGAGCTCGAGACCGGGACCAGCCAGTTCGCCTGGATGCAGACCGTCACCCGCAAGCACTGGCTCGCGGTCACGGCCGGGTGGATGCTGCTGGCCGCGGCGGCCTGGGGCGGCGCCGTGTCGGGCCTGGTGACCTGGTGGTCCGGCCCGGACAACGCCCTGCAGCTCGATCAGTTCAAGCCCGGCCGGTTCGACATCATGGGCATCGTCCCGGTGGGCTACGCGCTGTTCGCGATGGCGCTCGGCCTGTGCGCCGGCGCACTGCTGCGCCGGACGCTGCCCGCGCTCGCCGTCACCCTGGCCGGGTTCATCGTCGTGCGCGCGGTGATCACGGTCTGGCTCCGCCCGCACTACCTCAGCGCGGTCACCGTCACCTACAAGCTGTTCAGCCCGTTCACCCCGACCGGTTCGTACTGGCAGCTGGCTCAGGGCGTTCTCAACCCGGCCGGCCGGCTCGTCCCGGCCGCGAACGGGCTCGCCATCGACGGGGTTCCCGTCGGCTCCCTCCCCTCTGCCTGCGCGGCGCCGGCCAGCGGCCTCCAGCCCCCCGGGCCGGCCTGCCGGCAGGCGCTGGCGGCCTTTCACGGGTTCATCACCTACCAGCCCGCCAGCCGCTACTGGGCGTTCCAGGGCATCGAGTTCGGCATCTTCGCCGCCTTGGCCACCGTCCTCATCGCCGTCACCGCGGTGATGCTGCTCCGCCGCGACGTGTAGCCGCGGGGTCTTGACGCCGGCTGGGTCCTGTGTTTGCCTGAATGTTTGGATTTGCGGGTATTTGTGGGGGCCGACCGGCAGGCAGGGACCGATCATGTTCAGAGCAAAGAGGCTCGGCAGGTACAGGTGGGTCGTCGGGCTCGTCGCCGCGGTGGTCGCCGTGGCGATGCTGGCGCCGCTGCAGCAGGCTCACGCCACCAGTGCGGCGTCTGGAGTGGCCGACTACACCGGGCTGAGCGGGGCGCAGCGGGCAAACCTGCTGTCCATCGCCCGCGACACGTGGAAGTTCTACGGCCTGGACGTCGACCCGGCCACGAACCTGCCGATGGACAACCTCACCTTCGCCGGCGGCTCCACCACCCCGACCACGTACGGCCGGTACACCTCGGCGGCCAACATCGGGGTGTACCTGTGGGCGGTGGTCTCGGCCCGGGACCTCGGCCTGATCAGCGAGGCGCAGGCCCGGGCCCGGCTCGAGGCCACCCTGACCGAGGTACGGCACCTGCAGCGCTACGACGGTTTCCTGTACCAGTGGTACGACACCACCGACGGTGACGTGATTCCCAACCCGGGCGAGGCGGCCTGCCCGGCCGGGGCGGCGCCCGCGTTCACCAACTGCTTCTTCGTCTCCAACGTGGACAACGGCTGGTACGCCTCGGGGCTCATCGTGGTCCGGCAGGCCGTGCCGGAACTGGCCCCGCTGGCGGACAGCCTGATCGCGCCGATGAACTTCGGCATCTTCTACGATGACCGGGCCGAGACGCACTGCAACACCAACCCGGCGATCACCGGGAACCAGCCGACCGGCCAGATGTACGGCGGGTACTACGTCGGGCTGCCGCCCGATCAGGGCACCAACTACACGAGCTACTACCACAACGGCGCGCTGTACAGCGACCCGCGGATCTCCGCCTACATCGGCATGGGCCTGCATCAGATGCCGGGCAACGTGTGGTGGCGCAGCTGGCGGGAACTGCCGCCGCCGGCCCCGTTCGCCGACTGCCAGAGCACCGACCCCGACTTCTCCTGGCAGGGGCAGTGGCCGATGGCGGGCTACTGGCAGACCTACACCGATCCGCAGTCCGGGCAGAAATTCCCGGTCTGGGAAGGGCACTACACCTACCCGGGCACCAGCCTGACCTTCATCCCGACCTACTCGGGCGGCATGTTCGAGGGGCTGATGCCGAACGAGATCGTGCCGGAGACCAGCTGGGGCCCGCGCAGCTTCGGGCTCGCCGACATCCGTACCGCGCAGGTGCAGATCAAGTACGCCACCCAGCAGCTGCACTACCCGGTGTGGGGGATGTCGCCATCGAGTACGGCGGACGACACCGGCGATTACGACAGCTACGGCGTCGAGGGCCTGACGTTCCCCTACTACGGGACGGGCGCCGACGCGAGCCACCCGAACGAGGGGCTCTCGCAGTGCTACGGCTGCGCCACCGAGGATGTCGTCACGCCGCACGCCTCCTTCCTCGCGCTGGACGTGGCGCCGCAGCAGGCCTACGCCAACATCCAGAAGCTGCGCACGCTGTATCCCGGCCTGTACGGGCCGGTGGGCTTCTTCGACGCCGTCAACCCGGTCACCGGCGCGATCGGCCACCGCGACCTGGTGCTCGACCAGTCGATGATCATGGCATCGCTGGACAACGCGCTCAACAACCGGGCGCTCCAGCGCGACTTCGCGCACGATCCGGTCTCCTGGGCCGCGCAGACGTACCTGTCGATGGAGACCATGTCGATTTCGTAGGCATCGATGTCATTAGCCGCGAGGCCCCGGGCCGCTGACGGCATGATGGTCGCAGACACCACTGCCGTTCGGGACAAAGGTCTTAATTAAAGGGTCTTACAGGAGAACCACATGGCGGCGTCCGACCAGCTTGGCCAGGCCCGCGCCGACTGGGACCAGCGGGTCGGGCGGCGTCGCGGTCCTGGCCTGGACGCGGTCGCGGCGGGCCGCCTGCCGGCGCCGTCCGGGCTGCGCGCGGTGCCGGGGCGCGGGCTCGTGATGCTGGACTGGGAGCCGGTGCCCGGCGCGGCCGGGTACCTGGTGTACCGGGCGGCCAGCGCCGGGGGGCCGTTCGAGCCGCTGGATCACGGCGGCGGGGACGTCCTCGCGGTGCCGGCCGGGCCGTACGCCGACACGACGGGGCAAGCCGGGCAGGTCAGGTACTACGCGGTGGCGGCCGTGGCGGACGGGGAGTCGGCCGGCCCGCGGTCCGGGGCGGTGGCGGCAGCACCGGAGTCGGGAGGCCCGGCGGCGGTCGAGGTCGAGGTCACCGATGCGGTCACCGGCGAGCTGGCCCGGCCGTGGGAGCCGATGATCGGCTCGGAGCACCTGAGCTACCTGCTGAGCCCGGACCGGACCGGGGGCCGGGTCATCGGCGCGGAACTGCGCGAAGCGCTGCGGATCGCCCATGACGAGCTCGGCGTGCGGGCCGTCCGCGCGCACGGCATCTTGTCCGGCGGGGTGTACCGCCGGGACCGGCCCGGGTACGACTTCAGCGAGATCGACCGGGTGTACGACGAGCTGATGAACATCGGGCTGAGGCCGGTCGTCGAGCTCTCGTTCATGCCGCGCGACCTGGCCCGCGACCCGGACAAGACCGTCTTCAGCTACCGCGCGGTCATCTCGCCGCCCCGGGACTGGGACCGGTGGGCCGACCTGACCGGCGCCCTGGCCGCCCACCTGATCGAGCGCTACGGCGCCGACGAGGTCACCGGCCACTGGGCGTTCGAGGTGTGGAACGAGCCGAACCTGGACGTGTTCTGGTCGGGCACGCAAGCCGAGTACTTCCGGCTGTACGACTGCTCCGCCGCCGCGATCAAGTCGGTGCACCCGGGGCTGCGGGTCGGCGGGCCGGCCTCGGCGGCGGCGGGCTGGACCCGCGAGCTGCTGGCCCACCTGGACGTCTCAGGCTCGCCGCTGGATTTCCTGTCCACGCACGTCTACGGCAACGTGCCGCTCGACCTGCGGCCGGCGCTCGCGGCGGCGGGCCGCGGCGGAACGCCCGCCTGGTGGACCGAGTGGGGTCCCACCCCGACGCACTTCAACCGGGTCGGCGACACCGTTTTCGCCGCGGCGTTCCTGCTCCGCGGCATGGCCTCGGCGCTCGGCCGGATCCAGGCGCTGTCGCACTGGGTCGCCTCCGACCACTTCACCGAACTCGGGCCGCCGACGGAGCTGTTCGGAGGCGGGTTCGGCCTGCTGTCGGTGGGGAACCTGCGCAAGCCGAGGTACTGGGCGCTGTCGCTGCTCGCCGGGATGGGACGGCACCGGCTGCGGACGTCGGTCACCGGCGACGGGGCGGGCGGGCTGGTGGAGGCGCTGGCGGCCCGCCACGATGACGGGTGCATCGGGATCCTGGTGTGGAACGCCACGCTGGACCAGAGCAAGACCGCCGGGCACGCGGAGCTGGACCGCCTGGTCCGGGTGCGCGTGGAGGTGACGCCCGGCCGGCCGTACACCGTCCGGCATTACCGCGTCGACGCGGAGCACTCCAACATCGCCGCGGCGTGGGACTGGCTGCGGGACGGCGCCGCCTGGCCGGACGAGGGCCAATGGCGGACCCTGCGGGCGCTGAATACGCTCGACGAACTGTGCGCCCCGGAGCGGGTTTCCGCACGGGCGACGCCGGAGTTCACCTTCGACCTGCCCATGCCCGGCATCTCCTACCTGGAGCTCGTCCCGTGAGGAAGCGTCATCCAAAGTAGCGTGAGGTCTGAGAGTGGCGTGAGCAGGGCCACAATAGATCATGAGCCAGGTAACGGATTCGCCTTACGACGAGCCAATTGCAGATCTAGGACGTGGGAAGACTACAGTTGTCCATTATTCCGATGTGAATAAGGGAGAAGGAGACCCTTTGATGCTGCTGCCCCGTCCTGAGCACGGCGTCGTCGCCGCCGAACCACCCGGCACCGGCCCGGGATACTGGTCGGGCGCACCGTGCGCGGTCGCGGGTGACAGCGAGATCTTTCTGGCCTACCGGCTGAGGCGGCCCATCGGCCAGGGCCGCGGCTACGCGGTGGCGGTGGCGCGTTCGGCGGACGGCGAACGGTTCTCCACGCTGCTGACCATCAGCAAACAGGAGCTGGCCACCGAGTCGCTGGAACGGCCCGCCCTGGTCCGCACGCCGTCAGGACGCTGGCGCCTGTACCTGAGCTGCGCGACTCCGGGCACCAAGCACTGGCGCGTGGATATGACCGAGGCCGCGCACCCATCGGAGTTCGACGTCCGGTACCGGGAGACGGTGCTGCCCGGTGACGCCAAGACGGCCGTGAAGGACCCGGTCATCGTCCACCATCGCGGCCAGTGGCATCTGTGGGCGTCGTGCCACCCGCTGGACGACCCGCTGGAGGCCGATCAGATGACCACCGGGTACGCCACGAGCACCGACGGCCTGAGCTGGACCTGGCACGGTACCGCGCTGAGCGGCACGCCCGGCCAGTGGGACGCCAGGGGTACCCGGGTCACCGCGGTGCGCTTCACCGGGGACACGGTCACGGCCTACTACGACGGGCGCGCGACGGCCGCGGAGAACTATGAGGAGCGGACCGGGCTCGCGACCGGCACCGACGCGTCGGCGCTGACCGCCGTCGGCGGCGAGCCGCTCGCGTCCTCGCCCTATCACGGCGGGGGCCTGCGTTACCTGGACATCGTGCCGCTGCCCGACGGCCGGCACCGGCTCTACTACGAGATGACCAGGCCGGACGGATCGCACGCGCTGCTCACCGAGCTGCGTTAACGGCTGGGGCTTGGTCACGATCCGGCGGCCGTTCCTGGCCTGGCTCTGGCCGGCGGGGCGGCCGCCGACCATGCCGCCCGAACGCTCCCGGGGCTTGCTCCAGTCGGCAAAGCTCTCCCCGAGGACGCCCTCAAGCAGCTTGATGTCGGTCTCGAACCGCGGCAGGAGCTCCTGGCGCTGGTCCCAGTCCAGCGGCTGGCGCTCGCGGCTGTGGCGCTGCAGGTAACGCTCGAGCGGGCCGGTCAGGGTGGCCGCGGTCAGGCCGGGAATCAGGGTGCCCACCGCGGTGGCCGCTCGCTGCGCGAGCGCCACCGCGCTGTGGGTCAGCGTCGATTCCGGGTGAGACGTGACGTTGTGCCGCGGTATCTCGGTGAGCACCCCCGTCTCGACGCCGAGGAAAGCGCAGATCCGGTCCAGGGTCTGCGCGGGCTCATCGACGAGCAGCCGGTAGCGGATGACCAGGACCTGATCGCGCGGGAAGAGCGTGAAGAGGTACTCGAGCTGCTCTCCGTAACGGCTGAGCCCGGTGTAGTGCCAGAAGCTGGCCCAGCCGGCCTCGATCCGGCGCTCTTCCTCGCCGCAGGCCCGGACGAAGTCGCCGATCGGCTCCAGGCCCGCCGACCACAGGTGGGTCCAGTTGGAGTGCGCCCGTTCCACCGGGTCGCGGACGATCACGATCAGCCGGGCGCCGGGCAGCGTGTCATGGATCCGGCCCATGGCGGCGCGGTCGTACAGATAGAGCGGGGTCGACTCACCGCGTAGCGTCCCGGCCGGGGCCGGGTCGAACAGGGCCTCGTAGTCCGGCCTGCGCCACACGTGCTCCCGGTAGGTCAGCGCGTCCCCAGGCCCGCCCTTGGTGGGCGGCGGGCCGTCGGAGAGGAAGAACTTCGGCTCTTTGATCGCCGACATGTACAGGCCCGGGTGCTGGGCGAGCGCCGCGTGCAGCGCCGTGGTCCCGGCCTTCGGGGCGCCTATCACCAGGAAGTCGGGCATGGCCACCGGGGCCTCCAAGGGGGAAACGCCTGCATCGAACAATTCCGGCTGGATTAGTTGGTCTTAGGTTAGCAAGCTAGTCCTACCCACCTCGACGGCTCCAATCACGCGTCAGGGGCGTGATTTACCTGTTCAGCGGGCCGGGGAGTGCCGATGAACGGGCCGGGTTCGGCGGCCGGGATGACGGTGGCCAGGCTCGCGCTATGATGCCGGCGGACGGTGGAGTTCGGATACGAAGCCAAACGGGCTTACTGCGAAGGGATCAGTCATGGCGGACCACATCTACTCAGTCAGCGAGATCGTCGGCTCCTCTACCGAGGGCATCGACGACGCCGTCAAGGGGGCCGTTGCTCGCGCCTCGAAGACCCTGCACAACCTCGACTGGTTCGAGGTCACCAATATTCGGGGCCGGATCGAGAACGACGCGCTCGCCCACTTCCAGGTCACCTTGAAGGTCGGCTTCCGGCTGGATGAGCCGTCAGCCTGACCCCCGGCGAAAACCCGCGGCTGGCCTGAGTCGCCTCGCCAGCGGGATGGCCACCGGGCTCTGACTGGGCTTAACTGGTGTCATGGCCTTCGATCACATCCTGGTGGAGCGTTCCGGCGCGTTCGCCACCGTCACCATGAACCGGCCGCAGCGCCGCAACGCCTTGTCGCTTGAGCACATGCACGAGCTGATCACGGCGTTCCGTGACCTCGGGAACAGCGACGCGCTGGGCATCGTGCTGGCCGGTAACGGGCCGGTGTTCTGCTCCGGGCATGACTTCGCCGATGTCGCGGACGCTGAGCTGCCGGAGGTCCGCTCGCTGCTGATGACCTGCACCGAGCTGATGACCCTGATCCAGCAGGTACCCCAGCCGGTGGTGGCGCGGGTGCACGGGCTGGCCACGGCGGCCGGATGCCAGCTAGTGGCCAGCGCCGACCTGGCCGTGGCCAGTGACCAGGCCGGCTTCGCCGTGCCCGGCGGGAAGGGCGGCTGGTTCTGTCACACCCCGATGGTGGCCGTGGCCAGGAACATCGGCCGTAAGCGAGCGGCGGAAATGGCGATGTCCGGCGACGTCATCGACGCACCCACCGCGCTGGACTGGGGGCTGGTCAACCGGGTGGTGCCGGCGGCGCAACTCGACTCCGCCGTGCACGACCTGCTGGACCGGGTCACCCGCGGATCGGCGGACAGCAAGGGCATCGGCAAGCAGGCGCTGTACGCGCAGATCGACCTGGATCAGCCCAAGGCCTACGCCTACGCCGTCGAAGTCATGGCCGCGACCAGCCAGCTCCCCGACGCGCGGGAGCAAATGCGGGCGTTCCTCGACAAGCGCAAGCCGCGCTGGCGGCGCGGGCGGACGTAGGGAACCGGCTTCCGGGCCGTCACCTGCGGGAGCGCTCAGGCGACCTGGGGTGAGGCCTGGCACACGCCCGTGTACAGATCGGGGCGGCGGTCGCCGAGCAGGTCGTTGTCACCGGCCAGGCGCTTGTCCCGGGCGCGGGTCAGATCGCAGGCGGCGGTGAGCACGGCGGGGCGGTCGGCCAGGACAGGCCCGTCCAGCGGGTAGCCGTCCGGGCCGACGATGACCGAACCGCTGATCCAGGACACGCCCCGCTCGGTCTGGCACCGGTCAGCCACCGCGACGAAGACCCCGTTGGTGGCGGCCGCGGCCTGGGCCTTGATCACCTCGGCGGGACGCTCCCCGGCCGGCCAGCTATACGCGGGCCAGTTCACCGGCGCGGCGATCACGTCGGCGCCGTCGAGCGCGGCCAGCCGCACCCACTCGGGAAATTCCAGGTCGTAGCAGATCATCAGGGCGACCCGGCCGAACGCGAGGTCCACCCCCGGCGGCGGTCCGTCGCCGGGGGTGAAAACGAGCTTTTCCGAATCCCACAGGTGCGCCTTGCGGTAGACCGCCCGCGTTCCGGACGCATCGACGATGGCGGCGCTGTTGTAGAGGCGGCCGTCGGCGCCGAGCTCGCAGAACCCGCCCACGATCACCAGCTGATGCGCGTCGGCCAGATGCCGCCAGTGGCGCAGGGTGACGCTGTCGCCTGCGCGCGACGCCAAGCCGAGAGCCTCGGCCGCCGCCTGCACGGCGACGTCGCCGAAGACGTAGCCGGAATCGCACAGCTCGGGCAGCACCACGAGCCGGGCGCCCGCGGCCGCCGCCTCGGCCACCGCGCCGGCAGCCGCCTGCCGGTTGGCCTCGGGCTCACCCACGGTGATCGCGAGCTGCGCCACCGCGATCACGGTGCGGTCCGGACCGTCCTGGGATCTGTCCACTTTCGCGTGCTCCGTTCGTCGACGCTGACTCAACTATGTAAACAGCAGCAGTGTCCCGTACCGTCGGCGGGAGACGACTTGAGGAGGACGGCCGGTGACGGGACAGGCGGATGTCGTGGTGGTGGGCGGCGGGCACAACGGGCTGGTCGCGGCGGCCTACCTGGCGCGCGCGGGGCTGAAGACCGTGGTGTGCGAGCGGCGCGGCGTCACCGGCGGCGCGGCGGTCAGCGAGCATCCGTTCGGCCCGGACTTCACGGTGACGTCGCTGTCGTACGTGGTCTCGCTGCTGCCGCCGGATCTGGTCCGTGACCTCCGGCTCGAACAGCACGGCTATCACGTGTACCCGCAGGGTCCCTACTTCGCGCCCCGAACGGACGGCCGGTACCTGCGCTTGCCCGACGACCCGGCGCAGCGGCACGCCGAGATCGCCAAGTTCTCGCCCGCCGACGCAGATGCCTACCCCCGGTACGAAGAGCACCTGGCCGGCATCGGGCGCATCCTCGGGCCGCTGCTGCACCAGATCCCGCCCCGGCTCGGGTCGCGGCGGCCGCAGGACCTGGTGCGGCAGGCGCGGCTGCTGACCCGGCTGCGGGGAGTCGACGAACGCGGGGCGGTCGACGTGACCCGGCTGCTCACCGGGAGCATCGCGGACCTGCTCGAGGAGTACTTCGACAGCGACGCCATGCGGGGCCTGCTGTCCGTGTCCGGGGTGATCGGAACCTGGGCCGGGCCGCGCTCGGCCGGGACGGCGTACGTGATGCTGCACCATCACATCGGCGAGACCGACGGGGCGGCGGGCGCCTGGGGATTCCCGCGCGGCGGCATGGGCGGGGTGTCGGGGGCGCTGGCCCGGGCCGCCCGGATGTTCGGGGCGCAGGTCAGGACCGACGCCGAGGTGGCCCAGATCCGGACCAAGGACGGCCGGGCCACGGGCGTGACGCTGGCCAGCGGGGAGTCGATCGACGCACCGGTGGTCGTCACCACCGCGCATCCGCAGATCTCGTTCCTCCAGCTGCTCGACCCGGCGGACCTGCCCGCCGGGTTCGTCGCCGACATCCGCGGCTGGCGCAGCCGCAGCGGCACCGTGAAGATCAACCTGGCGCTAGACCGGCTGCCGGTGTTCGCCAGCTACCCGGAACCCGACCCGTCGGTCTACGGCGGCACGATCGTGCTAGCCGAGTCGCTCGACGATATCGAGGGTGCGTTCCAGCAGGCGGTCTCGGGCACCCCGGCCAGCTTGCCGTTCGCCGACATCTGCATTCCCAGCGTGTTCGACGACTCGCTGGCGCCGGCCGGGAAGCACGTCATGTCGATGTTCACCCAGTGGGTGCCCTGCGGCTACGCCGATGCGCCTCATGACGCCGAGCTGCAGGCCTACGCGGACCGGGTGCTGGCCCGGGTGGAGAAGGTGGCACCCGGGTTCACCGACTCGGTGCTGCACCGGCAGGTCATCGGGCCGCACCAGATGCAGGAAGAGTACGGGCTGATCGGCGGGAACATCTTCCACGGGGAACTGTCACTCGGGCAGATGTTCCACGCCAGGCCCGCCGCGGGATACGCCGACCTGCGCACGCCGGTGCACGGCCTGTACCAGGCGGGCTCGGCCACCCACGGCGGCGGCGGGGTCACCGGCATCCCCGGGCGCAACGTGGTCAAGCAGATCCTCGCCGACCGCCGGGCCGAACGCTGGCGCCGAAGGGTCGCGGGCCGCCCAGGGAAAGCGGCCATCAAAAGCTGACGTAACCGATCTTGACCTCGGGTTACGCGCGCGACAGGGCAACATCGCGGCGCTTATCGGGCGCAAAATCTCCCCCCCGACCTCGAAGACTGCCGTTTCCGGATAACGGGGATGGTGCGGATTCCCGGCGAAAGATGCTTGAACCCGGCCGGACCGGGGGCCGTGTACAGGGGTGGGAGCGGGGAGCATTACGTGGTACTTGCCGATGAATCCGGCCTGCAGTCGCACGGCTGCCCGGGCGGATGTTTGCTGGCGGAGGATGGCGGTTCGAGCTGTTCCAGCCTGGAGCAGCTGTCTGAGGACCCTTTCTTGGCCATCCCGGCCCCCTTGGTGAACGACTCAGTGCTGATCGTTCTGCTAACGCTGGGAGGGGCATCGTGTCAGTCATTTCCGACCCGCAGGCCTTCAACGAGGACGACCTGTACGTAGATCTCCGGCCGATCTTCGGGCCTTCGCTGTTCTTGAAGTGCGAGGGCTTTAACTTCGCCGGCTCGGTCAAGCTGAAGGCGGCCACCGAGATGGTCGAGGCCGCCGACCGGGACGGAATCCTGACGCCGGGGGCGGTGCTGGTCGAGTCCTCGTCAGGAAACCTGGGCGTGGCCCTGAGCGTGATCGCGGCGAGCAAGGGCTACCAGTTCCTGTGCGTGACCGACTCCCGCTGCAACCTGTCGGCCCGGCTGTTGATGGAGGCGCTGGGCAGCCAGGTACACGTCATCGCCGAGCCGGATGTCGCCGATGGCTTCCTGGGTGCGCGGATTAATTACGTTCGCGCCCTATGCGCCGCCGACGACCGCTACGTGTGGCTCAACCAGTACGCCAACCCGGGCAACTGGAAAGCGCACTACCGGACGACGGCACCGGCCATCGCCCGCCAGTTTCCCCGGCTGGACGTGCTGTTCGTCGGGGCGGGCACCACCGGGACCCTGATGGGCTGCGCACGTTACTTCCGGGAGCGGCACCGGCCGGTGCGGATCGTCGCGGTGGACAGCGTCGGCTCGGTGGCGTTCGGGGGTGCCCCGGGCCGCCGGATGATCCCGGGCCTGGGCGCGAGCATCCGCCCGCCACTGCTCGACGAGTCCTACGTGGACGAGGTGGTACGCGTCGAAGAGGCAGACACCATCCGCGCCTGCCATCGCCTGGCCCGCCGCGGATTCCTGTTCGGCGGCTCCACCGGCACGGTGGTCAGCGGCGCGATGAGCTGGCTCGGACAGCATCACGCCAGTGATCTCACCACGGTGGCCATCGCCCCCGACCTCGGCGAGCGCTACCTCGACACCATTTACCAGACCAACTGGCTGCAGGCGATCTACGGCCAGAACGTACTCAGCGGCGAGGGGCTATCGGCCGTCGCCCCGCCTGACCCCGGTCGGCGAAACGGCCAACGGCACGACCTTGACGTGCCGCTCGAAGCCTGCCAGCAGATTGCCTCCTGATCATGGAGCTGACGGTGATGGGAAATTCGGCCGGGGCACTGACCGCCGATCCGGTAACGGGCACCGAGATGATCTTCGCCGAGGTGCTGGCTGACCTCGTGCGCGTCGAGCAGGTGCCGGTCGATAGCCACTTCTTCGATGATCTTGGTGCTGACTCACTGGTCATGGCCCACTTTTGCGCCCGGGTCAGGAAGCGGCCGGACCTGCCTTCGGTATCCATGGGGGACATCTACCGGAATCCGACGCTCAGGAGCTTGGCCGCGGCGCTGGCGCCCGCCGAGCCTGCCGTCGCCGACGCTCCTGTCCGGTCCGTAGCGGACGCTAAGGTCGGCGCAGCCGAGATGCCGACTGTGGTCCTGGTTAAACCTGCGGCGCCGGGCGAGGTGGCGGCGCCGGTGAGGACGCGAGAGTACATCGTCTGCGGAGCGCTGCAGCTCCTGTTCTTTCTTGGCTATGCCTGGGCGGCCGCGCTGGTCGGCGCCCGAGCTTATGAATGGATCTCGGCCGGCTCAGGCCTGCGCGATGTCTACCTTCGGTCGGTCCTATTCGGCGGCGTGGGCTTCATCGTGGTGTGCACCATCCCGATCCTGGCCAAGTGGCTGCTGATCGGCCGGTGGAAGCCGCGGCAGATCCGCATCTGGAGCCTGACTTACCTCCGCTTCTGGATCGTCAGGACGCTGGTCCGGTCGAACCCGCTGGCCTTCCTGACCTTGGGCTCGCCGCTCTACGTGCTCTACCTGAGGGCGCTTGGCGCCAAAATCGGGCCCGGCACGGTGATCTTCTCGCACAACGTGCCCGTGTGCACCGACCTGCTCACCATCGGTCCGGACTCGCTGATCCGCAAGGACGCGTTCTTCAGCTGCTACCGGGCCCACCAGGGCTGGATACAGACCGGTCCGGTCACCCTCGGCCGGAAGGTATTCGTCGGCGAGAAGAGCGTGCTTGACATCAACACGTCGATGGGCGACGTGACGCAGCTCGGCCACGCCTCCTCGCTGCACAGCGGCCAGCAGGTGCCGGTCGGCGAGCGCTGGCACGGGTCCCCGGCCCAGCGCACGGAGCTGAACTACGCCAGGGTCACGTGGGCACGACGCCGCGGCACTCCGCGCCGGTTGAGGTTCAGCGCCGTCACCTTGTTCTACGTTTTCTTCCTGTACCTGCCGCTGGTCGAAGGGGGCGTGTTCCTGCTGCTGACCGCGGTGCCGGCGCTCGGCAAGGTACTTGACCCGAACATGGGCGCGATCACGTCACCCAAGCTCTACACCGACGCGCTTGGTCTCTCCTTCGCGGTAGTTTTCGGTCTCCTGCTGGCAGGCCTGATCGTCGTGGCCAGCGTCCCCCGCCTGCTTAGCCTCTTCATCACGCCGTGCACGGTCTATCCCCTGTACGGATTCCATGACCGGATCCGCCGGGCGGTCGCGCGGATGACCGGCCTGAAGTTCTTTACCCACCTTTTCGGCGACAGCTCTTTCATCGTCTACTACCTGCGCTGGATCGGTTACGACCTCGGTGAGATCGAGCAGACGGGGTCGAACTTCGGCACCGAGGTGGGGCACGAGACCCCGTACCTGAGCAGGATCGGCAGCGGGACGATGGTCGCCGACGGGCTGTCCTTGATGAACGCCGACTTCTCGAGCACCTCCTTCCGGGTGTCCCCGGTGTCGATCGGGGGGCACAACTTTCTCGGGAACAACATCGCCTATCCGGCCGGCGGCCGGACGGGCGAGAACTGCCTGCTCGCGACTAAGGTGATGATCCCGCTTGACGGGAAGATCCGGGAAGGGGTGGGGCTGCTCGGCTCGCCGCCGTTCGAGATCCCGCGATCGGTCGAGCGCGACAGCCGGTTCGACCACCTCAGCACCGGGGACGAGCTGCGCCGCCGCCTGCGGGCGAAGAACTGGTACAACCTGCGGACCATAGGTGTTTTCCTGCTCGGACGGTGGCTGCACGTTTTTCTTGTCACCGTGCTGGCGCTGGCCGCCTTCGATGCCTACGGCGGATACGGACAGATCGAGATGGGCGTGTTGTTCGCGCTGAGCGTCCTGATCACCCCGGTCTACTTCGTGCTCGTGGAGCGCGGTATGAGAGGGTTCCGTCGCCTTGAGCCGAGGTACTGCTCGATCTACGACCCTTACTTCTGGCGGCACGAACGGCTGTGGAAGGTACCCGGTGAGGCGTACCTGAAGATGTTCGACGGCACCCCGTTCAAGAACCTGATCTGGCGGGGCCTCGGGGTCAGGATCGGCAAGCGGGTCTTCGACGACGGCTGCTACCTGACTGAGCGGACGCTGACCACGATCGGCGATGACGTCGTGCTCAACGCGGGAAGTAAAGTCCAGTGCCACTCGCAGGAGGACGGCACCTTCAAGTCCGACCGGACCATGATCGGTTCCGGCTGCACGATCGGGGTCGGGGCGATGGTCCATTACGGCGTGACAATGGGCGACCGCTCGGTGCTGCTGCCCGACTCCTTCCTGATGAAGGGCGAGGAAATCCCGCAGCACGCACGGTGGGGCGGAAACCCGGCGAGGGAGATGTGAGATGACGACTATCAGCCTGCCTGAGGCTACCGTTGATTCCGCCCGCGAGTTCTGGCGCGGTGTGCTGCTGGCCGGCGGGTTCACCGCGATCCCGCGGTGGACCCTCGACCCGGTGCCCGGCGTCGCCGCGTACGAGGCGATGATCCCCGGCGACGTCGTGGCCGGATTGCGTGAGCGCGCCGCCGAGCTTGGCGTGCCGCTCAGTTCGATACTGCTGGCCGCGCACGCCAGGGTGCTCGCCGCGCTATCCGGCGAGTCAGAGGTCATGACCGGCTATGTGGCCGCGCCGGGTAGCCTGCCGCTGCCGTGCCGCCTGGTGACCGGACCTGGCTCGTGGCGGACTCTCCTGCTTGACACCCATCAAGCCGAGTGGGAACTGCTGGCGCACCAGGACTACGGAGTCGGCGATCTCCGGGGTGAGCTCGGCCTGACCGGGCCAGCCTTCGAGACCGTGTTTGATTCGGTCGGCGACGAAGGCATGCTGGCCGGGGACACCGTGCTCTGGGTGGGGATCCGGCCACATCGCAGCCG
>Ga0302235_10001623_pt1 | contig 16716 bp, 18 predicted proteins | sample II_Palsa_N3_3_FD_193577 | JGI IMG/M metagenome (GOLD analysis project Ga0302235, IMG submission 193577) | Peat permafrost microbial communities from Stordalen Mire near Abisko, Sweden - II_Palsa_N3_3 | ecosystem: Environmental > Terrestrial > Soil > Palsa > Peat permafrost | place: Sweden... | reverse complement strand
CGGTGTAATGATCGGCGAGCATGGTGACCCATGGGTTCTCGCCGGCGTTGCGCAGCCGCTTCAGGGTGTGGCTCGACTTCGGCTTCTGGTCGACGGCCGTGTAGATCGTGTCACCGTCAACCGCGAAGGTGGTCACCACCACGTGCGGACGCCCCTGACCATCAGCGGTTCCCAGCCGCGCCACGGGCACAGTGGCGAACCGGGCCCGCGCCTGTTCTTCGGCAAGCCTCACGGTGAGGATAGTACGGGCTTGGTCCTGCTGGCCGGACCGGCCGTGGCCCCCGCTTCCGGTAGACTCGTCGCGTCGTCCCGTCGGACGGCACGCCGCCTTAGCTCAGTCGGTTAGAGCGACGCACTCGTAATGCGTAGGTCATCGGTTCGATTCCGATAGGCGGCTCCACTCGAAATACCGCTGCTACCAGGCATTTTCATCCGGGCACCTGCTCGTCTTCAGCTTCGATCGACTCTCCAGGCGGCTCAAGTGTCCCCGAGATGTCTCCCCGACAAGCCGGGCAGCCTGCCGCCGCTCGCTCCCGAATCGCACCCGGCGCACTCTTCCTTGCCCGGTCAGTGCAGGCCGAGCGGCCATAGGACGGCACGGATGTGGCCCTTGATGATTACCGCTATATGAGTAGAGTTAAGCCTCATGCAGCGTAACCGCCCCCCGTCGCCACAAGCGATCAACGTCCTACGGGCGTTGGCCGCCGACCCGGCCCAGTGGCGCTACGGCTACGACCTAGCCACCGAAGTGCACCTGAAGTCGGGTTCGCTGTATCCGATCCTGGTCCGCCTGGCCGACCGCGGCCTGCTGGAAACATCGTGGGAGCCCGGCGTGGGCAGTCGGCCGCCGCGCCACCTGTATCGACTGACCGGCGACGGACGCGATTTTGTGGCGGCGTTGACCGCCGCCCGCGTCGACCGGACCGTCCCGACCACGCAGAACCGTTGGAGTGAGGCGTAATGCTCGGTGGCCTGTTCTTCGTCCCCATGGTGGGCTTGCTGGGCATTCTCATCGCGTGGTACCGGCGCGATCCGCGCAGGTTCCTGGACGGCCCGACGGAGGACGCGCCGTTGCGCCTGATGCGCTGGGCGATCGGCCTGCTGGCCCCGCAGCGGGCCGAGTGGGGCCAGGCGATGCTCGGCGAACTCGGCCACATCGAGGGCCGGATCCGGCGGATGCGCTTCGCGCTCGGCTGCGTCGGCGCCGCCCTCGTGCTGCCCCCGTGGGGATGGACCGCGACCGGCGTCTGGGCGCTGATCGTGCTCGCGGCCGGTGCCGTCGGCCTGTACGCGGGAATGGCGGTCCACTACGGTCTCGGCGGCGGCGACTGGATCGCGGTGTCGATCCTGACTGTCTTCGTGCTCGGTGTCCTGCTCGGTGCCAGTGCTCTCATACGCCGGCCCGGCGTCGCACTTCCCGGCCTGCTCGGCGGCTTGTTCATCGCGGTGATCTTCCTGACCGTGTCCGGGTTCACCTTCCTCGACCAGATCTTGCCGAACACGGTGGGCTGGCACCGGCTGGTGCAGGTGATCGCGGTGCCGTTCCTCGTGGGCGCCGTCGGCACCCTGTGGAGCCGTGACCCGATCGTCGGCAAGCGCATCGCCCGGCTCGCCGCCATCGCCAGCAGCCTCGGCTTGTTCGTCTACACCACCATCGCGGTCGCGGTGATCGGCGGCGGCGGCCCGCCCGACCAGGACGGTGGCTTCACCCTGCGGGGCACCATCAGTGACCGGATCGGCAACAACCTGGTCCTGCTGGGCTTCACCATCTTGGTCTTCGCCACCATCGGATGGGGCGGCGCCGCCGCGGCCGGGCGGCTTCTTCGCCGCACCCCGACCGCCACTGGCCCGGTGACCTCGAACCCCGTACCCTCGCAGGAGGCGTAACCCCGATGACGACACCGAACAACGAGACGGACCCGGGGATACGCGTACCGCGTGGACGCCGAGCCGTGCGCATCGTGGTGATGTGCGTCGTGGTGGCCGCGGTACTTGTCCTCGCCGCCATCAGCTGGACCCATGGATAGCGGCGCGCGGTCAGGACAGCGATCTGATCGGCGGCGACGCCGGCCACCAGGTCAAGATCCCGGACATGGCGTTTGCGTCGCTAGCGAGGACGGGGTCCACGTGTTCCAGTTCGGACAGTGCCGCTGCCAGTTCGGTGACCGGTTGCCTGCCGTGCACATGGAGCGTGACGCGGACCATGACCAAGTCGAGTTCCTCGCGGGTCATCCCGGCCAGCATGGCGATCCGTGCCGCGCGGCTGCCGTCGAGCGTGCTAAGCAGTTCGCGCATCCCGGCCTGCATCTCCTCGCGCCGGGCATCCAGGTAGAAGTCCCGTCATCACCGCCCGGTTGCTGGACACGACCGCGTCGAGATGATTACCGTTGCTTCGGGTGCGAGAGGGCGCCTCCGGGTCCGCGGGCAGGACGTAGTCCACCTCTGCTTTTCCGGCAGCAGATCACGGTGCTCTCCCTTGCCAGGCCTGCCGCGCGGACCGCGGGCCGGTGAAGGAGACGTCATGGCTGATCTTCCGGCCAAGCCCAGCCTCGATCACCTGCGCCGCCAGGCCCGGGACCTGCTCCGCGCCGCGCAGGCGGGCGACACCGTAGCCGCCGGCCGCATCGGGGCGGTGTCGGACACGCTGACCCTGGCCAGCGCGCAGCTGGCCGTGGCCCGCGAGTACGGCTTCGCGAGCTGGACCAAGCTGAAAGACAAGGTCACCGCCCGCACCGCGGACCTGGCCGAGCAGGCCGAGGCGTTCTGCGAGGCCAGCATCCGCGACTGGTCGGGCCGGGCGGCCCGGATACTGGCGGCCACCCCGGAAATAGCCGGCTACAGCTACGCCACCGCGGTGGTTCTGGGTGACGCCGGCCGCGTGCGCACCGAGACAGGCCGGGATCCCGGCCTGGCGACCCGGCCTGACGCCCGGTCGGGCTGGACGCCGCTGCACGCGGCCTGCGCCTCACGATGGCACCGGCTCGACCCGTCCCGGGCCGGCGGCCTGCTGGCCGTGGCCCGGATCCTGCTGGACGCCGGAGCCGACCCCAACGGCAGCACCGGCGGGCAAGGAGGCCACGGGGGCTGGACGCCGCTGCGCTGCGCGGTCGCCGGCGCAGCTAACCCGCTCATCACCAGGCTGCTGCTGGAGCGTGGCGCCGTGCCCGGCGACCACGATCTGTACCTGGCGGCGTTCGGTGACGACAACCGCGAATGCCTGCGGCTGCTCCTGGCCCATGCCACCGATGTCGCCCAGATCGCCCGGATGGCGCTGGCCGCCCCGATCAGCACCCGCGACACCGAAGGAGTACGGCTGCTGCTGGAGGCCGGGGCCGACCCTGACCGCTACGCTGACGACGCCACCCCGCCGTCACCGGCGGTCTACGCCGCCGTCCGGTCCGGCTGCTCCGCCGAACTAACCGGCCTGCTGCTCGCCCACGGCGCCAACCCCGACGCCCCCGGTCCCGACGAGCGCTCGCCTTACGCCCTGGCCACCGTCCAGGGCCGCACCGATCTGGCCATGCTGCTGCGCCAGTACGGCGCCGCCGACGACACCACCGGCACCGACCGGTTCCTGGCCGCCTGCCAGCACGCTGACCAGGCCGCGGTTCAGCAGCAGCTGACCCAGGACCCCGGGCTGCCCGGCCGGCTCACCTCGGCGCAGCAGGCCGCGGCGATGATCCGCGCCGCCGAGATCGGCAACACCGCGGCCCTCGCGCTGATGCTCGACCTCGGCTTCTCCGCCGACGCCCGCGGCGACGGCGACGGGAACACGGCCCTGCACGCCGCCGCCTACTCCGGCAGCGCCCCCGCCGTCCGCCTGCTGCTCGACCGCGGCGCCGACCGTGAGGCACGCGACACCAACTGGAACAGCACCCCGATCGAATGGGCCGCCATCGGCAGCGGAGAACAATCCGCCAGCAACCCCCATCCCGACTGGACCGCCGCCGTACAGGCCCTCCTCGACGCAGGCGCCTCGACCCAGGACATCACCCTGTCACCCAGTGACCCCAAGCCGCCCAGCGCCGAAGTCGCGGCTCTCCTGCGCCGCCACAGCGAACCCGCACCGCACGACGGCGGCCACCAGTGACCCGGCGGAGGAAGCACCGGCGGAGGAAGCACCGGCGGAGGACGCAGTGGTAATGGAATTGACGGTGCTGGCCGTGCCAGACTGCCCGAACGCCCTGGTCCTGCAGGAAAGGCTGACCCGCCTGCTGGCCGGGCGGCCTGGCGTGACCGTGACACGGCGGGACATCACCGAGCTGGCTGAGGCCGCCCGCTGGGGAATGCACGGATCACCGACGCTGCTGGTCGACGGCCGGGACCCGTTCGCCGTCCAGGGCACGGTCCCGGCGGTAGCGTGCCGCTTGTACCAGGGCGAGAACGGCCGCGTGGAAGGCGCCCCGGCCGTATCGGCGCTGCGTCAGGTGCTGGAGCAAGCCGGCGCGCGTCTGAACAGGGCGCAGTGGCACCCCGGCGGGTAGACGCCACTGGCCTGGCCTGGCGCGGCCCGAGGCCGTCAACGGCGGTATTCCGGTGGCGGGCCGGCCCCGGGATCGGCAGGATCGGGGTATGACCTCCGAACCGTACCGGCGGACGATCGGCTCGCTGCGGGCCGTCGCCCTGGACGCCCCGGACATCGACCGCCTGGCCACGTTCTACCAGCAGCTGGCCGGCTGGCAGCGCGTCCCCGGCGACGACGATGACTGGATCACGCTCGACACCGGTGACGGCTGGCGGATGGGCCTGCAACGGGCCACCGGCCACGTGCCGCCCCGCTGGCCGGACCAGGACCGTCCGCAGCAGGCCCATCTCGACTTCCGGGTACCGGACATCGACGCGGCGGCCGAACGCGCCCAGCAACTCGGCGCCGCCCTGCTGCGCCGCAACGAGCGGTGGCACACGCTGGCCGACCCGGCCGGTCACCCGTTCGACCTATGCGTCAACGCCGACGATCCGCGGACCACCTTGATGGGCGTCATGCTCGACTGCCCCGACGCGAAGGCGCTGAGCCGCTTCTACGCGGAGCTGCTCGGCAAGCCGGTGACGTACGAGGCGGACGGGGTCGCCATGATCGGCGCGGACGGCGCGCAGCCGGTGATGTTCCAGCAGGTGGAGCAGTACACCGCGCCGCGCTGGCCGGATCCGGCGTACCCGCAGCAGCTCCACCTCGACGTGACGGTCCAGGACGTGGACGCGGCGGAACGGGCCGCCCTTGAGATCGGCGCCACCCGGCTGGACGGCGCCGGCCCGAACTGGCGCGTCTACGCCGATCCGGCCGGCAAGCCCTTCTGCCTGGTGTGGACGGTCTAGCGACCCGCGGTCCAGGGACGGAGTTTCTCGGGGTTGCGTACCACCCAGATGTGCTTGATCCGGTCGCCTGCGAGGTGGAACGCGAACACCGTCACGGTCAGGCCGTCTTGCTGGGCCACCAGGCCGGGCTGGCCGTTGACGGTGCGTTCCAGGAACGTCATGTTGCTGGGTGCCCGGCGGGCGATTTCGATCCAGGCGCGCGCGATCTGCTCGTCGCCTTCGATGGGGCGCAGGAAGGTAATGGCGAGGCCGCCGCCGTCGCCGGTCGCCGTGGCGTCAGGGTCGAGGAGGCCGATGAGGGCTTCGATGTCCTTGGCTTCCCATGCCTTTTTGAAGGCCCTGATGATGCCGGCCTGCCGGGTCGGCGGGGTGGCAGGAGCGTGCGCGGCGCGGACGCGGCGGCGCGCGGGGGAGCCAGCTGGCGGCACGCCGCCGGGGTACGGCCGGTGATGCCGTGATCTGGGTTGTCGGGGCGCAGAAGGTGGTGCCCGACCTGAGCACCGCGCTGCGCCGCATCGAAGACTACTGCCTGCCGCTGGAAAGCGAGCGCGCCATGAACGGTCTACGGGCGGCCCAGTGCCGTCAACCGCGTGCTTATCCTCAACGCTGAACCCGAACCCGGGCGTGGCACGGTGCTGCTGCTCCGCGAGGCCATCGGATTCTGAGGGTCTGTCAGCGATGACGATCGATGGGTCTGTCAGCGATGACGGTCGACGCCGGCCCAGCTCGCGGCGGGATGTGATCGGCGCTGGCTGCCGAGGAAATCGTGCAGGTGGCCCGCCAGGGCCGCGGAGTCCGTGGCGGCACCGTGGATGTAGGTGGAGGCGCGGGTGCGGAGCACTGGCATGCCGAGGAGGTACAGTCCCGGGGCACCGGTGACTACGCCGCCGTCGTGGCGGATGCGGCCGGTCCGGTCCCGCACCGGGATGCCGAGCCAGGAGTGGTCGGGCCGGAAGCCTGTCGCCCACAGCACGGTGGTGATCTCGCCGCTGGTCAGGTCGATCTGCAGGGGGGCGCGGGGATCGATGCGGGTGGGTGCGAAGCGGTGCGGTGGCGGGAGTTCACCGTCGAGACCCGACGTCGTGGCCCATTCGTCGGCCCGGTTCAAGAACCGGTTCATTTTCAGGTCCGCGAGGGCGCACGTGTTGGCGAGGGAACCGGAGAACTGGGCGACGCCACCGGTGACACGGCCCAGGCGGCCGACGATGCGGACCCCTTGGGCCGCGAGCGTGCTGAGGTCCGTCGTGGCGTGTTCGGGGGTTCCGATCAGCTGGGGCGAGGGCAGGTGGCGGGCCCGGGTGAGGTCGTCGATGTGGTCGTAGCGTTCGGCCAGCAGGCCTGTGGCCTGCAGCCACCAGAAGATGTCGCGGCCGCGGTAGGTGCGGGGGAGCCGGACGTGCTCACCGGCCGCGAGGGTCACCGGGCGCCCGGACCGGTGGATCTCACCGGCGAGCTGAACGCCGGTGGCTGACGCGCCGACGACCAGGACGCCGCCGGCCGGGAGCCGCCCGGGATCGCGATAGGTGAGCGGGGTGAGCGTGGTGATCGACGGGGGGACGGCGTCGGCGGCGCCTGGGATCGCGGGCAGGTTGCACGCCCCGGTGGCCAGGACCACGGCCTGGGCGCAACGGAGGCCGTCGTCGGCATGGATCTCGAAGCCCCGCGGTGCGGCCCGCACGGTACGCACCGTCGTGGCGGTGCGCACCGGTGCGCTGATGAGACGGGCGTAGCGGGTGAGGGTGGCCACGACCTCGGCCACGGGCATGTAGCCGTGGGGGTCATCGCCGGCGTAATCGTGGCCAGGAAGCCGGGTCTGCCAGTTCGGGGTGAGCAGCCGCAGGCTCGGCCAGCGTTGGGTCCGCCACGAGTTCGCCACCTCACCGCGGTCGAGGACGACGTGGTCGATTGAGCGTTCGGTGAGGTGGCGGCTCATGGCCAGGCCGGCATGGCCGGCGCCGATGACGACCGCTGTGGTTCGGATCACCCGGGAGTCCGGACGGTGGTTTTCACGTCAGCTCGACGAGCACCTTCGTCGGGTTGGTCACGATGTCGAAGACCGCCGAGCGCTTCTGCGACTGGGCGATCACGGCCTCGAGGTCCTCGCGGGTGGCGTCGGCGTCGATGGCGAACCGGAGGAGGATCGAATCGAAGCCGTTGCGGACTTCAGGGTCGGCGCCGAGGATGCCCAGGATGTTCATCTGGCCCTCGATGGTGGCGGTGACCGACCGGAGCTGGATGCCGCGGAGCTGGGCGACGGCGGCGACGCCGGCGGTCACGCATCCGACCAGGCCGACCAGTACGTACTCCACGGGGGTGGCGCCCTTGTCCTCGGACGCGAAGCACTCGGGGTGGTCCACGTCGAAGTCATACGTGGTGCGGTGGTGCTGTTCGCCGCCGAGGCCGGTGAAGTCGGCGACGGTGGACTGGCTGTGGGTGCCGTTGCGCCAGGTGCAGGTGGCCCGCCAGGTGAACTGGGCCGCTTCCGGGGCGGCGGACAGCGCGTCGCGGGCGTCGAGCAGGGCCTGGACGTTCACGCCGTTGTCGACGGGCCGGTCGGTGATGGTCATTGGTGTCTCCTTGGTTTCGTCCTGGATCCGTTGTACGGGCGCGGGCCGTCGTCTCGGTATCGGGGAATCCCCCTACATGGGTCGATCCGAGTGATGGCGGCGGCGCGGTGCGCCTCCGTATGCTCGGGATACGACCTTTCGGGCGGCACGAATAAGCCGCACGAAAACATGACGCGGGCGGGGCAATCGGATGCGAGACGCGAGGCGGTCACCGCGCGGTGGCCTGCCGGCGCCTGCCGACCTGCTGGTCGGCCGGGAGGGCGAGCTGGCCGCGGTGTCGGCGATGCTGGCCAGTCCAAGGGCCCGGCTGGTGACGCTCACCGGGCCGCCGGGCATCGGCAAGACCCGTCTCGCGGTCGAGTGCGCGTCGGCTTACGCCGAGCGCAGCGGATGCGCCGCGGTGTTCGTTGACCTGGCGGCGGTCCGGGATCACGCGCTGGTGCTGGTGGAGCTGGCTCAGGCGGTGGGGGTGGAGCCGCGGAGCGGTGCGGATCTGACCGATCAGCTCGCCGCGGCGCTGGGCAGCCAGGAGCGGCTCGTGGTCTTGGACAACTTTGAGCATCTGCTGGCGGCGGCCCCGGACGTGGGCCGGGTCCTCGCCGCCTGTCCGCGGCTCCGGGTGCTCGCCACCAGCCGGGAACGGCTCCGCCTGTCCGCTGAGCAGGAGTTCCCGGTTCCGCCGCTGGCCATGCCCGGGCCGGCGGATGTGGTGGACCTCGGTTCCCTGGCGGCGAACCCGTCGGTCGCGCTGCTGCTTGATCGAGCCCGCCGGACCAGCCCCGACTTCGGTCTCACCTCGGCGAATGCGCCGTTGCTGGCCAGCGCGTGCGTCCGGCTGGAGGGCCTGCCGCTGGCGATTGAGCTGGCTGCGGCCCGGCTGAAGGTCCTGACGCCAGGGGAGCTGGTGCTCCGGCTCGGCCGCCAGATGGAGCTGCTGGCCGGGAGCACCCGGGATGTCCGGCCCCGGCAGCGCGCGCTGCGCAGCGCCATCGCCTGGAGCTATGACCTGCTCGACCCCGCCGAGCGGGCCATGTTCCGCAGGCTGTCGGTGTTCGCCGGCGGCTGGACGCTGGCTGACGCGGCCAGCGTGTGCGCCGTGGACTCCGATGACATGCTCGCGGTGGCGGCGTCGCTGCTCGACAAGAGCCTGATCCGGCGGCTGCCGGGGGACGAGGAAACCGCTGAATTCTCGATGCTGGAGAGCTTGCGTGAGTACGCGGCGGAGCAGCTGGCGGCCGGCGCCGAAGCCGAGGAGACGCGGGCCAGGCACGCGGCCCACTACGCGGGTCTGGCGGCGCAGTTCGAGGCGTCCATAGGCCTGCCGGAAGAGCGAAGCTGGGTGGTGCGGGCCGGCCGCCACCACGCGGACCTGCGCGCCGCGCTGGAATACTGCCTGAGCGAGGGGCAGGATGCCCGCGCGCTTTCGCTGGCCGCCGGGCTCGGCTGGTACCTCTACACCCGCGGCGACCTCGGTCACGGCCAGGCGCTGGTGGACGCGGTCCTTGTGACCGAGCACGAGGACGAGGACGCGACGGCGGGCGGCCGGGCTGGCGTGCTCCTCGTGGCCGGCATCCTGGCCTGGGCGACGGGGGAGGCGGGCCGGGCCCAGGACCTGCTGCTCCAGGCGCTCGAGCGCACCGAGGGACGTGGTGACCTGCGCCGCGCGGCCATCGCGTGCGCCTTTCTCGGGCACGTGGCCCGGGCCGGCGGCGAGTGGGACACCTCCGCTGACTGGCATCAGCGGGCGGAGGCGGGCTTCCGCGCGGGGGGCAACACGCAGGGCGTGGCGTGGGCGCGGCACGACCTGGGGCTGCTCGCCCGGGACCACGGCGACCTGTCGAGGGCCGCGGAACTGCTCCGGGCGAGCCTGCGAGACTTCCGTGAGCTGGACTATCCGTGGGCGTTGGCCTGGTCGGCGTGGGGGCTTGGCACCACGCTGAGCGGCCAGGGCCTGCTGGCGGAGGCGCGCCCGCTGCTGGCGGAGGCGCTGCGGATCTACACCCAGGTCAACGACCCCAGGGGCGTCGCCCAGTGCCTGGACGCGCTCGCCTACATCGCGAGCGAGGAGGCGCACTATGAGACCGCCGCCCGCCTGATCGGCGGGGGCGCGGCGCTGCGCCTGCGCGTGGCCGCCCGTCCGCCCGACACCGAGCAGGCGAGGAACTCGGCCGTGGAGCGGACGCTGGCCCGGGCGCTGGGGCCCGAGGACGCGGACAGGCTCATCCATGCGGGCTGGACCATGCCCGTCCAGCAGGCTACGGATCTCGCGCTGGCGGTCGCTTCGGACGCCGCGCCCGCTGACCCGGACCGTGCCGACCCGGTGCCGCTCACGCCGCGAGAGCGGCAGGTGGCCGCGCTGGTCGCATCCGGCCGGACCAACCGGCAGATCGGCAGGGTGCTGGGGATTTCCGAGAAGACCGCCGAGGTCCACCTGCATCATGTGATGTCCAAGCTGGACGTCCGCAGCCGCGCCGAAGTGGCGGCCTGGGCCGTGACCCGGCATACCTAGTGGTTTCCCTAATAGCGCGGTCCGGGCCACGTTGGCCACCATGGTGACAGTCCATGGTCCGGGTCGACACTCCGCCGAAGGGGTGCAAGGTTATGCGCGCACGACTGCCCGATGAATCCGGTTACGTCGTCAACTCGGGTGTGCGGATTCACTACGAGGTGCACGGCACCGGTCAGCCGGCTCTCCTGCTGCTGCCGACCTGGGCCATCGTGGATTCCCGGCACTGGAAGATGCAGATACCGTTCCTCGCCCGGAACTACCGGGTGATCACCTTCGACCCGCGTGGCAACGGCCGGTCCGACCGGCCGAGGGATCCGGCGGCCTACGCCGATACCGCCTTCGCCAGCGACATCCGGGCCGTGCTCGACGCGACCGGCACCGAACGGGCCGTGCTCGGCGCGTTCTGCACCGGTTTTATCTGGGCGCTGCTGTTCGCCGCGGCGCACCCGCAGCGGGTGGCCGGGATCGTCACCATCGCGCCGACGCTGCCGATCCCGCCCGCCGACCCCTGGCGGGGGCACTCCTTCGAGGACGTACCCGACACGACGGAGGGGTGGGCGCCGGAGGGGTGGGCCAAGGAGAACCGGCATTACTGGCAGCGCGACTGGCGGGGATACGTCGAGTTCTTCATGTCCCAGATCGCCACCGAACCGCACTCCACCAAGCCCTACGACGATCTCGTCGAGTGGGGCCTGCAGACCGACGCCGCCACCATGCTGTGCGACGCCGACGCCCCGTATCAGATCGATGATGAGCGGGAGGCGGTCCGGCTCTGCCGGTCGCTGGCCTGCCCGGTGCTCGTGATCGGCGGTGACCAGGACAAGATCGTCCCGCCGGAGCGCACCCGGCGGATCGCCGAGCTGACCGGCGCGGAGCTGCTCGTGATCGAAGGCGGCGGGCACGCGCCGCACGTCCGGTACCCGGTCGCGGTGAACCACGCGATCCGGGACTTCGCGGACCGGCTGGTGCCCCGGCCGCGTAAGCAGGCCGCCTGGCCGGCCACGCACGGCCGCCCCCGCCGGGTCCTGTGGATCTCATCCCCGATCGGCCTGGGTCACGTGCAGCGGGACCTGGCCATCGCCCGGGCCCTGCGGCGGCGGCGGCCGGAGCTGGAGATCCACTGGTGGGCGCAGCCGCCGGTGACCGAGGTGCTCGCCGGGGCCGGCGAGATCATCCACCCGGCCAGCTCGGCGCAGGTGTCTGAGTCAGCGCACTGGGAGTCGGAATCCGCGGACCACGACCTGCCCGCCTTCTACGCCTTCCGGCGGATGGACGAGATCCTGTGCGCGAACTACTTGCTGTTCGACGACATCGTCCGGGACACCCGCTACGACCTGTGGGTCGGCGACGAGTCCTGGGAGGTCGACTACTTCCTGCACGAGAATCCCGAGCGGAAGATCGCGCCGTACGTGTTCATGACCGACGTGATCGGCTTCCTGCCCACCGACCCCGGCGACCCGCGGGAAGCGGAGTTGTGCGCCGACTACAACGCCGACTCCATCGAAAAGCGCGAGCGGTTCCCGCGGCTGCGCGACCTGTCGATGTTCATCGGCTCTTTCGATGAGCTGCCCGATTGCCCGTTCGGGCCCGGAATGCCCGGGATCCGGGCCTGGTCGCGGCGGTGGTTCTCCTCGGTCCCTTACGTGCTCCCGTTCAACCCCGATGCCTACCGCGACCGCGCTGGCCTGCGCCGCCGGCTCGGCTATCGGCCAGACCAGCCGCTGTTCGTCGCCGCGGTGGGCGGCACCTCGGTCGGCACCAGCCTGCTCGAGCTGACCTGCGACGCGTTCGTCCGGGTGCGCAAGCAGGTCCCGGACGCACGGATGCTCCTGGTCACCGGCCCGCGGATCGATCCGCGGCTGCTGCCGGACGCTGAGGGCATGGACAAGCGCGGGTACGTCCCGGACCTTTTCGAGCATCTGGCGTGTGCCGACGCGGCCGTGGTGCAGGGCGGGCTGTCCACCACGATGGAACTGGCCGCGACCGGGCGCCCGTTCATCTACTTCCCGCTCCGCCGCCACTGGGAACAGCAGCACTTCGTCACGCACCGGCTCGACCACTACCGAGCCGGGCTGCGGATGGACTACGCCACGACCACCGCCGACGACCTGGCCACCGCGATGCGGGCGGCCCTGAACGGCACCGGGCCGGGCTACCGGAAGGTCCCGCGAGGTGGCGCGGGCCGCGCCGCCGCGCGCATCGCCACCCTGCTGGCGCCACCCGGGGTCCGAGACTAAAGGAGAGCGAGATGGTTGTGGCTGGTGCGCAGGATGCGGTCCGTTCGGTGGTCATGGATTATGTGGAGGGGTGGTTTGACGGCGACGCGGGCCGGATGAAACAGGCGCTTCATCCTGAGCTGGTGAAGCGCTGCCGGGGGATCGAGGGTGATGACCCGGATGCGCTGGAGACGCTGTCGGCGCAAGAGATGATCGATGCGACCGCTGACGGGGAGGGACGCCGCGAGGATGCCGGCGACCGGCGCATCGAGATCAGGATCGACTATCTGAGCGGCGGGATCGCGAGCGTGCAGTGCTTCTGCCACCGCTATGTCGATCTGCTGCACCTGATCGAGCTGCCCGACGGCTGGAAGATCGTCAACGCGGCGTGGTGTCTGCGTCACGACGCCGGCGATTAAGGCGACAGCCGTTCGATCGTCCAGCCAGCGCCCGCTCGCAGGTAGCGGATCCGGTCGTGCAGGCCGTCCGGGGATTCCTGCCAGAACTCGACCCGGTCGGGAAGCACCCGGAAGCCGCCCCAGCGCTGGGGACGGGGCAGATCAGTGCCGGCGGGCAGGTCCCGCACCCGCGCCTGGAGGGCGGCCCGGCTGGCGATGACGCTGCTCTGGCAGGAGGCGGCGGCGTTGCGGCGGGTAGCCACAGGGCGGGTACGCCAGTACTCGCCGGCTTCCTGTTCGCTTACCGGCTCGACGGGTCCCGCCGCCCGCACCTGGCGGTGAACCGGGGCCAGCCAGTGCAGCACGGCCGCCGCCTGCGGGTTGGCGGCCAGCTCAGCGCCCTTGTCGCTGCTGAGGTCGGTGAAGAAGGCCAGCCCCCGCGCCAGGCCGCGCAGTATCACCACCCGGGCCGCGGGGATGCCATCAGCGGTCGCGGTCGCGATGGTCATGGCCTCAGGCATCGGCTCGCCCGCGCCGCGGGCGGCATCCAGCCACGCCGCCAGTTGCCGCAGCGGATCGGCGTCCAGGTCTGTGATGTCCACCCGGTCAGTATTGCCCGGCGCGACCCTGCCTGGCGCCGAGGCCGGCCCGGTGATGGCTGAGCTGGAGTAAGTGGTTGTCTACAGCGCGGCGTACCCGACTGTCGCGGCTGCGCAGGCGGTGGTCCAGCCGCTTGACCACGTGCGGCTTGCCGTCCTGCTGGCCGACCACGCCCGCGTCGTAATCGCCGTCCACCTTGTGGTGCCCGATGGTGTCCAGCACTGCGCCCCCCGGCCGCGGGCCTGCGCGGTTCCCTGGCGGAGGCACCACCGTCCGTTCGGGAAGTTCTTTTCTAATTCCGAACGGACGGTGGTTCCTGTGTCCGGCCACCGCTGTGCGCTCGCGTTCGGTCGCCTGGCCCGTGGTCGCCACCGTGACATTCGCCTTGCGACGCGGCTGGCGGTTGCGGTGTCGCAGACCGTGCGCTGGCGGGATGCTCGGCTCCGTATCCCGGCGCTCCCGCGCAACCCCATGATGTCGAGAAGCTGCCGTCCTGCCTCCTACTGCGGGTATTCGGTGGGGGTGGTGGTGAAGGTGCGTCCGTGCGGGGTACGCCATTGCAGAAGGCCTGGTTCCGGCTGAGTCAGCTGCCAGCCTTGGGCCTGCTTGGCCCTGTGATGGTGGCGGCACAACGGGCTGTGGCCCCATCTGCAGATATGTCCGTTGAGCTGGGAAAACAACATGTATGCGCTGATTTCCCTAGACATTGGCGCGCTGCAGGGCGGTAACAAGTGACGGCGCGCGGCGTGCCTGCCGCCGGTGTCATGTAGACGGAGGATAATTGCCCGCATGGAGGCTGGTGCTCTGCCGTCGCGTTGGGGTGCGTATGCGCGCCGCCTGCCGTCGTCCCTGGAAGACTTGAGGGGGCCGTCGGCGGGCGAGGTTGAGTTGCCGCTGCATGTGGCCTGGTCGGGGCGCCGGGTGTACGACGTGAGCCAAGAGGATCAGCGCCTGATCCTGTATGCGCTGCTCCTTGCGGAGGCACAGCGAGAGGATCTTGAGCGGTTCGTGCACCGCGATTCACTGGTCCGCATGTGGCCCCGGTTGCGCCGGTTGCTGGGTCCGCACGCGCGCCGGGAGTGGGAGCGGCAGCTGATCGCACCGGCTTCCCGGTGAGCCTGGACGGGCTGCCTCCCGCTCATCTGCGGGTGTTGCTGGATGGCTTGCCTGTCTTCGAACGGTACGGCTTGCTGCTGGCCGGAGGGTACGCATTCAGAGCCCACGAGATCCTGCACCGCCCGTCTCAGGACCTGGACTTTGCCACCAGGGACGGCACCCCGCTGCCGGAGATCGCCACGCATGTCCAGCTTGCGTTCCAGCGTGCGGGTTACAGCGTGCGGCTTGTCGAAGCGGCCAGCCTGAGGTACGCGCGCCTGGTACTGCGGCTTCCCGGTTCCGGTGAGGAACTGGAGATGGATCTTCTGAAGGAGGCGCTGGAGCCCAGGTGGGTAACGGTTCAGATAACACCTGCGGCAAGCGTGCGGGCGGTGTCGCTTGATGACACCGTGGGCTTGAAGGCGCGCGCTTGGCACGACCGGTTCGTGATCCGCGACATCATCGATCTCCATGCCGTTGCCGGCACCTTCTCATATGCCGACCTTGAGAACCTTGCCCGCCGTCATGACCCGGACCTCGACCTGGAGACAATCCGGGACCATCTCGCTGGGGTCAGCGTCTTCGCCGATGAAGACTTTACTGAATACGGGCTTGATGAGCGCAGGATCGCGGACCTGCGCAGCTGGGTTACAGGCTGGTACGACGACCTCGGCGAGGCGGAAATCACCAGCCTGGTGCAGGTGCTGGAGTCCGGAAGGGCAGGAGACGAACGCCAGTACTTCTACGTCGGCCGGATCACGTCATGGGACTTCACATCGCGTACCGGACCAGAGTTCGGCGAGCCAGGACGCGGCAGCTACCAGCTGAAGCAGATCCCGCTGACTGCCGGCAGGCTCGGCGCCATCGACCTCCAGCCGACCGCGATCGCTAGACTGCTCCGTGACGTCATCACCACCTCAGGCCGCGACCTGTTCACGCTGCCGGATCTGCGCCCGGCTGCGCAGATACGGGCGGAACCTGAAGACTGATGCTCTCGCCCTACCGGAACCATCGAACGGCTGTCCGGCGGCAGGCTTGCTCTGGGCAGCCATGGCGGTTCCCTCGGTATAGAGGATCTGGCGTGGTCAGGTGCCGTCGATGATGAGTGCGCGGAGCATCTCGCGCATCGGTTCGGGATCGCCGCGCATGATCGCGGCGGAGGCCTCGACGTTGCGGACAGGATCAAGATGCTGCCAGGCGAGCGTGAATCCGGCGTCGCGGGCAAGCTGCCGGAAGAAGGCCCCGCTGCGCCCGCCCGTTACCCTCACGGAACGGATGCAGGGCGTTGACTTCGCCCAGGTAAAAGGCCAACCTCCCGGACGAACATATCGTGACGCAGGCCCCGCAGGCAGTCCTCATCATGCAGCTCACGGAAGATAACGGCCGCAGATTATCAGCGCCGCGTGAGTGATCTCCCGTCCCTTCAGCGCCATCGGGTAAAGACACTCCGCTGCATCCGGCAGCGCTTGTCCGGGTTCTGATTCTTTGTGGCCTGCATGCAGGACCTTCGGCACTTCTAAGATCCGGCGTCCTGAGTTGAGTCGGTATCAGTCACCTCCATAACAACCATGATGGGAGACGGACATGCGATATGTCCCACCAGGCCAGCCGGGCAGTGTCGTGCCGGTCGAAGCACGTTATGAGAACTTCATCGGCGGCAAATGGATAGCGCCGACCGACGGCAAGTACCGAGTCGACTTGAGCCCGGCCACCGGAGGCAGCATTACCGAGGTTCCGAGCTCAACGCCAGCGGATATCGAGCTGGCGCTGGACGCCGCTCACGCGGCCAAGGATGCATGGGGGGAAATGCCGGCGGCCGGGCGGGCGGAGGTCCTGAACGCTATCGCGGATGCGGTCGAGAAGAACAAGGAGATGCTCGCGGTCGCCGAGAGCTGGGAGAACGGCAAGCCGGTCCGCGAGACCCTAGCCGCCGACGTCCCGCTGGTCGTCGATCATTTCCGCTATTTCGCCGCGGCGGCGCGTGCGGAGGAGGGCCGGTCGACCGAGATCGACAAGGA
>Ga0302235_10001622_pt1 | contig 16716 bp, 13 predicted proteins | sample II_Palsa_N3_3_FD_193577 | JGI IMG/M metagenome (GOLD analysis project Ga0302235, IMG submission 193577) | Peat permafrost microbial communities from Stordalen Mire near Abisko, Sweden - II_Palsa_N3_3 | ecosystem: Environmental > Terrestrial > Soil > Palsa > Peat permafrost | place: Sweden... | reverse complement strand
CAGCCACGCGCAGCCCGCCGTGCCGAGCGGCTTGCCCACCAGGTAGCCGATCAAGATGCCGAGCGTGACCGGTGAGGTGTAGGCGCGGGCCAGGAAGCTCCCGTTGATCACGATCCCCGCGTTGGCCAGCGCGAACAGCGGCACGATGACGTAACTGCTCCACGGGTGGAAGATCTGCGCGAGCCGGTCGTTCGGCGAGATCGCGGTCCGCACCCCGCCCCGCGCGGCGACGGCGAGCTCGGCGGTGGGCTGCTCGCGGAACTGCCGGAACGCCTCGGAGGCCTGCTCCAGCGAAGCCCGGGTCGCCGAGAAGGCGTAGGTCAGCAGCCCGAGAACCAGGCCGACCACGATCGGATCGACACCCGACTTGAGGAACGCCACCCAGGCCGCGATCCCGACCATCAGGTACGCAGGCCCGTACCGCACCCTCCGCGCCCTGATGACCACGGCGAGTGCGAGGAAAACCAGCCCGGCCAGCAGCGGCACGACCTGGATACGCCCGCTGTAGACGACCGCGATGATCGCGATCCCGGCCAGGTCGTCGACCACTGAGAAGGTGAGCAGGTAGGTGCGGACGCGATCGGGCAGCCTGCGGCCGACCAGGGCGAGCGCGCCGAGCGCGAAGGCGGTGTCGGTGGACATCGCCATGCCCCACCCGTGCTCCGACGGTCGTCCGGCGTTCGCGACCAAGTAGATGCCGATAGGGATGACCATGCCGCCGAGCCCGGCCAGAAACGGCAGCGCGAGCCTGCTCCGCACCCGCAGCTCGCCCATGTCGAACTCGCGCCGCGCCTCCAGCCCGACCACCAGGAAGAAGAACGCCATCAGCCCGGAGTTCACGAACGCGCGCAGGTCCAGGGTCACCCCCGAGCTGCCGACCAGCACCGACAGCCGGGTCGCCCACACCTTGTCGTAGCAGGAAATGCTGATGTTCGCCCAGATCAGGGCGGCCACCGTGGCGCCCGCCAGCACTGAGGCGCTGCCCGTCTCGGTCCGAAGGAACGTCCGCAGCGGCGTCTCCATATGCCGAGCCCACGCCGTCCGCCCCGAAAACGCCCCCCCGCTACCCGACCCCGAAGACCCCTCACCAGCCGGCGCCTCACCAGCCGGCGCCTCGAAGGCCGGCGACTCGCTCACTCCCGCCTCACCAGCGCCCGTAGCCTGCGATGCGCCGTACGAGTCGGCAGGCCCGCACGTTCGCCGACGGACTGAATAGCCGATCCGGCGGCCCTGTCTTCCATGTAGCAATCAGCATCGTCATCCCAGTCTGCCCGTTTTCCCAGCATCTCGCACCGCTCCGGCGCCAGCCCCGCTGCCCTCGACCGCCCAGGCTCTATCCGCCCCAGTCTCAGCCAAGACCAAGAGCATCTCCACCGAACGATCCGTGGCGCGCCCTTGCCGCCACGCTAACGGGCCCCCTGGCTCCGCGTGCCTAGCTCCGCGCGAATGCCAGCAAGGGCCCGAAGTCACTGGCCGCATCAGCAGCTCGAAGTGCCGTGAGGTAATCGCGACGGAGTTGACCTGTCTCGGTCAGTGACGCGCCTCCCCAGGCGAACCTGGACCCGCCGAGGGCCACGATAAGGGCGTCTGCAGCCAGGCGTGACCATCGGCCGTTTCCGTTGGGAAATGGGTGGATGACCACCAGCCGGTAGCCGAACCTGACCGCGCATTCGTCGTGGCCGTATCGTGTCGCGCTGGCGTTGGTCAGCCAAGCGCGCACATCAGCTTCGAGGTCGCGCATGTCGATTCGTACCTGCCAGTAGGGCACGCCCAGGTTCGTTTCGGTCGTCCTGTAGTGACCCGCCCATGTCCATACCTGGCCATACATCCGTCGGTGCAGCTGTTTGAGCCATGCTTCCCTGATAACTGACTCGGGGTGAAGCCTGCGACGCGAGAAGAAGAGCCAGGACATAGCCTGGCTGATGTTCTCCGCTTCCACCCTGTTTAGCTCGGCGCGGCTAAGCACCGGCAGAAGCAGACCCTGGCGATCCTCTTCGCTGAGAGGCGTGGCGTCATCGGGCTCGCGGAGCATGTCAGTCATCGGCGGTCGGGTTCCACAGGCCGCCGCGCTCAAGCAACTGGTTGACGAGCTGGTCTTCCATCTCTTTCGCTCTACCTGTGGCCTGGTCTTCCAGGCGCATCGTCTGCTCGACGGCCGTCACCTGCCGGTGCGCAAGCTCGCGGGCCCGCTCGCGCACGACCGCGTTCAGCGGGCGGCGCGGCACGAGCAGGTAAACGAGATCACATCCGAGCGCGTCGGCGGCGCGGCGCAGCGTGTCCAGCTGGATCCGGTCAGCGGCTTCAGACTGCTCAAGCCGCGTCACTGCTCCCGGAGTGGTCCCCAGCCGCGCGCCGAGGGCCGCCGTGCTCATGCCCAAGGCCTCGCGGATGGCACGCACCCAGCCACGTGGTGGCCGTGTCAGCCGCCGGAGATGCTGCCACTCATCAAAGTGACCATCGAGCAGCTCCCGGCTTCGCCCAGACAGCTGGCTAGAGACCCTAGGCATGATCCTTCTCCTTATCGTGTGCTGAAGGTCACCGTCAACGTTGATTTTTGTGCACTGAAACTCACCATAGAAACATAATATCATGAGCTGTAGATCATAATAAATCGCCTTAGACGTGAGCTATTGCTCATCAACCTGCTGATCACGGTCTTGCCGATGCTCGGCGACTACTACACCAGCCAGCTGCTGTCCGGCGCCTGGCTACCGCTGGCTGACCCGCGGCGAGCGAGGCAGCCGGATCGACGCTCTCACCACGATCGCCGGCGGCGAAGGCTGACCGTCCGCATCTATTTTTCTCATTTTTATCCCGAACGGGCCTCGCTGCACGCCCACGATTAGGCTAAGAGCCCCCGGAGGGAGACCAGTGCTCGAGGATCTGGACATCGACGACAGTGGTTCGCCCACGATCGGCGTGGTGCCGCCCGGAGTTACCTGGACCGAGGTCCGGGATCACATCAAGATCGCGCACCACCATCTCCTGGTGCTAACCGACGGCGGCCAGTACGCCGGGGCCTACTGGACCGGCACCGACATGGCCGTCGTCCCCGACCTCGGCTCCGACGCCGAAGAGGCAGTCGAGGAGTTCCGCGTCTTCCTCCAGGAGCACGACGAGACCTGAGCCTGGCTCTGGGCGTCATCTGGAACACTTGTCCCGTGAGAGCGCTGCGCTTCGCCCTGGTCGGCGACACGCACGTTAGCGTCTCGCGGCCGGAATCGGCAGAGCGGCTGGCTCAGGTATACGGCGCGATCGCCCAGCTCGCTCCGGACCTGGTGCTGCACTGCGGTGACATTACCGACACCGGCCTGCAGGCCGAATACGTCCTGTATCGCCAGGTGATTCCCGCCGCGCTTTCCGGCCGGGTCCGGCACGTGCCAGGCAATCACGACGTGCGGTGGGACGCTACCGCCAAGGGGCGCTACCACGCGCATTTCGGTGCGGCGCCGTCGTCATTCGGCGCGGGCGGCGTGCACTTCGCCGGGCTTGACCCGACCCAGGCGCTGCAGGAGACCGGCCACTACGGCCGGGGCGGCCTGCGCTGGCTCGAGCGGCTCCTCCGCGGCTTGCCCGAGGGCGCGCCGGTGCTGTTGTTCCAGCACTTCCCGGTCGGCGCCGGCCACTATGACGTCGATGACCAGGCCGCCCTGCTCGACCTGGTGGCGCAGTTTGACGTAAGGGCCATCTTCGCCGGGCACATCCACCGCGAGGAGGTCACCCGCTTCAACGAGCTGACTCAGGTGACGCTGGCGCCCGTCGTGGCGAGCCCGGTCTTTTACTGGGCCGAGAAGGCGGCGGACCCCGAGCATGGAGCGCCGGTACTGGCGCTCTCCCGGGTAACCCTGGCCGCGGACGGGACGCCGGCATCGCTGCCAGTGGCCACCGTGCCGCTGTCCCGGTGCCGCCCGCGGGCCCGGCACCGGGTGATCATCGGCGCCGCGTCCGGCGGGCGGTTGCCGGTCACGGTGCTGGCCGAGCCGGCCGGCCAGGTCCGTGGCGTGTCGGCCTCGACGTATCCCCAGGTGCTATCCGGCGGCGACTGGCACGATCTCGGCGTGGGACCCGGTGGCCCGGCCGCTGGGCGCTGGTCCGTGACGCTGCCCGTACCGCGGATAGTGCCCGGGGCGTATCGCGTCCAGCTGCGGCTGCTGGCCCCGGACGGCAGCTGGCAGGAAAAGCACATCCCGTCCAGCGTGCCCGGCGGGGCTACCGACCCGGTGCCGGCCTGGCGGCTGAGGCTGACCGGTGCGGTCCAGGCCGGGATCGCCGTGGCCGGCCCGGTCGCAGGCCCGGTGATCGTGGCCGCCTCGACCGCCGGGGAGGTGGCCGCCGTCCGGGTCCCACCCGGCGATGGCCGGACGCCGTGGCTGTGGCGGGTCCGGCTCGGGCCGGTCTACCGGCGGCCCGGCGTTGACGCCGCGGGCCGCATGCTGTTCGTTCCGTCCGCCGATCGGCACCTGTACGCGCTGGAAGCTTCTACCGGCCAGGCCGTCTGGCGGTTCGACGCGGGCGCGCCGGTGCTCAGCGCGCCCGCGGTCGCGCGGGTGGCCGGCCACGAATACGTCATCTTCTCCGCCGGGCGCCAGTTGCTCGCGGTGCACGCGTCCACCGGACAGCTCGCTTGGTCCGTGACCGGCCGGGGGTTCTCCGCCGGGCAGGCCGCGTGCGATGGCCGGCGGGTCTACACCAGCGCCGCCGACGGTTACGCGCGCGCGCACGACGCGCTCACCGGACGGCAGGAATGGTCCTGCCAGATGGTCTCGGGCGACCAGCACCGGGTAGCCCTGTACAGCGGCTGGGACAACGCCGTCGTGCTCGGCGCCGGGGCGGTCATCGCGGCCACGGTCTCCGGATCAACGGCGCTTGAGGCCGACACTGGCGCGGTGCGCTGGAAGTTCCCCGGCAGCACCATGTACCCGGCCGCGGTCGTCCTGGGCGACGACACCGTGCTGCTGACCAACGAGCAGGGCACCGTCTGCCGGGTAAGCCTGGCCGACGGCCACGTCCACTGGCAAACCGCCCTTAAGGCCCGCGTGCTGAACGCAGGCGTCACGACCGATCGCGCCAGTGCCTGGGTCCTGTCCGCCCGCGGCCGGCTGATCGGCGTCGGTCTCGCCGACGGGCGCCGCCAGGGCTCGGTGCAGCACACGCTCGCCTACTCCTACTCCTGCCCCGCCATCGTGGGCGGCACCCTGGTCGCGGGCGATCAGGACGGCTTCGTCCACGGCATCCGGCTGCCGTGACCCAGCCAAGGCCCGATCACCCGTTAGCGGCCGCGCGACGCCAGCAAGGCGCCGAGCCGGTCACGTCCGCGATGGATCTCAGATCAAGCTCTAGGCGCGCGGGTCGATGTGGATCTTGGTACCAGCTCCGGCACTGACCTGCCCGGCCAGCGCCTCGGCCGCGCGGTCCAGGCCGACAGTCACCTGGGCGATGGCCGAGGGATCCACCCGGCCGTCGGCGTAGTGCTCGATCGCGGGCGCCAGCCCGGCTGACGCGCCGAGGATGCCGACCGCGGTCAGGTCGCCCAAGACCAGATCACGGCTGTCGATCAGGCTGGGCGCGCCCGATATGCCGATGAAGACCAGCCGCCCGGCCGGCTCGGCCAGGGCCAGCGCCCTCGCGGGCATCTGGTGATCGTCGGTGCAATCGATGACCGCATCGTAGGTCCCGGGCGGCGGCTCGCTGACGGTCCAGTAGGCCACGGCGCCGAACGACGAGGTGAGTTCTTCGCGGCTGCGGTCCAGGGCCAGTATGTGCACTTCGGCGCCCGCCGCGCGGGCGAAGGCCACCGTCAGCAGCCCGATGGTGCCCGGCCCGCAGACCAGGATCCGCTGACCCGGGCTGGCCTGGGCGGCCGAAGCCGCCCGCCAGGCGTTACCCCCGGGTTCAACCAGGGCCCCGGCCCGGTCGTTGATGGCATCGGGCAGCCGGTAGAGGCTGGACTCAGGCACCAGCACCTTCTCGGCCAGCGCGCCGGGCCAGCCCATGATCCCGACCTCGCGCCGGGCGGCGCAGACGTGCCCGCGCCCGGCGCAGCAGCGGACGCAGTGCCCGCACCCCAGCATGGTGTCCCCGGTCACCCGGACGCCTAGCCAGCCCGGGTCAACGCCGGCCCCGAGTGCGGACACCACACCGCACCATTCGTGCCCTGGGCGCAGCGGGAAACCGGTCTTGCCCTGAGCGAAGTAGGCCAGCTGACCGGTGAAAAGCTCGACGTCCGTGCCGCAGATCCCGGCCCGGCGAACGTCGACGACCACCTGTCCGGCGCCCGGTTCCGGGACGTCGACCTCCGCTACCCTGGCCGATTCGCGGCCAGTAATCACCAGTGCTCGCATAGGGACAGGTTCTCACCCGCGGAAACGGGCCGTCCGGAGGCATCAGGGTGGCCAGTACCTGCTCCGCACGGTCAGGGACGGATGTTCCGCACCTAAGCCGGCCAGGCCGGCCCGCCCACTGCGAACAGGACATGCCATGACCGTCAGCATCGACGGCTTCGGCGGCAATGACGTCTGCCAGATCGGCACGGTGCAAGCTGTCACGGTCGCCGCCAACGGCAACGTGACCAAGTCCTGCTACGCGTGGTTCGAGTGGTTCCCGCAGTCCTGGCAGGCCATCTCCAACTTCCCGGTCAGCATGGGGGACACCTTGACCGGTCTGCTGTGCATCCAGTCGCCGACCGAAGCAGGCTTCAACCTGATGAATGTGACCACCGGTGTCCATACCGGATTTACCTTCGACGCCCCGGCCGGCACCACCCTGGTCGGCAATACCGCCGAGTGGATCCTCGAGCGGCCGGGGATCAACGTCAGCACGGCGCAGCTGCCGGATTTCGGGGAGGTCTACTTCGACAGCGCGATCGCCAGCAACAGCACCAACACGGCTGTGGACGCGGGCCGTCGAGCAGGATCCGGCCCGAGGTCGGCTGCTCGAACTGGCCACGGTGAGGTCGATGTTATCGACCGTGATCTCGCTGAATCGCTTGCTCAGCCCGGAAGCTTAGATGCTTCCACCGGCCACGCCGCACCTCCTACTTAACTGCCGCGTTTACGCGCCCGCTTGGCCGCGGGTGCAGGCTCCCAGTCAAACCCAAGCTGGCCCGCCGCGAACCGCATCGCCAGTTCGTACGTGCGCTGTGGCGGCACCTGCGGGTCTTCCAGCGCGATCTGCACCGCCAGCCCGTCGAGGAGGGCGGACAGCGTGATCGCGAAGTCGTCCGGGTCCACGGACGCGAACTCGCCGGCCTCCTGGCCGGCTAGCACGATGGAGCGGATGGTCTCGCGCCACCGCTCGTCGGACTTCTGCCGCACCGCGCCCACCCCTGGGTTCCGCGGCGAGAGCGCCCACAGGTCCAGCCAAAGCAGCCACCAGCTGCGCGGCTCCGGATCGGTGCCCGGCAGGCAGGTCATGGCGACAAGCTCGGCCAGCCGCCCGGCCGCGGCCGGGATTTCTCCCATCCGCCGCAGGCCCTCGGCGTACCAGGAGTCTTCTGAGTACCTGATCGCCTCGGTGAGGAGCTGGTCGCGGGTCTTGAAGTAGTAGATGACCAGTGCCGGGCTGGTACCACCGCGTTCGGCGACATCGGCGATCCTGGTGTCGGCGTACCCGCGCTCGACGATGACCTCGAGCGCCGCCCGGAGCATCTGTGTTTTCCGCGCAGTGTTTGCCCCGCTCGCCTCCGGGGCGCGCTTTAGGGGTCGCCTTCCCTCGTCGCTCGTTCCTCGCTCCTCAGTCCAGGCGACCCCCGCGCCCCTTTGGCTCGCGGGGGGGTCGCTCCTCAGTCCAGACAACGCCGCGGCCCTTTGGCTCGCTCGCTTAGGTCCAGGCATCGCCGCGCCCCTCTGGCTCGCTCAGGCCGTTCCCTCGTTGGCGGCCTTGTGGGCAATCGTAGCAGCTTCTAGACTGAATGTTCAGTCAATCCTTCGGAGGTACGGGTTTCATGGCACCGCAAGCATCGGATTACGATGCGCTCATCATGGTCGGCGGCGGGCACAACGGGCTCGTCGCCGCGGCCAGCCCGCCGCCGACCTTCGCGCGGTCGCGGACGCGATCGCCGCGCTGTCCCGGCTCGCCTGCGACCTCGGCGACGCCCTGGACGCGCTGGACATCAACCCGCTGATCTGCGGCCCGTCCGGCGCCGTGGCCGCCGACGTACTGGTGGTGCCCCGTACGACATGGTCGCGGCATCGACGCCGCAAGGCCGCCGGGGGAGCGGCCGCCTGACCGGGGGAGGGGATGTCGGCGAGTTGGGTGGCTGGCTAGCCTCCGCCGCCGCTACGATCACTGCGAATAATACGAGACGCGTGAATGATCAACTTTCGTGGGGTGGGTGGAAGTAATGGGTCGCGAGTGGAAGTTGTGTCGGTCCAGACGTGCGTGCATGCCGGGAGGCATGAGAGGGAGCAGGCTGGGGCGGACCGTTCTGCTCACCGTCCTGGCTGGCATCCTGGCCGGCTGCGGCAGTTCCGCGTCGAGCACCGGCTCGGCTGCCGCCAGCCCGGCCGCCAAGGCGTCGGGCAGCACGGGGACGGCCGCTGTGTCCTCGGCCGGCTCCTTGACCGCCATCGTCGAGCCGTTCGACCCCGGTCACCCGGCCAGGACCGAGTCCGTCCCCGCGAGCTGCGCCGGCGAGACGAGCACCATTGCCATCGAGCAGTGCTACGACACTAGGACCGAGAACGTCGATGTCGCCATCGACGCCGTGCAGAGCGCCCGCTACGCCCGCGCGTCGCCGTCCGGCCAGGCGGCCATCCAGGCCCAGGACAGCGCGTGGCTGGTCGCGCGCCAGCCGGTGTGCGTCGCGGCCTTCAACACCGGCGGGACCATCGACGGGATCAGCGCCGCCATCTGCCTGCTGGACGAGAGCAACGCCCGGCTCGACGCGGTGAAGGGCATCACCACGCCGGAGGCCAAGCTCAAGGCCACCGACAGTCAGGACCCGAACGAGATGTCCTGGTACACCACCCCCGAAGGTTCCCGCATCACGATGACCGACACCCAGGGTGACTCAACTGGCGGGGTCATCGTCGCCTGGACCGTCATCGGCGGAGCCGACGGGTTCGTCGTCAACCCCAAGCAGTTCTACTTCCTGGACGGGTCGTTCACCGATCCTGGCATCGTCGGGTCCCCCAACCCCACCTACCATCGCGTCGCCCCCGGCAAGGAGTTCCAGTTCGGCATCGACTACTCCAAGCTGTCCAAGGATCCGAACAAGACGCTGACCGGCTCGGTGTACGTTTACTCGCCAGGCAGCCCGGTCGCGGCCTGGGGCGCGCCCTAGATACTGCGCCTTAGAAACCCAGGCGGTCGCGGCGCTCTATCAGCCGCCGCGCGTTGCGCAGCGCCAGGGCGACCACCGTCTCCATCGGGTTGATGCCGATGGGGCCGGGGAACAGGCTCGCGTCGGTCACGAACAGCCCATCCGCGCCGTGGAATTCGCCGAAGCTGCCGGTCACGCCGCGCCGGGGGTCTTCACTCATCCTGGCCGTGCCCATCAGGTGAATCGAGTACAGCTGGAGCGACCGCCTGGACACCGGGCGGGCCAGCAGCCGCCGCAGCTCGCCGGGGCTGCGGACCTCGGGGGCACCATCGAAGGGGAGCAGCACTCGACGGGCGCCGGCGGCGAACAGCGCTTCCGCGGTCAGTTCCACGCCGCGGACCACGCGGGCCGCGTCGCGGTCGGCGAGTGAGTAGAAGACCTGTGGCCCGACACCAGGCACGTTCCTGACCCGCCCGGTACCGGTGTCGGTGACCAGCGGTCCCGCGGTGACGATGCGGTTGTAGTCCGCCATCAGCGCGCCGAGTTCCCGGCCGTAGGCCGGCAAGATCCCGGCTAGCATCGTCGGGGTCAGGTTCACCGCGGTCAGCAGCAGTCCCGCCGCGGCGAACTCGCGGATCTGGAAGGCCTGGTGAACGCCGTGCCAGCCGGTGACGTCCTCGTCGAAGAACGCGGTCACCATGGCGTTCGGGTGCAGCGACAGGTTGCGGCCCAGCTGCCCGGAAGCCGACCGCAGGCCCGACCGCAGCAGCAGGGCCGGCGTCTGGATCGCGCCGCCCGCCATGATCACGGTCCTGGCGCGAACGGTGATCGCCGGGCCGTTGCGGCCGCCGGGGCGGACGACATGACCAGTGACGCCGGTGACCGCTGGTCCCGAGCGGGTGACCCGGTCCACCCGGCAGTCGGCGAACAGCCGCGCGCCCAGCGAGAGCGCCCGCGGCACGCTGGTCACCAGCATCGAGCGTTTCGCGCCGGTCGGGCAGCCGGTCGTGCAGCTGTTGGTGCCCGCGCAGTGCAGCTGGTTGCGGCGGTTCGGGACGATGTTCCAGCCCTTGGCGTCGGCGCCGGCCTTGAACAGTTCCGAATCCCGTCCGATCGTCTCCGGGTCCTGCAGCCCCACAGAAAGGAGTGACTCGACCCGGGCGAAGTAAGGATCCAGGTCTTCCTCGCTGATCGCCAGCACGCCCTCCTGCTCGGCCCAGCGGTCCAGCACCCGGGTCGGCGTCCGCCACGACATACCCCCGTTGACCACGGTGGACCCCCCGACGCAGCGGCCCTCGGCGAAGAGCACGGACGGCCGGCCTATCGCCATCCCGCCCCCACCGTCCCGGTACAACGTCCGCAGCGCCCGGCCGGTCTCCGCCGTGAACGACCCGGTCGGGTGATATCCGCCCTCCTCGAGCACGATGACGTCGACTCCGGCCTCGGCGAGCTCGGCGGCTACCGTCGCCCCGCCCGCGCCTGATCCGACGACGACCACCCCGCACTCCAGCTTCAGGTCACCGGCGATCTCAGCCTGGCTCGTCAGCCCGCTCGGAGCGCTCCACGGCTGACCTCGCGCAGGCAGCCCCTCGGTGACCGCGGCCTCGCCCGCGCGGATCTGCGGCCCGTAAGTCTCTAGCCGCCGCCGGGAGACAGCGGCGATGTAGGGGGCCGGGTCGTAGCCGATCTCCCGCTGCACCTCGGGCAGGTCGTAGTAGCACATGGTGACCACCCCCTTGAGCCGCTGGACCATCTCGGCCGCGGCATCGTGCCGCGCCAGCAGCGCCCGGATGTACGCGTCGGCGGTGCGGTCGTCAAGCCGGGCGAACCGCCGGCCCCGGGACGGCGGATACACCCGCGCACCCTGGTCAAGCAGGATAAGCGCGGTGGCCAGGGCCTTCCTGGCCGCAGCCGGCAGCGCGCCCAGCATGAGCCCGAACTCGCGCAGCACCCGGTCGGTCCGGTCATCCGCCCGCACCTCGGGCGGGCAGACCACCTCGGCGAATCGCCTGGCCGCGGGCCGGATCACGGCACTCAGCCGCGGGTCTTCCTCTGTCGGCGCGGAAGATAGGCCAGCCAATCCCGGTCCTCCCTTCCGTGTGATCCGGTGTGAGACCTGCTGTCACCGGCCATGTCATGGCCCGAGCGGGCAGGCCCGGGACAGCCGAGCGGAGCGGTGGTGCTCTCCGGCCGTCACAGGAAATCGTAGGAGAGGCTGATCCGGATAGGCGTGAGGGCCTCCGGAATGAGGGATGGCTCGATTTCCTTTGGAATGGGGAAATAAAGCTCACCGTAAACATCAAGCAGCGCGGGTTCGATGACGGTGGACGCGGGGCGCCCCCTGGCTCCCTCGCTATCGAGTACCAGTGAGTCCAGTTTGATCTGGATGCCGAAGGAGGTGTCTATGCCATCGCTGACTATCAGGACGATGAGATTGCCGATCCAGGTGGCAGCCCGCAGGGGAAGGTCTTGTATCTCGTTCATGAACCCTTTGACCAAGCCGCCGGGCATCCTCAGGTAGTAGCCGAGAAACCCGTCGTACCACCCAGGCCGCACATAGACGACCTTCGGAGCACTACCGGGCGCTGGCATCCACACCTCATCGGGACCGACCTCGTGGATGTCTCTCCGGTCGAACTCTATTATCTCACCACGCACCAGAATCCACTCTTCCGCGTGGTTCCTGAAGAAATCAGCAAAGGCCGATGAGCCGTCGCTGTAGAACCGAGGGCTCGCCTTGCGCAGGGCGTCCCCGATCAACTCCAAGCAGAAGTGCCGCGCGGCCGGCGTTATTAGGGTGGGCGGCAAGTTGTGCAGCTTTGTGACCTGCGGATGGTGGAGATCCACGTAAAGCTCCAACTTACCTTTCGTCGCCTTTGCCGAGTAGGCCGCGAGGTCGGAGCTGAGCTTTCCTGTGTGCACGATTACTTCTTCTAGATGATAGGAGCTGATGATGACTTCAATCAGCTCGTTTATGAATATGCGGTCAAATCTGCTGTACGAGCTCTCCGGGTATTCCTCCAAGCATTCAATCTGATTGTCGGCCGATGAGGCAGCGCAAAATTGCTCCAGGTACCGCTGGACGAGCTTAGCCTGCCGGTGCTCACCGGGCAACTCCACAACAAGGCTTCCATGTGCCTTCAGGTGCGCGGCGAGCAGGCCGTTGCGCTCCTTGGAGAAGAAGATGCGGATTCCGCTTGCCGATTTATCGCGTATGGATTCGAGCTCGGACTCATCGCCGCCTGTGAGCGGAACTTTTACCCTACCAAGCAAATGGAGATACTCCTGCCGGAGCGCCAGGTAACCGTAAATATCTGGATATTGAGCGATTCGTTCCGCCGTCTCGAGAATCCGCTGGGCGGCCCCATCACGCAGGAGGGCGACAAGTGCCGCGAGCAGCCTTTCCGACATCTGGTCGAGCGAGTCGCGGCCCGCAGTCGGACTGAGCAGGTCTGTCTCGACAACTCCGGACAGGTCCAGTTGCTCGGGCATATGGGGCATGAGGGATTGATCGCTCACCTTGCAGATCTTGAAGCCGCGCCGACGTACGTCGATCCCCCCCTTGTGTATCCGGATGTATCCGCCAAGAGGGACATCTCCCGTATTGACGGTCATGCCGAGGAGTTCAACGTAGAGGTAATGCTCGTCATCCTCATACCAGCGGCAGCGCACCTTTTGCAGCGGTGCCTCGCGGCCAACGGAGTTAATCGCCTCCGCCGTCATTATCTCTTCCTTGCCGCGGGTCAACAGGTGCAGCGTGCCGGTAGCGGCATTCTGGAGGCTTAGCTTCTGCTGTGAGATAACTCGCCCGTTGAACGTTACTCGTTCATTAGCGTATTGGACGCAGTCCTGGATGAATCGCTGAAGCTCAGCTACCTTGGGAGGCTGGCGGAGTTCTGCCTCCAAAATGGTGCCACGCGTTCTGAAGTTCCGGTCAACGCCGTTTCGGACTTCCGGCAACGCGCCGGTTGCGGTCTCGAGGTCAGCAAAGAAAAACTTCGTCCAGTGGGCGGTCTTGGCAGCTGCGGATCGTGACGTCACCTTCAGGGAATTGCAGACGCCCGCGTTCGCGAAGCCGCCGATTCCGAAACTGCCGATACACCCCGCGTCGCGAGCCTCCTTATTTCGTTTGCTGCTGGCTCCCATGGTCCAGAAGCAGTCTCGTTGCTCTTGCAGGGTCATGCCTATGCCATTGTCCGTTATCCGTACAATTCTCCCGGATACGTCAATGGTTACCTCATGCTCTTCAAAAAGGGAAACGTTCGCGTCCCGGCGGGCTTGGATCCGGATGGCGTCGACCGCGTTCTGTACGTTCTCCCTCAGGAATGCAAGGTGTGTGTCGTATATTTGCTCCGACAATGTTGCGATGACACGCCTCATGTCGACACCGATCGTGAATTTCTTGTCCATAGAGCCCTCTCTCAGCGGTCAGTGCCGTCCGCGCGCCGTGCTATTGTCACAAGCACAGTCGCGCTTCGAGTCGCTTGGCATCCAAGTCATCCGGCCAGCGTTCCCGGGCATAGCGCACGTGGCGGCAAGCTGCGTCGAGATCTCCGGCGATCGCGGTATATGTCGCTACTTGGAGCAGATCCTCGCATTCCACGTCCGGGGCCTGGGCAAAGCGGAAGGCAAACAGTGCCGCGCGCGACGCTTGTGCCGGGCCGCGGGCCGCGATTGCGGCGAGCAGGGCCCTCCGCGCTCTCTTGCGCAGCGACGGATCCTTGGAATCGGTCCACCGGGAGGCCTGCCGCTCAAGCTCCGGCCAATCTTCGTCATTCCACAGACTGTCCAGCAGTGCTCTTGCCTGGGGCCGGTGATAAGTGGTAGAGATCGCAGAATGCGGGGAACGCGCGGCAGTGCCTATACGCTCCCGGATCGATGGGTCGCTTCGCTGCTGTGCGGCAAGGTACCCGGCCATGAGCCGGAACGTGTCGCGGTGCTCTGTTATGCATGTCCCCAAGGTATTCCTGTCGGTATGCCATGACACCAGACTCCGCATGCGCGGCCAGCTATCCAGCAGTCCTTGTTCCTTCCAGTTCGGAACGAGCTCATACGCAACATCAATCGCAACGAACGCCACCTTGCCCTCCAATGTCAGCGGTACCTCAGACTTCTCGCCGAGCACCAGCGCCGCGAGATACTCGCTGCACCAGGCGACCTCAGGTGCTCTCTCGTCGAGCGCCAGCCGGAGTTGGTCGCGTGAGGGTCGGGCCGGACTCCGGACGGAGTTGATTCGGGGTGCTTCCGCGGTCAGTGACTGGTTGACCTTGTACTTCAGGTCCCCCGGACTGTCGAACTCCACGGCCACGCCTGCCGACCTCGCCATCGTGCGGAATCGGTCTTGCCGCGGGCCGCCCTCCCTGTCGCCGAAACCGTCAAGTGGAACCGGCGCGCTTCCGGACAGTAGGAACATCAATTTAGGAATTCTATTGAAAACCGCGCATTGATACTCGAACTCCGTGTACGAGATATCTCGATCCCGCAACCGGCTCCCGTAGCGATGACCGAGTATGCCAAGGTAAATGTCTGCACTACACACGGCTTTTTCGCACGTATCCGCGGTAGGCATACTCCCAAACGCGAAGGACCGCATCGCCACGGGAGCGTGGCCGCAGTCGACGACTGCTTGCATCGCTGCCTCAACGAACGACCCATTCTCCGGGAAGTCCGCGAACTCGCTGGTGTGTGATATAAAAACCCGAAGCGGGGGCGCCTGGTAATTCACCAGGCAATCGTATGCCGCTGAGATGACGGCTGCCACAACTTGCCGGGTGCCGTCATGGTGACCTGCGGCCCTGACCGAAAGGCATCGGCGGGGTGATGGCCCCCGGTGGCGAGCATTGCCGTTTGATGCCAGTCCGGGGCACGACTGCCCGTGATAGCGCCTAGCGTGTGCGCATGCGGATGACGCGATTCGGGAGGAACATCAATGGCTGATGACGGCGACGTACGCCGCCTCGCGCTAGCTTTGCCTCACGTGGAGGAGATCGAGAGCGACGGCTTTGACTTCCGGGTGGCCGGAAAGGGTTTCGTCTGGTCTTACCCCGAGCGCAGGCCCGGCCAGCCGCAGCGCATCCGGACCGACATCGCGGTGCTGTTCGTCGGCGACGAGGCCGAGAAGCAGGCTCTTCTCCTCGGTGAGCCCGGGCTCTTCTTCACTACGCCCGCCTATGACGGCTGGCCGCTGGTGATGCTGCGGCTGGCCGAGGTGGACGCTCGGCGCCTGGCCGAACTCGTCACCGACGCATGGCGGATGCGTGCCCCGGACACGATCGTCGCCGAGCTCGACGAGGCTGTTCCGGGACTGGCTGCGGACAGAGGCCGACCGTGATCCCGATTCCCGGTCGGCCCAGCCCGGCGGGCCGACTGCTCGCGGTCAACCTCACCGCCTGCCTGCTGCTCCTTGGCCAGTACCTGCTCGGCATGGCGGTGAACCTTTACGTCACCCTTCCCGGCAGGCATCCCGGCGCTGGCGCCAGCAATTACATCACCGGCGCGGCATCCGGCCTGGCCTGGGTCATCCCGGACGGCCCGGCCTGGGCCGCCGCCCACGCCGCCTTCGGACTGGCGCTGGTGCTCGCGGCGTTCGCCGCCATCGCGCTGACCCGACGGCAGGGCGGCCGGATGGGCATGATCACGTCAGTTCTGGGCGCTCTGGCCATCCTGGGGGCCGGGTTCAATGGAGTGAGCTTTCTGAACTACGGGCACGCCTTCAGCTCGATGATCATGGCCGGATTGTGGGCACTAGCGCTCGCCTGCTACATCACCGGCATCTTCCTTGTCGCCCGCCGGGCTTTACGAGGAGAGCCGTAATCCCGCGGGTCCCGCCACTAGGCCGACGTCGGTGATCTGCAGGACGGCCGACCCGGCTTCGTCCGAGGCGGCGAGGTCGACGACCGCGCTGATGCCCCAGTCGTGGTCGCCCGCCGGATCATCGAAGATCTGCCGGACCACCCAGCGGCCCGGCTGCTGGTCGAAGATCAGCAGTCCCGGCCCGCGCGCGTCAGGCCCGGTGCCGATCTCGTCGTGCATCTCGAAGTACGCCTCCAGCGCCTCGGCCCACGCGTCGGAATCCCATCCGCAGGACGCGTCCAGATCGCCGAGCTCGGCGTAGTGGCCGAGGGCGGCCAGCCTGACCCGCTGGAACAGGGCGTTGCGCACCAGCACACGGAACGCGCGGACGTTGGTGGTGACCGTGGCGGGCCGCATCTCCGCCCGGTCGGCCGGATCCGAGGCCAGCGGGTTGCGCAGCCGCTCCCACTCATCGATCAGGCTGGAGTCGACCTGGCGGACCAGTTCGCCCAGCCACTCGATCAGGTCGGTCAGATCCTCGGTCTTGGCCTCGTCGGGAACCGTCTGGCGCAGGGCCTTGTAGGCGTCGGCCAGGTAGCGCAGCACCAGGCCCTCGGAGCGGGACAGCCCGTAGAAACCGACGTACTCGGTGAAGGTCTGCG
>Ga0302235_10001621_pt1 | contig 16718 bp, 13 predicted proteins | sample II_Palsa_N3_3_FD_193577 | JGI IMG/M metagenome (GOLD analysis project Ga0302235, IMG submission 193577) | Peat permafrost microbial communities from Stordalen Mire near Abisko, Sweden - II_Palsa_N3_3 | ecosystem: Environmental > Terrestrial > Soil > Palsa > Peat permafrost | place: Sweden... | reverse complement strand
CCGGCGATCGCGCCCATCGCCCGGGCCGGCGGCTTTCGGGTCACGGAGATCTGGCCCCTCTCCGGTCGGTGGTTCGCGCGCCTGCGCGGCGAAGATCCCCGCGCTGGCCTGGGTCTGCGGCGCCCACGCCGGCGGAGCGCCGCCATCGGCTCGGTACCGTGAACTGGTGCCCGTTCTCGAGGCCCGCGGGATCACGAAGGCAGTCGGCCGCGGCCGGGCTCGGCGTCTGGTGCTCGACGGCGTCGCGCTGGCTGTCGATGCCAACGAGGTGGTGGCTGTGCTCGGGCGCTCGGGGAGCGGAAAGTCGACGCTCCTGCATCTGCTCGGCGGACTCGATCAGCCCGACGCGGGCGAGATCGTGCTGGCGGGCGAGAGGCTCACCGCGCAGGGGCCGCGGGCACTGGCCCGGACGAGGCTTCGTCACGTCGGCTTCGTGTTTCAGTCGTTTCAGCTGGTCGACGAGCTGAGCGGAGCCGAGAATGTCATGCTTCCGGCCCGCCTTCCCGGCGCGCCGGCGGGCGGCGAGCGCCGGGCCACCCAGCTGATCGACGAGCTGGGGTTGGTCGACGTAGCGGACCACCTTCCGCATGAGCTCTCAGGCGGAGAGCAGCAGCGGTTCGCGATCGCCCGGGCGCTCGTCAATGACCCGGAGCTCGTCCTGGCCGACGAGCCGACGGGCAACCTGGACGCCGAGAACGGCGCCGCCGTGCTCGCGCTGTTGCGCAATCTGAATGGACGCGCCGTCGTGATCGTCACCCACGAGCCCGAGGCGGCGGCCATCGCCGACCGCGTGCTCCGGTTGCATGAAGGGAGGCTCGTCGCCGCGGTGGGCGGTGACCTGAGCGGCGCCGCCGGCCCGGCGCCCGCGGCCGACACCATCCGCAGATCCCGCTCGTGAGCGCCGTGCTGGGCGACATCCGCCGCGGGCTGCGACCACGACGGCGCCGGGCGCTCATGACCGCAGTCGGGATCGCACTCGCGGCGGCGATGCTGTCGGCAGCACTGGTGATCGCCGACGGCCTGGGCGACGGCTTTGCCCGTGCGGCGCGGGCCGCCGACCTCCCCGATGTGATTGTTCGCTTCGACCCGCAAGCGCTCTCTCGCGTGGCGAGCCGGATCCGGGCGCTTCCGGACATCGCCGCGTTCTCGACGCGCCAGGAGTTCACGAACGTCAGCATCGCGGCGAACGGCCATAGCAGCGGCCGGGCGTCGGCCGAGGTGGTCAGTGCCGGGCGCCGTGGGTACGCGATCGTCGCCGGTCGGGACGTCTCATCGCGCTACGGGGAGGTCGTGGTCGAGCTGGGATTGGCGCAGGCGTGGAAGATCCGGCTCGGAGGCACGCTCTACGTGCGGGGAGTCGGTCCCCTGCGCGTGGTGGGCTTCGCCGAGGCTCCCGACGACGTTGGCTATCCGCTCGCGGTGCCGCGGTTTTACGCCTCACAAGCCGGCTTCGACGCCCGGTTCGGGCCGGATCCGAACCCTCAGGTCAACGTGGCCGAGATCTGGCTGCGCGACCCCAGATACCTCAACGCCGTGCTGGTGCAGGCGCGGAGCACCAGCTACGGCCTGCGCGGGCTGCGCTTCGTGACTCGGTCCGGGGTCCGCGTGCTGCTTGATCAGGCGGCCGGGATCGTGATCGATCTGCTCGTCGCGCTGTCGGTGTTCGCGCTCGCGACCGCCGGCGTGATGCTCGCTGCGTCCGCGCGCGCCGAGGTGCAACGGCGGTTGAAAGCGATCGGGATCAGCCGCGCGGTGGGGGCGTCCCGCGGCCATCTGGTGATCGTGCAGGCAGTCGAGGCGGCCACGGTGGCGATCCCGGCGGCGACGATCGGGGTGCTCGTGGGGGCGCTGGCCACGGTGGGATCAAGCGACCACCTGCTGACCATGCTCAACGAACCCCCGGCCGGGTCCGGGCTGATCCTGCCACTGGCCGGCGGCTGGGCGGTCAGTGTCTCGATCCCTGTCCTGGCCGCCGCATGGCCGGCGTGGCGCGCCGCGGGACGGCCGCCCGTCGCCCTGCTGCAGGGTGCCGGGCTCGCGGCGGGTCGCGGCTCGCGGCGTCGCTGGGCGCGCCGCTCGCCGCGCGCCGGCCTCGCCGCGCTCGGCGTCCGCCTCGTCGCCGCTCGGCGCGGCCGCCTCGCCGCGACCGTGCTCACGCTGGGCACCTCGGCCGCGTTCGTGCTGCTGCTACTGGCGCTGGCGTCCGCGCTCAGCGCGCTCGAAACCGACCCCGGAGCGCTCGGCAAGCGCTACCAGCTGACCGCGTCATTGCCCGCCGCGAGCGTGGGCAGAGTACGCGCCGTGGCCGGCGTCCAGGCGGCCGCGCCACGATACGAGGTGCAGGCGGTCGACTCGTTCTCCCTCGGCGAGACGATTGACGTGATCGCCTATCCGGGCGATCACACGATCTTCGAGGCGCCCCCGCTCACCGCCGGGCGGAGGCTGAAGGGGGCCGACGAGGCCGAGGTCGGCGGCGGCCTCGCGGACGCGCTGGGGCTGAGTCCGGGATCGACGCTCGCGATCGCGCTGCCCTCAGGGGTCGAGGTGCGGCTGCGCGTCGCCGGCATCGTCAGCTCGCTCGACCACGACGGCCGGGTCGCCTATATTCCCGCCGCCGCCCTGCTGAGAGCGGACCCGGCAGCTCCGGAGCAGATCGCGGTTCGCCTCTACCCACGCGCCGATCAGACCAAGGTCAGCGATGCGCTCACCGCGCTCGGCGCCCTCCCGACCCCGGCGAGCGGAGCCACCGCTCGCGGCGTGCCGCTCGTCGATACCTTACGAACACTCCTGAGGGCGGTCGCGATCGTCGACGGGCTCGTGTGCCTGTATGCGCTGATCCAGACCTGCGCGCTGACACTGCAGGAGCGAAGGCGAACCGTCGCGGTGTTGCGCGCGACCGGAGCCGGCGCCGCTGCCGTCCGGCGGCTGCTGGCCGGAGTTGTGCTCGCGCTGGTGATCCCGGCGGCCGGGCTCGGCATCCTGATCGAGCAGCTCGTGCTCGGTCCCACGCTCGCCCACCTCGCCGCGAGTTACGCCACACTCGAGCTCGGCGCCGGCGTGCGGCAGATGGCTGCCGTCGTGGCCGGACTTCTCGTCGCGGGCCTTGTCGCGGTGCTATGGGTCACGCGACAGGCGACGCGTGAGACGGTGGTCGAAGGGCTCGCCGGATCATGACCAGGCGGATCACGCGCCGACAGGCACTCGGCGAGTTGCTCGCCGGAACCGCTGTGATCGCTGCCGGCTGCGGTACCTCGAGCCCGTTGCGGCCGGACCCGGACGGCTCGACGCTGCGCACGACCTACCAGGACCCGGAGGGAACGGGGTTCCTCACGCCCGCACGGGGCGAGCCGCTCCGGCCTCGCACCGAACTGGGAGGCCAGGCGCGCGCCGTCGGCCTGCTGGCCACGATCGCGCACGTCACCGACATCCACGTGCTCGATGCCGAGTCCCCTGCCCGAGTCACGTTCCTCGATCGCCTCGGCCCGCCGTTCCAATCGACCTTCCGGCCCCAGGAAACGCTGACGGCGCAGGTGCTGGCCGGTGCGCTGCAGGCGATCAGGGCGCTGTCACCCGACGCCGTGATCCAAGGCGGCGATCTGATCGACAACGACCAGGCGAACGAGCTTGCCCTCGCGCTCGCGGTCCTCAAGGGGGGGCGGGCCAGGCCGGGAAGTGGGGCACCGGGTTACTTCGGCGTCCAGTCTCCCTTCGACCCCGACCCGTTCTACTACCGGCCCGACCTCGACGCTCCGCGCCACCCGGGTCTGCTCCAGGCGGCCACGCGTGGGTTCACGAGCCCGGGCGTCAGCAGCGCGTGGTACCCGGTCCTGGGCGACCACGACATCCTCGTGGCGGGGGAAATCGCGCCGACAGCGCAGACGCGCGAGCTCGCGCTCGGCGACGAGGCACTGTGGGACCTTCCGCCCGGGCTGACCACGCCGCCCGGGCTCTCCGCCGGCCGGGATGCGACCAGCGGAGCCGGGTACTCGCCTGACGGCCCGCCGAGCCCAGGCCTGGTCGAGCGCTTTCTCCAGCAGGCGCTCGACGGACCGAAGGTCCGCGTACCGGCTGACCCCGCCCGCCGCGAACTCAACCCCGGACAAGCGGTCGGCGGCCTCCGCGCCGCCTCAAGACAGCCCGGCACCGGACCGCGGCTCGACTACCGCACCGACATCGGACCGCACGTCCGCGCACTGGTGCTTGATCTGGCCCGCCGCGAAGGCGGCTCCGGGGGCCTCGTCCACCCCGGGCAGCCAGACTGGCTGGCCGGGGAGCTCGCCGCGGCCGGCCAGCGCTGGATCCTCGTCATCTCCCACCAGCCGCTCACCAGCTCGGAGGGCGGCGGGCGGATCCTCCAACTGCTCGACCGCCATCCCCGAGTGATCGCGGCGATCTCCGGCCATATCCATCGCAACCGGATCCTCGCCCGCCCGACCCCGGCCGGTGGCTACTGGCTGATCAGCACCGCCTCGCTGATCGACTACCCACAGCAGGCGCGCGCGCTGCGCGTGCTGGCGACCGAGGACGGGGGCGTGGCGATCGAAACCTGGATGCTCGATCACGTGTTCCCCGGCGAGCTCGGCACGATCTCGCGCCAGCTCGCCTATCTGGACGCCCAGGGCGGCAGGCCACAGGGGTTCGCGGGCGACCGCCTGGACCGGAATGTGACGCTGTACCGGACGGGGGTGCGCGGGTGACGCTGTACGGGACGGGGGGGGGGGTGTGACGCCGGTGGTCGCGGTGGCGCCAAACGCACCGTCGAACACCCGGTCGGCCTCGCACCTGGGCCGTGGGACCAGCCTGCCGGTTCGGGTCCTGGTCGGCGTCGCGGTGGCGACGCCGATCGCCGCCTACGTGTGGGTGGCGCTGCACCGCGTCGGTTATCCGTACGAGCTCGATTGGATGGAGGGCGGCTCAGTCGAGCTCGCCGCCCGAGTCGCGGCTGGTCACTCCCTGTACACAGCGCCCTCGCTCGGGTTCGTGGGGTGGACCTATCCGCCCCTCTACTACTGGATCGCCGCGGCGGTGGCGAAGCTGACCGGCGTGGGGTTCCTACCCCTGCGCCTGGTCTCGCTCATCGCCTCGCTGGTGGCGATGGTGACCCTGGCCTGGACCGTCACCCGCGAGACCGGCGATCGGATCGCCGGTCTCGTGGCCGCGGGACTGTTCGCCGCCACGTTCCGGATCTCGGGTGCCTGGTTCGACACCGGGCGCGTCGACTCGCTGTTCCTGGCGCTCACCCTGCTCGCCGTGGCCTGGGGCCGCTGGGCGCGCGGACTGCGCGGCGGGATCGGGCTGGGAGTACTGGCGTTCCTGGCTTTTTTCACGAAGCAGACCGCATTGCTGGCGTTGCTGCCTGCACTGGGCTATCTCGCGGTTACCCGCCGCCGGGTTGGCATCCCGGCGCTGCTGACACTGATCGCGTTGGTGCTCGCCTCGACGGTGGCGCTCGATGCCTCGACCGACGGGTGGTACGGGTACTACGTCTTCAGCGAGCTCGTCCACCAGCCGGTGGCCCAGCCGTTGTGGGTTGGATTCTGGGTCGACGACATCCTGCAGCGCGAGTGGCCGCTGGTGGTCCTGATCCTCGCCGGGGCATTGACACTGGCCTGGCGCGTTCGCCCGCCCCCCGCCTTCGGCTCGCCGCCCGTGTACTACGCGACGGCAGCGGCCGGCCTGATCGGCTCAGCGTGGGTGTCTCGCCTGCACACCGGCGGATATGCCAATGTGCTGATGCCGGCCTACGCGGCGGTCGCGCTGCTGGCCGGGCTGACCTACGGTGCGCTGCACCGGGGACCCCAGCGCCGGATCGCCAGCCCGTTGCTTGCGGCGGTGCTGCTGGTCCAGTTGGGCCTGCTCGTCTACCCCCTCGACGCTCAGATCCCGACGGCCGCCGATCGCTCCGCCGGGGCTCAGCTGAGCGCTGCCCTGCGCGCCCTGCCCGGACCGGCGATCGTCCTTCGCCACCCCTGGTACGCGACCCAGGCCGGCAAGGGCACCTTCGCGCAAGCGGAGGCGATCGGTGACGTCCTGCGGTCCGCCTCAACGCGAGGCGCGCGGGCCCTGCGCGCGTCGCTTGACGGCGCGCTCGACGCGGACCACATTCAAGCCGTCGTGCTCGACGGCCCCTGGGATGCGCGCTTCTTCGGCGCCGAACTCAGGCGCGAGTTCCGCTTGCAACGCAAGCCCATCACCGCGTCGAGGCTGTACCCGCTGACCGACGTGCGCACCGCCCCAACGCTGCTCTATCTGCGCATCCGTCGTTAGTGGTCAACGCCCGGATCGCAGATGCCGCCCTCACAGCCGCAAAACGTGACACAACTGTGAACTTCTCGGAGACCAAACGGACCTCACATGAGAAGCGCGAGTCAGGGCAGATCATCACGACCGTTCTCCACTATTCTGTCGCACGTTCTATGGTGGTAGGAGAAAGTCGATGAATACCGAAGACCTGACCGAGATCGAACGCGCGGGGCGCCGCTGCGAGGTCTGCCACTCCGGCCGCAACTGGCGCCAATTCGAGATCGTCCGCCCCGCCGACCACGAGCCCGTCGTCCTGTGCCGCAGCTGCAAGGCCCGCTTCGGGGACGACCCCCCCACCGCCCGCAAACCCGAAACCAGCCCAGAACCCACCCCCGCCGCCACACCCGCCGCCCCAGCCACACCACCGGCCGGCGAGCGCCCCAGCTCACCCCGCCCCGACCGCCTGCGCGCCGCGCTGCGCAAACTCCCCAGCTCCTTCTCCACCGCCATGGCCGCCCGCGCCGCCGGCCTCAACAGCGAAAAAACCCTCGCCCGCCTCCAAGACCTCGAACGCCGCGGCGAAGTGCAACGCATCGGCAACCGCTGGTCAACCGAATCACCCCCCAGCGACATCGCCTCCGCGATGGACCGCCTCGAAGCCAGCACCAGCAACCTCCGCATCGTCAGAGACCGCGCCCGCGTCAGCTGACCGGCCGGCCGGCGCGGCCGGGTTGCGGCGCTCGACACCGGACAGCTTGGCGCTAGGGTTGGCGCATGGCCGATCAGCCCAGGCTCATTGTTCAGGTGGCGCGCGGGAGCGCTGTCGACCGACAACTCAGCGCCCAGCCGCCCCACAGCGTGACCAGCGGCGATGTCGTGGTCGTCGTCGGCGCGGCTGACGCCAAGGGCAACCTGGAGGCGTCCGCCGCGGGCCAGATCGTGCTGTCGCTGCCCTCGCCCGAGGCGCTGACACGCGAGAGCGTCGAGGTTCGCGCCGTGATCGGACGCGCCGGCACCGGCGTCGAACCGCTGGTCATTGCCGTGGACGCCGCCGAGGAGCTGCGCGAGGACGAGCTGGCCGCAGTCCTCGCCGCGGCTCGGCACACCTCGCGCGCGGTCATCTTGCGCATCATCCGCGACGCCTGATCGAGGCGCCCGGCCCGTTCACGGACCTCGACTCCCAGCGGTCACGACGCCGACCCGAATTGGGCGGCGTCAACCAGTCCCTGAGATGCGACTGTCCCAACGGTCGTCGTACGGCCGCACGCCACATATCCTGGCCAGCGCCCACAGTGGCGGGAGCATCAGGTTCTGCGCCCAGATCGGCGGCGAGGTGACCCGGCTCTCGCGGCGAAAGTGCCAGATCGTGGCGCCGAGCTGGAGCGGATTCTTCGGCGCCCCTCGCGACGTCGTGCGGCCGTCGGCCACCAGACCGGCGAAGGCCTCATGCATCTCCTTGCTGTGCAGTCCGGGACGGAGCTCGACCACGCCTTCGATCGCGACCGATCCGGGGTTGCCCTCCGAGTGGCGAACGCCGCGGGGCACCACGATCGTCTCACCCGGTCCGACCACGCGCTGCTCGCCGTTGACGGTGAAGTGGGCTTGGCCCGCGATGATGGTGAAACGCTCCTGCTGGTGAGGATGGAGGTGCTCGGTGATCACACCACCGGGCAGGCTGCGCCAGTTGAACCGCACGATGTCCTCGTCGCCATCGTCGGGGGTGGCCGTGTACTCGATCCACTCGCTGGTGGCCGGGTTGAAGAAGGGTGCGAACACGGCCGGGCGACGCTACGCGCCGGTCCGGCTGCGGTACCACGCCACGGTCGCGGCGATGGCGCTGGCAAGTTGCGTGCCGCCGCTCCCGAACGTGGACTGGTACTTGGCCGTGTCGAGCACAAACGGCTCGTCGAACTCGTAGGCCATCTCAGACAGCGCCCGCATCACCGGATTGAACAGTCCGATCACGCGCACCGCCAGCTTGGGCACCGAGCGAACGGCGACCGGATGTCCCACCTCCTCGCCGAGGAGGTCGAGGATCTGACGGGTGGTGACTGTCTCGGGACCCGCCAAGTGCCACACCCCGCCGATGGCGCGCTCGTCGGTGCCCAGGACGGCGAGGCCCGCCGCGACATCGGGAACGTAGCTATAGGTGTGGGGCAGATCGGGGTTGCCAAGGAAATCCGCCCGGCGTCCGGCCAGGGCGTTGGCGAACACGCGCTCCCCAAGCGCCGACTCGATGACACCGGCGCCGAAGAAGTCCGACGCCCGCCCGATCGCGATGCGGACCCGGCCGGCATCGGCGGCGGCCAGGAGCTCCTCGGTCATGGCCGCCCGGGTTCGCCCCTTGACCGTGGTGGCGGCCAGCGGGAGGTCCTCGGTCATCGGCCTGCCCGCGGTCGGGCCATAGGCATAGAGGTTCTCGAGGCTGACCAGGAGGGCGCCGTTGCCTTCGGCTGCCGTGAGCACGCCCCGCTGCAGCGGCGGGAAGAGTTCCGGCCACTTCGGGTAGGGCGCGTTCAGGCATTGGTAGATGACGGCTGCGCCGCTGGCCGCCTCGGTGGCCGCGGCGGGGTCAGTCGCGTCCGCCGCGCGCCAATCGACCTCGTCGGCCAGCGCCGGCGGCCGGTGGCGCGATACCGCTCGCACGGCCAGGCCGAGATCCACCAAGTGGGCGCAGAGGGCACAACCGATGTGCCCGGCGCCGAACACCACGTGCACCCGATCCTCACTCACAGCTGGACTCCACAAGCTCGCAAGCGCGCCACGTTACTCCGATCCCGGGTTGTCTCAACGCACCAGGCGCTCGCGCCAGCGCGCGAACTCACCCGCCAGCCCCGATTGGCCCAGGCCCTGCAGACGTGTGATGTGGTCCTCGATGTAGTGCAGGTACAGCGGCAGCATCTGTTCACGCAACAGCCCGGCGGCAGCCTGATCATCGGTGGGGGGGATAGCCCGCCAGGCGAGGGCGGCCCCAACCAGTGCGCGAGCCGGCGCGTCGCCACGCTGGAGGTAATGGGCAACGGCGGCATCGTTTGTCCCCACGCGTCCGGTCGCGGCCGTGAACAGGAAGCGAACCGGGAAGAGGACGAGCTTGGTCACGCGGCGCACGCCCCGAGCCAGCAGCACCTCGGGGCGGCGGATCTCCTCGATGGTGTCCTCTCCCGCCGGTCGGATCGAGCCCAGCCGCTCGGTCGGTGGACCCGTGGGGCCTCGCCCACCGGCGAGAAAGTCAAGCGCGAACTCCGCCCCGGTGATGAGCAGCTCGCTGGTGCTCGGACGCGGCAGGCCGACACGTGCCTCGGTACCGCTGAGCAGCCGGCCATGCTCGATCAGGTCCAGGCGATCGAGGGCCGGGAAGCGCCCGCCGTCCCGCTCGCCCCGCAGTGTGCACGGCGATCCCCAGAACACGGACAGCCGCTCGCCCAGCTCTGAGCCCTTGGACCGCTCGGCGTCGGCGACGGCCTGGATCGTCTCGCCGTCGTCGGGGCCAAGCGGATCGCTCACCACCAGAGCCAGGTCAATGTCGCTCACCAACGGGCTGAAGCCGCCGTGGGCCAAGCTACCGAGCGCGTAGACCGCCTCCAGCCGCGGGCCGAGCGCGACGCGGTAGGCGTCCGCCGCCTGCGCCAGGATCGACTCGGCGTCGCTCTGGGTCACGGAGCGCGCAGTACGAGAACGCAGTTCTGCCCGCCGAACCCGAACGCGTTGGTGATCGCCGTGCGGACCGATATCTCGCGCGCGTGCAGTGGGACGTAGTCGAGGTCGCACTCCGGGTCCGGGTGCTCGAGGTTGACCGTGGGCGGCACGACGGCGTCGCGCATGGCCAGCAGACAGACCATCGCCGCCAGGCTGCCGGCGGCGCCGATCAGGTGGCCGACCATGGATTTGGGCGCGCTGATGGGAACGCGCCGCGCGTCGGCGCCCAGCGCCTGGTGCAGCGCCCTCGTCTCGGTGACGTCGTTGGCGCGCGTGCCGGTGCCGTGCGCGCAGACGTAGTCAAGCTCAGCGGGCCGCGTCCCGGTGCGCTTCAGCGCCAGCTCGATTGCCCGCGCGGCGAACGTGCCGCTCGGCTCAGGCGCGCTGAGATGAAACGCATCGCTGGTCAGCGCACCGCCGGCGACCGAGCCGTAGATCCGCGCGCCGCGCTGGTGTGCGTGCGCGGCGGACTCGACGACCAGCACCGCGGCGCCCTCCCCGAACACGAAGCCGTCCCGCTCGGCGTCAAACGGCCGGCTGGCCCGCTCAGGCTCGTCGTTGCGCCTCGACAGGGGGCCCATGTTCGATAGTCCCGCGAACATCGCCGCGCAGATGCCGGCGTCGGCGCCGCCGGCGATGATCACGTCGGCCTCACCGCCCAGGATCAGCCTGCGCGCCTCGAGCAGTGCGTAGTTGCCGCTGGCACAGGCCAGCACGCCGGCGGACACCGGTCCGTGGGCGCCGAAGTCGATTGCCACCTCGCACGCGGCCATGTTGGCAATCGTCATCGGCACGTAGAAGGCGCTGACCGCGCGCGGACCCTCGGCAATCAGCGCTTCGATGGCCCGCTGGGTCTCGGGCACTCCGGCGACGGCGCTGTTGATGACCACGCCGACGCGATCCGGGGACGCGGCGATGTCGAGCCCGGCGTCAGCCACCGCCTCGCGCGCGGCCGCGACCGCGAGCTGGGAGAAGCGCGCCGTCCGACGCGCGCGCTTGGTTCCGAGCAGCTGCTCGGCGTCGAAGCCGTGGACCTCGCCGGCGATCTGCGTCGGCAGAGCCGAGGCGTCGAAGCTCGTGATTGGTCCGATGCCCGAGCGTCCATCGACCAACCCGCTCCACATGCTCGCCACGTCGAGGCCGAGCGGCGTCAGCGCGCCGAGACCGGTGACGACGGGGTCCGCTGCGCTCACGGGCGCTCGAGTCGGCCGGCCTGTGCGTCGCGGAGCGCCCACTCGCGCACGACATAGTGCATCTTCTTGCCGGTCGCGGTGAGCGGCAGCTCGTCAACGAATCGGTAGGCCCGCGGGCGCTTGTAACCGGCGAGCATCGGGTGGTTGGCGCAGTGCGTGTCGCATCCGGCGACATCGAGCCCGGGGTCGGCGCGGACCACGTAGGCGACCACCAGCTCGCCCCAGTTCTCGTCGGGCAAGCCAACCACGACCGATTCGGCGATCCCCGGGTGCTCGCCCAGCACGCTCTCGACCTGGACCGGATGGACGTTCTCGCCACCCGAGATGAGCATGTCGTCCTTACGGCCGACGATCGTCACGTACTCCTCCGCATCCCAGGTCGCGAGGTCGCCGATATAGAGCCACCCGTCGCGGAAGCTGGCCGCCTGCTCGTCGGGCTGGTTCACGTACGCATAGCCCGACTTCGCAGAGCGGACGATCACCTCGCCGACCTCGCGGCCGTCCTGCGCGGCGAGGTCGTCGCTGGCGGCCCGGCGATCCTCGTAGATCCGCACGACGCGCACGTCGTCGTCGGTGCACGCACGCCCGGCCGTGCCCGCGTGGTCGGGCAGATCGACGGGACGCAAGAAAGTGTTCCAGAATGCCTCGGTCGTGCCGTACCCGTTGAAGATCCGCGGCGTCAGGACCTGCTGATAGCGCAGACAGGCGGAGCGATCCAGCGGCGCGCCCATGGTCACGATTCCGCGCAGCGAGGCCAGGTCGCGCGGCTGCTTTTCCTGCTCGGCACTGAGGAGCGCGAGGTTCGTCGGAGCGCCGATCAAGAACGTCAGCCGGTGGCGCTCCACCCAGTCGAGCACGATCGCCGGCTCGAACTGGCGCAGCGCGACCGCCTCGGCGCCGACGTAGAAGACCGGGTTGGGGCCGCCCGAATACAGCCCGCCCCGATGGAACCACGGCGTCATGTTGAGTGTGCGGTCCTCCGGGCCGAGCGGGAAATGCATGATGACGTCATGGGCCGAGAGCACCTCGACGAGGCCGTTGAGCGACACGCCCTTCGGCATCCCGGTCGTGCCCGAGGTGTACAACCGCGTGCTCTCGTCGTAAACGGTCGCACCGGCCGGCGGGGGCGGAGCGGCGTGACCGGCGCTCAGCAGCTCGCCCAGGCGGACCGAGCCCGGCAGCGGCTCGGCCGACTCCAGTGGGTCGGCCATGACAATGCTGTCCGGCCGATGCCCGGCGAGGGCCAGTGCATCGCGGGCCAGCCCGGTCAGCGCCGAGTCGTAGACGAACGCCCGCGGTCGGCTGTCGTCCAGCACGTGGGCCGTCTCGCCGGCGGCGAGGCGAAAGTTCGCCGGCGCGCTGACGGCTCCGAGCCGCTGTGCGGCCAGCCAGGTGAGCGCAAACTCAGGGCCGTTGAGCAGTTGCATGACCACGACGTCGCCGGCACCCACGCCGAGCGCGGCCAGCCCCCCGGCCAAGCCCTCGACAGCGTGCCACAGCTCCCGGTAGGACCAGCGCCGGTCGGTGCTCGGGTCGTGCAGGGCCCAGCGCTCGGCGTAACGATGGCTGTTGCGCTCGACGCCGGCCAGGTAGGTGAAATGGTGCTCGAACACCTCACGGAAGGCCGTGGCGTCGTAGCGGTAGGGACGCGAGTCGTCATGCATCGAGCCTTGCAACCTAGCTCACCGACGCCGAGACAAGCCTCTGCGGATCCGTCGCTGCGCGTCTACGGCTGCTTCTCGAACACGAGGCGATAGTGGTCCAGCAGCTCGCGCTCGAAGCAGATCTTGTTGGCACTGACGCCCGAGGTGAACGCGAGCCGGAACTGGGAGCTGGTCAGCCAGTGGGGGAGAAGCCGCAGCTTGAGCAACGTCTTTCTGAAGCTGGGCGCGCCGATGCGCGCGTTCCACTGGTTGATCGTCTCGATGTAGTCGAGCCGACCGCTCACGCTGGAGACGAGGCGAAAGTGCGGCTCGGCGCAACGGACGACCTGCTCCTGGCTGAGCGGAAGCCATGAGCCGGGGAACTGGCATCCGAGCAGCCCGAGAATCCACGCGTCTGAGTCCCGCGGAGCGTCAGTGCTGACCTGCTCGAACGGAATCATGTTGCGCCCGAACACCATCGTTTGCAGGTAGAGCCTGCCCGCAACGGGCAGCACGCTCCCGACGTGCCCGAAGAATTCCCGGTAGATCTGCTCCTGGCGTCCAGCGCTGTAGTCCTGTGGCGAGCAGAAGTGTTCAAACGCACCCAGGCTGGCCACCGCATCGAAGCCGCCGTAGCTGCTCCGCGCCACCTGCCGCGCGTCGGCAATCTGGACATCCAGGCCGTGGCTGCGGCAGGCCGAGGCCTGGGCCGAGGACAACGTGACGCCCAGGCCTCGCGCGCCGACGCCGCGGACGTAGTTCAGCAATCCCCCCCATCCGCACCCGAGATCGAGCACCCGTCGGCCAGCCTCGATGCCGATCTGCTCGGCGACGTAGTCGTGCTTGCGCCCCTGCGCCTGCTCGAGGCTGAGCGAGAAGTCCCCGTCGTATTTCGCCCCACTGAAGTCCGCCAACTCGCCCAGACTGAGACGGATCACGCGATCCGTCAATGAGTAGGTGAAGTCGAGATCCGGCCGCTCGGCCATGACCTTAGGCGAGCGGCTCGGCGTACGGCAGCCGTCGCGGCCGGTCCAGGGAGCGCATCTCAGCGACTGTCCGATTCGGTCAGAGGGGTGGACGGGAGGCGATCCATCATTAAACCTTACGACCCGCGACACCTCGGCTGAAAAACGGTCATATGATGCCGCCGGCATCTGGACGACGCGTGGGCTTGGGGGACCCAGTGGCTCTCGGTCGAGGAGGCGGCAGCATGGTGACCACTCGGGGCAGGTGGCTGACATTGGTGGCGATGACGCTGGCCAGCAGCGTGATTCTCGTCGATCGCCGGGCTCGGCGCGATCATGTGCGGCGTTCTGGTTCGCCAGCAGCCCCGCACCCTCGACCATCCGATCTCGATTACAGCTGCGCGAACTCTTCGAACAGGGCGCGGGCCGCGGCAATTCCCAGGGGGATGTACTCAACGAGCAGACGCTCGTTAGGCGAGTGAATGTTCGCGCTCGGCAACGCGAATCCGGTGATGATCGTCGGGATGCCCATATCCGCGAGCGCGGCCACGACAGGGAGCGTGCCGCCGGAGCGGACCAGAGCCGGCCGCACACCGAGCACTCGCTCAAACGCCTTCAGGCCGAGCCGGACGGCCAGGGCGTCGGGAGGCACCAGGCCCGGCGGCGCCGAGGACAACAGCTTCACGTCGAGATCGGCGCCGCGCGGCGCCGCCGCGGACAACAGACGCGTGAACGCGGCGGCTATCTCCGCCACCTCCTGACCCGGTGCCAGCCGGATCGATACATTCGCGACCGCCTCCACCGGGAGCACCGTCTTTTGCAGGTGCGGCGACCCACTCTCGATCCCGTTGATGTCGAGCGCCGGTTCCGCGAACGTCCGCACGTAGAACTCATCGGCAGCGCGGGCGTCGGCCGGGCGTGCACCCTGCTCGGCGAGTTCATCCGCGCCGGCAGGCAGCTCGCGCCAGCCCTGGAGCTCCTCGGGGGTCGGGGGGCGAAGTCCCGCGCGCAGAGGCTCGGCCAGCCGACCGTCGACGGCGAGCACGCCGCCAAGCGTGTGGATCAGCGCGTGCACCGCATTGAGGGCGGCGCCGCCGTAGAGACCGGAATGCAGATCCTGCGCGCCGGTGCGCAGGGTGATGTGGAAGTAGGCGAGCCCGCGCGTGGCCACGTTGAAGGCCGGCAGGCCGCGACGAATCATCCCGGTATCGAAGATCACCGCGGCCTGCGCGCCTCGCTCGTCGGCCTGAAGGAACTCCACGATCGAATGCCCGCCGGTCTCCTCCTCGCCGTCACATGCGAAGCGAACATTGACGGCGAGCTCGCCGGCCCGCGCCAGCTCGCGGGCGGCGCAGAGCAACATGTACAGCTGTCCTTTGTCGTCGGCCACCCCGCGGCTGTAGAGGTGATCGCCGCGGATCTCCGGCTCAAACGGAGGTGACTCCCAGAGCTCGAGCGGATCCGGCGGCTGCACGTCGAAGTGGCCATAGCAGAGCACGGTCGGCGCGGTGTCAGCGTCGACGGATGCCCGGAGCTCTCCGGTCGCCAGCGGGTGCCCGTGCCAATCCACCAGCTCGCTCTCACCGCCGGCGCCGCGAACGTGCTCGCATACCCACTCTCCCGCCCGTCTCACCTCGGCGCCGCGCGCCGGATCGGCACTCACCGATGGAATGCGGAGAAACTCGTCGAGCTCGCCAAACCAGGCCGACACGCCGACGAGCCTACTTCACCCAGTCTCCTTGCCAGCACCACGGGCCGGCGCTACCTTGTGCGGGCATGGCGAGCAATCGCAAACAGGGCGGCGCCCGCAACGGGCGGGCGCGAAGCGGCGAGGTCGGATTGGTGGCACCGCCGCAGGCCGGCAAGATCAAGAAGCTGGACGCCAAGGTGTACGAGCGTGAGCTGGCGCGGCTGGAGCTCGAGCTGGTCAAGCTCCAGGATTGGGTCAAGGCCAACGGCCTGAAGGTGGTCGTGCTGTTCGAGGGCCGCGACGCAGCCGGGAAGGGCGGCACGATTAAGCGGATCACCGAGCCGCTGAACGCGCGCGTCTGCCGCGTCGTCGCGCTCGGCACTCCAACCGAACGCGAGAAGACTCAGTGGTACTTCCAGCGCTACGTGCCCCATCTTCCGGCCGCCGGCGAAATCGTGCTGTTTGACCGCTCGTGGTACAACCGTGCCGGGGTCGAGCATGTGATGGGGTTCTGTACCGACCGCGAGTACAACGAGTTCCTCACCTCTGTGCCCGAGTTCGAGCGGATGCTCATCCGCGCTGACACGATCCTGATCAAGTACTGGTTCTCGGTCTCCGACGAGGAGCAGGAGCGACGCTTCCAAGAGCGCCTCACCCATCGCGTCAAGCGCTGGAAGATCAGCCCGATGGATCTCCAGGCGCGCACGCATTGGTTCGATTACGCCAAGGCGAAGGACGATATGTTCCGGTACACCGACATTCCGGACTCGCCGTGGTGGGTCGTGGAGGCTGACGAGAAGCGCCGCGCGCGCCTGAACTGCATCCACCACCTGCTCTCGATGATCGACTACCAGGAGATCAAGCCTCCGAAGCTGAAGCTGCCGCCGCGCCAGGCTGCCGACGACACGTACGCGCGGCCGCCGATCGAGTCGATGAACTGGGTCCCGTCGGCGTTCTGAGCGATCGCTGGGCCGGGGATGTGCGGCATGGATGAACGCCGGCGCGTCGCGATCGTCACCGGCGCCGGGTCGGGTATCGGCAGGGCGGTGACGCGGGCATTGCTGGACGCCGGGTACCGCGTCGCCCTGGCGGGCCGCCACGATGACGCGCTGCACGGCACGCTGGCAGACATCCCCGGGGCGCACGACGACGCGCTCATCGTCCCCACCGACGTCACGGACCCGGCGGCTGTCCGGCGCCTGTTCGAGTCCGTCGTCGGGCGGTGGGGGCGGACCGACGTGCTGTTCAACAACGCCGGCGTGTTCGGTCAGAACGCGGCGTTGGACGA